>Ga0316217_10002346_pt1 | contig 22958 bp, 19 predicted proteins | sample 1anoAmetaG_FD_203633 | JGI IMG/M metagenome (GOLD analysis project Ga0316217, IMG submission 203633) | Freshwater microbial communities from Trout Bog Lake, Wisconsin, USA - 1anoA | ecosystem: Environmental > Aquatic > Freshwater > Lake > Hypolimnion/Profundal zone | place: USA: Wisconsin...
GCGTAAACTCAACGGCAGCACGTTGCTGCCGGAGCTGATCGCCGGCGTCATTTTTCAAGATGGAGTCAAACTCGCCGCTTGAGCTTCAAACTTCATCCACGACATTTGACAATACCTCACGACCGGCAGCGGTAATCTGGTAGTTCCCGCCCATCTTCCACGCCACCGGCCGATGCCGCAGCCCCACAATCGCCCCCACCAGCAAAACCACCAAAACCAGTGACCGCCACGATGGCCGCACCCACCATGGCCCGATGCGGACCAGGAACTGAATCAGGCTGGGCCATTTCCGCGGCTGCGGAGTTTCCTAATCCAGCACCACCAGCTTCGGCTTGTTTTGGTCCGACGAGTCCGTCATGCCGTCTCCCGCAAGGCTTCATCATCGCGTGTAATCCAGAAATCGCCAATCGACCCCGTCCGGAAATCGCCCAAAAAATCTGATGTTCCTTGACTTTAATGCCCGATTCTTTATACAAGGCTAACAATTGAAAAGTATCATCCAGCCGACCATGGACAAGGTCAAGGCGGAGATTGCGATGAAAACATTCGTCACGGAAGACCGTTCGACCGGGAAATCCTGGTCGGTGCGCCGTTGGGTAACCGCGCGGCTTGGGGGAGTGCGGCACGAACGCCGCGTCAGCCGCATCGCCGGCACCCTGCTGGAAGTCACGGATTCACTGCACCAATTAACGCATAAAGACCGCCGGCTGTTGAAGCTGGCGGCACTGGTTCATGATGTGGGCCGATGCGTCAACGATAAACGCCATCCCGAAATCGGCGCGGAAATGATCCGCGACAATACTTCCTTGCCGCTGAGCAGCCGCGAGCGCCGGGCGCTGGCGTATCTCACCCGGCACCATCGCGGGCCGGTACCGGTGGCGGGCCGGGATGGCGTGCTGCGCGATTCGGACGATCAGCGGCGTTTGCTGGAAATTTTGGCGTTTTTGCGTGCCGCCGACGGCTTGGACAGCCGCAACCTGGCTCCGCCGGAACTGGAATTTGAACTTCATCGTAACCGCCTGGCGGTCACCTGTCGGCTGCGGCAGAATTCGGCTAAAGCCCGCCGCGTCTTCGCCCGCAAGAAAAAGTTCCGCCTGCTGCGGCAACTGCTGGGCATCGATATCGAAGTGAATATCGTCACGCCGGGGCGGGTGCCGGTGGTGGCGTAAACCAATGCGACGTGTTGGCAGTTTCCCCATTTCACGTGAAAATATCACAGTTTTAGCCGGTTAAGTGGTTGACGACGGCTATTTTCTTAGCTACAGTGTGATTTCCTCACGGAGATTGCCTGTGATTGTCTCGTTTTCAGTTGCCAATTTTCGATCATTTTCGTCGGAAGAGACGCTGTCGCTGGTCGCCAGTGATCGATTGGCCGGTGGCCACGAGGACCATGCCGTGGCGATACCGGACTCCGACGCCAAGGTGCTGCGGACCGCCGTTCTTTATGGGGCGAACGGGGCAGGAAAGTCCAACTTGTTTAAGGCGCTGCGGTATCTGCGAACTGTCGCATTAGAACCGCGCGAAAAAAACAGCGGGACCGGCAGAGAACGATTTCTGTTCGGCGGGGATTCGAGCGAACCATCAAGTTTCGACCTACAGTTCATCGCCGAAGGCAAACTCTACCGCTACGGTTTCAAGGTGGACGACCACCGCATCATTGAGGAATGGCTGGTGCGCGTCATTGGCGGCCGCGAAAAACCGCTATACGAACGGACGACAGATACCGATGGGAAAGTGATTGTCGAAGCTCCCGGCTTAAGACAGGCCGGGGATAAGCTGGCCGCGTTGGCAACGGTCGGTGGACCACAGAACCAGTCGTTCCTGGCCACGATTCGTGCCACGCTTGATGCCGCCGACTATGGTGAGGAACTGAAAGGCATTCTGGCCTGGCTCAACCAACACCTGACGTTGGTTGCGCCTGACGAAGTTTATCGCACATTGCCACAACGGCTCAGGAAAGACCACGATTTTAGAAAATTCGCGGGGGCCATTCTGAAGTCAGCATCTACGGGCGTGGATGGTCTGGAAGTCCAACAAAATGAAATCACCGAGCAGGAGTTTCGTGGCCGGGTGTTCGATAAGGATCTTGTCGCAAACTTATTAGAGCAACTGAACAGAAATCACGTGGCAGCGACTCCATTGTCTGAAGACATGTGGGTAATGGTGGAGCGCGCGGATGATAAGGATCGTTACTACACATTCACCATGCAGGCCGCCCATCAGCACCAGCCCGGCAAGATAGTACCGCTTCGTTTAGCCGATGAATCCGACGGTACGCGGCGACTGCTGAACCTGATCCCAGCGCTTTACGTCGCCACCAACGCGGTATTTTTCATCGATGAAATTGATCGCAGCATGCACCCGATGCTGGTCTGGAAGTTTTTGGAGTTCTTCCTTAGGTCGCATCAAAACAATCGCCAGATCATCGTGACGACGCATGAGTCAAATCTGCTTGATTTTGAATTGCTGCGCCGAGACGAGATCTGGTTTGCCGAAAAAGACGCCGGTGGTGCCACACGGCTGTATTCGTTGGCGGATTTCCAAGTCCGCAAGGATCGCGACATTGAGAAGGGTTACTTTCAGGGGCGCTTTGGCGCCGTGCCGTTTTTGGGCGATCTTGATCGTTTGCTGGCAGCGGAGGAGGCCCATTCCAAATGAGCTTGGTTCCGCGGCAACCGCGGCCATTGATCCGAGGCACCGGCAGGCTGCGCGATGACCGCTTGTTCATCGTCGCCTGTGATGACACTTACGCGCCCAAACAGTATTTCGACTTCTTCCGGCTCGCACGCGTGCAGATTCACGTTATCGCATCCGAGGGCGGTGAAGGTCACGCCCGGCACGTTTTGGACCGATTGCTTACCATCGACCATGAAGATGATGACGAGCGTTGGCTGCTGCTGGACACCAATCATTACGCCCAGAAAAATCATCTTCCCAGCTTCCTTGAGGCCATCGGTGAGGCCAAACGACAGGGCGTGACAGTGGCGATCAGCAAACCATGTTTTGAACTATGGTTGTTATTGCACCACGTGGACCACGCAGACGTAACCGCGCTCGCAACCGCGGCGGCGGAACAAATGCTGCGTGCCAAGCTTGGGGAGTACAACAAGACCAACCTCAAGCCGGAGCATTATCCGCTTGCATCCGTCTGCCTTGCTTGCAAGCGGGCGGAGGCATTGAATGAGACCGTCGCCGGCGGTGAGATTCCGCAGGGCAATACCAGCCGCGTTTACCAATTGTGGAAGTCAATCGTGGCCAAAGCGCTGCCCAGCCAATTGCCAGCCGAACTTCGATCGCTCATGCCGCCTACCCCGTGAACCTCACCAGCGTATCGGGAATCCGCTTGATCCCCCGCCGCATGGCTTTGCCTACCGCATAGCGCATCGACAGCTCAAACCGGTTCATCACCCGCGCATCGGGCTTAACACCCTGGCGTTTCATTTCGTCGATGGCCCAGAGCCACACGTGGTATTCTTCTTCGCAGCGTTTTTTGAATTTTTCAAACCCCAGCACGTGATGGCCGACCTCATGCAAAAATATACTCAGGCTCAACGGCGTCTTGGGAGTGGGCGCTTCAATCCAGTTATCGGTCTTGCCATCGTGGTGGTAAACCCGCCAGGCGCGGCCGGTCATGGATTTGCGCCAGCGGCGCACGCGGATATGGTGCCGCCGTTTCATCAGCCGGACAATGTTCGCATAATCAGCCAAGCCCGTAACCTCCGCACCATTCAAGGTTAATACGATGCTAATAGACTATCGGCACAAAATAAATGGGCCAACAGGTGAAATTAGCCGCAAAATGCCGAGCGGTGTCATCCGCCTGAAACGTGAAGACGTGAAACGTGATAAAGACCCGCATTTATCACGTTTCACGTCTTCACGTTTCACTTTCACACGTTTCCCACTTTTCTTGCCCAAGGGTATGATTAACCGTCTCGAAAGGAAAACCATTCATGCATCTGCCTCTTTCCGTCCTTGCCATCGGCATTTTTATGTTTGCCACCCTCGCCACGGCGGCGGTCAGAACCGAAACCGTCACTTACAAACAGGGCGATACCACGCTCAAAGGTGTCATCGCGTACGATGATGCCACCACCGATAAACGTCCCGGCGTGCTGGTCTTCCCGGAATGGTGGGGCATGACCGATTATCCCAAGCACCGGGCCGAGCAACTTGCCAAGCTAGGTTACGTGGCTTTCGCGGCCGACATGTATGGCGATGGGAAATCCACCGATGATCCCAAGGAAGCCGGCCAATGGGCCGGAGCGGTTAAAGGCGATAACGCCCTGCTGCGCGCCCGCGCCGCCGCGGCGCTGGATCAACTCAAGGCCAATCCGCTGGTGGATCGCGCCAAAATCGCCGCCATCGGCTACTGCTTTGGCGGCACGGTTTCCCTGGAACTGGCCCGCAGCGGCGCGCCGCTGGCGGCGGTGGTCTCCTTCCACGGCGATCTGTCCACCAAGCAGCCGAACGACGCCGCCAACATCAAAGGGAAAATCCTGATCTGCACCGGCGGGGATGATGCGTTTGTGCCGCCGGCGCAAATCACCGCGTTTGAAGAGGAGATGCGCAACGCCAAAGTGGATTACCAGGTGATCGTTTACGGCGGCGCGCACCACGCCTTCACCAACCCCGACGCCGACCGGCACGGCATCGACAATATTAAATATAGCGAATCGGCTGACAAACGTTCCTTCGCGGCGATGAAGGCGCTGTTTGATGAAGCGTTCGGGAAATAGGGCGATAGCACGACCGCAGTTTCGCGGGCATGGGTGCGCGGCACTTGCCGCGCTTGGTTTCCGCCCCGGGGCGGTGGACTGAAGCCACGAGTGCAGCATACGCGGCGATAGGCGACAGCCCTGCTGCTTCGCCATCACCGCCATATCCATTTATCCCCGGCACATTTCCCGCTAGACTGCTCGTGGAGGCTTTTATGGCGAAAAAAATCAAACGTATCGGTGTGCTCACCGGCGGCGGCGATTGTCCTGGCCTTAACGCAGTCATTCGTGCCGTCACCAAATCGGCCATCCATCGCTACCAACTGGAAGTCTATGGCATCGAAGATGGCTTCCTGGGACTCATCCAAAACCGCATGCGCCCACTCGGGTGGAATGATGTTTCCAACATCCTCACCGCCGGTGGCACCATCCTGGGCACCAGCAACCGTGCCAACCCGCAAGCCTATCCGGTGAAACACGACGGCAAAACGGAATACGTCGATGTCACCGACCGCGTGCTGGAACACGTCCAGGCCAACGAACTGGATGCCGTGGTCTGCATTGGCGGCGACGGCACCATGACCGGCGCGGCCCACCTGATTCGCAATGGCATCAATTGCATCGGTGTGCCCAAAACCATTGATAACGATCTGGAAGGCTGCGATCAAACGTTTGGCTTTGATACCGCGGTGCAAACCGCCACCGAATGCCTGGACAAAATCCACTCCACCGCCATGAGCCATCATCGCGTGATGGTGGTGGAAGTGATGGGCCGCAACGCCGGCTGGCTGGCGTTGCACAGCGGCGTGGCCAGCGGCGCCGATGTCATTCTCATCCCCGAAATCGATTACGACCTGGAAAAAATCAACGAGCTTTTGATCCAGCGCAGCCGCCTGGGCAAGCGCTTCAGCATCCTGTGCGTTTCCGAAGGCGCCAAGCCCAAGGGCGGCCAGCTTACCGTCGCCCGCCGCGTCGAAGGCAGCCCTGATCCCATCCGCCTGGGTGGCTGCGGCACCCGCCTGGCCGACGCCATCGAAGCCGCCACCGGCTTGGAAACCCGCGCCACTATTCTCGGCCACATCCAACGCGGTGGCACCCCCGACAGTTTCGACCGCGTCTTAGCCACCCGTTTCGGCTATCACGCCCTGGAACTAACCATGTCCGGCGGCACCGGCAAGCTGGTCGTCTGGCATGATGGCAAAATCGGCGAGGTGGATATCACCTCCATCGCCGGCCAGCAGCGTAAGGTTCCCCTGGATCATCCCCTGCTGGCCACCGCTCGCGCGGTGGGCACGAATTTTGGGGATTGAAAAATCGTGGGTGGTTGGCAGTCTTGGTGTAACACGGGTTCGCCCACCAAACCTGAAGGTCAATCCGGTATAAACAACGTATCCGCCGCGGCATCTTCCGTAACCGCGCCCCGCGCTTTCCGCGGGCCGCGCCGCACACGCTTGCGGCCCAAGGCATCGGTCGGGGTTTGCTCGCGGGAGACGCGGGATGGATCCCACATCGCCTTTGCGCCATCGTCGCCGGTCGCGGCCGCCGCTAACGCATGGTCCAGCCGCTTTTTGGCGTGGTCCACGTATTCCGGGCTTTGATCGATCCCGACATATTGCCGACCCAGCAGCGCTGCCGAAACGCACGTCGTCCCGCTGCCGTTAAACGGATCCAGCACGATATCGCCGGGATTGCTGCTGGCGGTAATGATCCGGTTCAGCACGTTGATCGGCATCTGGCAGCCGTGCCAGCCTTCACGCTCGCCAAACGTGCCGCATACCCGGCTGATGTTCCAAGTATCCCCCTCGGCGGCAAAAAATGGGTCCGGGGTCTCCTGCGGACGCAAATACCACACATCATCCGGCAATTTGCCCTTGGGGTTGGCGCGAAGGTCATCATACGTCGTCTGGCGAGCACTGGCCACCCGCACCGCATCGGCATGAAACGTAAAATCCTTCGCGCTCTTGGTGAAATACAAAATGTGGGTGTGGCTCTTGGCGAATTTCTTCTTGGTTTGCTGGCCGAAGGTATAGTGCCAGATGATCCAATTCCGCAGATTGAAACCGATCTCCCGCCGCGCTTTGACGCACAGGTCGGCGGCGTAATCGTCGCCAATGGCCAGATAAAACGTCCCGTTGGGCTTGAGTGCCCGATGCACCGCGGTCATCCAATCGACGCTGAATTGCAAATAATCTTCATACTTGCGTTTGTCGTCATAGCCCTTGTAAAGGTAGCCAATATTGAACGGCGGGTCGGCAAAGACCAGATCGATCCAGCCGGGATCGGTGCCGTTCAAAAGGGAAATACAGTCGCCTTGGATAATTTGATTCAATTCCAACATAATGGTTTGGCGATTCTAACGTAAAACGGGTTTGACGGTATAGACCGGTGCCCGCCCGCGTGAGGTTGTCCACAATTTTTCCGATTGTGCCGGGAAAAAGCGTGGAGAAAGCCGAAATGGCCGATATAATGGGCATAGATCGCCCGATGCCAAGGCTTGGGTGCGGATTGGCCACATTTCGATCTGGATGAATAGATGACGACGCAGGAATCACATGTTTTCCCTCCGTTGCCCGAAGTCGGACATCCCGAGTCCTACTACGCGCAACTGGTGCATCAAGCCGACCGCGCCGGCAATATCTATCTGCACGAGGCGGCCAAGGTCGCCCAGTACGTCACGCTGGGCCTGGATCCCGCGTTGGATTGGCCGGCGAAACTGCGCTATTTCCAGCACGCCATGAAACGCCATTGCCAGCCGCCCCCGGTGCCGGATGAAGATGTCTGGCTTTTCTACCGCAACCTGAAAGATTTTGTGCGGCGTCACGCCGGCCAGGAAGCCTTGCGCCTGGCCAGCACCGAAGACGATCTATACGCCACGCGGATCGGCTTGGGCGCCGACCGCGACGTGGTGGAAGCTGAGGCGGAAACCTTCTTTGGCCAATTGCTGGGCACCGGTGAAACGCATCCGGACTGGTTCAACGCCGACGATTGGGCGCAACTTAAATTGATCCGTGATCAGTGGATTTAGCGGTCGCCAAGCGGTTTTCACAGCGCAAGCGGCATATGTCGATTGCCGCCGTAAGTTCTTATGCCAGACGGTTTTACCAGTGAAAAGGCGTTTTCGGCGTTTTTTCGCGTCACGCCAAATGGGGCTTCAATTCTGCAAAACCGCCTTGGCGCAATAATTGCGCGGGTCGGAGTGTTGAAGGTGCTCGATACCAGTTTGTTCAGCAACGTATTGCGGACGCTGGCGGATTTGTTCGGCGACATATCGTCCGATCATGATTTCGCGATTTGCCGCGACGAAGTGCTTTGCTTTTCTTCCTGTTTTCAGGGCGCATGAGGATCAAACCGCCTTGGATTCGTCAAGCGTTTAATTGTCGCGTTTATTGCCAAACTGCCCTATTTCGCCCAGACTTCAACGGAGAGGGGGAGATTCGAACTCCCGCTAGGTTTCCCTAGACCGGTTTTCGAAACCGGCGCATTCAACCACTCTGCCACCTCTCCAGCAGCCAGCCGACAGTCTAGCCGATGCCGGGAATTGCGTCAAAACCAAGGCGCTGCGGGATCAGCCGTTAACCTCGGCATTTCTTTCCTCACATGCTTGACACCGCCTTTTTGCTTCTCGATACTGCCTGTTTCGCCGTTTCAGGAGATGCACCGTGCGCAAGTGGTATGCGATAGCTGTGGTTGGGCTTTTAGGTGTGGCGGCTTGCGAGCCGAACACACCGCCTTCTCCCCATGGCGGATCGACGCCGGTGACGCTGGCACCGGTTGATCCGGTCGTAGCCACGGTTGATGGTGTTGACCTCACCCTGAGCCAATTGCAAAAACCGCTGATCGAAGGCTATGGGCTGAATGTGCTGCTGGAATTGGTGCAGCTTGATCTGGCGCAAAAGAAAGCTGCCAACATGCACATCACCATCTCGCAACAGGATGTGGATGAGGAAACCCGGCTTACGCTGGTGCAGTTTAAGAAGTCGGTTCGGCAATACACCGATTCGGGCAAGCCCACCACGCAAACCAGCGATGATGAGGCCATGTCGGCCGAAGAAGCCCAGCAGATGCTGGACAACGCCCTGGGGCAGGAAAAGCTGACGCGGGTGGATTTCAACATCGCCATGCGCACCAACGCCTATCTGCGGAAGATCGTGGCCCCCACGGTGCTGCAGGGGTTGACCGAAGACAACATTCGCTTGTTTTTCAATATGCAGTATGGCGAGAAAGCCGTGGTCCGGGCGATCGTGACGCGAAACTTGGTAGACGCCCAGGCAGCATTGAACGAAATCCGGGCCGGGCGCGATTTTGGCGAGGTGGCCACCCGCCGCACCATCTGGGCCAAATACGCCCGCACCGGTGGCGAGCTACCGCCGTTTACCCGGCAGTCGCAGAACAGCGAAATTCCCTCCGAAGTGGTGCAACTGACATTCGCCCTGAAAAAAGGCCAGGTGTCCGATCCGCTGCAACTGGACAACATGGTGTGGATCATCAAACTGGACGATTTGCTGCCGCCGGCTCATGCCAAGTTTGAGGATTACCGCAACGACATGCGCACTGAGTTGGCGGTGAATCTCACGCAGCGGGCGATGAAACTGGAACGCCAGGCCCTGGGCCGGGCGGCCCTGGATGGCTTGCAGATCAAGGATCCGGTCATGGACGAGCAATACCGGACGATTAAGGAAAGCCAGTTGGGGAAGATGCGCGATGCCGAGCAGATTCGCCGGCAGATGGATCAGCAGCGTCCACCGGCCACGCAGCCAACCAGCGACCCGAGCACGACTCAGCCGTGGGTAGCGCCCATTCCAGCGGGAACCGAACCACCGGCGACCATGCCGGCGTCGGCTCCTGCCACGACGCCGGCCACGGCTCCGGCAACCGCGCCGGCGGCGCAATAACCATCTTCTTGCAATCGACAATTGGCAATCGGCAATCGGCCATCAACATCGCTACAATAGGTTTGTTATGAGTGACCATCCGTTCAAAATCGAAGTTTCCACCCGCATCTCGCGGCTGCCGCCCTACCTCTTCGGCCGCATCAATAAGATGAAGCACGAGAAGCGCGTGGCCGGCATCGACATCATCGACCTGGGCATGGGCAATCCCACCGATCCCACCCCCGAATCGGTCGTGCAAAAATTGGCCGAGGCGGCGCGCGACCCCCGCAACCACCGCTACAGCGTCAGCACCGGTGTGTCCGGCCTGCGCCGCGAAGTCGCCAAGAAATACAAGACCAAATATGGCGTCGATCTGGATCCGGAAACCGAAGTGATCGCCACCATCGGCTCCAAGGAAGGTTTCAGCCATCTGTGCCTGGCACTGCTTGGCCCCGGTGATACCGCCATCGTGCCCGATCCGGCTTTCCCGATTCACCTGTACGCCGTGGCCATGGCCGGGGCGAATGTCATCCGCGTGCCGCTGGGCAACGATCAGGCTTTCCTGGATCGCATCGAAAAGATGATCGAGGGCCTGTACCCCACGCCCAAGCTGCTCATCCTGAATTACCCGCACAACCCCACGGCCATGACCATCGATCCCGGCTTCTGGGAACGCGCCATCACCATGTGCAAACGCCATGGCATCATGATCATCAGCGATTTCGCCTACGGCGAGGTTTGCTTCGATGGCTACCAAGCCCCCAGCTTCCTGGCCGCCGCCGGCTCCAAGGAAGTTGGCGTGGAATTCACCACCATGTCCAAGAGCTACAACATGGCTGGCTGGCGCTGCGGTTTTTGTGCCGGCAACGCCGACATGGTCAAAGCCCTGGCCACCATCAAAGGCTATTACGACTACGGCATTTTCGCCCCGATCCAGATCGCCAGCATCATCGCCATGCGCGAGCATGCCGGCGTGCCCGAAGAGCAGAGCAAGCTCTATCAGATTCGCCGCGACGTCGTTTGCCGCGGCCTGGACAAGATGGGCTGGACCTATGAAAAGCCGCGTGCCAGCATGTTTGTCTGGGCCAAGATCAACCCCGAGCATCTCAAAGGCGACAGCACGATTGATTTCTGCCTGCGCATGATGGATGAAGCCGAGGTAGCCCTGTCCCCCGGCAAAGCTTTTGGCGACCACGGCGAAGGTTTTGTCCGCATCGCCCTGGTGGAAAACGAGCAGCGTCTGAAACAGGCCATGGCCAATCTGGAGCGTGCCCTGGTCCCGCGGCATCCCAAGCCCAAGCGTGAAACCGCGCCGGCGTAAGGCTCGTGCAGCGGTGAGCCTGCTACATAATGCTACATAATGCTACTTTTTTCGATATGAATAATGGGGTTTTGTTACTATGTTGCGTTGGAATGGCGGCTATCGCTATCGCAGCAATAAATATAAACCGCGACAGCGAATCAAGGTTGAACTATCGTGAAAACCCACCATGACTTTTCCCGGTCGATCAAGAACCCCTACACGCGGCGGTTGAAAAAACAGATTACCATCCGTCTGGATTCGCCCACGGTCGCCGGAATCGTCCCGCATTCCGGGCAACGATCAGGCGTGGCGCGAAGGTCGTAGCCGCAAACGGCACAAAGTCCATGTTTGGATCGAAAGCGACGCTGATACCATCCCGGTAAACGCGCGACGGGCAGAATTGCAGCCAGTATGCACCAGAACCAATCGGGCGATTCAATGGCCCAGCATCCGGGACGTGGCGGGAGCCGTTCGGATCCAAGCATCTTCATGGGCCGATAGCCCGCGAAGTCGCCGCATTGGACAACTGCTTCCGGATCCCAGCAGAATCTATCCCAAAACAACATGTCGTCACTTATGATGCCGAACACATCAGAAGGAATCTTGGACCAATCCACCGGCGGCGGTTTTGGTCGTGAATAGATGCTGATCGGTGCCCGAAGGTCGCCCCAATCGGACGGAAACTGTTGGCGCTGGATCGCAACCATTCCCATCGCGGATCGCACCTGAAGAACGTAATGGCCGCGATACCAATCGGCGGAATCCCAATGGCGATAGCTTCTTACCCACAACCATGTCGTCGCCACGCATAGCAGAAGCGACAACGCGGTAAGGCCATTGAGGATGATTCGCCGCATCCGCTTCATGTCTTGGCTCCGGTTGGCACCGTTCCGCATTCCGGGCAGCGCCAAGTCGTGGCGCGAAGGTCGTAGCCACAGACGAGGCAGAGTCCGTTCCGTTTACGCCGAAAAAGTTGCATCAGGGATCGCAGTTTTACCAGCGGAGTGATCGCCAAAAGGACTGCGACAAACCAAAGCGGCAGCGCCAACACCCGTAGCGGAACGGATCCCCCGGTTGCGAATGCGTCTACCGAACTCGCGAAACAATAGACGCGCCGCCCACTATCGGCAGCAAAGCCCCATCCGGAAAAACGCTGTTCATCATCTGGAAAAGTTACCATTCGCCACATCGCTTCGTCAAATTCATCCCCATCCAATTTATACCAACCCGCTGAAAACGCGGCGGGACGACGTTCGACCGTTGCTGTCAAATCGGTGTCAGAAGCGACAATCTGGCCATAGGCGATATCAAGCGCATACTTATGCCGACCTTGGCTGGCGTAGCAGGCACCCCACCCATGGCGATAACTCCGCATCCAAATCACCACGGTCAACACGCACAACAACAGTGACAGTACCGTGGCAGCGTTGAAGATTATCCGCCGCATTCGCTTCATGACTTGGCTCCGATTGGGATCGTTCCGCATTCCGGGCAACGCCAGGGGGTGGCGCGAAGGTCGTAGCCGCAAAGTTGGCAATGGCCGGCTTGAGGGGAATGGCGGGAGCGTAGGTGTCGCCTGACTGCGATGGCAGGCAATACCGCCGCCAGCGGCACGACGAACCAGTACGGCAATGCCACCGCCGCCGCCGGGAAAAAATCGCACGTGCCAAATATTTCGGGGTCGGGCGACGGCACTGGCGTCAGTCGATCACCCCGGACGACGCGGAATCCCCACCGACGAAAGATATAGTCGTCATTGCTGTACCACTTCTCCCACTGCCAGGCGTCATCCGACGATTGATGCGGGACCGAATACACCCAGAAACCCGCGCCCCAATTGGTAGTTGGCGAGGGAGCCCAGATGCTTACCTCGTGGATTTTCTCGAACCAGACCCGTCCCGGTTGTGAGACGGCTATCACTCGGATCGCGTTATGGGTACGGTAACAAGCAGCGTCCTCATGCCAGAAACTTCGCAACCACAAGCACGCCGTCGCCACGCACAGCAGCAAGGATATTGCGGCCAGCACATTGAATAGGTGGCGTTTCACAAGTGGGATTGTAACCGATGTGGCGTCCAACCACGCCAGCGGTAGAATGCCGTGCATTCATGTGGCTGCGTTTTCCCCATCATCCGACGGCTGACGATGACGATTGGGAAGACCAGCCGGCACAAGGCTGGTTTTACCAATGGATTTTGGGCGGGGTTTTGCCGGCGGTCATTCTTGGCTATGGAATCTATGCCATGGTTAGCGGGCAAGCCGCGTTCGATTTTGACCAACTGCCGCTGATCTTATACGGCACAAATGCGGCGGCCTTTGGCGTGGCCGCGATTTCACTGGGGGTGTTTTTGCATTGCCATTATTTCTGGGGCAATGTTTACGATCAGGCGTGGTTGGCGGTGCTGGGCAAAATCGTTGGCCTGGTGGGATTCATCGCGGGATTGGTGGTGCTGATTTGGCGGGTCGGGGTTTGGGGCTGGAAATGATTGTTACCGCGAAGGGGCGAAGGACGCGAAGAAATTCCAATCACCAATTCAAATCTGTTTAACCACGGATACCGCGGATTAACGCGGATAAGATAATGCCTGTCATTGCTTGGTCTTCCATCCTCGCCTTACAATTACTGCCAAATGATTCCGACGCTGGATTATTCAACTGAACCCTTACCGGTGATTCGCCCAGTGCGAGGGAGCGTTGCTGCCATTGTTTCCCTGTTGTGGGCCGGTTGGTTGAATTGGTATTTGATTGGGTTCGCGCAGGAATATTTGATTTGGCAACAATCGCCATGCGGCACTGCGGCGGCATCAATGCACGACAAATTCTTCATACTCAGCCCTGTATTCATCCTTTTTCCGGTGGGCGCTTGGGGGGTAAGCCATCATGCCCATTTTGCCCAAGTTTGGGCACGTTGCGGCGTTTGGGCTTCGCTGGCGGGGTGGGCGGTTACGGCGGCGCTAATCCAATACGGATATTGATGCAATCAGTGCGTCACCCAGAGAACGGTCTGTCGAAGTGCCGCCGTCGCGATTAGCGAACAGGAAACTTGGGCAGCACTTCGGCGGCCCCTGCAAAACTACAGCAGTTTTTCCAGGCGGTGTTTTTCGCGCTCCAGCAGGAACCACATGCCGGGGCCGAAGAGCCAGACCAGCACGGTCAGGCCGAAGACCATGCCGGTGTAGCTGCCGCGGGTGCAGTAGCAATCGCTGCCGCGGTGGCGGATGACCCAGGCATGGGCGGCGGCGGCGACCAAGGTTTCCAAGATGGAGCCGGCCAACAACCCGCGAAGGATTTTGCCCACCGCGGTGGTGGGTTGGCGATGGCGGCCGTAAATCCAGAAGAGGACCGCCCACAACGCCCACACCAGAGCCATGACGATCCATACGATGACAAAGTTTTGACGGAAGTCGCCATTGGCTTTGGCGCGGAAATCCGAGCGCATAGTCCAGGCGAACCACCAGTCAGGGATTTCCATCAGGGTGGCCAGCAGGCCGATGCTCAGCAGCATGGCCGGCAAGCCGAGCAAAAGGAGGTCACGCGGCGTGAGTTTGCCGCCGCCAAGGTCGGTGAGTTTCCAGCGATTGAGGCGCTTGAGCAGCAGCCATTGGGTGAGGATGAGAATGAAAAAATAGCCGCTGGCCTGGACGGCATAAACGAGTCGATCGAAATCCTTTGTTGAGTCCAGCGCGATTGGCGCCGCCGGTGTACCGATGATGCCGCCGCCGAAATAAAACTGGAATTCATACCAGGTGAAGACCGGATGATAGAGCAGTCCCAGCACCAGCATGTAGAGCAGCGTGGTCGCGGCGACAATCGCGAAGTGCAGCCGCGCCGCACGCCGGCGATGGCGCGGCGGGATGGGTTGATAATCCAGCGGATGTACCATGCGTGGTGTCCGCACGGATTGTCCGACAAATCGCAGGTTTATCAACAGGGACGCGGCTACACCGGCACGGTTTCAGGTTCTTCCACGGCCGGCCGCTCGGCGTTGCGGCGGGCGGTGGTGATCGTCACTTCGACGCTCGGCTCCGGCTCATTTTGGGCGGCGGCGTCGATGGCGGCTTGGGCGATTTTGCCGTCGCCGGCGACTTGGTCGAATTTCACCGCGACGCGCTTGCTCACGCCTTGTTCTTGCATCGTCACGCCATAGAGCACATCGGCGATTTGCATCGTGCGTTTGCTGTGGGTGATGATGATGAACTGGCTCTGTTCCAGGAATTCCTGCACGATCAGGTTGAAACGCTGATTGTTGGCTTCGTCCAGGGCGGCGTCCACTTCGTCCAGGATGCAGAAGGGGCTGGGCTTGCTCTTGAAAATGCTCAAGAGCAGGGCCACGCAGGTCATGGTCTTTTCACCGCCGCTCAACTGGCTGATGCCGACCGGCTGCTTGCCGGGAGGGCGGGCGATGATTTCGATGCCGGCGTCCAGGATGTCCACGTGGATCTTTTGCGGCGGCAGGGGCTGGCCATCCGGGCCGATTTCCACCGGGGCGTTGCGCGGGGGATCGAGTTCGGTTTCCAGGTAGACGTCGGCCTTGCCGCCGCCAAACAGCTTGCGGAAGATGCCCTGGAAATGCTCGCGCACGGCGTTGAAGGTCTGCTCGAATCTGGTGCTGCTTTCGACGTTGATCTCGTTGATCAGTTGCTCAAGCTGCTGCTTGCTGGTGGTCAGATCGGTCACTTGGGTGGTGAGGAAAAGCTCGCGTTTTTCCAGTTCGTCCTGCTCGTTGATGGCATCGACATTGACGTTGCCAAGCCGGGCGATTTTCTCGCGCAGGGTTTTGATTTCATCGGCCACGGCGGACCAATCGATCGCCTCGGGCTGATAGGTTTTGCCGTCGGAATTGAGTTCGGTGTAGCGGGCGGGCAGATCAAGCTGCAATTCTTCGCTGGTGCGCTGCACCAGGGTTTCACGGCGGACGCGCAGCTCGTTGACCTGCAATTCCAGTTCGTGCAGGCAATGTTCGATTTCCTCGCGGGCGGTGCGCTGCTGTTCCACCTGCTGCGCCAATTCGGTGACCGCGGCAGTGGCGGTGGCCAAATCCGCGGCGACGGTTTCGATGCGGCCTTTGATGGCGGTGAGCGATTCGGCCAGGGATTGCTGCATGTGGGCGGCAATCTGGGCATCGTGCTGCACATCGCCGCGGCGGGCTTCGATGGCCTTGGCGGACTTGGCCAAGCGCTCAATTTGCTCGGCCAATTCCGCCAGCGACGATGTCTGCCGCCGCACGGCTTGCTGGCTGGCAAGTTGCTTTTCCTGCACCTGGCCCTGGGCCACGCGCAGGGCGTTAAGCTGTTCGCCGGCGACGCGCAAATCCTCGGCGGCCTGTTTTTGCCCGGCGGTGAGATCGTCCACTTTCTTTTGGTTTTCCGCCTGGGCGGCTTCAAATCCCTGGCGAGCTTGTTGCAGCTTTTCCTGCTCTTCTTGCAACTTGGCAAGCTGCGCGGACAGATTGGCAAGCTCGCGGTCGATGACCGGTTGCTCACGCCGCAGGATATTTTGGCGATCGTTGTTTTGCGCCAGGCTGCTGGTGTGTTGCACCTTGATGGTGTTGGATTGGTAGACGGCATTACGCAGGGTGCCGATGTCATCTTCCAGCGTGCGGGCTTGGGTATTGTTCTCGGCCAGTTGCTTGGAAAGCTGGGAGATGCGCTGGTCCACTTCGGCAATTTGCATTCCCAGCGATTCCAGTTCGGACCGGCGGGAAATCAGGCTCATGGCCGCGTTTAGCGGGCCGGCACGCACGGTGCCGTCGGCTTCCAGCACCTGGTTGCCCATGGTCACGTAACGATACCCGGCCGGGCCAAGCCGGCGCAGTTGCCGCGCCGCCGCCAGATCATCCACCACCACGGTTTTGCCGAGCAAGCGGCGGGCGACGGGCATATCCGCCGGCTCCACGCGCACCAAATCAATCGCCAGGCGCAGCTTGTACGGATGCTGATTCCAATCGTAACCGTCGGTTTCCGGCGGCAATTCATCGGTGCAAAGGATGCTGACCCGGCCTTCCAATTCATCCAGCGCGGTTTCGGCGGCGGCGACGGCGGACGAATCATGCGATACCAGCAGTTGATCGCGCCCATCCAAAGCGGCCTCGATCACCGTGGCATGTTCGACATCCACGCGCAGCACATCGGCCACCAGGCCATGGACAAACGGGAAGCGCGTGTCCCGGTCGCGCAGCACCGATTTCACGCCTTCGCTGATGCCTTCGCGCTTGGCTTCCAAATCTTCCAGCAAACGCTGGCGTGAAATCAGGCCGGAGCGATGCTCCTTGGCACTGCCAAGCTGCTCGCCAACCTGCGAAATCTGCTTATCCAGCGCATCGGCTTCGGCGCGCTTGCTTTCAAACTGCTGTTGCTGCCGGGCGATCTGCGCCAACGTTTCATCCAGCTTGGCGCGGAATTCATCGGCGGCGGCCTGCAATTGCTCCAACTCAAACGCCACCACGCTGCGGCGGGAATTGCTGCGGTCCTGCTGTGCCTTGATATTCTTACGCTCGATTTCCACCGCGCCCAAGCGACTGTTGGCGGCGGCGATTTTGCGCATCAAATCCAGAATCTGCGTTTTCGTCTGCTCAATCTGCTGGTTCATCTGATTGAGCTGAAGCTGGCCATCGCGGAAGGCGATTTGCCGCTGGTCAATCTGCGCGCTGTTGTTTTTCAGTTCCTGGGTGAGTTGCTCCAGCCGCTGGGTTTCCGCGGCCAATGATGCCTGCAACTCGGTGGTCTTGGTTTGCAGCGCGGTTTGATCGGCGGCGTTGGCTTGCAACTGTTCGGCCATCTGCTGCAACTGCTCGTTGGCGTACTGCTCGCGCTGGCGGGCGGCCTGTATTTGCGCCTCGGTCTGCACCAGTTCATGTTCCAGCCGCTGCTTTTGGCCGGACAGCACCTCGGTTTGCTCGCGTTTTTCCGCCAGGGCGGCTTCCGATTTGCTCAAATCACCGGTGGCATCATCCAGGCGGAATTTGGCATCGTCACGCTTGCCTTCCAATTCCACGAATTGCGTGGTTTGCGTGTGGTATTCCTGCAAGCTGTGGCTCAGCCGCAGTTCGGCCAGCCGGGTGGAATGTTCTTTGAAAGTGCGGGCGCGGCCGGCTTGAACCTTGACGCTGCGCAGGCGTTTTTCCACTTCTTCCACGATATCGTTGACGCGCAGCAGATTCTGATCGACCTTTTCCAGCTTGCGCTGGGTTTCTTTTTTGCGGGCCTTGAATTTGGAAATACCGGCGGCTTCCTCAAAAATCTGCCGGCGTTCTTCGGGATTGGCTTCCAGCAGGCCGGCGACGCGGCCCTGTTCGATGACGCTGTAGGCGTCCACGCCCACACCAGTGTCCAGGAACAGTTCGCGCACGTCTTTCAAGCGGGCGGCGGTGTTGTTGATCTGGTATTCGCTGGTGCCGTCGCGGAACAGCCGCCGGCCCACTTGCACTTCATCGATGTCCAGATTGAGCGTGCGGACGCCATCAGCGCGCTTGGGATTGTCAAACACCAGCACGACTTCGGACATGCCCGATGGCTTGCGCACCGCGCTACCGTTGAAGATCACATCCATCATGGCGTCACCGCGCAGGCTCTTGGCGGACTGTTCGCCCAGCACCCACTTGAAGCCATCGACGACGTTGGATTTACCGCAGCCGTTGGGGCCGACAATACCGGTGATCGGGTTGTCGAAACGGAATTCGGTGCGATCGGCAAAGCTCTTGAAGCCGTGCAAGATAAGTTTTTTCAGGCGCATTGCTTACGGTCCTCCTGACCGGTGTACGGGGCCGGTTGCGCCGGAGACAATCTTCCGGGCGCACTTCCGTGGCCGCCAATAATGAGAACTTAACACAACCGCGGGTGGCTTGGCAACTTTTGTGCCGGCAAATAACACCCTGGGTTGTCCATGCTTCATTTTGCGCTTTCCTGGGTGGTGGGGCGCGAATCCGGACCGCCTTGCGGGCGGCCGCCTTCGATGGTGGTGTCCTCGCCAATGCCGGTCAGCACTTCGCCATTTTTCCCGACGCGCTCCAGAACAAAAGCACCGTCTTCCAGCGGGCCGGCCAACGGTTTACCGACAATCAGATGTTGTTCGTTCATCTGTTCCAGCAGCACCAGCACGTCGGTGTAGTTGAAATTGAAGGTGCTATCAGGATCGGGGCCTTGCTTGCCGCCCAGCCGGGCGATGATCTCCGGCAGATCGTTATGGCTGGTGACGGTAAAGCTGTGATTGGTCACCGGGTCGCGATAAAAGATATTGACCATTTGGCTATCGGGAATATACGAGATGCTGAAGCGCTGATCCAAGGCCATAAATAATACCGGCGGGCGGAGGCAAACCCCGTGGCCAAAAACCGCGATATGGGGCACTCCGGTGCGCGTGGCATAAACCAGCGGGGTGGAGTTGCCATCAATAATATCCAGCACGAAGCGTTCTTTGATCGCTTCGCTGAAGATAGTGCTGTGGTGGTCTTTGAGCACGTTATAAGCCGCCAGGCGAACGGTGGCCCGCGGATTGTTCAGCAACGAGCTGAGCATGTAGGTGATTTCCGGGGTGACCGGCAACGCCGCCAGCGATTGCACCGCGGCAAGCTGGAAGGGGCTGTCGCCGTTACCGGCCATTTGCAGCAGGGCCTCTTTGGCGGCGGTGTCGCCGTTAAACGCGGCGGCGCGGGCGGCGGCGAAGGCAATGTCCGGACTGGGATCGGTAATCAACTGGTTGTACAGGCCGACGCGGTCCGGTCCCATGGCCTCCCAGCAATAGGAAACATCCATCAGCGGGGCGCCGGGCTGGTGGGCCACGTCGATCAGTTCCTTGCATTTGGCGACGACAAAACCGGTGTCGTCGTCGCGCAAATACAGGTGCGTCACCACGCCCAGATAATGCTGCCAATCGCCCTTGAATTGATCGGGAGTATACAGGGCAAGCAGGTCTTCATTTTCCGCTTTAACCGCGCTGGCCACGTTGGTGCCCACACCGGGCGAAAGATACGGGAAACGGTGTTTGATAATCCCTTCGATCCAGCGCACCGCACTGCCGCTAGGCTCGCGCAACTGCATGAACATCGGCCGGTCGCTCATCACCATGCCGCCGTTGAGCATGTAGCCGGTGGTGAGGCTGGCAAGCTTGGCGGTTTCGTTCAGTGTCGGTGTCATGTACGCCAGCGCGGGATTGACAAAAATGTCACCCGATTGCACCGTCGCCAGGGCGTTGATGTTGGCCGCACGGGGATCGGCCAGGCCATGCGCGCTGAGTTCGGACTGATAAAGCCGGCCCCCGGCCAAGCTGGTGCAGCCGCTGCGCGGCATGGCTTTGACGATGATGTCAAAGGCTTGGCCTTGGCGCGCGCCGGGAGGAATCCTACCGATCAATTGCGCGACGGTGACCCGCTTGTCGTCGAGAATCTGGTCGGCGGACATCTTGGCAAACGGACTGTCTGGATCGCTATCCAGTTTGGCGAATTTGATTTTGTTCAGCATGTACTGACGGACGGCGGTGGGTACGTTGCCACCGCCGGTGCCATGCAGATTGACGACCAGCCCATAGCCACCGGCGTTGGCGGGAGCCACGTTGCTGACCACCACGCGTTCAAAAATAGTGCCGCGCATAAAATCGGGAACCTTGGCCAGGGGCAGAATGGGGAACGGCCGGGTGTCCGGTGGGCGCGGATCCACTTCGACGGTGCATGATGCGAAGATCACGGGCAGCGCGATGCAGGCGGCCAGGATGCCGCACCGCCAGGCGAGGCGCGAGCCATGGATTTGGGATTGAGGGCGAATCATGCGGGGTTCTCCATTAAACATCGGGTGAATGTTATCGGACACGGAAACATTTCCATAGCCGCGGCCCCCTCCTCCGGTACTCCGGGGGAGGGTTGGGGTGGGGGTCACTCGGCCCTATACGCTGGCCGTCGCGGGAACTTCGGCTTTCTTACCGGCAGCACGCGCCAGCTTTTTTCGCGGCGCCGGCTCGTCATCATCATGCTTGGCGTCGCCATTGCCGTTGTCATCAGGCACCGCCACCGGTTCCACAAAAAGTTTCCCCTGGTTCGGATCGTCACTGATCCGTCGCGAACGCATCACCGCCGTGGCTTCTTCCACCAGTTCTTCCAGGGTGCGGAATTGGCGGTACACGCTGGCGAAACGCACGTAAGCCACCTGATCCACCTGCCGCAGCCGTTCGGTGACCAGTTCACCGATGGCCGTGGACGGCACCTCGCGGTCGAAATTCTTGAAAACCTGATCCTCAACCTCATCGGCGATCCGCTGCAATTCGCTTTGCGGCACCGTCCGTTTGAAACAAGCCCGCTCCAGCCCGGCCAGGATTTTCTTCATGTCCCACGGCACGCGCCGGCCGTCTTTCTTCACCACATTCATCCGCACGTTCTGCTCAATTTTCTCGTAGGTGGTGAAGCGCTTATGGCACTGAAGACACTGCCGCCGCCTGCGGATCGAGCGACCAGCATCGCAGGTACGCGAGTCGATAACCTTCAGGCAATCTTTCTCAGCCTGACAGAATGGGCAGCGCATGGGGAAAACTTTACCACGCGGCGGGGAAAACGCAAAAGCACCCATTGCCAATTGTCGATTGGCCGATTGGAAAATCCGGAACACCCGTGATGACCAATCGCGGCTTTCCAATTGGCAATGGGCCAAACATCCGCGTCCTGCTGCGCGCAACTGGCGCGCACTGATTTTTGCCGTAAGTGCTTATGTTCACAGGGCTTAGCCAACCAGGGTGCATTTTTCGAGATATTTTTTGTTTTGCGAAAGGGGTCTGAAATTCCTAAAAATGGGTCTCCCATTCCGAACAAACCGCATTGGCGTCAAAATTTCGATGGTGGCAGTGTTGGCTATTGCGGCTTAATAAGGGTCTATCAGGGGTCTAACAACCGTTAACATGGGTCTATTCATCATTAACATGCCATTATTTAAGGCTATTTCTAGGTGCCAAATGGGTTTTGACGCTGATTTTGGACGTTCCCGGACCAAAATCCCAGCCAAACGGCTGAACTTTCCATTCAAACGGATGGATTCAGGGGAAAGCGCCCCCAATTCTCCATCGCAACAATCATGCGATAAAAATGCACCTGCAACGCGAAATAACCAACGCCACTTGCGCCAATCGCCGATACCGGGAATGCTATCCGCTGGTCATTCCCTTGACCCGGACGTCCCAAGCCAGGCGCGCCCAGTTTTTCCGCTCGGCGTTTTCCGCTTTCCACTTTTCGCTTTCCGCTCCGGCTTTCTCTTGCTTCCGTATAGCATAATGCTATATTATTCCCATTGCCAGTCCAGTGCGATTCGCCCTGGTGATCAAGATGCTCCAAGCCAAGGGCTATCTTCTCCACCGCAGCAGCGGCTCGCATTTTACGTTTAAGGCCGCCGATGGTCGGCGCTTCATCGTGCCGGTTCATCACGGCCAAGTGAAAGGCATCTATGTTAAGCAAATCGAAAAACTTTGACGTTCCCGAAATCCCGCAAACATTCCTTGTCCAGGCCAAACCCATTGCCGCGCGCTATCAGATGATCCTTTGGGAAGACGATGGCGAATACTGCGGCCGCGGCGTGGAACTGCCCACCGTGTTTGCCGCCGGCCGCACCGTGGCCGAATGCGCCGCCGCGCTGCGGCAGCACATGACCCTTGCCGTCGCCAGCTATCTGGAGGACGGCCAAACCCCGCCGCCGCCGGCGAAGCTCGGCAAGCGCGACCAGCAGGTCAACGTGCGGATGAGCGCCGAGGAAAAAGTCTTGCTGGAATCCAAAGCCGCGCAGCATGGCACGGGCCTGTCCGATTACATCCGCGCGGTGGCGCTGGCAAAGTAACGGACTACCGCGGTCCCACCGGCTTGGGTGGCCAGCAGGCGCGGCGCATCCGGGCGGCGCGGGCGCAGTTGTAAAACGCGTTCGAACGCCAGATAATTGGCAGGCTCTTGGAACAAAGGCAAGCGCACGGCGCGGCGATTAAGGACGTGATAAGTGATGCCGAGCCGCGCCCCTAGCGTGTGTCTTGGTGGATATGGCAGATGCAGTGGAGTCAACTCAAAAAGCGGGCCGAGGCATTGTTCGCCGATGCAGTGCGGAGACGGGT
>Ga0316217_10002347_pt1 | contig 22957 bp, 16 predicted proteins | sample 1anoAmetaG_FD_203633 | JGI IMG/M metagenome (GOLD analysis project Ga0316217, IMG submission 203633) | Freshwater microbial communities from Trout Bog Lake, Wisconsin, USA - 1anoA | ecosystem: Environmental > Aquatic > Freshwater > Lake > Hypolimnion/Profundal zone | place: USA: Wisconsin...
ATCGTTCTCGGTGCCACCGAGCGCTCGGCTTTTGAAAATCTGACCCGCGACCGCACCGTTTACCGGGTTCTGGCCCACGCGCGCTGCCCAGTGCTCACCCTACGCGAACCACAGGCTGCCCCAGCCGAGTCGCACTCAAGGCCGCTGGCGATGCATCGTTGAAACCCCGGCGTCTGAAGGGAAGGGCAGGAAATCTGGCTCATTTCACAGGCAGCACAAGAAACGCCTGCCATGAGCAAAGGGCTGGGAATACGAAGAGAGGATGTTCCAGGCGGGGGTGATTAACCGGAAAAATGTTGGGGAAGGGAACTAAGCGGTAAGGCGTTCTAGCTGGTCAGGCTTCACAATCGTCAGGCTGGTGCCCTTGATGGTGATCCACTGGTCGCGGCGAAACTGGTTGAGCAGACGCGTTACCGTCTCGCGCGAGGTGCCGGCCATATTGGCCACCTCTTCGTGTGTCAGGGCCATGGTAAAGCGCAGCTCGGGCTTGCCGTTTGCGTTTGACCGGCCCCAGTCCAGCAGCAGGCGGGCCAGTCTTCCAGCCGCCGAGCCGGACAGAGCCAGCCGCTTGGCGTCATGAAACACCGTCAGGTATTCGCCGGAGAGTGATTGCGCCGCATGCATGCTGGCGATGCCGTGCCGTCCCAGGAAGTCGACAAACTCCTGCTTGCGCACGGTCTTCACCTGGCAAGGCTCGATGGCTTCCGCAGTCACTTCGTGGGGAACGTTGGCTAGAACCGCGCTCAGGCCCATCACATCGCCGGGTCCGGCGATCTTTAGAATCATGGTCTTGCCGTCGCGCGAGGTGGAGGAGATTTTAACCTGGCCAAAACAGATGACAAATACGTTGCGCGCCGCGTCGCCTTCAGTAAACAACTTGGCGCCCCTAGCGTGGCTCATCATGATCCCGATACCGTCATAATCCCGCAAAGCTTCGGGTGTGAGATTGCAGAACATTCGCAGATGGCGATGCTCACAATTAATACAATCTTCCGGGGGGTGATGGGAATGGAATGTGGCCATGCTTGTTCCGGTGGTCAATTCGAAGTATAGCGCACTTGAAAGAGCAAGGCAGGGATATTCCGTCAATTTCCTATTCGGACAGGCCAAACCCGAAACCCGGAAATTGTCACCTGAAGCAGTCTCGTCTACTCGGCCGCGGCTGTGCCGTTGCGCCGCCGGGTTTTCCCGGTGCGGTTCAGGCAGCAGCTGTAATAGCCGCGGGAGACTTCGCGCGCCAACTCCTCAAGCAATTGCATGCGCAGCGGCGGAAAGCTTTCAAATGCCTGGTGCAGCGCATCGATCGGCAACTGCAGCAACGATCCCGGCGTTTGCGCGCACAGCGTAAACGTATGCAGGCCTTCCCCCAGCGCGGCTCCCAACTCCACCAGATCCCCGGAGCGCGCCGGTCCCAGCGCCAGCCGCGTCTCCATGCGGTCCGCCTTGCGCAGAAACAGCCCGGAGACAACAACATAGAGGCCCCGGCAGATCTCTCCCTGGCGAAACACGGCTTCTCCGGCATCCACATCGATGCATTGGGCCGAGCCATTCAGCAGCGTCCCGGTTTCAGGCGGGCACTGCAACAACTCTGCCAGCGGATGGGGTGCGGCATACTCCATTCGCCCGGATCTTGCCTCAGGTTCCACGGTTACCTCTCCCCTTGTCGCCGATTGCAATCCGGTTCTGCGGCGGTTGGCGTCTGCAAGTCCCCTGCGGCCCGGTCGCTGGGTTGCGCGTTTGGCATTGCGGATTTGCGACGAACCATATTTCATAGCTGTCAATCGCTCCACATGCAGGACATCCGGTAAAAACAATCATGAGATGGGATGGTGAGAATTTTCCTTTCGCGCCTGCCCATTCCCGTTCAACAACGGCGTTTTGACTTACCACGCCCTGGTTGCTACGTGGTTTCGACGGATAGATAAGCCTCGTGCTCCGCGCCGGCGGACGCCGCTTCCGGCGGAACGCACAGAACCGGCACGCGGGAGCGGGCAAGCAGGGCGAAGGCTGTGCCATGCGGTCCCGGTGTATTGCTGGCCCGTTTGACTCCGGCCACCAGAATGCAGGGATGGTACTGCGCGATGGCTTCCATAACCGCGTCTGCCGGGTTGCCGTCCTTCACGATGCTCTGTACAGGAAACTTATTGCCCGGATGGACGCCAAACTCTTCCAGAGTGGCTTCGCGGGGATTGAGAATGGCCGCCGCCTCCGCTGGACCGCGGGCGTGCAGCACCAGAAGCGTGCGTTGAAAGATATTTGCCAGCGAACAGGCCGTGGCCACCGCGGCCGGCGTAGCAACATTGCGCTCCATGGCCAGCAGCACCGGCCCGCCCGGAGTGGGCCGGAAGGCGCCGGCGTTCCAGTCCGCAGCCACCGCCAGCACCGCGCACGGCGCCAGCCTCACCAGTTGCTCGGCAACCGCGCCCACCACCACAGGACCCGCACCCTCCAGGCCCTCGGTGCCAATTACGATCAGTCCGGCGTCGTATTGCCGCGCCACATCCACCAGCGTCTGCGCCACCGTCCCCTGGCGGATCTCGGAATGGCTGTGAATCCCCGCCTGCAGCAGGTCGCCGGTCAGTTTGTCCAGCGCGGCCCGGGCCTCGACGCTCAGATCATTCAGAACCCGGCCGGGAACCGCATCCACGGCGGCATACTCCAGCGGGTCAAGTCCGTGAGCCAGAACGATGCGCGCGCCATAGTGTGTGGCCAGCTTGCGGGCATACTCCAGGGCCGCTTCCGACTCGCCGTTCAGAGCCGTGGCCACGACAATAGTCTTCAAACCGGTCGCAAAGCTCATGGGTCACTCCCGGCGCCAGCACGGGCGCCCTGATTTCATACCTATAGGAATACGAGTCTGCTCTCCGCTCCGAGCGTAAGCAGTGACATCATTCACCCCCCGCTGTGATTCGGGTCACAAGTCTTGTCTCCACAACAATCTGCCGGCCTGCCGCCGGGGAGATTAATATGTTTTGAGCGAATCCATCACCATGGGGCGGTATGGCCCATGAATCCGGGTTCCTGCCTGGTGGTTACTCATGAAGCATTTAGTTCGCATTGCCGCGGCATTCCTGCCGATTCTGCTGCTCGCTCCCCTCAGCCACGGCCAGTACGCCCGCTCCGTCGATCCGATGCTGGGCGTCTCGGCTGGCGGCAACGTCTTCCCCGGCCCGGTGGTGCCTTTCGGGATGATCAAGCCCGGACCCGACATGATTCCCAAAGGGGTGAACGACCCCAATGCCGGCTGGAACGACAACGGCCCAATTCGCGGCTTCAGCCAGACCCATGTGAGCGGCACCGGCGGCGGCGCCAAGTACGGCAACATATTGGTCCAGCCCACCACCGGCGCTATAACGCCACAGGACGCGGCTTCGCCGCGCGCCGATGAGAAGGCCACCGTCGGCTACTACGGCGTCAAACTGGCCCGCTACGACGTCGGCGTGGAGATTACCGCCGCCCGCCGCTCGGCCCTGTATCGCTTCACTTATCCCCAGTCCGGGGAGGCCAATCTCCTATTCGATGTGGGCCATCTGCTGCTGGCCAGCGTGCAGCACGGCGAGTCCCAGTTCCTTGAAGCCTCCAACGTCTACGTGGTTTCTCCCACGGTGGTCGAGGGTTCCAGCAGCGTCACCGGCGGATGGAACAAGCAACCCAACACCTACACGGTCTACTTCTATGCCAGGACCGACACGCCTGCCGCCTCCTGGGGAACATGGCGGGACGACGTTCTGCAGCCGGGGAACCGCAGCTTGAGCGACGGCCCCAAATCCAAGTCCGGAGCCTGGTTTACCTTTGCCGCGCACAAGCCGGTGCTGATGAAGATCGGCATCTCGTTTGTCAGCATCGAGCAGGCCCGCAGGAATCTTGACGCGGAGATTCCCGGCTTCGATTTCGCCGCCACGCAGGCAGCCAACGTAGCCAAGTGGAACAAGGCCCTCAGCACGGTTGACATCAAGGGCGCCACCCCGGAGCAGCGTCAGATTTTCTATACCGCGCTCTACCACACCATGATGCAGTCCACCGACCGCACCGGCGAGAATCCCCTATGGACCAGCAGCGAGCCATTCTACGACGATTACTACGCCATTTGGGACATCTTCCGCACCTCCGGCCCGCTGCTTACTCTGATTGCCCCGCAACGCGAGACAGATATCGTCCGCGCTCTGGTGGACCTGTACCGCAACGAGGGCTGGCTGCCGGATGCGCGCAGCGGCAACTACAACGGCCGCACCCAGGGCGGAAGCAACGCCGAGTTCATGCTGACCGATGCCTACGTCAAGGACTTGAAGGGCATCGACTGGCAGACCGCCTACAAGGCCGAGGTTCAGGACGCCGAGGTGATGCCTCCAGACCCGGAAGAGGAAGGCCGCGGCGGCATCAAGGACTGGCTCAAACTCGGCTACGTCTCTGTCGAGGGCTTTGACAAGCCGACCTCGGTCGCCATGGAGTATGCCGCCAACGATTTTGAAGTCGCGCTGCTGGCCAAGGGCCTGGGCAAGACCGCCGATTACAACAAGTACCTCGAGCGCTCAGGCAACTGGAAGAACCTCTGGGACTCCAAATTCAGCGAAGGGGGCTACACCGGCTTTGTCCGCTCCCGCCACAGCGATGGAACCTGGCTTTCCCCCTTCACCGCCATGGTCAGCGGGACCTGGGGCGGAAACACCTTCTATGAAGGCAACTCATGGACCTATTCCTTCTTTGTGCCCCAGGACGTTGCCACGCTGATCAAAATGTCCGGCGGACCGGAGACGTTTGTGAACCGCCTCGACGCGTTCTTCGCCGTACCCGGCCGTTATGACGTGGGCAATGAGCCCGGATTTCTGCATCCCTACCTCTACAACTGGGCAGGGCGCCCGGACAAGACCGCTTCCCACGTGCGGCAGATCATCGCCGACAGCTATCACGCGGGCCGCAGCGGCTTGCCCGGCAACGACGACTCCGGCGCCATGTCCTCCTGGTTTGCCTTTGGGCAGATGGGCATCTTCCCCAACGCGGGCCAGGATGTGTACGTCATCGGCAGCCCGGCGTTTGCCGAGACCACCCTGCATCTGGCCGGCGGCAAGGATTTCGTCATCGAGGCCAGAAATGTCTCCGCAACCAACATCTACGTAACCGCCGCCACGCTCAATGGAAAACCGCTGGACCGCTCCTGGCTGCGTCATCGGGAGATCGTGCCCGGAGGCCGCCTGGTGCTGACCATGAGCAGCAAGCCGGGCCACTGGGGTGAAACCAATCTGCCCCCGTCGACGCCCGCCTTCCGCGTTTGCTTTCCGCGGTTTCCATCGTCCCGGAAAACACGCAGATTCCCCTGCTGTCGTGGTAGGCTAACAAGTAACATAGCCTGTACCGGAATGGCTGATTCATACCTGAACGAAGCCCCCATGCATGTGCGCTTGAGCGCCAATGGACAAGGTTGCTGTACCCCGATTCCAAGAGGACATTCGATGAATTGTTTTCGATTCGCTCCCATCCTGATTCTGGCTTGCGGAACCGCCCTGGCGCAGGTGCCGGCGTATGCGCAGGCTGCAGATGCAAAGCCCCAGCCGCCCGCGGCCATCAAGAGCTTTGATGTGACGGCCATCGACAAGACCGCCGATCCCTGCACGGATTTCTACCAGTACGCCTGCGGCAACTGGGTCAACAGCAATCCCATTCCGTCGGATCAGGTGCGCTGGGCGCGCTCCTTCTCACTGCTCAGGGAGCGCAACCGCTATTTGCTTTGGCAGGTGCTTGACGCCGCCGCCAAGGATCCTAAAACTCCGCTGCAGAAGCAGTTTGGCGACTTCTACGCCGCCTGCATGGACACGGCCACGGTGGAGGAGAAGGGCCTGAAGCCGATTGAGCCGTCCTGGGCGGAGATCGCCCGTCTGAAGGAAAAGAAAGGACTGCCTGCGCTGCTCAGCAAGCTTGACAACCAAGGCACGCCCGACGGCTTCTTCGAATTCGGCGTGAGCCAGGACGACAAGGACTCGTCGCAGCAGATCGCCGTGATTTACCAGGGCGGGTTGTCTCTGCCGGACCGCGACTACTACCTGGTGGATTCGCCGCGATTCAATGCCATCCGCACCCAGTACGTCGAGCATGTGAAGAAGATGTTCATCCTGGGCGGCGATTCGCCCGAGCAGGCAGCCAGGGAAGCCGCGGCGGTGATGAAGATTGAAACCGCGCTGGCCAAGGCGTCCACGAGCCGCACCGATTTGCGCTCGCCTGAAAACCGCTACCACATCTACACCGTTGCGGATTTCCAGAAGAGCGCGCCGGCATTCGACTGGAGCGTTTACTTCCGCGCGGTTGGAATCGGGCATTTCGACACGCTGAACGTGGCGACGCCGCCGTTTTTCAAGGCGCTCAGCGACCTGATCGCGAGCGAGCCGCTGGACGAGTGGCAGAGCTATCTGCGCTGGCACGTTCTGCACGGACAGGCGACTCATCTGCAGAAGGCAATCTTCGACGAGAACTTCGACTTCTTTGGCAAGACACTGGCCGGGCAGAAGGAGCCCAACGCGCGCTGGAAGCAGTGCTCGACGCTGACCGACGAGGCCTTGGGCGAGGCAGTGGGGCAGGACTGGGTGAAGCAGAACTTTCCTCCGGCGGCCAAGGACAGCATGGACAAGCTGGTGGCCGCACTTGAGAAGTCCCTGGGCGACGACATCCGGACTTTGCCCTGGATGAGCGATGCCACCAAGAAGGCTGCGGAAGAAAAGCTGGCGATGATCCGCAACAAGATTGGCTACCCGGAGAAATGGCGCGACTACTCGAGCGTGAAGGTGAGCCGCACGGACCTGGTGGGCAATCTGCACCAACACGCGATCTACGAGCGCAATTACGAATTTGCCAAGCTGGGCAAGCCGGTGGACGAGAAGGAGTGGGGCATGACGCCGCCCACGGTGAACGCCTACTACAATCCTTCGTTCAACGACATCAACTTCCCCGCCGGCATTCTGCAGCCGCCTTTCTTTGATTTCACCATCGACCCGGCCGTGAACTTTGGCGGCATCGGCGTGGTGATTGGCCACGAGATGACGCACGGGTTTGACGACGAGGGCTCGCAGTACGACGGCAAGGGCAACCTGCGCGAGTGGCAGACGTCCGCCGACCGCAAGGCCTTCACCGAGCGCACCGACTGCGTGGCCAACGAGTACAGCGGTTTTGAAGCCGCTCCGGCCAAGGGCGACGTCGCGGTGCAAAAGCTGAACGGCAGGCTCACCCTGGGCGAAAACACGGCCGACAACGGCGGGCTGCGGATCGCTTACATGGCTCTGCTGGACACGCTGGCGGCGCAGGGCAAGACCATCAACGACAAGATCGACAACTACACTGAGGCGCAGCGCTACTTCCTTGGCTTTGCCCAGGTGTGGTGCCAGAACCAGACTGACCAGTCGGCACGGCAGTCCGCTCTGACCGACCCTCACTCGCCGGGAAAATGGCGCGTGAACGGCTCGGTGCAGAACTTCGACGAGTTCGGAAAGGCCTTTAACTGCACCAAGGGCCAGCCCATGTACCCGGCGAACTCTTGCCGCGTGTGGTAAACCCTCGGCATCCCCGGAGCCGCGAATGCAACGCGTCGCGGCTCCAGGGGAAGCTTCCCGGCGAGATGCTCTCGTCTTAGGGGGGGGTACACCGAACCGGAATTGACAGAATCGCCATATCTCTGGCGCCTGCAGGTTGACCTTTACTGACCTCCAGGCGTCCAAACCGCAACCATGACTGAAATCCGGATGTAAGCGAAACAGACACCGGACCGGGTGCGCCAGGGGCATCCTGGCCTTGAAATATGCGCTGTTTTAACCAGTTTAGGACCGAAACTAGGCACAACCTACCCTTGGCTTTTACAATGCATCAGGGACCCGTCCCAACCCAGCTCTGCTGTGGAACTAGCAAACTTGGCGGCACATGCCTGACCAGGATGAAGGAATCGCATGAAGTTCACGAAATTCGGCAAGGCACTTCTGATGGGCGCTCTCTCAGTTGGCGTTGTCCTCGGCATTACGTCTTGCGTTCAGAGTTATTCGGTCGGTTATTTGTATGTGACGGGTACGGTGACGGCCCAAACCTCCGGTGCCGGCATCATCAGCGGCTTCAAAATCGATCACAATACGGGCAAATTGACCCCTATCAACGGTCTGCCCATCTCCTCAGGCGGCGCCAACCCGGTCCGCGCGGTACTGGCCATCCAGAGCCGTTTTGTGTATGTGCTCAACCGTGGCGTGAACGCCTCGGGCGGCTCCATCTGCACCCCTCCGGGCACCTTGCCGGGCCCCTGCAAGAACTCGAATATCACCCAGTTCGCGGTGGGTGGAAACGGCGTCCTCACTCCCCAGGAGACCTTTTATACCCAGGGCATCAATCCTTTCCGGATGATGGTCGATAATACGGGCTCCTACCTTTTGGTGCTCGACCACGACTCCCCGGACAATCTTGCCCCGTCCGGCACAGATGGATGCTCGAACGCACTGAATGGCGCCACTACCTGCGGCGACATCTCGGTCTTCCAGATCAACCAGATTACGGGCCGTCTTTCGCTGGTGGTCAATGGTCAGGTTTCGTCAGCCACCGGCCAGAAACTGACCTACTTCCCGGTCCCGGCCAACCCCGTCGACTTCGTGCTGGCGGGTGCCAATCTGCTCACGCTGAGCGGGTCCAGTTTCTCCTACAATGCGTCCACAGGGGCGTACAACGGCGGCACCTCAGTCTTCCCTTATACCTATGTCCCAACCACAGGTCAGATGACGGTTACTTCGAACAGTTCTCAGTTGCTGGGAATTACGCAGGGCAACGCCATGTACTACACGTTCAATGTGCTTTACGTGCTGGACAACGACCCCATCACCATGAGCTTCAACGGCGCCACCACCACATCGGAAAGCCAGATTCTGCCCTTTACCGTGGGCACGACCGGCTCACTTCAGGCTGCCGCCACCGGTACTGTGCCCGACGATCCAACGCTTTCCAACCCAATTGCCATGCTTGAGGATGGCACGGGCAAGTTCCTCTACTTTGCCAACCAGGGAAACAACGCATCCGGGTCCAACGCGCAGAGTGGGATTACCGGATATTTCGTCACCACCTTGCCGACCTACCAGCTCAGCTTCATTCCGGGCGAACCGTTCGGTTCTGGCGCTGGCCCGCAGTGCATCGTGGAGGATCCTTCGCGCCAGTTCATTTACGAGGCCGATTTCAACGATTCGACGATCTACGGCCGGGTCATTGATCCGAATTCCGGCGTGCTGAATAATATGCGCAGCACCAACAGCTTTGCGGTCCAGGGCCCCCCTACCTGGTGCCTGGTCGATGGACGCACCAGCTAGATTGGTTCTGCTTCAAGTAGTAACTGGGGTGGGTGCCAGCCAAGTGGCTGGTCCCGCACCAGTCACCGGGGTAGTGTTCCAGAACGTAGCCGAATCACGGGTGCGAATTTTCCCAAAGCGCACCCCGGGTTCGATTCCAAACCTGATTATTTCCGGCCAGTTACTGGCTCGCTGACGAAAGATGCGCATGAAGTTTAACAAATCGATCCAGCTGCTGGTCGCCGCGGCCAGCCTCCTGGTGGCTGGACTTGTGAATGCCTGTGGCACGCTAACCGTGGATTTTGTCTTCGTGACCAGTGCCACTGCCGCGGGAACCAGCAACTACGGTTCAGTGGATGTCTTTGAGGTGAACTCGGAGTCGGGGCGCATGCGCCAGATTCCCTCTTCACCTTTTCCTTCGGGAGGGCGCAATCCGGTTGCTGAAGCCGTTTCGTCGGACAATACGAATCTCTACGTAGTGAATCAGGACGACAACACCATCGTTCAGTTCGTTATCGGCACCGACGGCAAGCTCTATCCCGCCAATACTGTGAATACGCCGGGAATCTATCCCATGGCTGTCGCCGTGAGCGGGCTCTATCTGTATGTTGTGGACCTCTATCAGCCTCTGCCGACCTGCTCCACAGCGGCTCCGTGCTCCGGCTCTGTAGGCGCATTTCCCATTACGCCTTCAAGCAGCAATCCGCCCAGCGACGTGCTGGGAACGGCGCTCACCAACGGAAGCCAGAGCTACTGGCCGTTGTGCCAGTATGGCTATGTATCTGCCAACAACATCAGGCAATGCAAGGCCGGCGCAACTAGCGATGTGATCGTACCCACGGCCATCAATGTTCTGTCTTCGAGTTCAAGCGCCACCACCGGCACCTATGCTTATGTGACCGCCTACGACACGACGTCGTCTCCTAATGCCGGCTATATCTTCGCCTTCTGGGTAGTTCCTGCGAACACCACGACGGCTCCTGCGGGCATAGCTTGCCCGCCGTTGCCGGTCGGCGCAACGCAAATCCCGCAAGGCACGCTCTGTGCTGTAAACGGCGGGGTTCCTTTTGCCGCCGGGGCGCACCCCTCTGCCATTGCCAGCGATTCAACCGGCAGCCACGTGTACGTCGCGGACTCCGTAAACGGGAATGTCCTGGGTTTTGCGGTTCAGTCGGGCCTGTTGAGCGCGCTGAGCGGCAGTCCCTTCCCGGCAGGCAACCAACCCTCCTCGATCGTCGTCGATTCCGCGTATAGTTACGCCTACGTGACCAACTTCCTTGATTCCACCGTCACGGCCTATTCGATCAGCAGCGGCGAACTCACCCGGATAGGTTCCTATGCCACAGGCGTGCAGCCGACGGCCATCGGGATCGATCCGTCCACCAAACACTTTCTGTATACCGCCAACTATCTGGGCAATACCGTCTCAGGCTTTGAGCTGAGTTCGACAGACGGTACGCTGCTCAATTCGCAATTTTCCCCCTATCCGTCCAGCACGCAGCCGACGTCCGTAGCCGCAATTCCGCATGGCACCCCGCTGAAGTAAGGCACGCGGACTCGGCCAGACAATGTAGCAGTATCCCGTACCTGGCTTTTACAATACTTATGTACGGGTCAACCTAAACGAGTTTTCCTGGGGCTTGAACCTGATGGCCCACGACGAAGGAAGCGCATGAAGTTCAGCAAATTGAGCCAGCTCTTTCTGGTCTCTACGATCGGCCTTCTAGTGGCCACACTCTTGACTGCCTGCCAGCTGGTTACGATCGACTATTTATTCGTAGCGAGTTCCACGGGCTCTGGATCCGGCAGCGCTGGACAGATTCAAACCTACGCGGTGGACTCCCAGACCGGTGTGGTGCGGACCGTAGCGCCTTCCGTCGCTTCCGGCGGCGTGGGCCCTGTCGCCATGGCTGTAACCTCTGACTATGCGAATCTATATGTCGCCAACCAGGGCAACAACTCCGTGGTTCATTTCGCCATCGCCAGCAGCGGCGTACTGACGTCGAAGGATACTCTCACCACCGGCACTGCCCCCGTTTCCCTGGCGGTAAGCACCGACAACAAATATTTGTATGTCGCGACGGGAACCAGTTCCGCCACGCTCACTGAGTATGCACTTACCGCGGGCGCAATTGGCTCTCCGGTGGCCCAAATCAACCTTGCTGTCCCCGGCTACACCGGCGACGCGCTTGTTCCCACCGGGGTGAATGTCCTGGTGAAGAGCTCCGACTTGAGCACCCCCTCCGCAGTCTATGTTACGGTCTACGACAAATCCGCCTACAATCCTGGCGGGGCCATCACCAGTATCGCCAATCCCGGCTGGGTCTTTGGATTTGCCATCGGCTCGGGCGGCGCATTGACGCCTTCCGTAGGCAGCCCTTACACGGCCGGCATCAAGCCCTCCGGGATTGCTTCCGATCCCGCAGGCAGGTTTGTGTATGTGACCGACTTTGCCTCCAACGAGGTGATTGGGTATACAGTTCAGGGTGGCAGCGTGCTCGGTTTCATGCTCAATGGCCCCTTCAAAACCGCCAATGAGCCTTCAGCCATCTGTATCGACCCGCGCGGCTTGTACATATACGTCTCCAACTCGCTGAGTTCCGTGGTCTCGGCCTTTGCCATCACGCTCTCTACCGGGGCGCCGTCGACCTTGTCGTACACAACCGGTGCAGCCGCCACGGACACGGACCCGGTGGCCATTACTGTAGATCCGGCGCTGGGACGGTTCGTCTATACCGCCAACCAGTTGGGCAACTCCGTCTCGGGCTTTCGCCTGGACCCCAATACCGGCATTATCAACGAGACTGTGTCTACGCCATATCCCACCGGCAGCGCGCCAACCGCGCTGATTGCCATACCTCACGGCAACCATTCCCTGCAATCGATTACCCCGTAGCGGTATTCTGTTCCATCACCAGGAAGCCCAGCCCAAGCGGCTGGGCTTTTTGCTGTGTAGAGCACAGAGTGCAGGTGCGAGCAGATTGAAGAAGTCAGTCCAGTGGGCTCGGGAAGCCGGGAACGCCCTGATGATCATTGCGGCTGGGAATCTATGGGCGCATCCTGAACACCGGCGCTGTTGCGCCCGTCGTCGGTCACTCCAGCCCCTTGCTGCAGAGTTCAGTCATCCGGCGCGAATTTCTCTAGGCACCCATCCACTTGCGCAGTTGACGCTGCGCCGGCTTCTCAACCAGGTAGAGCGCCGCAATCGCCATTGAAATCAGGACAGCGTAGGTGAGCCACGGATCGAAGCGGTTCAAGCCCAGGCGGTTCATGACTTGAAAGTGGTGGATGATGTTCCAAAAGTTGAAATGGAGCAGATAGAGACAGTAGCTGGCCTCGCCCACAAAGACCAGCGGACGAACGCCCAGCGCGCGCGACAGGGGGTTCTGCCCGGCCAGGCCCAGCACAAGGCAGCCGAACAGCGGCATCAGCAGGCCGTCGTGGATGAGAGCGTAGGGAATCAGAGGCCCCAGCGCCAGCAGGCCGTAGATGCCGGCAAAGCCGACCACTCCCAGCCATAAGCGCAGGCGGCTGTCGCGCACCATCAACTCGTCCAGCTCGGCCAGCATCACGCCGAAGATGAAACTGGCCACGTGGGCGTAAGGGGTGTATTTGAGCGCCCACAGCCAGCGGCCATAACTCCAGCGGTCCGGATGCGCAATTCCGTCCGGATTAAAGGCGATATAGAGCGCGCCGGGAACCATGCCCAGCGCCCACACCCCGGCCATCTTCAGCAGGTGAGGCGTAATCCGCTCCGGCCGCTTCCAGGCGGCCAGCCAGGGAAAGATTACATAAAAGAAGGCCTCGGCCGACATGGTCCAGGCCGGTGTATTCATAAATGTGGCAATGGCGGGAATCCAACCCTGCAGCAGCAGCGGCGTCAGCACCACGCCCGTCCAGAACATTCCGTGCGTGTGGCTGCCGTACTCCTGCGACAGGGTCCCGAGGCTCAACAGCAGGCTCAGCAGGTAGATGGGATAGATGCGCGTAAAGCGCGCCTTCCAGAAGCGCTTCTTGTCCAGTTCCCCGGCGCGCGCCCGCGCGTTGTAGTTATAGCCGAGGACAAAACCCGAGAGCAGGATAAAGTAGCTTACCGAGACGAAGCCGCCGTTCACCACCGGCGCCAGCCAGCCAAACCAAAGTGGATTGGAGAAGTGAAAGAAGACGATGTTTACGGCCGCAAAACAGCGCAAACCTGTCAGTGCATTCAAACGTGCTGGCTTGGGGATGTCCACTACGTAGCTTCTAGCCTCTGGCTTCCAGCTGTTAGCTTTGTCGTGCCCGGGCGAATTTCAAGGTCAACCCAGACAGCTCGAACCTTCAAAAATCAGCTAGAGGCAAAGCTGCAAGCTGTTGTTACGCTGTTACCAGCGATCCGACCTTCTCGCCCAGCACCACGCGCCGGATATTGCCCGGCTGGTTCATGTTGAAGATAATCATCGGCAGGTTATTGTCTTTGCACAGGCTCACCGCGGTCAGGTCCATCACCTTCAACCCCTGGCGCAGGATCTCCATGTAGGTAATCTGGTCGTACTTGACGGCGTCTTTATCCAGTTCCGGGTCGGCGTTGTAGACGCCTTCCACCTTGGTGGCCTTCAGCAGCACGTCGGCCTTGATCTCCATGGCGCGCAGGCTGGCCGCCGTGTCGGAAGAGAAGAACGGGTTGCCGATGCCGGCGGCGAAGATAACCACGCGGCCTTTTTCCAGATGCCGGACGGCCCGGCGGCGGATGTACGGCTCAGCCACCTGGTTCATGAACACGGCGCTCATCACGCGGCATTGCACGCCTCGCTGCTCGATGGCGTCCTGCATGGCGATGGCGTTGATGACCGTGGACAACATGCCCATATTGTCGGCGCTGACGCGGTCCATCTCCTTGGCTTGTTCGGCAACGCCGCGGAAGATGTTTCCACCGCCCACGACAATGCCGATTTCCACGCCCAGCGCGTGCACTTCGACGATCTCGCCGGTTATCTCGGCGATCTTGTCGGCATCCAGACCGAAGCCGCGCGGCCCCGCCAGAACCTCACCCGAAAGCTTGAGAACAATCCGTTTATACATGCCTTTTCGAGTATCGCATACCAGCGGCGGCGCCGGTGCTGCCCTTTGTACCGTGCCTCCGAGCGTGAAAAGGCCCAGGGCTTGCGCCCTGGGCCGGTTAACGGTTCCTGCGCAAGGCCGGAAGTTACTCCGCGGCTGCTTCCACGGCCTTGGTCGTCGCCACGGTCCAGTCAGGCGCACCCACCTTGAAGCGCGCAAAACGGCGCACCGTGATGTTCTCGCCCAGCTTGCCTACCTTGGTTGCGATCAACTCCTTGATGCTTACCGTCTGATCCTTGATGAAGGGCTGCTCCAGCAGGCAAACTTCCTCGTAGAACTTGGCCATCTTGCCCTCAACGATCTTCTCGATCACCGGGGCGGGCTTGCCCGTGGCGGCAGCCTGGGCGCGATAGATTTCCTTTTCGCGTTCCATGTCGCCGGCGGTCACGTCCTCGGACTTCACGTAGCGCGGATCACTGGCGGCGATGTGCATTGCCACGTCCTTGAGCAGTTCCTGGAAGTCGTCGGTGCGGGCCACAAAGTCGCTCTCGCAGTTCAACTCCAACAGCACGCCGATCTTGCCGCCGGCGTGAATATAGGTGCCTACCGCGCCCTCGTTGGTGGTGCGGGCGGCCTTCTTCTGCGCGGAGGCCATGCCACGCTTGCGCAACACGACAAAGGCGCCTTCGATGTCTCCCTTGGTCTCCTGCAATGCCTTCAGGCAGTCGCCCATGGGCGCGCCGGACTTTTCACGAAGCTCCTTCACCAAACTCGCACTGATCTTATCGCTCACTGTTGTCATCTCTCTTTTCCTGGTTTCCGAATCTTCTCAATTGCGCCCAGTCTTGCGAGGTTGCTTACCTGGGCATTTACGGCATAAGAAAAGCGTGGCGCTTTACTCTCGCGGCCACGCTCGTCTCATTCTGCGCACTTGCGTGCGACTGGAGATTAAACGCCGCCCTCGGCCACTTCGGCCTCATCCAGGGCTGCAACCGCTGCGGGGGCCTTGCGGATACCGCCGCCCAGAACAGCTTCCAGATCCACTGGTTCCTCAACCGGTGCGGCTTCCGCCTCGGCCGTTGCCTCGGCAACAGGCTCAGGCAGTTCCTCGGCAAAGGCCTTGTCGTTCACCAGGTTCACGCCCTCGGCTGCCGAATCGGCAATCTTCGAGGTGAACAGCCGGATGGCGCGCAGCGCGTCGTCGTTGCCGGGAATCACGTAGTCCACCACGGTGGGATCGCAATTGGTGTCAACCACGGCAACCACCGGAATGCCCAGCTTGCGGGCTTCCTTCACGGCAATCGCTTCGTTGTTCGAGTCCACGATGAACAGCGCATCGGGCAACCGCTTCATGCTCTTGATGCCGGCCAGGTTAGCCTGCAGGTGCTTGCGCTCCCGCTCCAGCTTGATGACTTCCTTCTTGGTCAGCAGTTCGTAGCGGCCATCGGTGGCCATTTCATCCAGTTCCTGAAGGCGCTTCACGCTCTTCTGCACGGTCACCCAGTTGGTCAGCAAGCCGCCCAGCCAGCGCTGGTTGATGTACGGCATTCCCGCGCGGGTGGCCTCTTCAGCCACGGCATCCTGCGCCTGGCGCTTGGTGCCGACGAACAGAATCGTCTTGCCTCCGGCGCACAGCTCGGTGACGAACTTCGACGCGTCCTTGAACAGCTTGAGCGTCTTCTGCAGGTCAATGATGTAGATTCCGTTGCGCTCGCCAAAGATGTATTCCTTCATCTTGGGGTTCCAGCGCTTGGTCTGATGCCCGAAGTGAACACCTGCTTCGAGCAGTTCCTTCATTGTGATCGTGGCCAAAGGGCCTCCTTCGTGGATTGCATCCGGGCTGGCTTTTGCCTTGCCCGGATTGAACCCGCTTGCGCGGGAATTTAGTACCTGGCTTCTAGCTTTAAGCTTCCAGCCTTTAGCTTGTTCCTGCTGGAATCGACCGTTGTGGGCGACCCCGAAGCAAGTACGAGCAAGAAAGGCCGGAAGCCGGCAGCTAGAAGCTGAAAGCTACCTCTTGCTGAACTGGAACCGTGCGCGGGCGCCCTTCTGACCGTACTTCTTGCGCTCCTTCATGCGCGAGTCGCGGGTCAGCAGGCCTTCGGCCTTGAGAACCTTGCGCAGTTCCGGGTTGAACTGAACCAGTGCGCGGGCAACGCCGAGCTTCACGGCATCCGCCTGTGCAGCCACGCCGCCGCTCTTCACGGTGGTCACCACATCGAAGCTACCGGCCAGTTCGACCAGCGCCAGGGTGCGCTTGGCGGCCACGCGCTGCTGCTCGGTGACAAAGTACACTTCAAATGCCTTGCCGTTAACCTTCCACTCGCCCGTGCCGGGACGCAGAAAGACGCGTGCGATTGCCGACTTGCGCCGCCCTGTCCCGTAATACTGAACCAGATCTGCCATTCGTTTCCTCTTAGCTTCTAGCTCTCAGCTTTTAGCCTTTAGCTAAAAACCAAAGCCCGAAAGTTCGAATTCCAATAAAAAGCTAACGGCTAATAGCTAAAAGCTAATAGCTGCTTTTACGCAATATCCATGGCCACCGGCATCTGCGCCTGGTGGGGATGCTTGTCGCCGCGATAAACCTTGAGCTTGGTAGCCATCTGGCGGCCCATCTTGCTCTTGGGCAGCATGCCCTTGATGGCCTGCTCCAGAATCGCTTCCGGCTTGCGGTTCAACAGGCGCACAAAAGACTCTTCGCGCAGACCGCCGGGAAAACCGGTGTAGCGGCGATAGAGCTTGCTTTCCGACTTGAGGCCGGTGAGGCGAACCTTTTCCGCGTTGATGACGATCACGTGATCGCCCATGTCGATGTACGGCACATACTGGGGATTCAGCTTGCCGCTCAACAGACTGGCAGCCTTGGTGGCCAGCCGGCCCAGCGTCTGGCCGCTGGCATCCACTACATACCATTTGCGGTCAATGTCCTTACCGCTCGGAATAAAGGTGCTCATCTCTCTCCTGCCCTCTGGAAACGCCCTTGATACTGCCGACCGTCTCAACAAAACTCTCGAACAAAACAACATTGCCCACGCAAAATGCGCACGGGCCTGATTTCTACCCACTGCCAAACAAATCTGTTCGGGTGAGGACTGCTGGAGTTGGCCCTCTCAGGGCTTTGGCTTGGCTGGACACATAGAATGTCCAGCAGCCGGTGGCCTGTTCCAGCCAGTCCCTCCAGGGTACCGACCAGCCGAGTCCGGGTGTGTACACACAGACCCCAGGCGCAACACCGCGCAAGGTCTCCAGAATACTGCAAATGGGGCCCAGAGTCAACGAAAAGCGGGAAAGAGCGAGGCGAATCGGCAAGCCTGCGACTTCGGCTGCGAAAAGCGGCGCCACCCACTTTCGCTGGACCGTGTTGGCTCCTGATCCCGGCTGCCAACCCGTCCGAAGCGGCGAAAGTTCATAATTTGTCGTGCATGAGCCCGCAGGTTGCGATATTGTTTGGAACGCTATCAGGAACAGGCCTGGAATGAAGCGCTGCGCTCGCCATACGGGAAGCGCGATGCGGACGATCCGGTCTGACTCGAACTGCATAAGGGAGATGCCGCTAATGAAGATTCAGTCTGGGGATCGTGGTCCATGCAACCTGTCTTTGCTGTTCCTGTGTGCTGTGTGTCTGGGTCTGGCAGCACCGGCGGCGAGCGCGCAAGCGGTTCCGCCCGCATCGCCTGCGGCCGGAGCAGGAACCGTGGTGAAGCGCACAGTGGCGCGTCCATGGATGAACCGGACGCTCCCTCCCGAACGGCGGGCCGATTTTCTGCTGAAGCAGATGACGCTGGACGAGAAGATCGCCATGGTGCATGGGGTAAAGCCGATCCCCGTGAAGGGATATGTGGGCTACGTTCCAGCCATTCCGCGGCTGGGGATTCCGGCGCTGACGCTGGCCGACGGGCGCGCGGCGGTTGGCAACGGCGCCAAGGACATCACGCTTTTGCCCGCGCCGATTGCCGCCTCCTCCGGGTGGGATGTCGCCGTGATGGGCGCTTATGGACGCGTTCTGGGCCGGGAACAGTGGCTCAAGGGCACCAATGTGGCGTTGGGGCCGACCATCGACGTGGTCCGCGTGCCGGAATGGGGCCGCACCTTTGAGAGCTACGGCGAGGACCCCTGGCTCAACAGCCGCATGGCGGTGGCCGAGATCGAAGGCATTCAGAGCCAGGGTCCCATTGCCGACGCCAACATGTACCTGACCATGCAGCAGGAGAGCAATCGCCAGGTGGAAGACTCCCGGGTGGATGAAAGAACCTTGCAGGAGATTTACCTGCCCCCGTTTGCCGCGGCCATTCAGGAGGGGCACGTCGGCACCATCATGTGCGCCTACGTCAAGACCAATGGCGCCTACTCCTGCGAGAACCAGTATCTGCTGAAAGACGTGCTCAGAACGCAGTTGAGCTTCGACGGCTGGGTGATGAGCGACTGGGGCGCAACGCATTCCACGGCCGATGCCGCCAACCACGGGCTCGACCAGGAGATGCCGGACGACAAGTTCTTCGGCGACAAGCTGAAGGCGGCCGTTGCGAGCGGACAGGTCGGCCAGTCTGTCCTGGACGGCCAGGTGCGCGACATCCTGGTTCCCATGTTCCGCCAGTGGCTGTTTGACAAGCAGCAGCCCGGCTCGTGGAGCGCCAATGCACGCAGCCCGGAGCACGATGCCTTTGCGCGGATGGTAGCGGAGCAGGGAACCGTGCTGCTGAAAAACGATGGCGGCCTTCTGCCCCTGGGGGTGGGTGCGTCGGTAGCGGTGATTGGAGCGCCGGGGGGTACGGCGCCCAGGGTGGAGGGCGGGGGCAGTTCCGGGGCCAACGCTCCTTATGTCGTCAGCCCTCTGGACGGAATTCGCAAGCGTGCCGGAGACGCGGCCCGGGTGTCGTACGCGGATGGCGGCGACCTGGGAGCGGCGGCCAGCGCGGCGCGCAATGCGGACGTGGCCCTGGTCTTTGTGCAGACAAAAGAAACCGAGGGATCAGACCGGCCGGATCTGGAGCTGCCCGGCAACCAGGATGCGCTGATCGAGGCCGTGGCGCAGGCAGGCAAAAGGACCATCGTGGTGCTGAATACCGGCGGGCCGGTGCTCATGCCCTGGCTGGACAAGGCGGCCGGCGTGATCGAGGCCTGGTATCCCGGCCAGGAAGACGGCAACGCCATCGCGGCCATTCTCTACGGCGACGTGAACCCCACGGCGAAGCTGCCCCTGACCTTCCCGCGCAGTGCGGGCGAAATTTCCACTTCAACGAAAGAACAGTGGCCGGGCGTGGATGGCCGTTCGCTCTACAGCGAAGGTCTCAATGTCGGCTATCGCTGGTACGACAGTGCGCATGTGCAGCCGCTGTTCCCGTTCGGCTTCGGGCTCTCGTACACCACGTTCAAGTTGAGCCACCTGGTCGTGGAGCCGGCAAAGCAGGGAGGGCCTTCCGGCGCGACGGAACTGGTCCGGCTGGACGTGACCAATACAGGCAAGCGCCGCGGCGCGGAAGTGGTGCAGGTATACGTCGGCCATCCGGCTGCCGACCGGGAGCCTCCGCATCAACTGCGCGCAATTGCCAAAGTCGATCTGCAGCCGGGAGAAACGAAGACGGTAACTCTCACGCTGGATAAGCGGTCGTTTTCGGTGTACGACCCCGCGGCCCACGGCTGGGCCTTCCGTGCTGGAACTTACGAGATTCTGGCCGGAACCTCGTCGCGCGATCTGCCACTGCACCAGAGCGTCGCGATTCGCTGAACTGACCCGATTTCATCGCCCAGGGCTGATCTCATCAAGGGCGTTATGCAGGTCGAAGATTTCCCTCGGGGGCTATAGCCCCAGATTTTATGCGCGCTTTGCGGCGCGGCTAAAGCCGCGCCCTTTCAAAACCGGGTTTGCGCAATCCGTTCTGAAACAACAACCCCTTACCCTCGTCGAACATGAGGGTAAGGGGTTGCCTTGATCCGTTGCATTTCCAGCGGTGTACTGCTGCTCAGGCTGCTTTTACGGCGGCAGCCGTCTTCAAGGCGGCGGCCGGCTTAGCGTCGCCAGCCGAGCGCACCCGGTAGCGCTTCATGGAGATGGAAAGCGTGCGCTCGATCTTGCGCAGGTCGCCGCGCTCTGCGGGCGCGGCAAAGGTGGAAGCCATTCCATGCGCCGACGCCCGGCCGGTGCGGCCTACGCGATGCACAAAGTCCTCGGCAACCTTGGGCAGGTCGAAGTTGATCACCTGCGCAACGTTGGCCACGTCGATGCCGCGGGCTGCCACGTCGGTTGCCACCAGAACCCGGTGACGGCCTTCGGAGAAGCTGCGTAAAGCCGCATTCCGCTGAGCCTGCGAGCGGTCGCCGTGAATCTGCGTCGCCGACCAGCCGGACTTTGCCAGCCTGCGGGCCACGCGGTCCGCGCCGTGCTTGGTGCGCACAAAGACCAGAAAGCTGCCGGTCTCAGAGCCGAGCAGGTGTTCAAGAAGCTCCTGCTTCTTGTCCGCCTCCACTTCAAAGGTGCGCAGCTCCACGTTTTCCGCGGGCTTGAGCACGGAACCGATCTCGATGCGGGCGGGATTGTTGAGGTACTTGCGGGCCACTTCCTTGACTGCGCCTTCCAGCGTGGCGGAATAGCACAGCGTCTGGCGGGTGGCAGGGAGCATGGTGGCGATGCGGGCGATGGCCGGCTGGAAGCCCATATCGAGCATCCGGTCGACTTCGTCCAGCACCAGCATGTTCACCTGGTCAAGGCGGACGAGGCGGCGCTTGATGAAGTCTTCGAGGCGGCCGGGGGTGGCGACGATGAGACGCGCGCCGCGGCGGATGGCGTCAAGCTGCGAACGCTCCTGAAGGCCGCCGACCACCAGGGCCACGGTCTGCATGGAGCTGGAGCGGATGGTTTTGAAGGCCGCTTCCACCTGCATGGCCAGCTCGCGGGTGGGCAGCAGGATGAGCGCCTGCGCGGCGTTGCGGTCCTGAACCTTCTGGAGCATTTCCACGATGGGGATGAGGTAGCCGAGCGTCTTGCCGGTTCCGGTCTGCGCGGTGGCCAGCACGTCGCGGCCTTCCAGGGCCGGAGGAATGCAGCCGGCCTGCACCGGAGTGGGAGTTTCGAACTTGTTGGCGTCAAGCCGCGCCATCAGGGCGGGCGAAAGAGTGAACTCTGAAAACTTGGTAATCAAAATAGGGTAGATTCCTGTTGGGCTCCGCGAGCGCCAGTTTCACTGGGGCCTGCAATCGGAACCGGACACGGAGGCGCGCACACACTTGCACTTCAGGCGCGGGCCTGCTTTATCGATATGCGTAAGGGAGAACCGAAAGTCGGTTAAATAGACTGGCCTGCATGCATTCAAGGGGAGAACGCCGAAGGCCCGGAGCTGCCACACGCTACTTGTTTGCCAGGCGGCTCACAGCCGGCCGGCTCCACGCTCCCACGCCTTTCCTGGCGTTTCCTGGTTCGATCGCACCGTCCCCTTTTTGCGGAGACGAACACACGATCTGCCTGCCGGACCTGGTTTGGTCCCTGGCATAGACTCCCAGGATGGGAGACTTATGTGGATACGCTCTATCACCCCAAGAAACAAAGACCGTTTCTCGGGGACCTCGATATGTAGGTGCTTGGGTGAAAATCTGTGCCAGGCAAACTTGCTTTTTAAGGGCAAACCGCCGCTCACGGCCAAATCACTGAGCGCAAATACAGTGTAGCACAGTTTCGCTTTTCCCTCGCCTGCGCTGGCCGCGGCCAGTGAGCGAGGCTGGAAGAGCGCGATCATAACGGGTGCGAAAAACAGGCATTTTTGAGTCAAAAAGCATCATTTTTGCTCGAATTATGCTCGAAAACCGCTTAAAAATGAAGGGTTCTCGTTACCAGTAAGTTAACAGATAGAAATTGCAAACAACTCATTCTATTGTAGTTGATAAAAATTAGGTCGTGAAGAAATGCGTAAAAATGCAATACTTTTTTTTATTAACAAGGGAAAACCCCCGGCTCTGCCGGGGAGACAGTCGGAGTTTGACGTTTACGGGAGTCGCCCCTGGTTTGGATTTTCCATTCCTTTCGCAAGCGCGCGAAAAGGACGGGTGCGTTCCAGAAGCGCCGTCCCTACGGGACTCCTCATACCTTGTTTGGTTACGCCAACCCCACGCTAAAGCGCGGGGCTAACAAGCACTGCGCCTATGGCGCGGGGCGACTGGTTTCTATTGGCCTGGAGCGCTCGGGCACAGGCCCCTTTGAGGGGTCACCAACCCTAAAGCCTCCGGCTCTGCCGGAGGATATTTACTAAATCCGGGACGGAGGCCGGCCACTCGGACATTACTTCATTTTCCGTGTTCTGCTCGGTTTGCCGGTGGTGCAAGCGGAGCGTCAGAAATTCGGGAATGGACCGGTTGGGGTTTGCGGTCTCCCACCCATTTCACGATGAGGCTGTGAAATGGATGGGGCAACCGTCCGGTAAAACCATACCCTTCGTGTACTGACATCACCGGTCCCCAAGTGCGAGGGACCGGTGGCACCCGGCTACTTGGCCATTTCTTACTTTTTTCGCCGCGCCCCTTTCGGGGCGCGGGTTGTTTTTTGGGGTGGGCGCGCGTTTCCCCGGGTTTCACCCGGGGCTATTCTCGGTTGTCCCTCCGGGACAAAAAACGATTGTCGCGGGCGGATGGAGTAAGCAAAT
>Ga0316217_10002348_pt1 | contig 22941 bp, 17 predicted proteins | sample 1anoAmetaG_FD_203633 | JGI IMG/M metagenome (GOLD analysis project Ga0316217, IMG submission 203633) | Freshwater microbial communities from Trout Bog Lake, Wisconsin, USA - 1anoA | ecosystem: Environmental > Aquatic > Freshwater > Lake > Hypolimnion/Profundal zone | place: USA: Wisconsin...
CCATTCTTCCGCTCCAATGTTTCCTCGGGAGTCTGGATGCCCGGCTCCATTCTTATCTTGTAGCCAATCTCGCGCTGCAGTCGGCAATTCAAGTCCACCAAAAACTGGATCGTGCTGACCTCGCTCCGGTCAATCGAATCCAGCAGCGCCTGCAGCCTCGCGCCGGCCGGAATCGTCTCCAGGAAAGGACGCCGCTCGCGTTGCTCCCATGCCTCGTATCGAAACGGAAACTTATCGCCGTAGGGCTCCAGAAAAAAATCAAAAGGATTGATGACCGCCATCTCGGCAACCAGGTCCACTTCGAGCATGAAGCGCTCGGCCGGGTTCGGAAAGACCAGCCGCGCCAGGAAGTTACCCTGCGGATCCTGCTGCCAGTTGATGAAGTGCTCCGGCGGTGTGACGCGCAGCGAGTAGCTGGAGATCACGGTGCGGCTGTGCGGAGCCGGCCGCAGCCGCACGATCTGCGGCGACAGCGTCACGAGCCGGTCATACTCGTAGGTTGTCTTGTGATGCAGCGCTACCCGGATGGCCATCAGCTTTCGCCCGCCGAGGCGGCAACCTGTACCGGCCGGCGCCACGCGAAGAACTCCTCGAAGAGGCTGTCGCCGACCTCGTTGACGTTGACCTGCAGTCCGTCCAGGTACTCGTGCAGGCCGTTCTTAATGACGCGATCCACCGAGGTGAAGTCGAGCTTGGCGCGCAGCATGCCCAGCAACTGCTCGGCATGGCAGCCAAACGATCCGATGGGCGTCCCGGTAATCGCGTGCAGGCTCTCATCCGCGCGGCGAATACAGTGCAGGATCGCCCTGGGAAAATCGCGGTCCAGCACCAGGAACTCGACGATGTTGCGTGGCGCGATCTGCCCGTGCCTCTTGCGGTACATTTCCAGCCCGCTGACCGACTTCAGCACCGCCGACCAGTGCAGGTCGTCGTACGGAGTTCCGACAAATGTCGGTGAAGGCAGCAGCATGAAGTACTTCACGTCCAGAATCCGCGAGATCTTGTCCGCCCTCTCCAGGCTTCCGCCCAGGTGCACGAAGTGCCAAGCCTCGTTGTGACTCATGGTCGTATCGGCAATGCCGCGGAACAAATGACAGCCCAGCCGGATCTGGCTCAAGGTTTCGAGCAGCAACCCAGGCTGCTGCAGCGCCCACTCCGCCTGCATCATCTCCAGGTACATGCTGTTGATCTGCTCCCAGATCTCCGACGAAATCGTCTCCCGGATCGACCGCGCGTTCTCCCTTGCCGACCGCAGGCAACTATAGATGGAGTTCGGGTTCTCCGCATCCATCATCAGGAACCGAATGACGTTCGTCTGGGTGGCTACGCCAAATCGCTTACGAAACACCTCCGCGTCGCCGCTGGTATCGATCAGCGATTGCCACTGCTGCGCCGGCTCCAGCGGCATGTCCAGCTGCAGATGCAGGTTGACCCCGATGAAACGGGCGACATTCTCGGCCCGCTCAATGTAGCTCGCCATCCAGTACACTGCATCGGCCACGCGGCTTAACAGCGGTCGGGTCTGTGCAATCATGCCTCACCCCCGTTCGGCGAACGCGCCATCACCCAGGTGTCCTTGCTGCCACCGCCCTGCGACGAATTCACCACCAGCGAACCCTTGCGCAGCGCCACCCGCGTCAGCCCTCCGGGCAGAACTTTGATCTCCTTGCCGTACAGAATGTAGGGCCGCAGATCCACATGCCGCCCTTCGAAATGATCTTCCACCAGCGTCGGCACGCGCGACAGCGACAGGGTGGGCTGCGCGATGTAATTTCTGGGTTGCGCCTCGATCCTGCCGGCAAACTCCCGGCGCTGCTCGGTCGTCGAGTGGGGGCCGACCAGCATTCCGTAACCGCCGCTCTCGTTGGCACACTTAACGACCAGCTTCTCCAGGTTGGCGAGCACATGTTTGCGGGCGCTATCTTCGCAGCACCGGTAGGTAGGCACATTCGGCAGAATGGGATCTTCGCCCTCGTAGTAACGAATGATTTCGGGCACATAGGAGTAGACCACCTTGTCGTCGGCCACGCCGTTGCCAGGCGCGTTCGCCAGTGCTACCCGGCCTCCACGATAAGCCTCCAGCAGCCCCGGCACGCCCAGCAGCGAATCCGCGCGGAATGCCTGCGGATCCAGAAAATCGTCGTCAATGCGCCGGTAGATCACGTCCACTTTGTGCAGACCCCTGGTGGTCCGCATCCAAACCACACCATCCTGCACCGCCAGATCGCCACCCTCCACCAACTGAATCCCCATCTGCTGCGCCAGAAAGCTGTGCTCGAAATACGCCGAGTTATACGCCCCCGGAGTCAGCAGCACCACCGTCGGCTTCTCGGCGCTCCCCGCAGGCGCCATCGCTTCCAGCGTTTCCAGTAGATTGCTGGGGTAACCATCCACTGGACGCACGTGCAGTCCCTCAAACACGTATGGGAAGGTCCGCTTCATCAGGTTCCGGTTCTGCAGTACATAGGAAACCCCCGAAGGCACGCGCAGGTTGTCTTCCAGAACGTAGATCTGTCCGTCGCCGCTGCGTACCAGGTCGGTACCGGTAATGTGACACCACACGCGCCGCGGCGGATGGATGCCCCGGCACTGCGGCCGGTAAAAGGTCGCCGACCGGATGATCTCCTCCGGGATGATCCGGTCCTTCAGTATCTTCTGCTCATGGTAGATGTCATCAATGAACTCGTTTAGCGCGTGGATGCGCTGAATCAGACCGCGCTCGATCCAGTCCCACTCATCGGCAGGCAGGATGCGCGGAATCAGGTCGAACGGAAAGATGCGCTCCGCGCCGGCTGACTCGCTATAGACGTTAAAGGTGATACCCAGTTGCAGCAGCAGGCGCTCAGCCGCGCGCTGACAGCGCAGCAACTGGCCCTCCTCCAGGGCCTCAATGGATTCCAGCAGCAGCCGCGCTTGTGGTCGAGGTCTTCCCTCGCCATCGAACATCTCATCGTGAAAGCCATCGAGTTGATACTGTTGGAAGTGCATCCGTCACCCTTAGCTACTCAGCATAACTGGCCCTGCGCTCCTGTCCTTATTGAAAGATGTGATGGGACTTATAACCAAACTCTCAACTTCGAGAAACCCTTGGCCACAATTATGTCCTTTCTGCAACCGCAGATGCGGTGGAGGAATAGGTACAGAGAGGTGAGAGATGTTCAAAGGAAAGATGCGGCGCTCCGACCTTGCCTCGCTACAATTGCAAAACCTTGTGGTGGTGTCTGATTGTGAACGAGGGGCTTTGGCGGTCAACCGAATTCAGGTAACCCGTCGGCTATGTAGAGTGCGACGGGAGGGCTTGGCCGTGAACCAAAAGCGGGTCTACCGGCTCTATGTCGAGGAGAGGCTGTGGGTGCGGAAGCGTAACCGCAGGCGGCGCATCGCCGGGCCGCGCGCTCCGATGCTGATACCGAGCGACGTCAACCAGGTGTGGTCCGTGGACTTTGTTGCGGACGCGCTGGCCTCGGGCCGCCGCTTTCGTGCCCTAAACATCACCGGCGACTATAGCCGCGAGGCGCCGGCCATCGAGGTCGATACCAGCCTGGGAGGCCTGCGCATCGCGCGAGTATTGGATCGCCTGAAAGTCGAACGCGGTCTGCCCCAGCAGATCCGCTCCGACAATGGTGCCGGGTTTATCAGCAAGGCGGTCGCGCAGTGGGCTAACGAGAACAGCTAATGGCGAGATTCTGGCACGAGTTCTCTAACTCGCGCCAGATTTCCAGATAACCCACACAAAACAAAATAGAATTTGGCAGCCGGATCTGTAAGCCGAATCCTGTCTGCGCCAGTTGCCTGACGCAGGACGGTCATTCCTCTAGGCCGGGCATTACTGCACGGCTCCAGCGACCTACCCGGAACTTTCGCCTCGCGCAGCTTGAAGGCTGCAGCAAGGCGCCCTGTTGGGCTGACGCGCCGAGCCGGCACGTGCCGGAATCACTTCCGGACTCGTCCCCTATTTGGTCTTGCTCCGTGTGGGGTTTACCATGCCCCGCGCATTACTGCGCGGGCGGTGCGCTCTTACCGCACCTTTTCACCCTTACCTCCCGAAGGAGGCGGTATGTTCTCTGTGGCACTGGCCGTCGACGCGGCTTGAACCGCGCCTCCCGGACGTTATCCGGCACACTGCTCTTTGGAGTTCGGACTTTCCTCTCCCCGGCCGTGCAGCCCGGTAAGAACCGGCGTTCATGGTGGGAAGCGACCGTCCGATCCGGCTGCCAAACTTTGATTATATGCGATGCCTTGTCTGGCCGGGTATGCAAGCGCTACCGCCAGCCCCGTTTCGCTCTGTTAAACTTCCATTTAGCTCCATGAATATCGCCGAAGCCATCCGTATCGCCCTGCTCTCGCTCTGGGCCAACAAGTTGCGCTCCCTGCTGACGCTGCTCGGAGTGGTGATCGGCATTGCCGCCGTGATCGCGGTCGTCACCCTCGTCAGCGGCATCAACGGCTATGTCTCCGAGCGCATCTTCCGCCTCGGCGCCGACGTCCTCATCGTCTTCAAGGTTTCGCCCGTCGTCACCAACGTCGATCAGTTCCTCGAAGGCGAAAAGCGCAAAGACCTCGGCATGGCCGAATACCGGGCGCTGGTCGAGAACTGCCGCACCTGCAAAGCCGTTGGCGCCTCGCAGAGCATCAGCACCGGCAAGGTCGCCTACGGCAACCAGTCGAGTTCCGACACCTGGGTACGCGGCTGGACGCCCTCCTACGTCGCCATCTACGACCTGGAGATCGAGCAGGGACGCTCCCTCACCGAATTCGATCAGGAAAACACCGCCAACGTCGTCATCATCGGCTATGACATTGTCGACAACCTGATGCCCGGCATCGATCCGATCGGCACGGAGATCCGTGTCGATGGCCATCTTTACCAGGTAATTGGCATTGGCAAGCGCGAAGGCAAGACGCTGGGCATGAGCCGCGACAACTACGTCATCATGCCGATCAGCTCATGGCTGAAGCAGTACGGTGCCCGCAAGAGCATCAATCTCGCCGCCAAGGCCGACGGCATTGCCGCCCTGGAACTCACCATGGACGAGGCGCGCGCCATCCTGCGCGCCCGCCGCCACGACATGCCCGGCAAGCCCGACAGCTTCGCCATCGAAACCAACTCTTCATTTATGGGCATCTGGAGTTCGATCAGCGGAAGTTTCTTCGTCGCCATGATTGCCATCGCGGCCGTCGCGCTGGTCGTGGGCGGCATTGTCATCATGAACATCATGCTGGTTTCGGTCACCGAGCGTACCCGCGAGATCGGCATTCGCAAGGCGCTGGGCGCGCGCCGCAAAGACATCCTGCGGCAGTTCCTGATCGAATCCAGCACCATGGCCGTGGTCGGCGGCATCCTTGGCATCCTCGTCGGCGTGGGCCTCGCCAAGTCGGTTACGCTGCTGATCGGCATGCCATCGGCCATCAAGCTCTGGGCCATATGGGCGGCACTGATCGTTTCCGCCAGCGTTGGTGTTTTCTTCGGGGTCTACCCGGCGCGCCGCGCGGCCGACCTGGACCCCATTACCGCATTACGGTTCGAACTCTAAGTCAGGCAGGCGGATGACACACCGCAGCGAAGCAACCGAGACCGTGGCCATGGCCATGGATACGATCCGCAGCAACAAGCTGCGCTCCGGCCTCACCATCCTCGGCATCGTGATCGGCGTCGCAGTGGTGATCGCCATCTCATCGGTCGTGCGCGGCCTCAACGACAACGTCCAGAACGCCATCCAGAGTCTCGGCTCCAACCTCGTCTTTGCTTATCACATGGAGCCGTTCACCTTCGGACGCCCGCCGGCCGAAATGCGCAACCGCAAGGAACTGACCTACGAAGACGCGCTCGCGATCAAGGAATTACCGCACGCCAAAGGCATGACCGTCGGGCAGCGCCTCTTCCGCCCGGAGTTGCGTTCCGGAACCTATGCGGTCAAGTACGGCACCCGCCGCGCTAAGAACACCATTCTTGAAGGCGATACGGCATCGGTGAAGGAAGTCTATGACTTTGACATGATGGCTGGCCGCTGGTTCAGCGATATCGACGACGGACGCCGCGCTCCCGTTCTCGTGCTTGGCTTCAAGACCGCCGAGACGCTGTTCGACCTGCCCGAAGATGCGCTGGGCAAGGAAATCAACATCGACGGCGAGTTGTTCACCGTGGTGGGAGTCGCCGCTCCGGTCAAGGACGCATTCTCCGGCGGGAACAATCCTCAGGACAACAAGGTCTTCTTCCCGCTCTCGACGTTCAAGAAACTGCACCCGGAGGTCAAGGAGCATTTCATCAGCGTCAAGGCGACCTCGCAGGAGGACATACCGAAGCTGATCGACGAAATGCGCGAACTGCTCCGCCGCCGCCGCAAGGTCGCCTTCGCCAGCCCGGACAACTTCGCGATCTTTACGCAGGACTCGCTTTCCGACGTCTGGAACGACCTCTCGCGCTATATCTTCGTCTTCATGTTCGCCGTCTCGAGCGTGGGCCTCATCGTCGGCGGGGTTGGCGTGATGAACATCATGCTGGTTTCCGTAACTGAGCGGACGCGCGAAATCGGCGTGCGCAAGGCAATTGGCGCGCGCAAGCGGGATATCCTGCTGCAGTTCACGCTGGAAGCCATTACCCTCACGGCCGTGGGCGGGGTCATTGGATTGCTGGTCGGAGCGGCGCTGACCTTTGCCGTCCGGTTCACATGGTCATCCATGCCCGCCAGCATGAGCCTGTTCTGGGCAATCGTGGCCTTCGGTGGCTCGGCTCTGATTGGACTGGTCTTCGGCATTTATCCGGCATGGAAAGCTGCCGGGCTTGATCCCATCGAGGCGCTGCGTTACGAGTAGGCTTTTTTGGAACAGGAATCCAAGCCTGTCATCCTTGGTCCCGGTTTGATACTCTGACCACGCCCATGTCTCTCGACTTGACCAATCTTCTGGCCTTGGTATGTGGCCTGCTTGCGGTATGTGGCATTGGCTACTACAGCCTTTGCCTCTGGAGCGCCCGCAACTTCCTGCGCTATTGGCGAAGGCGGTCGTTAGCCGAATTCGCGCCCCCCGTGTCGATCCTGAAACCACTGCGCGGCGCCGACCCCGAGATGTACGCGGCCTTCCGCAGCCACTGCTTGCAGGATTACCCCGAGTTTGAACTCATCTTCGGCGTTGCCGAAGCGGATGATCCCGCGGTCGCCCTCGTCCGGCAACTGCAACACGACTTTCCCGAACGCCACATTGAACTCGTTCTTTGCCCGGAGGCGCTGGGAACCAATCTGAAGGTCAGTAATCTGGTGCAAATGCTGCCCCATGCGCGGCACGATTATCTATTGGTGAATGACAGCGACATCCTGGTCGAGCGCGATTACCTGCGCCGCATCGTAGCTCCGTTTGCTGACCCCAAGGTTGGCATGGTTACGTCACTCTATCGGGGTGCTGCCGGGCAGACTCTTGGCTCCCGGCTTGAGGCCGTGGGCATCAGCACAGACTTTTCCGCCGGCGTCCTGGCTGCCCGCCAACTGGAAGGAGTTCGCTTCGCGCTGGGATCGACCCTGGCTTTCCCGCGCCAGTCACTGGAGCGGATCGGGGGATTCGAGCCGCTGCTGGATTACCTGGCTGACGACTTTGAACTTGGCAACCGCCTTGCCAAGCTCGGCTATGAGGTGGTCCTTTCCAACGCTGTTGTAGCTACTCATCTGCCCGATTATTCCTTCGGCGCTTTCTGGCTGCACCAGTTGCGCTGGGCGCGCAGCGTTCGCGATGCCCGCAGGCTCGGCTATATAGGCGTGGCTCTGACCTTCGGCTTGCCCTGGGCTTTGATCGCCCTGCTTCTTTCCAGAGCGTCTCGCTGGTCGCTCGTGTTGCTGGGCGTCACCTTGCTCGCTCGCCTTGCGATGGCCTTGCTGGTCAGCAAACGCGTTCTCCATGATCCGCAGATTCCACGGGACCTGTGGCTCATGCCGCTGCGCGATGTACTGGCATTGGTTCTCTGGGCGGCCAGCTATGCGGGCCACACGATTACCTGGCGCGGCCGCCACTTTATTCTGGAGGATGGAAAGCTTAAGCCGCTGGGGACAACAACTGCGGCTGCCAAAGGCGGGCCCGAGGAATAGGCCCGGGCTCCCGCGCTGGAGCATACGGGTTCTGCATGGGATGGTCGGGCGGGTCCTCCACGGGTGCCTCCTGTTCGTGGTCCGGAGGAACGCACGGAGGATTACATTCCGGCCGGTTGCGTTCGCTCCCCCAGGATATCTCTGTGCAGCAGCGCTCGCCTGGTACCTGGTTTTCTCGCTGCCCGCCGCTCCGCTCCGTCCTAGGTTGTGGTTTGCGCCTGTATCAAGGCGTCACTTCGACAGATCCTGCCTCAGGCTTCGCTGGCGTTTGGTTGAAACGCGCAGCCGCACGGCGTCCCAACGCTTCCAGAACGGAGCGACTCACTGCGGTCTCGCTCTCTCTGCCGGTGCGCCGCTCTGTAGAGGTACCACGGGGCAGAATCCGGTTCACCATTGCCATGAAATTGCCCGTCAGGCCCGGAAAGACACCGTGAATCGTCGCCAGCACCCGCGCCTGGGAACCGAGGAAAACTTCTGCCCGCCCGTGGCGCACGGCATCAACTACCATCCGTGCCGCGCGCTGCCCGTCCACGGACACGATGGGCATCGTCGCTCCCAGACTGAACCAGGTGAATTCGGCTCGATTATCTCCCTTGAAGTTGGCATTCCAGTGCGATCCCGTCCGCATCAGGCCTGGCACAACCGTGGTTACCTTGATGCCATCTTTCAGGACCTCTGCGCGCAGCCCTTCGGAAAAACCAACAGCAGCGAACTTCGCCGCACTATAAGGCAGCAGATGCGGCACCGCCACCTTTCCGCCAATCGAGGTGATGTTTGCGATGCGTCCCCGGTGCCGCTGCAACATGTGCGGCAGCACGGCCAGGGTCGCATGCACCACGCCCCAAAACATCACGTTCATGCATTCCTGAAAATCTTCAAGGGTCTGCGCTTCCAGCGGTCCTACGGTGATAATGCCGGCGTTGTTGATTAGAATATCGATTCTGCCGAAGCGATCGATCACCTGCCGCACCATCGAATTCACGTCTTCGCGCGAGGTGATGTCACAAGGTAGTGCAAGTACCTCGGCACTACCTAATTCCATGCGGGCTTTTTCCAATTGCTCCCGGTTGCGCGCGCAAATCACCAGGCGGGCACCCAAACCGGCGAACTCCTTCGCCAGGGCAAAACCCAGCCCCCGCGAACTGCCGGTGATCAGCACCACTTGCCCACGGACATCCTCGCCTTCCAGGCTGAGGCGGCGGTACAATGCCCAACCTGCCAGACCAGCGCCGACTGCGGCCAACGCAATCCCCGCGCTCGTGGACCGCCTGTCCCCTCCTTCCTGCGGAGCTGCCGGACGCGCCCGCTCTCCCGTACTTTTCGCCCGCCTGCCCATCGCGCCAGCCAAATCGCGCCAAGTCATGTTGCGCCTCCTAGATGTCGGCTTGGATTTGCCCCCAATTGAGGAGGCTGACTATCATAACTCCGCCAATAATTTTCCCAGCAGTGGCAGCCGCGCTCCGGCACAAACAGGCGTCAACCGTGAGCGCTCCTGCAGCCAGCTCCCAAACAGCGAGCCTAATGCCGCAATGAGGAGCGGAAGTGGTGGATATTGGAGCCGATTTGATCGGCGTAGCTCTGTCGCGTTTTGGCAACAAATAATAATGGCTGCGGCAAATCCGCAGCCGCGGAAAACGCGGAACCGGGTCTAATTCGCTGTCTTATTCGTCTTGGTTCCCGGCTGGATACTCTGGTGCTGTTTTACCTGCCCAATCAACTGTTCCACCTTGGCGCGCTCGGGATAGCCGGGATTGGTCTGCAAAAGCTTCTGCCATGCAGCCAGAGCGCCATCGGCGTCCATCTTCGCCTGCCACTTTACCATGCCGATATTGAACAGCGTCTGCGCGTGGCGCGGGCTGTACTTCAGCGTGGTATCAAACTCCTGCAAGGCGCGGTCGGCGTTTCCCAGGTAGAAGTATGCGGTGGCCATGTCAGTGCGCACGTTCGGATTCGAGGGATCCACCTTCAGCGCATCTCCGTAGTAGCGAACGGCATCCGGGTACTGTTGGGCGTCGTAATAGACGTTGCCGATTTCGGCCAGCAAAGACGCATTGCTGGGCTCCGCCTTAAGCCGAGCCAGCAATGGCTGCGCCTGCGTTTCCGCCATGCGCTTCAGTTGCTCCGGCGAGACCGTAGCGGTGGACCCGTCCCCGGGAACATTCGGCGGCAGACTGCTCGTCGCCGGTGGCACAGCCACGCCTGCCGGGCTCGAATTGGAGCCGCGAATCAGGTAGCCCGCCGCCAGACCGACCAGCAGACACAGCACAGCCATGGTGTAGGCCTGTAGGCTTGTCCAGTTTGTCCCGCCTTGCCCTGGGGCCTTAGTGTTCGTCATATCATGCTCTCCTAGAACAGCGCTGTCTCCGTATGACTCGAATCGGCCGCTTGCTTCAGTGGTTTCGCTATCTTCTTGGGAGAGTGCTGCTCTGATTGTCCCAGTCTTACAACAGCTCTCACCGGCAACTTCGCCCGCCAGCTCTATCCAAGTTCGTACTTAGGCAGCCGTGACGCGGGCACCTTGGATAACGGCAGATATTGCTGGTCCTTGGCCGACATGATCGGCTCCCGCACTTGCCAATCGATCGCCAACTCGGGATCAGTCGCCAGCACCCCGCCCTCATCTTCCGGGTGGTAATAATCAGTGCACTTGTAAAGGAACTCTGCGGTCTCTGAGAGAACAGAAAAACCGTGCGCACAACCCGGCGGAATCCAAATCTGTTCCTTGTTCTCCGCCGAGAGCCGGAGGCCGGTCCATTGGCCGAATGTGGGGGACCCAAGCCGGATGTCCAGCACCACGTCCAACACCTCTCCAACTACAACGCGGCAGAGCTTTCCTTGCGGGTAGCGCAACTGGTAGTGCAGGCCGCGAATCGTCCCGCAACGCGAGGAGGAGTGATTGTCCTGGACAAAGTAATCCCGCAGCCCGAACTCTTCCAGCCTTCCGCGGTGATAGGTCTCCAGAAAAAAACCGCGGCTATCGGAAAAGACTTTGGAGCGCAGCACAAAGGCCCCGCAAATCGAAAGGTCGATCCGTTCCATCAGCAGTCATCCTGCGCTGTCATTGCTACATCCTGGATTGCGTGGCCTGCGTTCTCAGCTCACGAGAACTTCAGCCGAGTGCGCCTTGCCGTCCGTAGCGCCTATGATCTTAGCTTGCAGTTCTTCGTAAACGGCGATTACTTCAGCGGCATCGCCATCGGCGATCAGTCGTCCCTCGTTGATCAGCAGGGCGCGCCGGCAATGCGCCCGGATAGCTGACATGTCGTGCGAAACCAGGATGGTTGTCTTTCCCTGGCTGCGAAACTCATCAATACGATCCAGGCATTTCTTCTGGAAAGGACCATCCCCGACCGCAAGGATCTCATCCATCAGCAAAATCTCGGGATCCACCTGGATGGCGATGGCAAATCCCAGCCTCATGAACATACCGGAAGAATATTGCTTCACGGGAGAATCTATGAACTGGCCGACTTCGGCGAAATCGATAATCGCCTGCTCCCGCTCCTTGATTTCGCGCCGCTTAAGCCCCATCAGGAGCCCATTCAGCAGGATGTTCTCCCGACCCGTAAGCTCCGGATGAAAACCGGCGGCCAACTCAATCAGGGCTGCCACCTTGCCCTGAATGGACACTCTTCCGCTGCTTGCCTTGTACACCCCGGCGATGATTTTCAGCAGCGTACTCTTGCCGGAGCCGTTGCGGCCGATGATCCCCACTGATTCGCCGTCACCGATCCGAAACGACACGCCCTTCAGGGCGAGAAAGTCATAGAATCCCGGCTCGCCCCGGCGATACAGTTTGGAAAAAAGCTCACGCAGGGTGTCGGGTCGCTCCCGGATGATCCGGAAGCGCTGCACCACGTTATCGAATTCGATTCGCTGACTCATGCCTTACCCTGCGTCATAGGTAGAAGACAAAGGAATCCTGCATGCGCCGGAAAAATGCGTATCCCAGCACGAGGGCGACCAGGCCCACTCCAATCGACATTGCAATCGACGCCATCGAGGGCACAGTCCCGTAATAAATACCGTTCCGGAATCCATGCAGGATGTACGCCATCGGGTTTGCACGGAAAAAGATCCGGTAGCGGTCGGGCACGAAGTCCAGCGAATACATTACCGGCGATGCGTAGAACCAGGCCGAGATCACCACCTGCAGGATGTGCGCCACATCGCGGAAAAAAACATTGGCGGCCGAGCAAAACAAAGCACATCCGGTGGTAAACAAAACCAGCCCTAGAAAAGGGACGGGCAGATAAAACCATGTCCAGTGGAAGGGAAAGCGCAAGGCCAGCATCAACAAAAGCAGCGGAATCATCGAGAGCAGGAAGTTAATGACGTTCGAGAGCACGGCTGCGATCGGGAATACCGTCTTTGCAACATGAATCTTCTTCAGCAGTTCTCCGTTGCCCACGATCGATTCGGCCGAATACGCCAGCGTTTGCGACATGAACGTCCAAGGCAACAGCGCGCTCATCAGGAAGATCGCATACTGCTTGACCCCGATGCGAACAATGGTCGAGAAAACCACGCTGAGAATGATCATCATCAGCAGAGGATTCAGCAAGGACCACAGGAAGCCAAGCGCAGAGCGCTTGTATCGGATGTGCAACTCCTTGAGCGCCAAGGCCCAGATCAATTCGCGATTATGCTGAATTTCCGCCAGCAAAGAAAAGATCGACATGAGTTCTTCTTATGTTGCTTCCTTGATTGTAACCTCTCGGCGCCGTCCGCCGCGGTCAAGCCCCCCGCGATCGGGAAATGGGCCGAATCCGCCCAAGGCATCGAGGAAAGCGCGGTCTATTCTTTGGCAACTTCCACCAGTACCGAATAAAAAGTCGCCGCTCCGCCCATGTCGGTCAGGCGATCGCTGGTAAGTTCGTTGACTTGCCCGCCGGGCGCAAGTTTTGCCCAGTTCAGGGCGCCTGCCACGACCCCCGCCCGGACTTTACTCTCGCCGTCGGCGGTTACGCGGGCACGCAGCCGGATACTCCCGCGGTCATTGAAGACCCGCACCCATTCTTTATCCCGCACTCCCCGCACGGCGGCATCGGCCGGGTGCAAATCCAGTCGGTTGGAATCCTCCAGCGCCTGGAGCCCGGCAAGATTGCAAAAAGTCGAGTTAAGAAAATTGTCTGTCTTGCGCGCCAGAAATTCCAGCGGATAACGATGGCCGATCGCAGCGCCGTGGCGCGACTCAACCGGCGGCGTAAACGTCGCTACCGGATCCAGTCCCTGCGCCGCCAACTCGGCGCTGAAAAGTTCAGCCTTTCCGCTCGGTGTTGGGAAGTGGCCTTTAGCAAACGGCAGGAACGCCTCGCCTTCCGCCCCGGAATTGGCCAGCGGGATAAAGGGAAGTCTCACGTGTTTCTCTGCCTGCAGCCGCTCCCGCGAGATTGCACTGCACATTGAGTCTTCCGCTCCCAACGCCAAGTCGATCATTTCATCCACCGATTCCCGGAAGCACGGCTCGTCAAATCCCATACGCTCGGCGAGAGCGCGAAATGTCTCCACATTGCTCCGGCATTCGCCGAGCGGCTCAATCGCCTGTTCCGACAACTGGAGGTAATAGTGCCCGTAGGAGGTCTGCAGGTCTCGGTGCTCGAAAAATGTAGTTGCCGGCAGCACAAGATCTGCGTAGTCGCAGGTATCGGTGAAAAACTGCTCGTGCGCCACGGCAAACAGGTCTGCCCTCATCAGTCCGCGCACCACCGCGTTATGGTCCGGACAAACCGCGGCCGGATTCGCGTTGTAGACGTAAAGCGCCTTCAGCGGCGGATCTCGCCGCTCATTCAATTCGCGCCCCAACTCGATCATGTTGATGCTGCGCGGGGGGCGGTCACCGCTGCCCGTCCTGGCTTCTAAGTCGGGGCGCTCCAGAGCACTGCGCTTCAGCTTGAATGCCCCGCTCGTCGAAAGCTGCAGCCCGCCTCCGACTTCCTTCCAGGATCCCGTAATCGTCGGCAGCATTGTAATGGCGCGCGTTGCCATCCCACCGTTTTCGCAGCGTTGAATTCCGTAATTCAAGCGGATCGCCGCCGGACGCGTGCCGGCATACTCGCGGGCCAGCCGCCGGATGTCATCGGCTGTAATGCCCGTCCAATTTGCCGCTTTCTCCGGCGTATACTCCCGCACCTTGGCGCGCAAGGCATCGAACCCCAAGGTGTATCGCGCTACATAGTCCGCGTCGTAAAGCTCTTCGCCGATGATCACATGCAGCATCGCCAACGCCAGGGCAACGTCGGTGCCCGGATGGATCGGCAGATACCAGTCGGCGCAAGCGGCGGTCCGTGTCCGGTAAGGATCAATCACCACAAGGCGCGCACCCTTGCGTCGGGCCTCTTCAATGAACGGCCAGAGGTGAATATTGTTGCCGTGGATATTCGCGCCCCAGGCGATGATCAGCCTCGCTTGAGCGAATTGCTCCGGCTCAGTTCCCAGCTTGACGCCTACGACCGACTTCAGCCCCGCCTCGCCCGCATCCGAGCAGATGGTACGCTCCAAGCGCGACGCGCCCAGGCGGTGAAAGAAGCGCCGGTCCATGCTCCCGCCATTCAACACCGCCAACGTGCCGCCGTAGGAATACGGCAGAATGGCCTCGCCTCCGAACTCTGTCGCGATTTGCCGAAACCGGGCTGCGATTTCGTCCAGCGCCTGCTCCCAGCTGATGCGCGCAAAAGTGTCTGGTCCGCTCGTTCCTTTGGGGCCTACGCGCCGCATCGGATACAAAATCCGGTCAGGCGAATACACGCGCTCCAGGTACTTCGCCACCTTCGCGCACAGAAAGCCGCGCGTCACGGGATGGGCCGGATCACCCTGTATCCTGACGGCTTTCCCATCTTCAATCGTGATCAGAACCCCGCAGGCATCCGGACAGTCGTGCGGGCAGGCGGCATGGACAACACCCCTCATAGGGTGATTATTTCACATGCCGGAGCGGCAGAAGCGCTTGATTCGGAGTCTCTAGTTGGGCCATACCAGCCAACGAAAAAAGGCATTCAGCAGGCTCAACGCCAGCGCTCCCCAGAACGCTGCCCAGAATCCGGATACCATGAATCCGGGCGCGAACATCGAGGCGAATTTCAGCATCACCCCGTTGATTACGAGCCAGAAGAGGCCCAGCGTGAGCATCGTGAGCGGAAAGGTCACGATCTTGGCCAGCATTCCCAGCGTTGCGTTAACCATGCCGATGATCAACGCCGCCCAAAGTGCGCTGCCGAAGCCGCGGACGTATATTCCCGGCACCACCCGCGCCACCAGCAGGAGCGCAACCGAGCTCAGAATGAGGTTTACGAGCCAGCGCATGGCCAAATTGTACTCTCCGCGTTTGCCGCCTGAGGTAATCTCTTGCTGTGGGTAAACCGGCACACAAGACGAATGCGGCCCGCCTGCTCGAGCAACTGGGGATCGCCTACGAACTGCGCGAATACGAGTTTGATCCAGAAGACCTGTCGGCTGAGACCGTCGCCGCCAAGATCGGCCTTCCGCCAGAGCAGACCTTTAAGACCCTGCTGGTCCGCGGCGACCGCAACGGATACTGCTTTGCCGTTATTCCCGGGGATACCGAACTTGATTTGAAGTCGCTGGCCTCGGCCAGCGGCAACCGGAAGATGGAGTTGGCACCCCTCAAAGATGTTCAACCGGTGACCGGCTACATCCGCGGAGGAGTGACCGCGCTGGGCGCGAAGAAGGTCTTCCCAGTGATCGCCGATGAAACCATCGAACTCTGGGAGGTGGTTTCCATTTCCGCCGGCATCCGCGGTGCCCAGCTGCTGCTTGCCCCAGCCAACTACCTGCGCGCCACCCAGGCGTCGGTCGCGGCAATCGCACGAGCCAAATCCTGAAGACCGCGGAGCGTTCGAACTTTCTGTCTGGCTGGGGGCCCAGGTCCGCGGAGCGATGCGGAGCTAACTTGGGGGATTCTGGCCCTTTCCGGCTTTGCTGGTAATGCCGCATACTGCTCCAACGCCATTCCTCCGGCTATACAGCCGCCCCGGCGAACTGGGCCCGCGGGCCGATTTCTTGTCAAGTACCCAAAATTGTCATTTTCCAGATAACCAACGGCTTTCCCCCTCCGCCCCCTTTTCGCCCCCGCCATTCGCCCCCGCCCTTGTGCCGTTCAGCCGCCCCCGCTGCGCCCCCGCTGCGTTTGCTTTCAGTCAACCCCTGCCTTTGATAAGCTTCTATGTACCCGCTTCTTTTTGCGTCCGGGCCGCTTGGTTGCGCCCCTGAGTTTCGCCCCATTAACCCGAGGTGAGTGATCGATGAGTATTAATATCGGACTGGACATTGGCGCGGTCAGCCTGAAACTGGCGGCCATCGGGGCTGAATCCGATGCCCCCATGTTCAACGCGCTGGTGGCCAAGACGGATGCCTTTTTCGCCGGGCAGTTCCCCGCCGACAGTCCGCTCGCCGGCCGTCCCCTGGTTCTCTCCCGTTACCGTCGCATTCAGGGCAGCCCCATGCAGTCAACCTTCGACCTGCTCCGCGAGCTTTACGAAGTCGTCCCCGAGCAGCGCGTCGAAGGCATTCGCGTCACCGGCTCCGGCAGCCAGCTCATCGCCAAGATTCTCGGCATCTATTTCGAGAACGAATTCCGCGCGGTCGCCAAGGGCGTCCGCCTCTTCTACCCGGAAGTCCGCACCGTCTTTGAAATGGGCGGCGAGACCTCGAAGTACATCCGGCTGGAAGCAAGCGCTCGCTCCAAATACCTCGGCATTGTCGATTACTCCACCAGCGGCGACTGCGCTGCCGGCACCGGCTCCTTCATCGACCAACAGGCCACCCGCCTCCTTTACCAGATCGAGGACGTCGGCCCGGCCGCCTGCGAGGCCTCCTGCGCCGCCCGGGTCGCCGGACGCTGCTCGGTCTTCGCCAAGTCCGACATGATCCACGCCCAGCAGAAGGGCTACTCCACCGACCAGATTCTGCGCGGACTCTGCGACGCCGTCGCCCGCAACTTCAAGTCCTCCATCGTCAAAGGTCGCCAGGTCGCTACTCCGGTCGCCTTCATCGGCGCCGTCGCTATGAACGGCGGCGTGCGCAACGCCATGCGCGAGGCCTTCAAGCTCCCGGAGGACCAGTTCATCATCCCCGACCTCTACGCCTGGCTCGGCGCCGTCGGCGCCGCCCTGTTTGAAAGCGAAGAGGCCCGCAAGCGCAGCTTCAAGCGCATTCACCAGCTCCAGCAGCACGCCGCCGCCAAGACCCAGTTCACCGGCAGCGACCCGCTCTCCATGGCGAAAGTCGTACTGCTGCGCGATCGCGCCGCCGACCCGCCGCTGCCGGCGCCGGGCGAGCGCGTCAAGGCCTATCTCGGCATCGACATCGGCTCGGTCTCCACCAACCTCGTCATCCTCAACGAGCACGGCAAGCTGCTCTACGAAATCTATCTCCGCACCCAGGGACGCCCCATCGAGGTCGTCACCGCCGGCCTGCGCGAGATCGAGGAAAACCTCGGCGACCGCCTGGAAATCTGCGGCGTTGGCACCACCGGCTCCGGCCGCGAACTCATCGGCGAACTGATCGGCGCCGACACGGTCAATGACGAGATCACCGCCCATAAGACCGGCTCGGCCCACGTCTGCAACGAACTCCGCATGGAGTCGGTCGACACTATCTTTGAAATCGGCGGGCAGGACTCCAAGTTCATCCGCCTCGACAAGGGCATCGTCGTCGACTTCACCATGAATGAAGCCTGCGCCGCCGGCACCGGCTCCTTCCTCGAAGAACAGGCCGAAAAGCTCGGCGTCAGCATCAAGGGCGAATTCGCCCAGCTCGCCCTGGCCTCCGCCCAGCCCGCCCGCCTCGGCGAGCGCTGCACGGTCTTCATGGAGCGCGACGTCTCCGCCCTCATGCTCAAGGGCGCCGCCGTCGGCGACCTATGCGCCGGCCTGGCCTACTCCGTCGCCCTCAACTATCTCAACCGCGTCGTGCGCGGCCGCAAGATCGGCGACGTGATCTTTTTCCAGGGCGGCACCGCCTACAACGACGCCGTCGCCGCCGCCTTCTCCCAGATTCTCGACAAGCGCATCATCGTCCCGCCCCACAACGGCGTAATCGGCGCCATCGGCATGGCCCTGCTGGCCCGCGAGATCATGACCCAGCGCCGAGAACCCTCCAAGTTCCGCGGCTACGATCTCAGCAAGGTCAGCTTCACCAGCCGCGAATTCGTCTGCCGCGCCTGCTCCAATTACTGCGACATGAAGGAATTTCGCATCGAGGGCGAGAAGAGCTACTGGGGCGACAAGTGCTCCGACAAGTTCCGCAAGCGCGCCCGCACCGACCGCACTCCGGTCATCGAAGACCTCGTCGAATACCGCGACCAGCTCCTCGAGCAGGTGCTCCTGGCCCCCCGCGGCAAGGGCCTCAAGATCGGCATGCCGCGCAGCATGTTCTACTACGACCGCTTCCCCTTCTGGGCTACCTACTACCAGAATCTCGGATTCGATGTCGTCGTTTCGCCGCCCACCGACGGACAGATCGCCACCATCGGCGACGAGTTGGCCATCGCCCAGCCCTGCTTCCCCGTCAAGGTCGCCCACGGCCACGTCGACTGGCTGCTCAAGCAGCCGGGCCTCGACTACGTCCTGGTGCCCAACGTTGTCAATTACGAAACGCCCGACGACATGGTCAGCACCAACAACGAGTCTCACCTCTGCCCCTGGAACCAGACGCTGCCCTTCGTGCTGCGCGCCGTGCCCCAGCTGGAAGCGCAGGTCGACCGCATCCTGTACCCCACTGTCTACTTCCGCAACGGCCGCGACCTGGTCGCCAAGCAGTTGGCCGAGTACATGGCCAAGTACAAGATCAGCCGCCGCGCCAGCGATCGCGCCGTCGATGCCGCCTATGCCGCGCAGTCCGCCTTCGGCGAGGCCTTGCAGCAGGCCGGCACCAAAGCCCTGGCCGCCCTCAAGGACTCGGGCGAACCCGCCCTCGTGCTCGTCGGCCGCTCCTATAACCTTTACGACCGCAACGTCAATTGCGATATCCCGCGCAAGCTGCGCGCCATTTACGGCGTCAACGTCCTGCCCATGGACTTTCTCCCCCTGGACGGCGAGGACATCACGCCCATCAACCCTAATATGTACTGGAATTCCGGACGTCGCATCCTGGCCGCCGCCTCCGTCACCCAGCGCTGGCCCAACCTGCACGTCATCTTCATCTCCAATTTCAAGTGCGGTCCCGATAGCTACATCAAGTCGTTCGTCGACGACGCTGCCGGCAAACCTTCGCTCATCCTGCAGTTCGACGGACACTCGAACGACGCCGGGTTCATCACCCGTTGTGAAGCCTATCTCGATTCCAAAGGATTTCTCAGATGCCCAACGGCTGTAAACATGTAAGCCGCAAGATCGGTCCCACCCACCCCTTGGCAGGCAAGACCGTCTATATCCCGACCATGGCGGAGGGCAGTGCCGACGCCTTCGCCGCCGTCTTCCGCTGGCTGGGCGTCAATGCCACCCCCACGCCGCCATCCAACGAGCTCACCAACGAGCTCGGTGCCAAGCACACCAATGGCGACGAGTGCTATCCCGCCAAGGTCACAGTCGGCGACTTCGTGCGCGTCATGCAGATGCCGGGCTTTGAGCCCAAGAAGACGATGTTCTTCATGCCCACCGCCGAAGGCCCCTGCCGCTTCGGCCAGTACGCGCCCTTCCTCGCCAAGATCCTGCGCGACATGGGCCAGCCCGACGTGCAGATCCTCTCGCCCAGCAGCCAGAACAGTTACTCCGACCTGGGAGAAATCTCCACGCCCTTCATGCGCGCCGGCTGGCGCGCCCTGGTCGCCGCCGACTGCCTCCGCAAGGCTCTCCATCGCACCCGCCCCTACGAAGTCACGCCGGGTGAAGCCGACAAGGTCTACCAGGAAGCCATCACCGACCTCTGCACCACCATCGAGAACGGCTGCAGCGACAACGACTGCCAGCTCGAAGCCATCGTTGCCAGCCTCAAGCGCGCCCGCGATCGCTTCCGCCACATCCAGGCCCACTACGAGCGCGACACGCCCCTCATCGGCATCGTCGGCGAGATCTTCTGCCGCCTCAATACCTTCAGCAACGAAGACCTCATCCGCAAACTCGAAGGCTACGGAGCCGAGGCCTGGCTAAGTGATATTGCCGAATGGGTGCAATATACCAACAGCGAACAGGTCCGCAAACTCAAGATGGTCGGACGCACCTGGACCCTCGACATGCTTAAGGCCAAGATTCGCTGGCACGTGCAGAACTCCGACGAGCACGCCATCCTGGCGCCCTTCAAGGAAGATTTCCACGGCTACGAAGAGCCCAACGTCTACGAAACCCTCGAGTGCGCCCTGCCCTACCTGCCCGCCTCCGGAGTTCTGGGCGAGATGGTGCTCTCGGTAGGCAAAGCCGCCTACCTCGCCAAACACGGAGCCGACGGCATCATCGACATCAGCCCCTTCACCTGCATGAACGGCATCGTCGCCGAAGCGGTCTATCCGAAACTAAGCAAAGACCTGGAAGGTATCCCCATCCGCAACTTCTACTTCGACGGAACCCAGAGCGATCTCGACCGAGACCTGGGGATCTACATGGAACTAGCCCGAAGCTACCGCGAAAAGAAGACTGCCGTGCGAAGATACCCTGCCTACTTCGCGCAACCGGCGTAAGACTTTGACTCCCACCTATGCGCCCGCTGCTGGCAAATATGTGGGAGTCCACAGAGGTCTGGCATACAGCTAGACGGAGGGTGCCCAGCCTTCGCGCCGCTTGCTCTGCCGCCGGGCACATCCCTGATCTATTCGACCGGGTCAGGCAGAGCCTGGCGAAGCATCTGCGGTTTCGCTATTAACTTCAAAACACTCGTACTCCGCACCGCCGGCTCCCCCTATCCAAAGCTCAATTCCTCCCCCTGCAGCGCCGGATCATTCGCCAACTCCCAGGCCGGCACCGCGTAATTCGACACATGGGTCAAGCCCGCGAAATGTATCCCCACCACTTTCGCCTCTTCCACTGCGATCAGTGCCGATCCCGAGTTGCCCCCTAGCGTGGAACAGTCGTGGGCCACCGCGCTGACCGTGTGTCCGAACGAAAGCACCTCCGCCCGCCCGTTGAGTTTTCCCGGCTGCAGCCGCTTGCGGTCAAACACCGTGCGGAAAATATTGATCTGGTCCACCAGGCTTTCCTCCGAGTCGTAGGACGGATACCCGACAATGGTCGAATACCCTCCGTCCAGTGAGTTCGGAGCCGACGACGCCAGCGGCAGCGGCGTCACCTTGTCGGGCAGGCTCTCCACGGCGAACAGCGCCAGGTCCCACCGGGTCGAGACGGTGACCGGTTTCACCACGTTGAGTTGCACGCTCTCCGCCGAACCCACCTCCGCCCGCATCTCCAGCGCGCAGGTGACGTCCGGCAGAAAGCTCAACTGCATCCCGCTCTCGATGCCCTGCACAAAAACCTGCGCCACATGCCGATTCGTCAGAATTGCCTTTGGCCCGCACACAAACCCAGTGCCCACCAGCGTGTACGATGGATGCCCCGTCAGCTGCAATCGCCCGACGCCGCGGATCAACGGCTCCAGCTTGCTGCGCTGATCGTTGAGCGGCTTCCAGCTCGCCGGCAGCGTTTCGTAGCTCTCGTTAAGAATGTCGAACGCCGGACGCAGCGCCGGCAGGACAATGCTCTCCAGGTGAATGAAATCCGCCTTCGTCAGCGGCTGGTTCGTCAGCGCGCGGTCATAGGCCCTGGCCGCTTCCTCGGTCAGCACCGGCCCGGTCGGCGCTGCTCGCTGCCCCCCCGGCTTCCTCACCGGCAGCGCGATCGAAGCCCTCGCATCCAGGCCGCGCGCGAACGACTCCGCCCGCTTCCGCGTCTCCAGATGTATGCCCTTCAACTGCGCCGCCGTCGGCTCGAACTTCAGCAACTCCTCCAGGTCCAGCTTCGGACGATGGATCGGGAATGCCTCCGGCCCGTGCCCGTCCCGTTCATGCAGCGTTCGCACAAACCTGAGCAGTCTCTCTTGCTTTTCGTTCATCGCTCGCCTCCAGCCGATGCCTGGCGCTTCGGCCAGTCCGGCCTCAGCCGCCTCATCAACCCGGCAGGCCCGGTCGCCTTACTTCGCCGGTGTCGCCGCCTGACTGCCCCGCAGAAACTCCGGCAGCTGGTTCACCTTGTGGAATCCGCCATACACCGGCACCACGCCAGCGCCCAGCACCCTGCCGCTCGGGCCTTCCAGCAGCGTGTAGTTGATCACCACCCCGCCCGTGGCGAAGAACGGCATTGAGCCGAAAAAGCTCCAAAGGTTCTTGCGCGTGTAGTAGGTGCCACCGGCCACCGAAATCTTCGCCGTCAGCAGCGCTGCGCCGTCCTTCAGCATCTGGCGCACCGCGTCCTGCTGGATCGCCACCGTTAACGGCACCTTCCCCTTGTCGTCGGCGGTGGAGGTCTTGGTAATGAAGCTGTCGTATAGTGCAACGGCAGCCTTGCCCTGATCGAGCGCCGCCTTCAACTCGGTCGCCGCTGCGGCCATCTCCGGTTTATTGGGATCGGTATCCTTGGCGGCGCTTAACGCCGTGATCCGCGTCGTGGCCGCATCGAACGTCGGCTGGAAAAGCACTTTCTTCATCGCCAGTTCGTTGAGTTCCTTGACCAGCGAAGATTCCTCCAGCAGCGCGTTGGCGTTGTACATCGCCGGCATTTTCACGGTCGCCGCTTCGCTCAATTCCGACGCCAGCGAGTTCAGCAGCTGCAGGTCGTCGGCAGCGACCACCACTCCCTGAATCGAATAGTCGGTGCGGAAATACCCGAAGATCTTGTTCGCCGCGTCCAGCGCCGCTCCCACCGTGCTCGGAGTAACGGGAAGTTCCAGGCGCACAGCGGGCGCTTTTTTCAGCTCCTCATTCGCTTTC
>Ga0316217_10002349_pt1 | contig 22939 bp, 21 predicted proteins | sample 1anoAmetaG_FD_203633 | JGI IMG/M metagenome (GOLD analysis project Ga0316217, IMG submission 203633) | Freshwater microbial communities from Trout Bog Lake, Wisconsin, USA - 1anoA | ecosystem: Environmental > Aquatic > Freshwater > Lake > Hypolimnion/Profundal zone | place: USA: Wisconsin...
AGGGCCGCCCGAAAGATCGAGCCCGCGTCGAGCCCCGGGTCGGCGTACAGCCGCGACGAGAACGGCACTTCGACGGGATGTGCCCCGGACGCCAGGAGGACGCCGTGTGCCAGCGGCCAGTAGGGCGCGGCAAGGAGGACGTCGTCGCCGGGCGACAGCACCGCGGCTGCCGCGCAGAACAGAGCGTGCGTCGCCCCCGACCCGAGCAGCACGTTCTCGTCGCCCGACACCGTCGCGAGCGCCCGCCCCCTTCGCCGCAGGTCCTCGGCGATCGCCTCGCGCAGCGGGGAGAGGCCAGCGACCGACCCGTAGGCATACAGGCTCGAGGGATCCCCCTGCTGCTGGACGACGTTCCCGAGGCGCGCGGCCTGCGGGGGCTCGAGGTACGTGTCGCCCAGGTGAAGCGCGATGAGATCCCCGCCGCGGGCGGCGTACGCGGAAATGTGCCCCTGAAGGTCAGCGAAGACGCTCGGCCGGAGGCTTGCGCGGAGCGGTGACAGGGTGGGCATCGGCGTGACATTAGCGTGGATCGGTCAGGCGGTGGGACGGGTTGACGAACGGCCCGGACCGTCATCCGCCGAGCGTCTCACGGGGCCGCATGCCGCCGGCGCCCGATCGCTGCGAGCGTCACCAGGGTCGCCACGTAGGGGAGCGCCGTGATGACGTCGTGAGATGCGCGCGACTGCCCCTGGAAGACGATCTGCGCGGCATCAAGCAGGGCAAACGCTGCGCATGCGAGCCCGGCGCGTCCCGGTCGCCAGCCCGACACGATGACCGCGGCGAGAGCGATGAAGCCTCGCCCACCGCTCATGCCCGACTGAAACTGGTGCTGGTCGAACGCGAGCGCGGCCCCGCCCACGCCGGCTATCGCGCCTCCCACGGTCACCGCGACGAGGCGAAGTCGCGGGACATCAAGCCCGAGGCTCGCGGCGGAGGTCGCGTCCTCGCCCGCTGCGCGCACCTGGATACCAAGGCGCGTCCGACGGAGCACGAACGCCGTGACGCCGACGGAGAGGATGGTGAGCAGCGTGAGCGGGTTGATCACAGTGTCGACCACGACGGCTCCAACCGCCGTGCTTCCCGCCAGCGCGCCGCGAAAGCCTGCGACGCCCGGCGAGTTTGAGCTGGACCCGTACATCGCGCGAAGCAGGAAGCGGGTCCCGCCCACGGCGATCAAGTTGAGCGCGATCCCGCTGACGATCGCGTCCACCTTGCGACCGACAAACCACGCGTGCGCAGCGCCGATTGCGCCGCCGACCAGCACGGCCCCGAGGAGGCCGACGACCGCGCTGCCAGTCGCGAGCTGCAGGACGACGGCGCCGAGCGCGCTCGCGAGTAGCATCCCCTCGAGCGCGATGTTCACGACGCCGCTCCTTTCGCTCCAGATCCCGCCGAGAGCCGCGCACGCGTACGGGACTGTCATTCGCACCGTCTCGGTGGCGAGGGTCAAGGCGAGGTTGCCGCTCACGGGGTCTCCCCGCTGGTCGTCGACCCACCGAATGCACCCTGGACGCGCGGGTCGTGAAGGGACACCGCGATGATGACAATCCCCTGAAGCACGTCCATCACCTCGCGCGGGACATGCGCGTTGATGGCGAGGCCCCCCTGCTGGAGCGTACCGAAGAATAGCGCGGCGAGAACCAGCCCGACCGCGCTCGAGCGGCCAAGGAGCGCCACGGCCAGGCCACCAAACCCCGCTCCCGCGCCGAGCCCCATCTCGTAGTAGCCCTTGTACCCGAGCACCGTCCCGGCGCTCGCCAGGCCTGCGCAGGCCCCCGAAAGGACGAGCGCTAGGCCCAGACGACGCGGAACCGGAATCCGCACCGCCTCGCAGGCGAGCGGGTTCTGTCCGACGAGCGTTATCTCGCGACCCACGCGGGTGCGGCGGAGACCCCACTGCGCGGCGAATGCGAGTGCGACGGCCAGGATGACAGCGAAGCTCGCCGCGCTGCCGCGCAGTGCAGGGACCACCAGATCGAGCCTGGACATCCGGGCGCTCGGCGCGACGTCGGCGGTCCGGACGCTGCCAGCGACCGCCAGCCCGGCGCCGAAGGTGGCGCCCACCGTCGCGTCGGCGATCCGGTTCATCATGATGGTCCCGATGACCTCGTGAGCGCCGAATCGCGCCCGGAGCAGCGCCGGAAGCGCGGCCCAGGCGGCCCCCGCGGTCGCGGCGACGAACATGAGGAGCGGCACCGCAGCGAACGACGGCAGCGCGCCGACCCTCGCCCCGACGACGGCGACAGCAAGGCTGGCGACGGCCAGCTGCCCCTCGGCGCCGATGTTGAAGAGCCCCGCCCGGAGCGCGAGGTCGACGGCGACCCCCGTGCAAAGCAGCGGCGTCGCCTTGAACAGGACCTGACCGGCGCCGTAGGCCGTCCCCCAGGTCCCCTGGAGCAACATGCGCGCGACCACGACGGGCGACTCGCCGTACGCCCAGACCAGCACGGCGAACGCTATCCATGTGACCGCCAGGGCCGACGTCACGGCCGTAAGCTCGCGGCTGGCGCGCGTCGTCACGGGGTGGCGAGCTCTCCGCCGCCGAGCATGGCGGCTCCCAGGGTGGCGTCGTCAGCGGACGGAGGGAGAGACGTCGAGACGCGCCCGCGAACCATCACCAGTATCCGCCGGCAGAGGAGGCGCAACTCCGAGAGGTCCGCGCTGACCACGAGGACGGCCACACCGCGAGCCGCCGCCGCCAGGATCTGCTCGTGGATGGAGCGTGACGCGACGAGGTCGACGCCGCGCGTGGGGTGCGCCACCACTAGCACGTCTGGCTCTCGCGCCAGGGCGCGAGCGAGGACGATCTTCTGCTGGTTGCCGCCGGACAGCGCCCGGGCGGTGAGCCGCGGGTCGGGCGGACGGACGTCGAACCGGGCGATGCGCGTCGTCGCCTCCGCGCGTACCTTCGCGTCGTCGACGAGCCCGGCCCGGCTAAAGCGAGCGAGCTCCCCGAGCACGATGTTGTCCTCGACGGTCGCGTCGAGCACAAGCCCCGCCGTCTGGCGGTCCTCGTGGACCACCTCGATCGATCCACACTTCACGTCGCCGGTGTCGGGCTGCGTGAGCCCGCCAAGGATGCTCACCAACTCGGACTGCCCGTTTCCCATGACCCCGGCGATACCGACCACCTCGCCCGCCGCGACCTCGAGGGTCACTCCACGAAGCGCGCGCCCGAACGTCAGGCCCCGGATGGCCAGCCGAGTCGGGCCCACCGCGGCGGTCACCGCCCGAACCTCGGCCGGCGGCGCACCCCCGAGGAGCTCCTCCGCCAGACGTGCCACGTCACCGCCGCGCGTGACCTGCCGCGTCCCGAGCGTCTCGCCGCGCCGCATCACCGTCACGACGTCAGCGTACTCGTCGACCTCGTCGAGTTTGTGCGTGACGACCGCTACCGCCCTCCCCTCCGAGGCCAGTCGCCGCAGGGTCGCGTAGAGGGCGCTCGCCTCGCCGGGCGTCAGGACCGCCGTCGGCTCGTCGAGGATGATGACCCGCGCGTCGCGGTAGAGGGCGCGTGCGATCTCGAGGCGCTGCTTGTCACCCACGCCGAACGTCGCGACCCGGGCGGCAAGCGGGACGTCGATCCCGAGGGCCGCGAGGACCCGGGTGGCCTTCTCGCCGGCGGCCCGGAGGTCGAGGCGCCCGCCGCCCCGTACGGGCTCCGCCCCGAGGATCAGGTTCTCAAGACCGGTAAGGCCGTCAAACAGCGCGAAGTGCTGCTGCACCATGGCGACCCCGTGCTCCTGCGCACGCCGCGCGTCGTAGGGGCAAGGGCGCTGTCCGGCCACCCAGATCTCCCCCTGGTCCGGTGCGACGATCCCCGCGGCAATCTTGAGCAGCGTGCTCTTGCCAGCGCCGTTCTCCCCGACGACGGCATGGATGCCCCCTCCCCTCAGCTCGAGGCCTGCCCCCTTGACCGCACGGAGCGGGCCGAAGCGCTTCTCGATGCCGACCAGACGAAGCGCCGCAGGGGTATCGCGCCCACTTGCATTCCCCGGGGTCACGCGTCACCCTCCCGCCGCGGTCGCGCACCATCGCTGTCTAGCGCCGCCTTCCCCGACATGGATCCCAGACTACACAAGCGCTACCTGGATTACCGCGAACGTCACGGCTACTTCGGCTGGAAGAAGCCGCTGCTGAACGCCGCCGACTACACACGACTCGACGCCGAGGCCGCGCAGCTGTTGGCACTGGGGGAGGACCGGGACGACGAGGAAGAGGAGCGCTATGCCGCGCTCCTCTACGTGCTCCTCCGCGACTGAGGTGAGGCGCCCCGCGTGGAGGGCGCCGCAGGCCTGCTCAGCCGCTCGCGCTCTTCTTCGCCGCCTTGACGAGGCGCAGCTTCCCCGGCTTCGGCTCGGCGAGTGGCTCCGGCTTCGCTTTCACCTCGCGCGCGATCGGGCGGGGGATGTGGCTGTGGAGCGCCGCGCCGCTCAGAATCGCCTCGCAGAGCGAGCCGTAGTCGACGCCCGCCGACGCGGCGATCTTCGGGAGGAGCGAAGTCTTCGTCATTCCCGGCAGCGTGTTGACCTCGAGGACGTACTCGTTCTCCCCCTCGGTGACGAGGAGGTCGACGCGGCAGCCCCCGGTGCAGCCGAGCGAGCGTGCGGCGCGCTCCGCTAGGTTCATCACACCACGGGCGCGCGTGCTCCCGAGGCGCGGAGGGCAGATGTAGTCCGTGGCGCCCGGCGTGTACTTGGACGCGTAGTCGTAGACGCCGCTCTTCGGCACAACCTCGATGGCGCCGAGCGTCCGGCCGTCGAGGACACCGACGTGGACCTCCATGCCGCGTACGAAGCGTTCAATGAGGACGAGGTTGTCATGGGCAAGCGCTCCGCGGATGGCGGCCTCGAGCTCAACGAGATCGTCCGCGCGCGACACCCCGACAGAGGACCCCTCGCCGCGCGGCTTCGCGATCACCGGAAAGCCGAAGCTCCCGTGCACCTCGGCCAGGTCGGTCAGGCTCTCCTTGGTCGCGACGTAGTACGGCGCGGTCGGCACGTTGTGTAGACGGAAGAGTTCCTTCGACTTCAGCTTGTCCATCGCCAGCGCGGACGCGAGCACGCTCGAGCCGGTGTAGGGAATCCCGAGGAGCTCGAGCAGCCCCTGGATGCATCCGTCCTCGCCTCCTCGCCCGTGGAGCGCGAGAAACGCGACGTCGATGTTCGCCTCGCGGACGAGTTGATCGACGCCTCGAGTGTCCGGACCGAATGCGATGCGCACGACCTCGTGCCCGCGCTCTTCGAGCGCATCCGCGACGCCAGCGCCGGTGCGCAGCGACACCTCGCGCTCCGCGCTCAAGCCGCCCATCAGAACCCCAACGCGCCTCTTCGACATGTTCATCACCTCGGCCATGAGCGTGGAGAATTCAAGAGTCACGCCACAGCGAGACCGCCGTAAGCGTCGAAAAACACTGGTCAGGCGGCAGGGCGCTGTGTCTCGCGGCCCACGCTCACCGTGTCAACGGTCCGTATCAAGCGAGCGGTAGGAGCGTCAACTTTCGCGCGCACCGGACGCGCGGGCCCGTCTACCGCGACTCGATCTCGAGGAGGACAGCAGTGATGTTGTCCTTGCCGCCGCGCTCGTTCGCCAGATCGATGAAGCGCTTCACCGCGGCCTCGCCATTCAGAGCGGCGATGGGCGCGATGTCCTGCTGGTGGAGGTAGCCGTGGAGTCCGTCGCTGCAGAGCAAGAACTTGTCTCCTAGCTTGAGTGGGATGAGCCCGGTGTCCACCTGCACGTATTCACGGTTGCCCACAGCGCGCGTGATGACGTTGCGGTGCGGCGATTTCCTGGCTTCTTGCGGGGTGATGAGCCCCTGCTTCAGCTGCCACGCGATGAGGGTGTGGTCCTCGGTCAGTTGCTCGGTATCCCCTCCGCTCACGCGGTAGATGCGGCTGTCGCCCACCTGCGCGGTCACGGCGTAGTCGCCGAGCACGAGGAGGGCGCTGATGGTCGTCCCCATCCCGGTCTTGCCCCGGTCCATCTCCGCCATGGAGAACACCATGTAGGTGGCGGCCTGGACGGCACTCTCCATGACCCGGCACGCGGCCCGCGCGTCGTCGGGCTCGACCGGATCGCGTAGCGCGTGGAGGCTCGGGTACTGGCGCTTGACCATCCCGTAGACGGTCTCGACCGACTCCTGGCTGGCGACCTCGCCCGCGGCGTGACCGCCCATCCCGTCCGCCACGACGTAAAGACCGAGCGTGTCGTCGAGGAAATATGCGTCCTCGTTGGACGTCCGCTTGCGCCCTAGATCGGTCAGCCCGATCCCCACGCGCCGAAAGCTGGACTCGACGGAGACCGACGGGAGAGCAGTGAAGCTTGGCGGAGAGTTCGGTGCGGGCATCGAAGCTTTGAGTTTCAGTATAGTCGAACACGGCAACCGTGAGGTGAAGTTCTGTGCCCCTGGGTTGCGTCGGCGTTCCGGCCGGGGGCGGGCGCGCCTGTGATATGCAGGGGGCCCCATGAGGGGGCTCACTCAGTTTCCGAAGCGAGCTAGCGCTGCGGCCCCTGGCCGGATCGGCGGGGCCGACGGCGTCTTGGCGCTGCTCGTGGTGTCGGTCGTGGCGATGATGATCGTCCCGCTGCCGACGTGGCTGCTCGACGTGCTCATCGCCACGAACCTCTCGGCCGCGGTGGCCATCCTCCTCGTCGTCCTGTACGTCCCTGACGCGCTGGCCATCGCAACGTTCCCCACCCTCCTCCTTCTCACCACACTTTACCGGCTGGGACTCAACGTCGCGTCATCACGACTCATTCTGCTCCAGGCCAACGCCGGCGAAGTAATCCACGCGTTCGGCAGCTTCGTCGTTCGCGGAAACTACGTCGTCGGGGCCGTTGTCTTCCTCATACTCACGGTCATCCAGTTCGTGGTCATCGCGAAGGGGGGCGAGCGGGTGGCGGAGGTCGCGGCGCGGTTCGTTCTCGACGCCATGCCCGGCAAGCAGATGGCCATCGACGCCGAGCTCCGCGCGGGGAGCATCGACGGCGCCCTGGCGAGGAAGCGGCGCCGCGCGCTCTCGCGGGAGAGCCAGTTCTACGGGGCGATGGATGGCGCCATGAAGTTCGTGAAGGGGGATGTCATCGCGTCGCTCGTCATCACGGCCATCAACATCGTGGGGGGGCTCGCTATCGGCGTCGCGCAACGGGGCATGAGCGCGGGCGACGCGCTCAAACGGTACGGCCTGCTCACCATCGGCGACGGTCTCGTCTCGCAGATCCCTGCGCTGGTCCTCTCGACCGCCGCCGGCGTCCTCGTGACGCGCACCGCGAGCGAGGAACCCGACACCCCCCTGGGCCGTGAGCTGGCGCGCCAGCTCTTCGGCGTCCCGAAGGCGCTGCAGGTAGCGGCGGGGTTCGTCCTCTTGCTCGCCGTGGTCCCCGGGCTCCCAACCGCCCCGTTTCTCGTCCTGGCAGGGCTCCTCTTCGTCACGGCGCGCGGTCGCACACGCCAGCTCGAGCTAGAAGCCATTGCCGACCGGACGGAGCCGCGGCCCACCGGCGCCGCGCGTGGAGCCGCGCAGGGGCCGGCGTTCGTGCCGATGGTCCTGCCGTGGGGGCTCGAGGTGAGCCCCGATCTCGAGCCGCTCCTCGACGACGCGCGCGGCGCGGAGGGGGAAGGGGGCCGGCGCGGCATCAGGGGGCAGACGGTGGGGCTGCGGGAGGAGCTCTTCGCGGAACTCGGCGTGGTGCTGCCGATGCCCCGCGTCCGGGTGCAGCCAACGCTGCCGCCACGCCACGCGCTGCTGTCCATCCATGAGGTCCCGGCCAGGGTGCTGGCGCTCCCAGATGGCCTCGAGGAGGCGGACGTCGCCGGTCACCTCGCGGCGTCGGTTCGCTCGATCCTCAGGGCCCGAGCGGCCGACTTCCTCGGCTTCGCTGAGGCGCAGCGAATGCTCGACGAGCTGGAGCAGTTCGCCCCGGCGACCGTCAGGAACGTAGTCCCGAAGCCGGTCCCCCTCACGCTCCTCGTCGACGTCCTCCGGCGGCTCGTCGAGGAGGGCGTCTCCATCCGCGACCTGCGCGGAATCCTTGAGGCGCTCGCCACAGCCGCCGTCGCCGAGAAGGACCCGCTGACGCTCACCGAGCTCGTCCGCGCCCAGCTCCGACGATCCATCACCTTCCGGCTGACGGGGGGGGCCGCGAGCCTCGGGGTCTACCTGCTCGACGGCGTCCTCGAGGAGACGCTCCGCCGGTCCATCACACGCACGCCCTCCGGCGCCTTCCTCACGCTCGCCCCGGCCGCCTCCCGCGACGTCATCGCCTCCGTCCGCCGCGCCCTCGACGAAAACCCCGCGCCCGGAGCCGGCACGCCGCGTGTCGTCCTGACGCAGCCGGACATCCGTCGCTTCGTCCGGCGGCTTCTTGAGGCCGAGCTCCCGGACCTCGTCGTGGTCAGCTTCGCCGAGCTGCTTCCGGAGGTCTCCCTCCAGCCGCTCGGCCGCGCTCGCCCGGGGTGACGGGGGCGGAAGTTTGCGCGGGTTGAGCGGGGGGGACCCGCGGGCTAGGTTCGCCGTTCCGTCGCCGCGGTAGGTCCGCAGCGGCGCGATTGAAAGCGCGGTGGTGCTCGATGACGTGGCAACAGGCGACCTCCGCGACGGCGGTCCTTCTCGGCTCTCTTGTCCTTGGTGGCTGCAGCGGGGGCGGGGCCGCGGTCGCCCCGAAGGGGGACGCCGAGGCCGACCACGTCGCCGCGGCGACGACCGACGCGGCGCCGACCGACGCGAAGCGGGACGCCAGCAACCCCTCGCACGACGCGGGGACCGCGGACGCTGGCCACGAGGCGGCAGTGTCGCTGGACGGCGGCACCTGGGACGCGCTCCCGGCCTTTCCGCAAGTACTGAACGGTGACGGCGGCGTCCTCGCCGCTGCGACCGTAGTCGCCGTCTTCTTTTCGAACGATGACGCGACCCTCCTGCCGAAGCTTGAGCAGTACTACTCGGACCTCGGCGCCTCGCAGTACTGGAAGGCCGCCGCCGAGTACGGCGTCGGGCCGACGACGGTGAACCTCCAGGTCCTGGCCCAGGCCGCACCCGCCACCATCGACGACTCGTTCGGCTCGTCGGGGAACAGCGCCCTGCAGACCTGGCTCCTCGGCGCCATCACCGCGGGGACCCTCCCCGCCTGGACGGCCAGCACGGTCTACATGCTCAACTACCCGTCCGCGACCACCGTCACGTCCAACGGCAACCAGTGCGACACGTTCGACGGCTATCACACCGACGTGCAGGACGCGGCCGGCCACCTCGTCGTGTACGGCGTCATCCCCAGGTGCACCGACGTCGGCTCGACGGTCCTCGGCACCTTCGGTGGCACGGTGAGCCACGAGCTCATCGAGGCCACGAGCGACCCGTCCCCCGACTACTCCCCCGCGTGGGCCCAGGCCGACGACGCCCACCTCTTCTGGGACGAGGCCAACCAGGGGAGCGAGCTCGCCGACATGTGCGAGAACGACCCCGAGGCCGAGTACCAGTTCAGCGACTTCCCGTTCGTCGTCCAGCGGTTCTGGTCCAACGACGCAGCGCTCGCCGGCCACGACCCGTGCGTCCCCGAGATCCCCGGCGTGGTCTTCTTCAACGCGGTCCCCGAACTCCCGGACCATGGCCCGTTTGACTACAACGGGTCGACGGTCGACGTGGCCTCGGTCCACATCCCAGTCGGTGGCACCCGGACCGTCTTTGTCGACCTCTACAGCGACGGGAAGGTCGCCGACTGGGACATCACGGCCACGGACTACCAGGTGTTCTACACCGGAGACAGCAGCCAGGCGCTCCTTGACGTGACGATGCCTCGGACGACGGGGAACCACGGCATGCGCCTCCCGCTCACCATCACGGTAAAGAGCGCCGGCGACCCGAACACGAACGGCCAGTCCACCAGCTCAGAGCTCTTCGTCATCACCTCGAGCCAGGGGACCAGCGCCACGGCCCCCACACACTACTGGTATGGGGTCGTGACGAACTGACGGGGAACGAGGCGGCCGCCGAGAGCCTGGCCCGCCACGGTATCGTCGGACGCCGACAGCCGATCCTCGCTCCGCTCGACTTCGCCCCGCCCCTACCGCTGCCGGACGACTCGACGCGGTGCCGACCCCGAGCGCATGAGGATCTGCTTCGCCTCTCGCTCGAGCAGCGGGTGGATCTTCTTGGAGCCGATGAACATGCCGAGCAGATGAGGGTTCACCTCGGCGAGCTTCCGCAGCGCCCTTCCGGCCCCCTTCATGTCGCTCGTGGCGGCGTACGCAAAAGCGCGAGCCCGCCACATCTGGGTCTTCATCTCGGCGAACTCGGGGTCCTCCGGGTTGAAGAGCTCGAGCGTCTCGATCGCCTTCTTCGCCTGCCCGGTCCGCGCCCACGACTCCGACGCCACCGTCGCGAACATCGCGCGCGTCTTGGCATCCTGCTGCTTTCCGAGGTCGAGTTCGTCGGCCAAGGCCCGAGCAGCCGCCGTCTCGCCGAGCGTGAGGTGGATCATGGCACGCATCGCCCGGAACTGGTCAGCCATCGGCCCCATCATCTTCGCCAGGTCGGCCGACTCGAGCGTGGCGAGCGCCTTCTTCGGGTCCTCCTGCATCTCGAGCTGGGCGCGGGCGAGGAGGGCCTGCGAATCCCCCTTCATCCCCTGGAGTTGAAGGAGCGCGGCCTTCCTCCCCTCCTCCGTGTCCGCGCCACGGAGCAGCGCCCCAAGCGCCTCCGACTTCTTCATGTAGCGCCAGAGCCAGACCCCGGACCCGGCGATGACGGCTGTCAGTATGCCGGCGACGATGAAGGCAATCTTGTGGTGGATGGCGATGGCGACGACCCACAGCACCGCGACCAGCAGCCCGACGCGGACGCCGACCTTCTTCAGGTCGAGGGCTGGCCGCTGCGGCGCGTTCGGGTCGGGGCGGCCGAGGTCCCGGAGCTCCTTCTGTAGGCTCGCCTGCGTCTGCTTCTTCTTCTTCGTCTTGCCGGTCGCGGAGGCCGGGGGCGGGGTCGACGGAGCGGGGGTCGAGTTGGTGTCTGCCACGGGCTCGCTTTACTCGGACGCCTCGCGATTCGCAAACGGCGCGGCAGCCGGGGCCGGACGGGCGAGCTCCGGCTCGTCCCGGTCGACCACCTCACGGAAGTGAAGGAACACGGACTGGACGATCGACATCGTCGGCACGGCCAGGAGCGCCCCGACGGTGTGAAAGAGGTGCTCTCCCACGAGCAACGAGAAGATGACCAGCACCGGGTGGATCTTCGCCGCATCGCCCATGATCTTCGGGTTCAGCAGGTTCGCCTCTAGCTGGTGAATCCCGATGATCCAGGTGAGCACGAAGAACGCCGTCCCGATCGATTGTGTCAGGCCCAGCGCGACCGCCGGGACCGCGCTGGCGATCGAGCCGAAGATGGGGATGAGGGACATGACGGTCGAGACGACCGCCAGCACGGGCCAGTACTTCAGCCCCACGAAGGCGAAGCCGATGGCCGAAAGCACGCCGTTGATGAGGCAGATGACGAGCTGACCGCGCACCACCCCCGAGAGCCCGCCGTTGACGCGCTCAAGGAGCCGACCGAGGTCATCCCGGTCCGACGGGCGGACGAGCGAGCGGACGAAGGCGATGATCTTGTCGCGCGTGAGCATGAGGTAGGCCGCCAGCATCAGCGTGATGAAGAAGACGAAGACGACGCGGCTGAGCGCCCCAACCACCTCGCGGCCGATGCGCGCTAGCTCGAGCGCGTTGTGCTGCACATAAGCGATGCTCTTCCCGAACGCCTCGGCCACCGCGCGGTTGAGATCGAAAGGGCCGAGCTTCGGCTCCTTGGCGTCGCGGAGCAGGTAGCCCGAGTGCGACGGGACCACCTCGATCCCGCTCCCGATGTCGACGGCGTACGATCCATCGGGCTGCGGCCTCACCACCACGGCGGCGGGCTCCTCGACGTTCGTGGACGGCGAAGGGGGCGGGGCAACACCCGCCGCCCGGAGCCGGGCCGCAACGAGCGGACCCCAGACGTCGCGGACCTCGTTCGCCATCTTCGGCAGGTCGCGGCGGAGGCCGACCAACTCGGCGCCGAGGCGCGGCGCCGTCAGCCGGAGGAACGCCCCTGCCCCGCCGAGCACGACGGCGTACACGAGGAGGATCGCCGCCCCGCGGTGCGGGCCCCGCCTCTCGACCCACGTGACGAGCGGCATGAGGACGTACGCGATAAGAAGCGCCAACACGAACGGTAGCATCACTTCGCGCGCCGCGACGACGACGACGAGCGCGGCCGCAGCGCTCACGGCGAAGAAGACTGGCCGCCGGGAGCGCCTGCGTGCGGCAGCGACGTCGAGGTCCAGCCGGGTCATCGCAGCGGCGGGTGCTGGCCCGGGAGGTCGGCGAATTCGGGCTCCAGGTGCGCGAAGGTCGCGTCGAGGTGCTGCGGCATGACGCGGACGTCAGCCAGGACGGGCATGAAGTTGGTGTCGCCGTCCCAGCGTGGAACGATGTGGGCGTGCAGGTGGTCGGCGATGCCGGCGCCGGCGGCGCGGCCGAGGTTCATCCCGATGTTGAGCGCCGACGCGCGTACCGACTCACGCAGGCGGCCGGCCGTCTCGCGGACGAGGAGCATGAGCGCCGTGTACTCCTCGCCCGAAAGCTCGGAGAGGTCGGCCACGTGGCGGACGGGGGTCACGAGCAGATGACCGGAGGCGAACGGATAGCGGTTGAGGCAGACCACGGCGTGCGCTTGACGCACCAGGACGTGGAGCTCGCGAAAGCGGGCCTCCGCGACGTGCGTCATCTCGCAGAAGACGCAGGCGTCGGCCTTCGGACCGACGATGTACTCCATGCGCCAGGGGGCCCAGAGCGGGGACTTCATTGCGCCGAATGTCGCACCTGGACGCGGCGCGCGCTAGCCTTCGGCGACGCCATGGGGTCTGAGGACTGGTTCTTCTTCGATGAGGCCGAGGCGCAGCACGTCCAGGCGGCCCTGGCGCTGGTGGGCGCGACGAACCCGGACGAGCAGACGCTGCTCCGGACGGCGCTCTCCCGGCTGGAGCGGACGGCCAGCCTTGTGCGCGACACCCCGTCGATGTCCGCCCCCTGGCGCTCGCGCGGCGGACGCAACTTCTCCGGCGAAAGCCTGGTCGATCTGCTCTGCCGCGTCCCGGACTACGACCTCGACCTGAACATCCCGACCAAGGCCGTCCTCGGCCAGACCTACCTCATCGCCAAGATCAACTTCCTGAAGGCGCTCCGCTACGCGCTCGAGCCGCTCGACCCGTCGGCCGAGCTCTCGATGGGGCTCTCCTATGAGCTTGGACGCGCCGTCTACTCGAAGCTCGCCGAGGAGCTCTTCGTTTCGATCGTGACCGACCCGGGGGCCCCACAGGACGTGAAGGTCGGCGCCGCCCGACACCTCGCGCACATCTGGGACGAACGCCTGGTCACGTCGGTCGACGCCTTCGGCCCACTGCTCGAGTCGGTCTGGCGCGCTCGGAGCAAACTCTACCCCGTCCTCGGGACGCTCCTCGGGACGTACGAGGTCTTCCAGCTCTTCCGCGAGGCGTGCGACCTCCGCTTCCTAGACTACTTCGGCAGCGACGACGTCCCGCACGAGCAGCAGCTCGCCTTCGAGGAGTTCCTCTTCGGGCTCTCGTACGAGGAGATCGCCAAGCTCCGGCAGCACATGCAAGAGGAGGCCAAGAACGTCCTCACGCTCGACGCGGCGCGCGAGCTGCTGGGACGGACCAAGCTCTCCTGGATGCCCGTGACCGACGAGGCGCAGGCGCTCTACACCAGCTACAAGAAGCGGCGCGTGAAGGCGCACTACCGCTCGCTGACGGGGGTCGCCGGGCCCAAGCGGACGGCCGAGGAGTACGTCATGGTCGCCCTGCTTCACGCCGGCGCCGAGCAGTAGAGGCCGGCGACCTGGCGGGGCCCCCGGCGACCGGGGCAGCGCCGACCAGCTCGGCACAAAAGACGAACGCGGCGCCCCCCTCGCGAGGGCCGCCGCGTCGTGCCTACAGGCTGTGGACGGCTACTCCGTCTCTTCAGCCTTCTTCTCGGCAGCTTCCTTCTTCTCCTTCTCGAGACCGAGCTGGAGGCCGAGCTTCTGCTTGATGAGCTCACCGATGGAGCCAGCCTTGGCCTCCTCGACCGCCCCGGAGGACGCCTTCTTCGGCGCCCGCGACTCGCGCTTCTCCGTCTTCGGAGCCTGCGAGACCTCGGTCGCCGCGCCACCGACGCGCATCGACAGCGTGATGCGGCGGTCCTGCGAGTCGATGTTGGCAATCTCGGCCTGGACCTCGTCGCCGATCTTCAGCGACTTGGGGGTGCCGTCCTCGTTGTCGCCAAGCGAGAGCTCGTTCTGCGGGATGAGCCCTTCGACCCCTTCACGGACACGGACGAACACGCCGTAGTCGATGATGGAGATGACCTTGGCCGACACGAGCTTCCCCGGGGGGAACTCGCTGAAGATGGTGGGCCACGGATCGTCGAAGAGCTGCTTCACGCCCAGAGAGACCTTCTTCTCATCGTGGTTGATGGAGAGGATGATCGCCTCGACGTCGTCGCCCTTGTGGAAGAGATCGCCGGGGTTGTTGACCTTGGCCGTCCACGAGAGGTCGCTCTTGTGGACCATGCCGTCGACGCCGTCTTCGATGCCGATAAAGACGCCGTAGTCGGTGAGCGAGCGGACCTTGCCGGCGATCTTGTCGCCGGGGTGGTACTTCTCGGTGAAGATGGTCCAGGGATCGGGCTCGAGCTGCTTCAGCCCGAGCGAGATGCGCTTGGCCTTGGCGTCGACCTCGAGGACCTGACAGTCGAGCTCCTGGCCGACCTCGAGGACCTTGCTCGGGTGCTTGACCTTCTTGGTCCAGCTCATCTCGCTGACGTGGATGAGCCCCTCGACGCCCGGCTCAAGTTCGACGAACGCGCCGTAGTCGGTGATCGACATGACCTTGCCGTGCACCTTCTTGCCCGGCGGGAACGCCTCCTCGGCGTGACTCCACGGGTCCTCCTGGGTCTGCTTCAGGCCAAGAGAGACGCGCTCGGTCTCGGGGTTGTACTTGAGGACCTTGACGGTGACCTCGTCACCCACCTGGAACACTTCGCTCGGGTGGTTGACGCGGCCCCAGCTCATGTCCGTGATGTGGAGGAGGCCATCGATACCGCCGAGGTCGACGAAAGCGCCGTACTCGGTGATGTTCTTGATGATCCCCTTGACGACCTTGTTCTCCTCGAGCGTCTCGAGGGTCTTGCTCTTGATCTGATCGCGCTCCTTCTCGAGGAGAACCCGGCGCGAGAGCACGATGTTGCCGCGCTTCTTGTTGAACTTGATGACCTTGAACTGGTAGGTCTGCCCGATCAGCTTGTCGAGGTTGCGGATCGGCCGGAGGTCGACCTGGCTACCAGGGAGGAACGCCTTGACGCCGCCGCGGATGGTGACCGACAGGCCGCCCTTCACGCGCTGGCTGATCGTCCCTTCGATGAGTTCGTCGCGCTCGCAGGCGCTCGAGATCTCATCCCACACCTTCATCTTGTCCGCCTTCTCCTTGGAAAGCGTGACCAGACCGTCGTCGTTCTCGCGGCTCTCGATGTAGACGTCGATGACGTCGCCGACCTTCACGCCCGGTCCACCGCCCTCGGCGGGCTCGAACTCGTGGAGCGCGATGATCCCCTCGCTCTTGCCACCGATGTCGATGACGGCGTTGTCGCGCGTCACGGCGACGACCGTCCCCTTGACGATCTCCCCTTCCTTGCCGAACTCTCCGTTGGAGATGCTGGCTTCGAAGAGCGCGGCGAAGCTATCCATGCCGCTCTGCTCGGAACTCTGGCCTGCCGAGTGCAGGGCTGTGGTTTCTTGAGTCATGTGAGTGTTCTTTGAAACCTCGAGGTGCTCGTACCGGACGGTGCGAGGCTTTTGGTGGGTGTGAAGCGCGCCGCCCAGCGACAAGCTGAGCGTGGCACGGGAGCGGTGGGGAATAATCGACGGGGGGTGGGTTGTCAAAGCGGATCGGGCAAGGTTCGTCGGACTTTCCCGGCGTCCGGACGCTCTCCTGCGAGATCGGCTCCCGCTAGAGCGGGGGGGCCGGCAGCTCTGCTCTCGCCAGCACGTCGAGCCACGGCCGGGGGATCGGGGCGCGAACCGACACGACCACGCCCTCCCTTTCGACCTTGGCCGCCCCGAGCCAGTCGAGGTTCGTCGCCCGGCGCGGCGGCCGGCCCCCGCCCGGCAGGCGTGGCGCCACATCCGCCGCCGCGACGTCCTCCTCGAGCCGGTGCCGGAAAGCGAGCGTCGCCGCCAGCACCGTCCCCTCCGCGGACGCCGCCGCGAGCTCGTCCTCGTAGGAGAGCTTGCCGACGATGAGACCGGACGACCCAGGAGTCAGCTCGAAGCGGATGGTGCGCAACCGCGTGCCGACGGGCGCCAGCGCCCCCTGTCGCAGCTGGGGGAGCGCGCCGCCCGGGATGGACAGGGAGACGAGCGCGGTGTCGTCCCCGGCAAACGCCTGTGCGCCCACGTCGCCGAGCAGCGCCGCGCGCGCCTTCGCTATGGCCGGCCCGCTTGCGACGACCCACGTAAGCCCCGGCGCGACGAAGAGCGCCGCGTCGGCAGCGTCGACCGGCGACAGCTCCCGCGACGCCGCCCGGATGTCCCCTCGCACTGGTGTCCAGAGCCTGCGCCCCGTCGGGTCGACGACGTCGAGCGGGTCCAGCTCGGCGGGGACTCCCCGCAGGACGACCACCGCCTCGCTCCCCCGGTCGTTCTCCGCCACCACGATCTCGTCGGTCCGCTCCAGGACGGCCAGCGCTGTCGTCCCGAGGTTCGTCGGTCCGGCGTAGGCCGAGGCGAGCTCGCTGGCGCGACGAAGCAGCGGACCGTAGACGGGATCGCGGGCGAAGGCGCGTGGGTGGACCGTCAGGACCAGGTCCGGGGGGCGAGAGAGAAGACCCTCCAGCGTCGGCGAGGGCAACGCGGCTCGCGCGACCGCGTACGCCGCGGGACGACCCGCGGCGCCGACCGGCGACCCGCAGCCGCAGAGGAGCAGCCCGCCGAGCGACAGGAGCGCCGCCCTTTGCGGCCTCAACGGGGGAGCGCCTTGACCCGGTCGACGATGAAAGAGACGGTCTCCGCGACGCTCCGGGCCGAGCAGTCGATCTCCACGGCGTCGGCCGCCCGCCGGAGCGGGGCGACCGCCCGCGTCTCGTCGGCCGTATCGCGCGCGACGACCTCGCGGAGGGTCTGCTCGAACGTCACGCTCTCCCCCTTCGCTGCCAGCTCGTCGAAGCGACGCCGCGCACGCACCTCGGGCTGCGCCGTCAGGAAGAACTTCGCCTCTGCGTCCGGGAAGACGACCGTTCCGATGTCACGCCCTTCCAGCACGACCCCCCCCTCGCGCCCGGCTTGCCGCTGCAGGTCGAGCAGGACGGCCCGGACCTCCGGGTGGACCGAGACGGAGCTCGCCCCGAGCCCCACGTCGGGCGAGCGAATCGCGTCGGAAACGTCCTCACCCGCGAGCTCGACGCGCACGCCGCGCGCCGCGTCGGGGACGAACCGGAGCGACCGCAACGCCACGAGCTCCCGGGCGACCCGCCCGACGGCGGCCCCGTCCGACCAGTCGACACCGGCGCGCCTGGCCGCAAGGGCTACCGACCGGAACATGGCGCCCGTGTCGACGAGGACGAACCCGAGTGCGTCGGCCACGGCTCGCGAGACGGTGCTCTTGCCAGCGCCAGCCGGGCCGTCGATGGCGACGATGGGGCGCGCGCGATGGGTCACGCCCAGACGATTAGTCGCGTTGGGGGCAAGAGCGCAATGGGCCGGACGACCGCGACGCGGCTCGTCCTGGGGTGCGGCCGCCTCCGTCAGCGCGAGACCGAGCCGACGCCCCTCGAGACCACGTAGCTGACGTCGGTCTTGCCGGGGTGGACCTCGCGCACATCGACGCCGACGTCCATGACGTTACCAAGCGTGTAGAAGTGGTCCGCGAGCGGGACGCCCTTGGCGACCGGCACCGGCTTCCACCCTGCCGTGAGCAGTCGATCGTTCACCCCCTTGAATACCTCGTCCGCGCCGCCGGCGACCTCGTATGAGTTGACCCCGAACGGAGCCCCGACCACCGTGCCGCTGAGGATGCGTCGCCCCCCCTCGGGCCGAGGAATCGACCCGAAGTCCTCCCCGGGCGCGTCGCCAGTCTTGGGGAACATGGCGAGCGGGTTGAACGAGCCGTGCGTCCACATCGTGACGACCGTGGCCCCCTTCCCTTCCTGTCGCACCGACGCGTAGCGCACGTCGCCGATGCTCGACACGTCCCCCGTCACGCCGGCCTTCTTGATCCGAGCCAGGGTTTCGGTCGACGAGGAGTCACCGTCCACCGCGAAGCAGAAGACAAAGCCGCGGTCGTCCTGCTCTCGCCGGATGGCCAGGAAGCCAGCCTTCCCCTTCCCGGGCGTCAGCGTCGAGAGCGACCGATCGAGGTGGGAGAACTTTTCGCCCAGCGCGACCGCGTCGTGCTCGCACTCGGCCTGCAGATAGTCGAGCACCGCGTGCTTGGAGTGGCGCGTCTCGGCGTTGCTCGACGCGACCGGCTGACCGTTGAGCTGCACCTCGTAGTAGTCGGCCGCGAGGTCCCCGCTGAGGTGATGCACGCCCATCGACCTGAGTTCGTCTCCGAAGTTCATCGCCGCGTCGGTGGCTCGCGCGTAGCTCATTCGCGCCGCGACCAGGCCGAAGCTGGTCAACACGAGCGACGTCGCGATCGAGACCCGCAGCCCGCGCTTCAGCCACGCGGCGCCCTTCTCCCACGACCACCGCCTCGTCATCGCCATCGCTTCCTCCTCTTCCGTGCCACTTCGCCGTCTTCGCCGGTCAGCGCCCTAGATGAGGCTCGAGACGAAGCTCATGAAATCCTTGATGACGTTCCAGATCGAGCCGTTCTGCGGTGCCTCGTCGCAGTAGACGGTCACCGTCTGCTGGACCGGCGTCGACTGCGCCGCGGCCCCCTGGGACCACGACGCGCTCGGCATGCTCCAGGTCACCGAGTCCTTCTTCTGCATCTGCGAGCCCATCGGGTTCGGGAAGATGCTCGAGAGCATGCTCGTGATCGGCTGGATGAAGGAGGTCATCGCCCCTGTGACGCTCCCGCCGTTGAACGCCGTGGAGGCAGCGTTCTGCGCCTGGTTGGACCCGTTCTCCGTCTGGATCTGCGAGGCCGAGCCGTTGCCGGAGTCGACCTGGTCGTAGACCTCCGAGTCGGCATCCTTGGTCACGCCGCAGTTGGCCATCGCGTAGACCCACGCGGCTTGCCGCGTGACCATGTTGAGCGCGATCTGCTTGGCGTTCAGGTTGTGGAAATAGATCGAGGTGAAGAACAGGATGACGAACATCGGCATCATGAACGCCGCCTCGACCATGGCAGCGCCACGCTGGTGGCGACGACGGGTTCGGACAGGGGTAGCCATCGCGCGACTCCTCAGTGGTAGATCTTCGAAGCCGGGGTGTTGTCCTGCTTGCTCACGTCGGTCGACTGCCCGAGGAGCGACGTCATGATGTCGTTGGGCGACATGCCGTTGAGGGCGTCGGTCGCGACCGTCGTCAGCACGCTGGTGACCCCCTGGTTCATGAGGTCAAGCACCGCGCCGAGCGCACGGTCGCCGTCCCCGAGGATTCCGGGGAAGTAGTGGTAGCGCCGCAAGCGAGCCCGCCAGCGCATGTTCCACATCACGTTGTGCATGGGGATGTCGCTGGTGTCGATCGTGGTCTCGTCGGTCTGCGCGCCCGACCCGGACTCGTCGGTCTTTGGGTCGTAGTAGAACTCCGCCCGCGTCACGCCGATCGCCACGTCGTAGGGGAGGTCGGCGACGACTTTGTTCCCCGACGTCGCCTGCTGGCCCGCGACCTGGAGCTTCTTGTTGGTGTTCTGGTCGGTGTAGGCACCGATGGCCGTCGACCAGATGCCGAAGTAGTCGAGGCCCATGGTTGCCTTGCTGTAGAGCTTCATGGGCGAGTACTTCACGTTGTCGTCGTCAATGTCCGGCCCGGAGAGCGGCAGCTCGTTCCCGCGCCCTTCGATCTCGGCGCAGGTCAACGGGAGGCCGGTCGGCGGGAAGGGGAACGCCCAGTTGCCCACGCCGAGGATGTTCGTGTAGATGGCCTTCGACCAGAAGTTCTTGTCAGCGCCGGCGTCGCAGAGCCACTCGCCGAGGTGATCGAGGACGCCTGCGATGAAGCCCGGGATGGACCCGCTGGCCAGGCCGCCGAGGCTGCTGCAGTCGATGATCGCGACCTTGCAGAGGTTCGAGTACTGCTCGGATGAGACCGGTAGCCCGTAGCGCGTCTCGGTGTCACCGGTGTCGGTGGTGGAGCTGCCGCTGAAGTTGATGAAGTTGTCCGTGAGGTTCCCGACGGCGGTGTCGGCGCTGTACGGGATCTGTGAGTACGAGAAGCTCGTCACCAGCGGGACGCCCTTGCTGTAGTAGTTCCCCGCGGCCGTGCTCTTCCCCGCGGCGACCCAAGGCCACCCGATAGCGAGGCCGACCTCGAGGTAGTGGCAGACCTCCAGCACGTCGTGGACGCCGGAGTCGACCGTCTCGAGCGTCGAGCGGGCGCTATCGACCACGCCGCAGTCCCCCTTGCACGAGGCGATCGCCGCGATGATGCAGACCGGGTACTGCGGCCCCGAGCACGCGGCGACGGTCGCCCAGCAGGCCGCGTCCTCCGCGACGAAGATGATCGCCTGGATGACCTTCGCAGCCACCAGAATGGCCAGCGCCACCCCCATCACGATGTTGATCATCGCGATGATGTTCATCCCGCGAGCGTCGTAGACCGCCGCGGCGAACGCGCCGGCGTCGGCGGCGTTCTGCAGGTTCTCGCGGTAGGCGATGGCGTTGCCGATCCCGAAGATGAACCAGGCAAGGCCGATCCACAGGAACGTGAACATGACGCCGACGACCATGATGGCGCCGCGATCGTCGCTCACGAGGTCGGGGCGCGGGGCACGGGGCGTTTCGCAGCGCTGCAGCACGGCGGGATCTCCCTTCACCGGGTGATGAGCAAGGTGGCACATTGACGTGGGCACCATCACGAGCCCATCCAGATCTTCTGATACGCCGAGCCCTGGTTGGGGAACCCGGCCGTCTCGGTCAGCACCTGCTGACGCGCCGAGGTGCAGGCGATGACGTTCCCGAGCGGGATCGTGCACTTGTAGGTCAGCTGGACGGTCACCGAGTCGAGCTTCTGCTCCGTCGGGCCGGCCAGCGTCGGCGTGATCTGGAAGTCGCTGGCCTGTACGCCGGAGACGTGCGCGAACAGCTGGTTGACGGCGTCCGTGCAGTCCTGGTCGCCGATCTTGGAGTCGGGCATCCCGGGGTTCACCACCGCCTGGCAACGAGCCGAGACGTAGGCCGCGTGCTTCACGATGAGGTGGACGTAGGCGACGATGCTCCACTGCACCATCCCGAAGAAGACGAGGAAGACGGGCATGATCGCCATGGCGAACTCGACGATGGCTGCGCCGCCCCGGTCCTCCAGGAGCCCGCGGCGGCCCGGGGCCGAGACGAGCCGGTTGGCCTTGAAGACGGGCGCTGTCGCGGGGTCAGCCCGGCGGGACGTCGCGGGGGCGGAGACGATGGTCGTGGACGTCGGCTTCATACCAGGCCTCCATGGAGGAGAAGAGAGAGAGCGGCGCCCGCGAGCGCGAAGGGGCCGAACCGAAGTGTCGAAGCGAGCTCGGAGCGAGGGGTGACGGACATGCCGCGTCGGACCGTACGGCTGGCCGCGACGGCGAGACCGTTGCCGAGCGTGCGAAAGAACACGCCGTCCCAGCAGAGCCGCAGGAACACGAAGGCACTTGCGAGGAACAGCGAGAGGAACACCGACTCGAGTCCGCTCGACATCCCCCCGAGCGCCCCCATGGCGGCGATGAGCTTGACGTCGCCCCCGGCGACCCAGCCGAGGCGCCAGCCGATAACGCACGGGACAGCGCAGACCGCGGCGCCAAGCGCCGAAGACTCGACGCCGTCCCACGTCCTGCCCGGGGAGCTGAGCCAGGCATGGAGAGGGACGGCAAGGAGCAGCGCGCCGAGCGTCAGGGCGTTGGGGATACGCCCGGTGCGCCAGTCGAACACCGCCGCCACCAGGGCGACGCCGAACGTGGCGAACACATAGGCCTCCGACGCGCCCATGGGTCAGGGCCCCTTGGGGAGGATGTCGTTGCGGATATCGCCGTACGCCTTGATGAGCTGGATGCCGGCGGCGGCCGTCCCGATCATGACGGGTACCCCGAACCCGACCAGCAGGAGGGCGTACTCGACCATCACGACGCCGGCCGTCCGCCGGAAGAGGGAGCGACGACCTGCCGCCGCCCTCCGCTCCGCCGCGCTGGGCGCCTTACCTCGTACGTGGAAGCTGTCCATCCTGACCTCGGAGGGGCCCGACCTGAACATCGGACCTCCAAGAGTCATCCACATCCATGGATCGTGCCAGCCGGTGGCGTCGCTTCGTGGCGCAGAGAGTGCCCTGTTCTCCCGGCAATCCGACCCCGGCGGCGCCCGAACGGACGAGCGGAGCAGGGAGGGGGGATCGCCCATGCTCCAAGGGGCTGGATCGGGGCTGCGTCACCTCATGGACGCCAGACGATCCATCTCAGGCGCCCCCCGACGCATCGCTCACATCGATGCGCGCGCCGAGCGCCCGGAGCGTCCCGACGAACTTCGGGAAGCTCGTTGCTATGCAGTCGGCGTCCCGGACCCGGGTCGGTCCGTCCGCGACCAGGCCCATGATGACCGCCGTCATGGCCACCCGATGGTCCCCGCCGCTCGCCACCTCGGCGGCCCGGAACGGGCGGCTGGTCCCTTCGATCACGAGGCCATCGGGGAGCTCGTCGCAGTCCACGCCGAAGGCGCGAAGGGTGAGCGCCATCATGGCCAGACGGTCGCTCTCCTTGACCCGGAGCTCCGCCGCCCCCTCGATGCGCGTCGTCCCCG
>Ga0316217_10002350_pt1 | contig 22938 bp, 22 predicted proteins | sample 1anoAmetaG_FD_203633 | JGI IMG/M metagenome (GOLD analysis project Ga0316217, IMG submission 203633) | Freshwater microbial communities from Trout Bog Lake, Wisconsin, USA - 1anoA | ecosystem: Environmental > Aquatic > Freshwater > Lake > Hypolimnion/Profundal zone | place: USA: Wisconsin...
CGGAGGTGGGGTGGTGGGGTCGAGGGGTCGAGGGGTCAAGGGACGAGGGGACGGAGCCTGACGGCTTGGCACCGACTGGCAAAATTGCCCGGTATGCGTGGGGGCGGGATTATCACCGCGTGCTGACGCGGAAGCTGGAGACCTTTGAAAAACGTTTGCGGCAGACAATTACCGCGCCTTTCGAGGCACGCATTTACGTGGACACCGGGCCGATTCTGGAACGGGACCTGGCAGCGCGCGGCGGCCTGGGCTGGATCGGCAAGAACACACTGCTGATCCATCCGCAGCACGGTTCATTTTTCCTGCTGGGGGTAATGCTTACGGCCTTGGATCTGCCGTTTGCTACGCCGCTGGCCGACCACTGCGGAACCTGCACACGCTGCATCCAAGCCTGCCCCACGGGTGCGATTACGCCGTACAGCGTCGATGCGGTTAAATGCATCAGCTACCAGACATTGGAGAACCGCGCGGCCATCCCGGCGGAACTTCATGCCCCCATGGCCCGGGCGGGCTTTATCATCGGCTGCGATATCTGCCAGGACGTGTGCCCCTTCAACCGTGCCCCCCTGCCGACGCGCGAACCGGACTTCGCCCCGCAATACCCGGCCCCCCGGGTCAGCCTGCCGCAGGTTCAAGCATTGGACGAAGCGACGTGGGACCAATGGACCCGCGGCAAAGCGCACCGCCGGACCAAGCATGGCATGTGGCAGCGAAATGCGGCAGTTCTGGCGACAGCGCCACCAGCCTAACGTACTTAATCGCAGTCGCGAACTCACTTTCTGGCGGAATCTAAACGTCGGACGTGAGCCCGGTCACTTCTCCGACGGCATAGATAGTTCGCGTAATTCGCACCGCGCCAGCGACCGCAGGGCTGATTCAATAGCCGGCGCAAAGGGGAGAAGATCTTTGAGCCGATTGGTAGGGGTTAGGATTACCAGCACCGCGATTGGGATCGCCGCAGGGTTCTGCTGGTGCTTAATACTGCGGTCGATGGTGAGGACAACATCGAACTGCTTTGCAGCCTCCGCCAGGAGTTTGCCATTCTGTAACCGTTCCCACCCCATGTCCCTTGTGCTGCGCACCTGGTGCGCGGGGAACGCGCGACCGAAACGCCAGTCGAGGCAATGATCAAGCAGAATTCTCACTACGCCGCCACATCCTGCAACAGGCGCGAACGGGACAATTCCAGCACGGCAATTGCCTGCTGGCGCGTGACGCCGGGGAACCCTTCAAGAAAATTTTCCAGCGTGTCGCCGCCTTCAAGATAATCAAACAGGTTCTTGATCGGGACCCGCGTACCGGTGAAACACGGAGTGCCGCTTAAGCGACCGGGATTCACCCAGACAATTCCAAAAAGAGGATGGGAAGGCGCAATCAGGTCACCCGCAAGATCCTCCGCGGAAAGTGGAGGGCTCGTTATTGGGATATTAATCATCATGTCCCTCCCGGCAGAAACCGTTCCAAAACATGACTCTAGCCTATCATAAGCCACAGGTGCCGGGCAATGCACAATCCACATGGGTGCGGCCAGATTCTGTGGCAATCGTGTGCTACCGCAGCGTCAATCGAGCCGCGACCGTGTGCGAGCGACCCATCGACTTTCGAACGCAGCGCGGTCGCTCCCTGACGGTCGCGGCTCTGATATGCCAAAAAAGCTGGCCCCACCCATCCACATGCAGCTTAGATGTAGTCGAGCATATGAAACACCCACGGCGTCCAGGGGAAGACCATGGAGAGCCGGGCGGCATCAATGTGCTGCGGTTGCAGGGCCAATAGCGAACCCTCGTGCAAGGCGGCGGAGATTTCCACCCGTTGGAGCAGGATCTTGGTCATGGTGACGGGGTCTGCCTGCAAACGCATGGCGGGCGCTGCCGGGGTGGCATGGGGTCCATGGAGGGAGAGCGACACCTCTCCGGGGATTTCGAAGGTGGCGGAAAGGTCGGCCGCCGTAGTTGCCGGGGAGGAGGCCAGAGGCGGGACGCCTCTACCACTTTGAGCCAGGCCATCGAGGTAGCGCTGGGCGTGGAGCCACTTGGCCAGCAGCACGTAGCCCCATTTATCGACAAAGCCGATCCGGGCCAGGACCGAGCGGTACGGGTCGTGGACGCTGATGACGGCACGCACCTGCGTGACGCCTTTGCTCCAGGCCAGTTGGCTGGCGGTCTGGATTAATTCCAGGGCGATGCCCGCATCCCACTGGCGCGTGGCCAGTTCCAGGATGTCCATCCGCGGGCGTTTGGAATGCCAGCCCGACCACCCCACCACGGCATAGCCCATGAGGGTCTGGTCGCTCCAGAGGCCGATGATCTGGAACTGGTAATGGTCCTTGTAATAGTGCCAGGCCAGCGCGGGCCGCCAGAAATCGGCATGGCGCACCACCGGCCCGCCGTAGTTGCCAAAGACATCCTGGTGTACCGCCAGCATCTGCTCCTGCCACGGGGCTACCTGGTCGGGCCCGATCACCGCCATGCGGTAGCGGCCGGCTGGCGCGGCCGGCGGGGCTTCCATTTCCAGGTACAAACAGCGAATGGCCAGGACCGGTCCAAAACCCGCCTGGGCATACCAGCGCCGCGTCAGGCTCGGCTGATCGAGCCGCACCACCAGCAACGCGTCGACATCGGGCAGCAATTCGGGCCATTGATTGAGCGTGGCCCGCGCTTGCCGGCGCCAGCCCATGCGCATCGGGAACATATTGGAAGACAACCAGCCCACCGGCACCGTGCGGCCCGGCGCCACCGCCAGCGTGCGGCGTGCCAAAGGCATGGCCGCCACCGGCGCCCCGGCGGGACCCAGCAGCAGCGCATCCATCTGGTCCTGCTGCCAGCTCTCGGCCGTGCGCGGCGTAGCGCCAACGGCCGCCAGCAGGTTCAGCACCTGGGGCAACTGGGCCGCGGCCATGCGTTGCAGATCACCACTCATGCCACCATTGAAACCCAAACCGGGCAAAATGTCGATTGTGCGGGAGATCTTATGCCGCGTAGGGGTTGGGTTCCTGCATCTGCTGGATCAGCTTGGCGACGCGTTTTTCCACCGGCGGGTGCGTGGAGAACAGGCCCAGCAACGCGCCGCCCATGGAACTTAAGGGCTGCACAATAAACATATGGCACTGTGCCGGGCTGACATTCATGGGAATGCGCTTGTTGGCCAGTTCGAGTTTCTGCAAGGCGCTGATCAAGCCTTCCGGGCCGCCGGCGTAATAGGAGCCGGCGGCGTCGGCGGCGTACTCGCGGCTGCGGCTGATGGCCATCTGAATCAGCAGCGCCGCCAGCGGGGCCAGGATCATCATCAGTAAGGCCGCCAGGGGGTGGCCGCCGTTGCGATCATCGCGGCTGGACCCGCCGAACCAGAAGGCCATGCGTGCGACCATACTGATGGCGCCCGCCATGATCGCCGCGATGGTGCTGATAAGGATGTCGCGGTGTTTAATGTGCGCCAGCTCATGCGCCAGCACGCCGGCCACTTCTTTTTCGTTCATCATGCGCAGCAGGCCATCAGTCACGCAGACCACGCCGTTGTTGGGATTGCGCCCCGTAGCAAAGGCGTTGGGGGCCTCTTCCGGGGACCAATACAGCCGCGGCATGGGAATGCCGGCGTGCTGGGACAGACGCTCGACAATGGCATAAAGCTGGGGCTGCTCGGTGCGTTCGATCGGGCGGGCGCCCACGCTCATCAAGGCGATCTTGTCGCTGAAGAAGTAGCTGATGATGGCCCCGATGCCACCGAAGGCAAAGCCAAAGATCAGCCCGCGCTGGCCGCCGGCCAATTCACCAATGCCCAGGCACAACCCAATCATCAGCGCCAACAGGACGGCGGTCTTGAGACTATTCGTAAAGACGGTCATAGAAACACCCTTTCTCTCAATCTCAACATAACTTGCGGTCGTAGCCTTTATCATACGCAAGTTTCGGGCCAAGTGATAAAAACCCCCACTCAGCGGCCTATCCTCAACATTTTCAGGCGGTTGCAAGCAATGCCAACGGCCATCCGCCACGCTCCGCCCGGCCATATACCTGCCATAGCGACAGGCGTTCCGTACGATCACGACCGACCGCGGCTTTGCCCGCTGGCCCGGTCTGCGCTGGCGTGCACCGTTCTGAGCTCTTGCTGGGTGACCCAGCAGGGCAGGCCGCGCCAGGGTCCGAGGCGCCGCTCGTGGATTCTGTGCCGCAAGGCCGATTCGGCAGTTAAGCTGCCATTTCGACAGCGGATGCAGTCCTTTCATATCCACGTATCTAGTTTGTAAATCTCAGTTTTTTTGAGCATTTACGCACCGCGCAACGCACTGGCATCGGATTTGTTTTGGGTATTAGTGAACGGTATTGGGCACAACAAACCATACAAGAAAAGGAGAAAACCATGAAAGCCATTGTACAGCGCAATCGTTTGTTTGATCCGTTCGATGTGATGGATCGCATGCTGGGCCGTTATGCGGATATCGGCGAAATCCCGGCGGAACTGGCACCCTACGCCGTTGATGTGCATGAAAATGCCGATCACTTTTTTGTGGAGGCGGAACTGCCCGGCTTCAGCAAGGACGAAGTGGACATCACGCTGGAAGACGGTGTCCTGACCATCCGTGCCGAACGCAAGACCGAAAGCAGCAAGCGCGATCCGCTGCATATCGAGCGGCGCTGGACCCAGTTCCAACGGGCCTTCACGCTGCCGACGGCCGTCAACGAGAACAGCGTCAACGCCACCATGGACAAGGGTGTACTGACGATCACCCTGGATAAACGCGAAGAGGTCAAGCCGCGGAAGATTTCCATTACCGCCGGCGATGGCAAGGAACTGCGCAGCCCGGTTGAAGTGAAGAAAGAAGATGCGACCAAGAAGTAACGCTCTCATCGGGTGCCGTGCTTCGGCCGCTGTTGGCAGAAGCACGGCCGCTTGAGGGGCGCTACTTGGTCACCCAGCAGGCCGCAATATGCTCCGGGTTCCCGCCTTTGACTTCGGTGGGCGGCATCTGCGTTTTGCATTTAGCGATGGCCAGCGGGCAGCGCGGGTGGAAGGGGCAGCCACTGGGCGGATTCGACGGGCTGGGTACTTCGCCGGCCAGCACGATGCGCTGCTCGGCCTTGCGCGGTTCGGGCTTGGGCACGGCCGAGAGCAGCGCCATCGTATAGGGATGCTTGGGATCTTTGTAGAGCGTTTTGGACGGTGCCATTTCCACCAGCTTGCCCAGGTACATCACGGCGACACGATCGGAGAAGTGTTCCACCACCGCCAGGTTGTGCGCGATGAACAGGTAGGATAAGTGCAGTTCGTTTTGCAAATCCTGGAGGAGATTCAGAATCTGCGCCTGGATTGAAACATCCAAAGCCGACACCGGCTCATCGCAGACGATGAAATCCGGCTGGAGCGCCAGGGCCCGGGCAATGCCGATGCGTTGCCGCTGGCCGCCGCTGAATTCATGTGGGTACCGATAGGCCGCGGCCGCCGGCAGGCCCACGCGATCGAGTAACTGCGCGACGCGCCCGCGAACCTCGCCCTTGGTTGCCAGGCCGTGCACCAGGATCGGTTCGCCGACGATGTTGCCCACCGTCATGCGCGGGTTGAGCGAGCCGACGGGATCCTGGAAAATAATCTGCATATGCCGGCGCTGCCGGCGCAGTTCTGCGCCGGAGAGGGCAAAGACATCCCGGCCGGCAAACTGCACCTGGCCGGAGATGACGGTGCCGCCGGCCGGCTCGATGAGCCGCAGAAGCGTCCGCCCCACCGTGGTTTTGCCACAGCCCGATTCGCCCACCAGTCCCAGCGTCTCGCCGCGCCCCACAGTAAACGATACGCCATCAACCGCCTTGACATACCCGACGGTAGTCTTGAGCAGGCCCTTTTTGATCGCAAAATAGGTGCGCAGGTCGTTGACTTCAAGCAGCGGCCGGGGGATACCCTGCGGCTTGTTCGGGACGGATGATTCAGTGCCGGTCACATTCATTTTGAGCCAACTTCCAACTTCTAACTTCCAACTTCCATTTCCTCATGCCGTCCGTGCCGCCGCCACGCGCGGGCGCCGGAAACTCAGCGACGGCATTGTCTCCTTAGCGTCCGCAAAGCCCGGTGCCGACCACGTGGCCATCCAGTGGCCCGGCGCCACTTCGCGCAGCGGCGGATTTTCCCGCAGCTCGCGCTCGCGCACCGCGCCCTGGCATTCCGTACAGCGCGCCGCGAACCGGCAGCCCAGGGGATATTGCAGCGGGCTGGGCACCTGGCCCGGAATCGTAAAGAGCCGCTGGCCTTCCTTGCCCAGGCGCGGCACGCACGCCAGCAAACCCTTGGTATAGGGATGCAGCGGGTGGTCAAAGAGCTCGTAGACCGTGGCGTACTCGACAATCTTACCGGCATACATCACGGCGACCACATCGGCATTTTCCGCCACCACTCCCAGGTCGTGCGTGATCAGCAGAATGCCCATCTGGGAGCTTTCCTGCAAGTCGCGCAGCAGTTCCAGGATCTGGGCCTGAATCGTCACATCCAACGCGGTCGTGGGCTCGTCGGCAATGAGCACCTGCGGCTGGCAGGCCAGGGCCATGGCAATCATCACGCGCTGCTTCATGCCGCCGCTCATCTGGTGCGGATATTCCTGGAGCCGCCGCGCGGGGTCCGAAATTCCGACGCGCTGGAGAGCGTGCTGGGCGATCGCCACCGCCTGGGCGCCATCAACTTTCTGATGCAGCCCGATGGCCTCGATGATCTGGTCGCCAATGGTAAAGACCGGGTTGAGGCTGGTCATGGGCTCCTGAAAGATCATGGCGATCTGGCCGCCGCGAACCTTTTGCATTTCCTTGTCCGGCAGGTTCAGCAATTCCCGCCCCCGGTAGCGGATCGAACCGCCGGCGTAGCGTCCCGGCGGCGTTTGCACCAGCCGCAGGATCGACATGGACGTGACGCTTTTGCCGCAGCCCGATTCGCCCACCAGCGCCAGGGTCTGCCGGGGAAACAGGGTAAACGAGACGCCATCGACCGCGCGGGCCACGCCATCTTCCGTGCCGAAGTACGTCTGGAGGTTGGTCACCTCCAGCAGCGGCGACTCTGGTGAAGTTATACTGGCGGGGGCACTCATGGCTACTCCATCTTATTGAGGCGCGGGTCGATCGCATCGCGCAACCCTTCGCCGATTATGTTGTACGCAAATACCGTCAGAAAAATCAGCAGGCCTGGGGCAATCGCCAGCCACCAGCGGAAGGTCTCGGCGGGGTTGCCCGCCTCGTTGAGCATCGAGCCCCAGGAGGGCGTCGGCGGTTCAACGCCGATGCCCAGAAAGCTCAGAACTGATTCGCTGCCGACCGCGCCGGCCACGCCAAAGGTGAAGGTCACGATCACGGGCGTGAGACCATTGGGCAGCATGTGCCGGAACAGGATACTGCGGAGCGGCAAGCCCGCCGCCTTGGCGGCGGCGACATAATCCAACTGCCGGATGCGCAGAAATTCCGCCCGCACAAACCGCGCAATGCCAGTCCAACTGGTCAGCCCGATGATCACCATGAGCATGAACAAGTTGCGGCCATAGAGGGCTACAAACGTGATGAGCAGGAACAGCGTCGGAATCGCCTCGACCACTTCCACGAAGCGCATGCCCAGGATATCCACCCGCCCGACAAAATAGCCCATCAGCGAGCCATAAATGACCCCGATAACCAGGGCGATCACCTCGCTGATCAGGCCGATGGCCAGCACCACGCGGCTGCTCCAGAGCAGCCGGGCCAGGGCGTCGCGCCCGTTGCCGTCGGTACCCAGGAAATGCTCACGCGTCGGATAGGCGAAGGTGCGGTCGAGTTCCAGCGGTTCCTGGTCCTTGTAACCCCATGGCAGCGGAGCAAAGACCGCCTCGTGCAACTGGCCAGAGCGCTGCAACGCGTGATAATCGCGCGTGTCCAGGTAGTCATGGTAAAAGCCAAAGAGCCCGGCCGCGCTGGCGGCGGCCACCAGCAGCCCGGCCGCCAGCCACCGCACCTGGGCGCTGCGCAACTCATCGACTTCGGCGTGCCGCCGCACCAACTGCCGATGCACCAGGGCACCCGCCAGCACCAGGGCGCCGCAGATGAGCAGGAGCCAGTCGAGGCGCGTCAGGTTGCGCAACAGCGGATAGTGGTGCTGACCATCGAGCACGGCGGTGTAGGGAGAACCGTTGGCCAGAAACGGCACCAGCACCGCCAGGGCAATAAGCACCAGCACCCAGGCCCGGGCCACGCGGTTGAGCACCCCGCGATTGAAACGCCGCCATACCACGGCCCAATAGGTGCGCAACCGGGCTTCGCCCACGGCCGGCAGCGGTTCGGGAGTGGCCGTTTCAGTCATACGACACCCGCGGATCGGCCAGGGCATAACAAATATCGGTAATCAGCAGGCAGATCAGGCTGATGACCGATCCGATGAACGCCTCGGCCTGGATGATCGGTAAATCGCGCGAGAATACGGCGGTCAGCATCAGTTCGCCCATGCCTTTGATCGAGAACATGGTTTCGGTGACTACCGCCCCGCCCAGCAGGCCCGGAATAAGGCCGGCAAATATCGTGATCATCGGCAGCAGGCTGTTGCGGAACACATGGCGCGTGACGATCGTCAATTCACTTAGCCCCTTGGCGCGGGCGGTGCGGACGTAATCCTGCCCCAGGTTATCGAGCATGGCGGCGCGCTTAAGCTTGGAAATAAACGCCAGGCCGCCGTAGCTCAGGCACGAAATGGGCAGCACGATGTGCCACAGGTAATCCTTGACGTACTGGGCAAAGGTCATCCACATGGTATTGGTGGAATGGATGCCCGCCGCCGGAAACCAGTCCAGGTACTGCGGATTGGCTAAAAAGCCGATCTCCATGGACCCGACCCACATGATCGGCAAAGAGAACAGGGCCAGGGTGCCGAAACCCCAGAACAGATCAAAGGATTTGCCGCGTTTTACCGACGCGAGCATGCCCCCCGGAATGGCCAGGAGATAGACAATAAACGCCACCACCAGGTTGATCGACAGGGTGACGGGAATGCGCTCCTTAAGCAGCGTGGCCACGGGCAGGTTGTACTGCACCGATTCACCAAAATCGCCGTGCAGCGTGTCGTTAAGCCAATAGATGTACTGCATGGGCAACCAGATATCGTGCCCCTGGGCATCCACCAGATGCAGGCGTTTCTTGACGGCCTGTTCCGCCGCGGCGCGGGCCTGCTGGTTGCGCATTTGCCCGCCAGCGCCGAAGGCTCCGCCCCCGGTGGTCAGGCCGGGGGCAAAGCGCACCACGGCAAACAGCACCAGCGTCATCCCGATCAGGGTCGGGACCATCAAGAACAAGCGGCGTAGGATGTAATGCAGCATATGGGCAGCTTACCTGTATTTCTGCAGCTTCGCGGGCACAAACCAGTCGCCATAGGCCAAGCCGGTGCTGTAGGGCTTCGTGTTGCCGAAACGCTCGTTAATGAACACCATGGACATCGGAACGTACAGGAAAGTATAGGGCTGCTCCTCATGGATCAGCGTCTGCCAGCGATGCCAGATCTCCATCCGCCGCTTGTCATCGAGGGTCTTGCGGCCTTCTTCAATGAGCTGGTCGGACTGCGGATTGCTGAAGGCGATAAAATTACTGCCCTTGTCCTTGATGCCATCGGTATGCCAGATCTGGTAGGGATCTTCTTCAATGGAGCCGGACCAGGACAAAAATGCGGTGTCAAACTTCCGCTCATCGAGGCGTTCGGTAAAAACCGAGAACTCGTACGGCGTGATGCGCATCCGGATACCGGCCCGCTCAAACTGTTCCTTGACGTAATTGGCGATGCGATCACCCAGGGGATTGCCGGTGCCCATGGTCAGGTCAAACTCAAAGCGCTGGCCGTCGCGTGCCAGCACGCCGTCGGGGCCCGGTTTCCAGCCGGCCTGGGCCAGCAGCACCTTGGCCTGGTCCACATCATAGGGCCAGGGTTTGATGGCCGGATCGTTTTGCGGGGTCAGCGGGCTGAACGGGCCGGTCGCCGGCACGGCCAAGTCCTTGAGGAAGGTATGGATGATCGCCTGACGGTCGATGAGCAGGGTCAGGGCCTGGCGCACGCGTTTATCCGCAAAGCGCGGCTGGGCTTCGTTGTAGCCGATGAAGGCATAGCCGACATCCGGCCGGATATACTTGTACATAGTGACGTGCTTGCTGAATTCCGGATCGTGGGAGAATTTCACCCACTGGTCCGGCTCCGAACCGTGCACGTCCAATTGGCCGTTCTGGAAAGCCTGGAAGGCGGCTTGCGGGTTCTTGATGAACTTGAGAATCATCTTGTCGAGCGGGGCCTTTTGCCCGTAATACTTTTCGTTGCGGACCAGCACAATCTGCTGCCCGCGGTCCCAATTGGCCAGCATGAAAGCCCCGCTGCCCACCAGCAGGTCCCCGCGTTTGTTGTAGTCGTCACCCTTGGCGTACGCGTAGACATGCGCCGGCAGAATGGGCAGCGAACCGACCATTTCCAGCGCCTTGAAATACAATTTATCGAACACGAACTCCACCGTCCGGGCATCGATTTTCCGAAAGGTCTTCAGGCTGGAGAAATAGCTGCGCAGCGAGGCATCGTCGACATCCGGGTCTGCAATGGTCTTGAAGCTGAAGATCACGTCATCGGCGGTGACAGGGGTCCCATCGCTGAAACAGGCATCCGCACGGAGCTTGAACGTGAAGGTCAGGCCATCGGCGCCGATCAGGTAGCTCTCGGCCAGTTGCGGCTGGTACTCGAAGGTTTCCGGGTCGCGGGTCAGCAGCCCCTCAATGACCATTTCCTGCACCAGCGAGCCGTAATAATCCTTTTCAATGTAGGGCGTAATGACCTTCGGCTCGTCCGAGAGATTGCGCACCAGCCAGTCGCCACGGGCAAAGTCGGGGAAGGTTTCCGGATCGCGCGGGGAGCGCGGGGGCTGGGGGAAATATACGTAGTAACTGCCATCGGTTTTTTTTTGCCGGATGCGCCCCTGGTCTGCCGCGGGGGCGGTAGCCGGGCCGGTGGCACTGTTGACCTGCACCCCGGACCGCAAAGCCGTGCGAATATCGCCCAGCATCACGGATTGTTCTTTCTGGGCATCGTTGAGGCTCTGGACCTGCGTTTGCACCGCGTTGAGACGCTTTTCCTGGTAGCCAAACTGCGCCCCGGTCCAAAGGATCGCCCCGATCACCAGCACAAAGAGTACCAGGAAGATGAAGTCCTTCAACGTAAAGCGGTTGTTCATGCACACTCCGGGTTCAACAGGCCACGGTTCAGTTGCCGCAGGGGCCGCGGGGTTGCGACTTTCCAACGCCGCCGCAAAATTCTAGCGGCTTTTAGGGTCCAACGCATCCCGCAGACCATCGCCGACAAAATTCAGGCACAACAGGGTGACGCTCAAGGCGGCCAGCGGCCAGATGACCAGCATCCAGTGAATCTTGACCGGGTTCAAGGCCGCGACCGCATCGGAGGCCAGATTGCCCCAACTCGGCAGCGGATTGGCCACGCCGAGCCCCAGGAAACTCAGGAACGACTCCTGGAGAATCGCCTGCGGCACCGTCAGCGTGGCGTACACAATGATAATACCCGCCAGATTGGGCAGCAGGTGGCGCACAATAATAGCGCCATGATTTAAGCCGATCGCCCGGGCCGCCTCGACAAAGGGCTGATCGCGCAGGCTCAGGACCTGGCCGCGGATCACGCGTGCCATCGTCAGCCAGCTTACGCCCCCGATACCCACCAGCAGCACCAGCACGTTGGCCCAGCTTTCGGGCTTGGCCACCACGCCTTGGAGCCACTGGGTCACACGCCCGACCACGGCTACCCGCAGCAGGATCACCAGCAGGATATAGGGGAGGCCGTAGAGCGTATCGACGGCCCGCATCAGGAGGGCATCGGTGCGGCCGCCCACGTAGCCGGCCACCACGCCGACGGTGGTGCCGATGAATACTGAAATGGCGGCGGAACTGAGCCCAATGGCCAGGGAAATGGCTCCGCCCAGCGCCATGCGGGCCAGCAGGTTGCGCCCCAGTTGGTCGGTTCCAAACGGAAAGCTGGTTGTCGCGGCGGAAAGGGTCTGCTCCAGGTGCTGCTCTTCATAGCGCGGCGACCCGGTCGGCGGGCGCGCCAGGCTGTAGCCCAGCGACCCGTAGCAGGCCGCCACCAAGAGCAGCAACACCACCGCCCCCACCACCGCCAGGCGATTGCGACCGAAGCGCCGCCAGGCCATACGCCACGGCGCACGCGAAGTCGCACGTGCCATCGGCGTTGTAGTGAGTGCAGGTATAACAGTCATAGTCAGAAACTGTTCCGCATTGAGCTGGCGGCGTAAGCGCCTAATCAAGCCTTTAACGCACTTAAAAACTGCACCGGATCCAAAATCCGAAGCGCTGGAAATCTGGCCTGAAAATCCCGCCCTTCGGGGAGGCTGGCGTCCATCAAGGCCAGCAGATCCTTGTCGCGTGAGATAATGAATTTTGCACCGGCAGCCAAGGCGAGATTCACATAGTGGGCGTCGTCCGGATCGCGCGCGTATGAAAATTGCTCCGGGAAATCCACCTCTATGGTTGCCGCCAGTTGGATAGCTTCGAGAAATTCTTCGACACGTCCAGCAGTTAACTGAAGCTTCGCGATAACTTTCGGCCGGGCCGAAACATCCCGCAGTTCCGCGAGCACTAAGGGGGAAATAGAAAGGCGGATGGCACCATCAAACGCCATTTGAACGCAAGCCCCGGCCGGCCCGGCGGGCGATGCCAGAGCCTGAAGCATGGTGTTGCAATCGAAAACGGCTTTAATGGTCCCATTCATCAGGTCTGCTTTGCTCGCCGCTCAGACCGCATGGCATGTTTCTCGCGTTCGAGCAGATCGACCAACTCGCATTCCGTCATACCACTCTGGGCGAAGCTCTCGGCGATAGGACCACTGATCTCCTTAAGGGATCGCGACGGACGCGCCATGAGTTCCAAGTGTCGTGCGGCGTATGTTGCGGCGTCAACTCCGGCTGCGGTGGCCTTGGCTTGGAGCTGGGCGGCGGCTTCCGGCGAAATTGAGATACTCAGGACCATGTATTGATTGTACCCAGATGGCCACCCTTAGGCACGTAAATTCACCCAAATAAAATATAGCCTGCGGCCAACCACCATCAAATGCCGTTTACAGCTCGGCAAATTCCATATCGTCCACCCGCACCGTGGAGCGCGGCACGACGACGTCGGCATAACCGGCCAGGCCGGCTTTGGTCATGGTCGCACGCACCGCCGCCGCACTGTACATGCCCGGCGTGCCCAGCAGATCCCAGAAGATCCGCCCGGCGCTGCGCGTATCGTCCACGGGTGCAATGGCCATCTCAAAGGGCTGGATGCGCCCGGCGAAGTTCTCATAGACACCGGACTTCTCCGCCCAGGTGCAGGCCGGCAGCACCAGGTTGGCGCGGTCGGCTACTTTGCTCGGACGCGTGGCCAGCGTCACCAGCGTGGAGAGCCCCGTCACGGCGGCGGCCAGTTGGTCGTCGTTAAAGCCGATCGGATCGACCGCTACCACGGCCCCGGCAATCTGTTTGGCCTGGATCTTGGCCGCCACATCGCCCAGCGCACAGGTGTTGCCGCCAAAATGCGCCAGCACCTTTTCGGCCCCCTTGCGGTTCGGAGCCTTCTCCGCCTTGATCGTATAGGTAACCTGCTTGGTCGTGGGATTGGTAAACACCTGATCCTGCCCGGCGACACGCACCGGATTGATGACCAGCCACGCCTGGGGATCGATACTGCGAACGTATTGGGCCTGGAGGAACATTTCTTCGGTCGCGTCAAACGGGGACAGGACTGCAACCAGCGAACCGGGGCCCTGCTGTTTTACCAGGCCCTTGAGTTCATCATCGCTCTGGGCATAGGCCCGGTCCCACACAGTTTCGACCAGGGACCCGCCCTCCCGCCGCTGCGGGCGGCGCAGGCGATCGGCATGCACAAAGCTGTAGCCGTAGCGGGTCTCATCGCTGATCCACCAGTTGTTCACATCCTTGTTAAACCGCGGCTTAATGCGATAGATACGCCCCTCGTTGTGGTGAATTTCGATGTTTTCCCCGCCGGCATTGATCGGCGAAATCGACGGCGTGCTCTTGAGGAACCACACGCGCTGCGTAAACAGAAAGTCCTTGTCCAATAGCGCCCCCACCGGGCACAGATCCACCACGTTGCCCGAGAGCGCATTGTTCACCGGCTTGCCGGGGAATACATCAATTTCTTCCTTATGGCCGCGGCCAAAGACCGCCAGCTCACTGGTGCCGGAAATTTCCCGCGTAAAGCGCACACACCGCGTGCACATGATGCACCGGTCGGAATAGAGCAGCACGTGTGTGCCGACATCCTTCTTGGGCTTCTTGGCCTTATCTTCCTCAAAGCGCGACTCGGCCCGGCCGTACTTGTAGGAATAATCCTGCAAATAGCATTCGCCGGCCTGATCGCACACCGGGCAATCCAGCGGATGGTTGACCAGCAGGAATTCCATCACCGCCTTCTGGTTGGCGACCGACTTGGGCGATTGGGAATAGACCTTCATGCCATCGACCGCCGGGGTCTGGCAACTGGGCGTAAGCTTGGGCAGCTTGAGCAGTTTGCTGGGATCCTTGGGATCCGGCGATTCAATTTCCACCAGGCAGATGCGGCAACTGGCCACAATCGACAGCCCGGGATGATAGCAGTACTGCGGCAACTCGATCCCGACGTCGTTACACGCCTGCAGGATCATCTTCTTGCCTTCCCAGGACACTTTCTTACCGTCAACTTCCATCGTGGGCATAGGAATCATTCTTTCTTAGTTATCACAATTCCGTATCTACTCCTGTTGCAGTCGCAATAGGATACGGAATGATATGAAATTCGTCTACGATTATCGACCCGAGCGCACAACGCGATTGCGAGATACGCTACGTTTTTTGGCGCGTGTGGGTCTTGGAGCGGCAAGTTTTTCGCCCATTTGCATCCAGGCACGTTCAATCTCGCGCAGCCGATTCAGATAGGCATTGGGATCCTTCGTGTACTCACGGCTCAATGCATCTTTGGTTTTCCAAAGTTCGCGGAGAACCTCATCTTCATACATGGCCTATCCTCCCACTAATTGCTCTGGCGTAACAATCTCCGGCATGATTAGCCCGATCGATACAATTATACCACGGGTCTGAGCCATTGTGACAGGGTTGGCCAGATGCTGTCAGACCTTGCACCGCAGCGCTCCTTCAGAACAAAGGCTCGAACCCCGCGCTCTTAAAATGTTCATCGGTCGTGAATGCCTGGGTAATTTCTAGCCGGCGCATCACCTCGAATGAGACCAGATCGACGATGCCAGTATCGTGCGCCTGGCCGGATCCGTAAGCCGCCCATGCCTGTTCCCAATCTGCATCCAAGGGAGTAATCAGGGTCTGCTGCTCGATCATCAGGTGGCGCAACTTCACGACCAACGGGCGGTATGGCTTACGCGCCGCGGCGTTGCCACACTCCAGCAAAATCGCCGTGGTCGTAACCATCACGGCCCCTGCCGCAAGGATGGACTGATACGCCTTCGATGCCGGCACATGCCACTGGTCGCGGCTGTCCCACAGTGCAATCAGGCCAACCGTATCGGCAAATATCATTCTCAAGGCTGGTGCTCATTATGCTTGGCCGAGACAAAGGGATCGCCGCCATCAAACCGTTGGGAAAGCAACTTCTCCAAATCGGAACCTGGGTACAAGTTAGGCTTGCTGGGCAGAACCGGGCGCGGCTCAAATTCGACCTCGGTTTGGTCGGGCAATTCAACCTTCTCCCGCGGGCGGAAGACTCCATGGTCAAAAATGGCGCGAATTGTTGTCATAAAAGCCTCACGCTCAAACAACCAGAAACATAAATTATATTCTACACCTTCACGCCGCCCACCGTCACGGCCACACCTTGCACCACAGCACTCTTAACCACTTTTTCAAAATCGCCGCGGAACTTCTGCAGGATCGTCTTGATCACCCAGTTGGTGCCGTCGGCCAAGCCACAGATCGTGGTGCCGGGCATGATGCCCTGCGCCAGGCCGATCTCCAGCAGCAGGTCCAGATCCTTGGGCCGGCCGCGGCCATCGACCAGGCGGTTGAGAATCTTGTGCGCCCAGGCACTGCCCTCGCGGCACGGGGTGCACTGGCCGCAGGATTCATGGGCATAAAAACGCACGCAGTTCCGCGCCACGCGCACCATGTCGGTGGTATCGTTGAATACTGTTACGCAGGCAGTGCCCAGGCCCAGCACGCCATATTTCCGGCCAATGTCAAAATCGAGTTCGGCATCGTACTGGTCGGTCCCCAGGATGCCCATCGAAATCCCACCGTGGAACGCACCCTTGTATTTGCCGCCCTTGACGCCGCCGGCATACTTTTCAATCAGCGTGGACATCTTGAGGCCCAGCTCTTCTTCAAACACGCCGGGCTTGTGGCAATGGCCGCTCACGCCCATGAGCTTGGGACCGGAGGACGACGGCGTGCCCATGGCCTTGAAGGCCGCGGCGCCGTTCTCCACGATGTAAGGCACACAGGCGAGCGTCTCGACATTGTTAATGATCGTCGGCTTGGCAAACGCCCCGGCCACCGCCGGGAACGGCGGCTTGATGCGGGGCCAGCCGCGCTTGCCTTCCAGGGCCTCGAGCAAGCCGGTTTCCTCGCCGCAGATATACGCCCCAGCACCCTTGTGCACATAACAGTTATGCACGATATCGGTGCCCGGATGCTTCACGCCAAAGATGCCGTTGTCGTAGGCTTCCTGGACGGCCGCTTCCAGGATGTGGAACTGCTTGTGGTATTCGCCGCGGATAAAAATGTAGCTGTTGGCGATGGAATTGGCGAACCCGGCGATGGCAATGCCTTCGAGCAGGATGTGCGGATCCCACTCGCACAGGTAGCGGTCCTTGAAGGTGGCCGGCTCGGATTCGTCAAAATTCACCGCCAGGTAACGCGGGTGCAGATCCTTGGGCAGAAACGTCCACTTGGTGCCGCAGGGGAAACCCGCCCCACCGCGGCCGCGAAGGCCCGAATCGACCACCGCCTTGATGATATCGGCCGGCGGCATACCCAGGGCCTTGCGGTATGTGGCATATCCGCCGCGGGCCACATAATCCGCATAGTGCAGTAATTTACGTTGCGCCGGATCGGCGGGAATGTTCTTTAAAAGTACCGGGCCATTGAATGCCATGGGAACCTCAAGGAATTAGGGGTCAAGGGGTCGAGGGGCCAGAGGAAACAAACTCAATGCTGTCCGTTGCCGTGATGTTTTGCTTCCTTAGGCAGCTGCTTCAAAGTCGCCACAAAACCTTCCGGCGTCAGGTTGCCGCAGATTTCTTCATTGATCAGGGCCGCCGGGGCCATTTCGCACAGGCCCAGGCACTCGACCTCGAAGAGCGTAAACAGATCGTCGTCCGTGGTTTCGCCCGGTTCAATGCCGAAGACGTCCCGGATTTTCTTGATGAGCGCCTCGTGCCCGCAGACCTCGCAGGAAATACTGCGGCAGACGCTGACCACGTGCTTGCCGGTCGGGGAAAGGCGGAACTCTTCATAGAATGTCACGGCGTCCTGCACCTGGGCTTCGCTGATTTCCAGGAACGCCGCAGCCTCGGCAATGGCGCCGGCGGCAATAAAGCCGTATTCGTGCATCACCAAGTGAAACAGCGGCAGCAGCGCCGCCTGCTTCCGTGGATAGCGGGGGAAATATTTTTCCGCAATGGTCTTCCTGATCGCCTCCGTCAAGTACGGCTCCGACGGCGTCGGCTGATACGGCTGCAAACGATCTTTCACTAACCAGGCCATAAATCCTCAAATAAATTATGAATTCTGAATGCTGAATTCTGAAAACGACACGGAACAAGCGAATCCGTTTTCAGCATTCATAATTCAGCATTCAGCATATCTTACCTGTCCAACTCCGCCGCAATAATATTCAGGCTGCCCAGCACCGCCACCACATCGGAAATCATATGCCCTTCAATAAGCTTGGGCAGCACGCTCAGGTGGATGTACGACGGCGGACGCGTGCGGGCCCGCCACGGGTTCTGGCCGCCATCGCTGACAATGTAATAGCCCAGCTCGCCGTTGGCGGTCTCGTTGGCGGCGTAGACCTCGCCGCGCGGCGGCTCAAAGCCGCGGTTGGTCATCACCATCTCAAAGTGGTGGATCAGCCCTTCGATCGAGCCATACGTCTGATCCTTCGGCGGCAATATCGTTTTCCCTTCCGGGCTCACATTCATTGGTCCCTGGGGAATATTGTCAATCAATTGCTTGATGATTCCGATGGACTGCTTAATTTCTTCGAGGCGCACGTAGTAGCGGGCAAAGCAATCGCCGGTGTGCATGATGGGCACCTTGAATTGCACCGCCGGCGCCCCGTGGCCATCCCAGTTATCTGCATAGCACAGGTACGGGTCATCCTTGCGCACATCGCGCAGCACGCCGGCCGAGCGGGCCACCGGCCCGCTGAGGCTCCAGTTGGTCGCCTCGGCGGTGGTCAGGGCGCCAATGCCGCGGGTGCGATCCAGGAAGATGCGATTGCGGTTGAGCAAGATCTCGACATCCGCAATGGCCTTGGGCAGGTTGCCCTTATTGGCCGGGCTGTTACCGTCAATGAAGTTCTTGACCATCCGCCGGAAAGTATCGTCATCGCAATCCTTGAGGGCGCCGCCGACGCGGGCCCAGCTCGGATGAAACCGCCCCCCGCTGACATACTCCATGATGTCGTAAATCACTTCGCGTTCGTTAAAGCCGAACAGGAACGCGGTAAACGCCCCCAGGTCCAGCGCCGCGGCCCCCACGCACAGCAGGTGGTTGGAGATGCGCCCGAGCTCCGCCAGAATCGTCCGGTACACCTTGCAGCGCGGCGTCAGTTCGATATGGAAGAGCGTCTCGACCGCCCGCATCCAGGCGAACTCATTGCTGATCGGGCTGATGTAATCCATACGATCAACGATCGTGACGTACTGGTTATAGTTGAGGACCTCGGCATTTTTCTCAAAACCCGAATGCAGATAGCCAATGATCGGCACGCAGCGGATCACGCGCTCGCCGTCGAGCTCCAGCACCAGGCGAATGGTGGTGTGCGTGGCCGGATGCTGCGGGCCGAAATTAAGGGTCCAGAGATTTTCCTCGGAGGAAAGGTTCGGCGTCGCCATGGGATTCTCCTGGAGAATCGACGCCCCCTTTTCCATGGTATAACCCATAAGAGCAAACTCCCGCGTGTGTTGATTGCCACCTTCCGGCCGGATTCCGCCACTGCGGCCCAACGTCGAGCCGGCTCAAGCATGGTTATCATAGCCGTATAAGCCGAAGGCTCAAGTACCCGCCCGGCAAGCCGGAGTAAACGGTCCGAATATGCCCCTGCCCCCGCCCCATTTCCCCCGGGCCAGCCGTCATGGTCCGCCCCCACCCCGCGCCATAACATCAACGTGTATTTTTATTTCTGCGCAGCAGCGTTCGGAATATTCATGCTGCCGCGTCCTGCGGATCCGGGATGCCGGGCCTTATTTTTCCGGAATGGCTGGGGCGGCCGCCTTGGCCGGGGCGTCAGCCGGCGCGGGTTTGTCGGTGCCGCCGGCGGCGGCGGGCGCGGCCGGAACCGTTTCCGCTTCTTTGGCCGGCGGCGTTGGAATGACGTATTCCACCCCATAATTGGGCGCGGGGAAACGCAACGACTTGATCCAGGTCACCAGGGCCTGCGGCGTGGTATCGGCGATGCTGCCAAAACGCGCCGCCTTCGCCTTGCCGGGGTGCGGCGTGGTCGCATTCTGCGGATCGATGGCATATTGGATCAGCAACGATTTCTCCGGATTGTCCCGATCGATGAGTTTGCCGCCGCCGACCGTGAGGTTACTCAAAATATAGAAATTGGTATACGCCACCGCCGTGGGGTCTTTCCCCGCCGGGGACACCAGCGGCAACCCTTTGTTATCTTTTCCGCCGTGGCATTTGGTGCAAGTGGCCTGGATGTACGTCTGCACGCTGGTTTTATAAGTTGCCAGCGCCGCCGGGTCGCTGATGATATTAACCTTGCCGTAATACTCCGCGGCCTGTTCACCGCGGATCAACGCCACCTGGCCGGCAACGTTGGCCGGGGCGATGAATTGATCGTGCCCCTGCTTGGTTTTTGTAACCTCCGGCGGCGGATTGGGATCGGCCATGACCACCTTGTTCCAAAACTGCTCCAAATCGGCCCGTTTGATCTGTGCCCGAACCGTCTTAAAATCATTCTCGGAAAGTTCATTGATCTTGATGCGATTGATTTCTTCCCGGGTCAGAAGCGTGCGATTCGACGTGCTGCCCCCGGCCCCGTTGCCGCCACCGGCGGGCGCGGTGTATTTCTGATCGATCAGCTGCCGTAATAACTGCGCGTCTTTGAAATTGGGATTCAGGGCCAGCGCCTGGTCCACCTCTTCACTGGCCTGCGGGTACTTCTGCTGGTTGTACAGATCCAGCGCTTTCTTATAGTGCTCCCGCGCCGCGGTGACGCTGGCCGGCGCTACCGCCGGGACTCCGGCAGGGGCCGTGTCATCGGCCGCCCAGAGTGGCATGACGGTTGAACCGGCCAGAATCAGTCCCAGCACCAATGCACAACGCGACGTGTTCATTGCTCCATCCTCATCGAAAGACGTCCAAAGCAGACCTACAAGAGTTTAACGGCATGTCCGTGTCACGCAACTATAAAGGAATGGACAAAGCCGGTCGAGCATGGTTAGCCACCGGGGACCGGATTGCCCCGCACCCGCCCCCGGCCAAGGCCGCGGGCCGTCATGGCGGGGTTTTACCCCTGGTCCACCGGGCCCGTGGGCACATGATGGGCCGCATCGGTCGCCGTGGTGGTGATCGTGCCATCGGCGTGGAGAATACTGACTTCGCCATCAATCAGGGCCCGCTCGCTGGCGGTCAGGTGCCGCGTGGCAATCGATCCGGCCACTTTCCCCGTTTCCGTTAATTCCACCGATTGGGTGCCGATGATCGTACCCATGACCCGCCCGGCGACGACGATCCGCGAGGCCTGGAGCGCTCCGGAGAACCGTGCATTGGGTTCCACCAGGATCGTGCCGCAGGTGGTAATCCGGGTCAGGGGCGAATCGCCGCGTACCACCACATCTTCCAGCCGCAGATGCTTGTGGCAGGCCGTACAGCGGGTATTGATGGCCCGTGCCGGCACGCGCAGGTGCTGCCCGCAGAAGGGGCAATCCATATCGCGCACGGCGGCGGTATCGCGGGCCTCGGGCCGGCGCGCCACCTCGGTACTATTCATCAACGGCAGTCGCACATAGGAGCGGGGAGAAAACAACGTCATGGTCACCTCGGGATTCGGGCCGCCACCGGCGGCACGGCGAAAACCTTCCGCCGTGGATTATATCGGACCGCGCGGCGCCCCGCCGCCAGTATTTTGCCACGCCCCGGGATCGCCATCGGGCCCATGTGCGTACGCGGCGTGGCACCGCTGGAAGCTGGAAGTTAGAAGTTGGGAGTTGGAAGCAGATTTCAGCATTCAGAATTCAGCATTTGTCAGGGCGTCTGCCGTCTTTGGTCGCCAGAGGAATCGCAATTTGGTTACGCCTGGCCCCGAGAGCCAGCGCGAAATTATTGCGTTCGACGTTCCGCGTTTAACTGCCACCCCGCACCGGGCCATCACCGCCCCTGCGCCACGTGCAGCAGCGCCTCGGCCAGGGCCACATCGGGCGTGGTGGTTATTTTCAGGTTCAGCGACGAGCCCCGCGTTCCGAGGACCTTCCGGCCGGTGCGCTCAAAGACCTGGGTGTCATCGGTCACGCCGGCGATCCGGCCGGCGGCCAGCAACTCCCGATAGGCCGCCAGCAACGCGGCCCGATCAAAGCACTGGGGCGTCTGGGCCTGATAGAGCCCGGCGCGATCGACGGTTTCGGTCACCAGATTATCCGCCCCCAGGCGCTTAAGCGTGGCCGGTTCGACCAGCACCGGCACCGCCCCGCCCACCGCCACCGCGCCGGCAAAGGCGGCCGCGATCACATCGGGCGGCGTCAGCGGCCGCGCCGCATCATGCACCGCGACATACGGAATCTCCGGATAGACCGCCGCCAGGCCGTTGACCACCGATTCCCAGCGTTCCCGCCCACCTTCGACCAGGCAGAGGCGCTCGGCCGAAATCACTGCCGCCAGCAGGTCGCGATAGGCCGCAAAGCGCGCCGCCGCCGTCACCACCACCACCTGCGCCACATCGTCCCGTCGGGCAAACAGCCCCACCGAGCGCTGCAGCACGCTTTGCCCGCCAATGCCGGCCAGCAGTTTATCGCCGCCAAAGCGCGTGCCGCTGCCGGCCGCCGGAATCACCGCCGCAAAGATTGCTTTCGTGCTCATGGCCCAGAGTATGCAAGATCGCCGGCCTTAAGACAATACCCCATCACAACGCGCGGGTTAATGCCCGATCCGGAGGGCCGACTCCACCTGGTCGGGCTCGGGCGGGGCGCTGGGGGCGGCGGGCAAGTCTTTACCGGCAACCACCGGCGTGCCCCGGCCTTCCAACTTGAGCGCCATGCCGTGGAAATCCCCGGGTCGATCCTTGGGCAGTTTCACGACCAGACCTTCCGGCGTACGTCTAAAGGTCACGTTCCAATTCTGCCCCAGCACGGAAACCCTCTGCACGCCGGCCACCCACGGGCAGCGGCCTTCGGTCAGCGCGGGCAGAGTCACCGTGCCGCCATCGGCCCAGCGCAGCAGGATCGCGTAGAGCACATCGCCCTTGGTGGTAAAGTAGGCGTCGCCGGCCCGGTCCTGGGCCAGCAGCCACGGGCGCGTTTCGTGCAGCGCTTCGCTGTTGTTGGCCATGAAGGCCGCCAGGGCATCGAGCACCGCCTGGTCTTCCGGCACCACCGTGCCATCGGCCCGCAGGCTGATGTTCAGCAGCAGGTTGCCATTGCGGCTGACCGTATCGACCAGCATGCGCACGATGTCGTCAGGCCGCTTCGTGGCGTGCTGCGGCGAATTGCTGTCGTCGAACCATTCGTTGT
>Ga0316217_10002351_pt1 | contig 22925 bp, 14 predicted proteins | sample 1anoAmetaG_FD_203633 | JGI IMG/M metagenome (GOLD analysis project Ga0316217, IMG submission 203633) | Freshwater microbial communities from Trout Bog Lake, Wisconsin, USA - 1anoA | ecosystem: Environmental > Aquatic > Freshwater > Lake > Hypolimnion/Profundal zone | place: USA: Wisconsin...
TCAGAAAATAAGCACTGATTAAGCATGAAAATTAGGTTTCCACCAATAATGGCAATGATTCCTCAATCAAAATGCAGACAGAAAGTGCTAGATCCTTCAAAAATCAACAATAGTTTCTACTCTTCAGCCCTAAAAAGAACACTTAGTCGCTGAAGTTGCCTCTTCACAAGGGTAGATCCGTATAGCAATTCGCCGAAATCAAGGAAAAGCAAGAAAAACATTAGTAGAGCAATGCTTAGTTATAGTCCTTAAGAACCCAGTGCAAGAAAATGAAGCTTTATTTGGACTAAGAACGCCAGAAACGAAAGTTTGCTGAAGAAGAAATCATGCTGAATCATATCTAAATCAAGCGCTTGGAACGACGGCTTCAAAAATATAAAACTTAGAAAGAAATACTGCAAACAGAAAGATAGTAGATGCTAAAACACATATAGCTACTGTAAAATCGTGCTTTCGACTCTCAAACTCAAGGGATTCATACCTATCGACTGAGCATAATGGAACAAGAGGTAAATAGACTCAAAGAAGTACTTTCCAAAAGGAGGTCAGCTCGATAGAATGAGCTACTCAAATAATTAGACATGCTTTTTTAAGAAAAGTACGCCTTGAACAAACAAATCAATTCCAATATCATCGCAAATAACTTCCTAACCAAGCAGCTGTCCGATATGGACCAATAGCTAGAATAAGCAAGAGTAAACTCGCAGCGGAAAGCTGTAAGTTCGTATGAGTACATTTAGCTTCGTTAGCGATATAAAATGTTGCTTGTTTAGCATAGGCAATTGAGGGAATAGATGCATACTCTGCTGTAAGCTAGGAGCAAAGATAATATGAGTCGAATTAATATTACTAGTTTGACGATTTCTAATGATAGCTCATTAATTTAGTGATATTGGGATTTTGAAACAGTCATTAAAAATTGAAATGATGTTAATTAGTTGATAGCTTAATTTTAACCACTATGGTCATAATCCGATCTTATCCCCCAAAACCAATCAAATATTATCGGTTTGAATATAAAGAACATGTTTAATAATTATGAGCAATTTCGGTTGGTTTCATCTTTCCAGTGAGAAGTTTAAACTGTCTTCATTCAAGTTCTTCTTACTGTGGCAGTTGGTTCTCTACCATTACTATAGCTTCATCTCCTACGGAGAAATTATGTCACTTTCATTGATGTTTTTCATCGAGTTTTTACTTGGAGAAGACCTGAAGTTAACTTAGGAGGCAGCTGAACTATTTCTCTTTATAGCGGCCGAATTCAGTCTAACAGCTTCTTTATTCATCGCCCTAGAAGAGTAGCTGCTTTTTATTTGCATGGCTCTTTATTTCGAAAGAGCCCGAGAATTGAAAAAGGTAGAATTAGTGGTATAAAGCTATTTAGTAGTCTTCTCCAAACTCTGTTCAACAAGCTACTGGTGAACCGACTTCAAAAGAGAGTGAGAATTAAAGCTAGGCCTAGCGGTGGCTATTCCTTGAGCTTCTATAAAATCCTATCTTCTTTTCCTGATCTTCAATTTTTAGGACATCAGCATAGAAATGGTGTTGAAGTAGTCTTGGTTGATTATGGGTTTTTTGGCTGCTTTGTTCTAGTACTTGGCTTTAGGTCTGATACGACTAATTTTGGTTTTTCTGTCCTTGTTGGAGAGACCTCTCGCATCTTCTGTGCGCTAGAAGCCCATTATAGGCACGACCGACGACATCCATCCATTCTTATCCATAAACTATGAAAGCCTACCCTTTTTCCTGTGGAAGGCCATTGAATTATGCCCCAATTGCTACGGCATTTGTGCTGACCTATCCTTGATATTGCAGTTATTGATGCTGAAGCAGTTGGTTTGACTAGGATACTAGAATTACTTCTTATTCTCGTATTTGTAGAAGTAGCCATTATCTGCCAACAATGTGTGCTTTTGCTTGAACTACTATGGAGATTATGGACTGACGCCGTATGTTTGTTTCGGAAATGCTTTTATGCCCACGTTGCTGCTAAAGGTCCGCCCGCTGTGCACGAACTTTAGGATATGGCCTTTTTGCGAGTGCTAACTTTGCATTTGATTAAAATTATTGTCGACCCAAAAGAGAATTATAAATCTAAGATTAATGATGCATCAACAAATTTTAAGAACAAGATTTCAGATGTTGATAAAAATTAGTGTGTGTTGTTTGGTGTTTTTTTAATTTTGGAAGAATTTTCCAAATGATAGCTTACCATTAAAATTGACAAGATCTCACTTTAAATAAGCAATAAAAGCATAATCAAATACATTATAAATGGATTCTTTCTCCAGTTCGCAATCCAATTTCACCATTCGTTGCTCCAGATCTTAGCTAACTTACATGCTTTAGTTACGAATCTTTTATTTTCCTCAGAGATCATAGATGTGCAACCTTTTTGAAGAGTTTATGGTTTTTTTGACTTTTATAACAAATAAGCTCCTAAAGGTTCTCAGTGAATGTCGAATTGCTATTTGATACCATACAATTTCAATCAGTAAAGTGATTGATTAGAGATAGATAGGCCATGAGCTTTCAAACGCTTGCTGATTCATTAATTACTGTACAACCCCTTGCTTTTAACACATCAAAAAAGTCATCATTTTTATTTTTTTGTGAAGACGCCAAGATCAGCGTCTCGAAAGATAAGAATTAGATTAGTAGATTTAAAAGAAAGAGAAAAAGGGAAGCACAGGCCATAAGCCCGGAGTGGGAGAAGATAATGAGAAAGAAAAGTATGATTTTTTTGCATTATGGGCACAAGTTTGCAACATGAGATGTAAATTTGCGGCGATGTTATTGGATAGATGTACATTTGATTAATTAAATTTAAAATAAATAAGGTGATTGGTAAAAAATAATCCAAATTTTTTTCTCGAAAAGTCTTGATAATCGCCTAAAGTTATCTATCGGGTCCACCCTTGGCACTAAAAAATGCTTAGAATATTCTCAGCTATTTAACGGATCCAAGTGGTTATTCTCTTCTCTTATTGTGTACCAGATGTTCATTTTAGGCGAATGTATCGTAGTTGAGACCTTCTACAGTTTAGACAAGAGCCAGGGATTTCTGTATTTTAAAAGTGACGTCACGTGTGGCCTTCCAATGGGAATATAATACTCCCCAAGTCAAACTTTATAATAATTTGTTTCATGTCCTAACAGGAGAATAATAATCAGCTTTGTGTCGAAACTCGCCACAATTAACGTAATTCGGGAAAAACCTCCTCTACCTTGTCTTAATCAGACGAAAATTCTCCAGTCTCGCTCCATTTTATTCCCGAATCTCCACACAAATTCCGGTTTGAACTCTTTGAGGTTGCGTTGGAAGGCGTCTAAATTTCCCAAAAGGTTAACCAGAAGGCAGTTAGTTGGATGATCACTATCTGCTGGTCCAAAAATCTAAGCCAATAATGCCTTTGGTCCACCCTGCTCCTTTACTATACATGCAAGGCCAAAAGAAGAATTAGAAAATAGGACTTAGAGCTTACATGTAAGTATATAAATATAAAGTGTTGACATGTCTTTGTCTTTCCCTTAAAATGACCTCAACTCAAAGCTACCTCCCCCGCGAATTAGCCGCTTTTTCCAGCAAGTAAATGAAGGCCATTGATATTGTCAATATGTAAGAGACCATCCTCCAAATGGTTGACTACAATCTTGTAATTCCCCATCAGCTCTACGGAATTGTGCGTGAATCTCATTTTTCCTAGGACCGCAAGCAGCAAATTTTGATGATTTGTGAGTTGCTGATGGTGAAAGACTACAACATTTTCTTGAATCGTTCCAAACTATAGTGCATTGTAAAGATGCTAGGAGGAGAAGAAATGTAACAGCTAGCCGAGGAAGATTTGTTGTAATAAGTTAGAGATTTGCTGCAGTTGAAATAGTGCAAAATAATACTCAACAAGTATTCCTCGAAAATAGACACTGAATTCCTTAAAAAACGATTCGTGTGATCTAATATGTAACATAAATAGTCTCAATTTTTTCCAGATCCTGTTTTCAAACCTTAACCAACTTTTACGCATCTCGACGAGAAGTAACTTTCCTTCGGATGGCATTTTAATAATTCTGAAGCAAAACAGCTCGCAAAACATTTTTAACCTTAATCAGCATAGATTAAAGCACTTCCATAATTACTTAACATTTTATTTGATTTTTTTTGAAGATAGCCTTATTTTTTTCAAAGAAATCCAATCAATTTGCTTAAATCGGTCAGTCTTTAGAAAGCTTTTTGACTATTCAGCGATAAAACTTAGAATAGACTTCAAAAACTTATGAAAAACTTAACTTTTATTGTTTACCATAAAACTCAAAATATAAACACTTTAAATTTAATTTTGTTAATAAATTTTGAATGCAATTAAATCATCTCTTTAAGACTAATTACCAAGTTTATCTTGAATGTTTTGCTCATTGATAGTTCTTTATGCCTCTGTAGCTTTTGATAATCTATAACTATAACAATGAAAACAGTGGAACAGCTGAAGTAATAGATCTACGACAATGCAGTGAACTCTGGCTACTTTAAAAGCATGCAAGCACAGTTGAAAACATATGTTTACGATGTACTAAGAGTTTTATTCAGCTTATTGAGAAAGAATACAATTCTGGTAGATCCAAAACTGGTTTCCAATATGAACATCCTTTGCTTCCTAAGCTCAGAAAATACCCTCTAAGTAATGCTATCATAACAAAGCATCACTGTGCATGGACTTGATTCAATAATTTCTTGAAAGCTTTAAGTTTAAACATACTCTAAATGTCTTCAAAAAGGAGATCAATCGCACTCAAAATATCTCAAGGGCTTCTTTGACTGAGCAATTCAGAATCTAAATAAAAAACCCTTAATCTCAAGCAGTTTTACTAAGTTTAGTATCTCAAATGGTCTCAGGAGAAGTAGGAGCCGTTCGATAGCCTATTAAAGTCAACAACTTTGTTTAAAGGAAAGCCGAACAGCCAACAAGAAACAATTATATGATGGGTTAGCCACAAAAACCTACGCAAAATACCCAAGCAACTAACAAAAACAGTAATTTTCAAAATTCAAACAATACTAGCAACCCTAGCCAATCTTCTTAGAGCTCCAAAAACCAAGCTTCCGTTAATAGTTCAAGTAGTTCTCTCAATCAATAGAAGTCAGCTTCTAATTCTGTAAATTAGGCCTCTTCTAAGCAAGAAAACCCAGCTAATGTTCCAAATGTAGATGCAAGTAATAGTTCCAATCCGATTAGTAGTGAAAAATCTTCAGAAATCAAAGAAACCAAGGAAAGCAAAAAAGAAAAAGAGAAAAAAAAGAAAGTTGAAAAAGAAAAGCCTCCCGAGGGAGCAACTGATCTATTGGGAGACGTTATGAAGAAATTTGAAGGAATTGCTAAAGTGAACAAAGAATAAGAAAAAAAGAGCATTTTTGAAGCAAAACGAGCTTTTTCGGAAGAAAAGTAGAAAAAAGTTGCAGACCCATCATAGTCAGGAGTCAATAAGATTAGAGGCATCTCAGCTGGAAAGACGATGAGTTCTTTTATGAACAAGTTTATGCCTCAAGCTGCCCAACCTGTCAAAAACGAAAGTTAGATTGAATAATAAATGGACGAATTCCAGCAATCAAAAGATTCAACGCGCAGAAATCCTTTATTCTCTTCGACTGAATCTGGTTTCGACAAAAGCGGATTCGACTATAGTGTCGATTCCAACTCTATTGAGCAATATTAATACATAGAGAGAGCAAGAAAAGCAATGAAAAAGAATTGATTTCTAATCGTTTTTCAGTATAAGAATAAATTATTAGTAGCCCTTACTAAATTTTTAATATGTTATCGAACGGCCTAAGAAGGTTACGTCTAAGTCGGCTCACGCATCGCAATACTCACTCTCTTCTAGACCACAAAAAAATGGAAGACATCCAGAAGAAGTTATTCACAGACCGATAGAAAACTTGGATGCTCAAACTCAAGTTCATCCTGAAGGAAGCCAAGTATACCATAGTCCAAGGTTCAAAAGATCTTTGGTACGATGCCCAATGGATTACTAATCTTTACAGAAAGAAGCAGGTCGAATATTTCACGGGATTCTAGCTTTCGCAAAGTCGAAAAATCAAGGTCGATTTGTTGAAGTTTATTCCTTACTCAGTTATCTTAGTTGTACCTTTCGCAGAGTTAGCTCTGCCAGTCATTTTATGGCTCTTTCCCAACGCAGTACCTTCTCACTATCTCTTTGACACAGCCTAAGATCGCAGAATAGAAAAATACTAGCAGATTCAGTTCTAAAGTCATAAGTTTTTGATTTAAAAGTTGATGAACGTTATGATGGACAGGTTCAAACTTTAGCCTTCGGAATTCTCTCGCTACTAATTTTTCAAAGAAGGCTATTTCGAGATTATTGACGATTTGGACAAACACTTAGATTTCAATAAATTCAGTTCAGATGACCTAATTCGTGTTTTGTAGTTTATGGGAGGTGGAGATTTCGTTACCGGAACATAATCAATTAACAAAATCGTCAACTTGTTTACACTCAACATTCCCCGCATTGTTTACAAGATAATGAGATGGAGTCTAAGCAAGGTTCTGCGAAAAGATTTTGGGCCTTACCAGGATCCATGGTTCATTCGTGGAAATTTCAGATTCGCAAGATTTAACTACTTACCCTTTTAAGTACTCAAAAGATAGTTTTTGATTTGGCAAATAAATAGAAAATTTAGGAACCTGTGGCTTTAAGATAGAGCTTTCTAAATATACGGAATGGATGACGTTACAGGCAAGTACATAAAGCATTTGGCAAGAGAAAGAGGCTTGGCCGCATTAAGCTGCTACGAAACCCTCAAAAACGTGGTCAAAAACGATTGGGTAAAATTCACAACTCACCCCAAATTCAAAAACAACAACTCAAAGCTTTGGTACAGTGTCATGATGTACAACTTTTTGAAAGAGTCCAGTCGCTAAATCAATTGATTCCTTAGTCATGTATCAATATGACCTTTATAAAACATAATCAATAATTAGAATCAATCAGTCTTCTTCATCTCACGTTATTTCTTCAGCTTCAAGTTGTTTCTGAGCTTCTTCTTCAATATATCCAACTAGTTTAACTTACCATCATCTTGGTGTTCGGACTAGTTTTCTTGAGGTTCTTCTTGTTTTAGCTCGTCTTTGAAGCTTTCCTTTTTTCGCAAGGTTTGATACTCTTCAATATTTCTAGTCTACCAATCTATCATTCTTTGTTTAGGGGTAAACAACCCATTTCGTATCGAGTCAGAAGGTATGATTTGAGCCAGATCATTGAACAGAATGTCTAAATTTTTTTCGATAACTTTTCTTTTCTAATTGTCTTAATCATTCCTATCATAAGGGTTTTTGACTTCATCAAAAGTTTTTTTAAAGTTTACTTTCACCACTATTCTTATAATAGAAAGTATCTCTCCTAATAGAATCAATCCAGCAATAATAAGGGTAACTATAAATGAAAAGTCTTCAGTAAGAGAGGAGTTCTGTAAGACACAAATCAGAGCTAAATTGCTTACCAGCATGATATGAAGGTACAAAGCTATAATGTTTTCTAATTCAAGCAGATTTGAGCAATATGGTCTTTCTATGATAATCAAAAAGATGTATAAACTTGAGGCAGCAGTAGTGAGATAGATGGAGAATGATTACTAGAAGGTGAAAGAAATGATCGTAATAACTACTGCGTTTATAGAAAGGTAAATATAGGCATATCTGTCATTGATACAGGTAAAGCTGATCATCTTGTTGATTTTTTGATCATTGTAGAAAAAAATAACGTTTCCTAGGAGAAAAAAGAGCGTCATTATGCAAATGATAATGCTTAGATCTTGCGAGTAGTGGTACACAGAGATAGGAAGATTCCTGCCCATTATATTGAATGCGAAGAACATGGGGTTTACTAGGATCAAGTAGAAAATGAAGTAAAAACGGTCCATTTCGAAAGAAAATATTTTCAAAGAGTAGTGATGATCTTAGCGTAACTAATTCTACTTCAAAAGATTTTATGCATTTTTGGGACCACGTCTCAATTTCTTCCTTTATTAATCAACTTCTTGGTCTTCCTTATCATCTGATGAATCACTTAGATTTAACCTATTTAGTTTTCTAGGAATCTCTGACTGAATTAAAGCTATTTGACTCAAAAAAGACTAGAGTTTGTATTATTTGTACTTTAAAATGAAATGATGAGCGAATATCCAAACTAATGTGACCAAAAAAATGCCAATCATCATATTAGTGCTTAAAAGAAACTAAGTCTAGTACTGGATCCCTACTAGCTTTGAATGCTGAGAATATGTCCGAAGATAATCGTAACTTACGATTTCACTGAAGCCATTCACATACTTCAGATTGTTAAGTGTACTAACGTAAGACGACCTTGAGCCCAAAGTTGAAAGGCTGAAGTATATAGTTTGGATAGGTATGAATAGCTCTATTCCTGCCAGTTTCAGGCCAACTATGGACGAAAATACTGCTAAAGCTATAGCCAAAGCTCCCTAGCATAACACTACGTCCTGTAAAATGCTGTTGTAACTGCATTTTTCTTATAGAACAAGCTGAGCATTGATGCCAGTAATGTTAAATGTTGTAACTGTGTCTTCAGCAATAAAATAAGTGCTATTGAGAAAAGAAATGCTCAAATTCTGCAAAGTACCTTCGATTGATTCCAAATAATCAGCAGAGATATATACTATTCCTGTGCTTGGATCACACGAAACGATTTAGTTTTATACAGGCAAAGTTGTAACGAAATTGCTGCTGTTGAAGCTGACTTAGTTGAGATTAGGTGGAATGGGATTAAGTGAGAATGCAACTTTGAACTGATGTGTGTTTATAATGCGTTGTGCAAAGAGATAAGTTGCAGTGACTGAAGTGATCAGCACACAGGTCGATTTACCCGGATTTCCGTTTACGTAGTTTGTTTTACAATGAAAGCCCCTTTCTACATTGCAATTTTCATCACAGCCATCCCCAGGCATGTTGTTTCCATCATCACAATGTCCAACCGCAGCTATACTGTCATTGCATCGGTCAGAGCAGCTGTAGGGGTTGGTTGTATGATTGGGGAAATACCCCAAGTTGCAGATGCAGCTGACATTATCATTATCTCTGATGAAATTTAGAGAAGAATCACAAGTTGCACAAACTACCTAGTTATTGAACATTTTGGCCAGAAGACAGCCAGGGTCTTTGAGGCAGTAGCCTGTCACTGGGAAGTAGGAGTTGCTGCAATCACATTTACGAGTTGTGGTGTTAAGTAAGTACGTAGGCGTATTGCACTGTGTACAATTCGTAGGACTAGAGCAATTAATGCAGCCAACTATCGTGGAGTTGCACAGCACGCACAGAGTGCTACCGATATCAGTATAATTCGTCATACATGGACAGGTTGTTCCTGTTTTATTACGGAATGCAGTCGCGTTGCATGTACTACAGCTTGTGGAACTTTGTACTGCAGTGCAGCTAAGGCAAGAGTAATGGCACAGTTGGCAAAGCAAATAATCAGCAGTACCCGACCCAGAAGAACGCGAATTGGAAGGGCAAGGTAATGCCTGACAAGAATAGTTAGAGGGGTAGTAGAATTGGGTAAGAACATGGCATGTCCTCACTGCGAAAAACAGCATATTGATGATTACTTCGTTCATCGCATTATTTCTGTCGTAGAGCAGACTGATCAAACTGAAGTTACTGGTTTAGACGTTGAGATACCGAGTGTTGGACATACTGAGGTTGAATCTGCTGATCCCAAAAAACAGACGACTGTTGCCGTCGTATCTTGCAGTGTAGGGAATATCAGCCAACCCCCGGTTGGTGGCATTCAGGGACATACTCTGAAACTCGATGATCGTCTTCAGATAATAGCTGCTGACGTAGGGATCGTAGATGACTGTGGTTAAGCATATTTATGTAAGCAAATTATTATTCTAGATCGTCACATTATAAACTACCTTTTTCGTTGAGCTCAAAAAAGTTTGGACATCAACGTAATCATTCATACCTACGCTGTTAGACAGCTGCATTCCGGCTATCATGGTTACCACCACCAAAGTTGAGTAATTGTGGCCCATTATTGCGGAGGTTAGATTTCCTCCCACCTGCTGTGTTAGGTTGCCTACTAACAAACTGGGGGTCAGGTAGCCTGAATATCTGGATACTTACAACCATAAAGCACCTATATGTTGTTGTAGATAGTAGGAGGAAGTGAGGGAGTTGAGGTTGAAAATGCCAGGTTTTTACTAGCAGTGTCGTTCCTCCATACCACGATATACTGGGATTTGGCTTTGGTGAAGAAAGTGTTGTTAAGTACTTCAAATCTAACGGTGATGTTAGTAATCGAGAGTGAAACAAGCGTAATATTGAAGGAAAATGTATCAGTCATCCAGCTTTCGTAGCTAGACAAACTGAGTCCATACTGCAGGTCTGTTTCCGCAGCACCAGTGATGCTGTTATAGAACACGGCAGTTTGATCCGTAATATCTGTAGACACGTCCGATGAAGTTGTTAGACTCACTATGGAATTGATTTGCCCTGAATAGACAGTAAAGTACCTGCTCTGACTGCAGGCAAAGAAGTCCAATCGACTACTTGCTGGCTGGTCCTGCAAACCAAAACCAAAACCATCACTATCTGCCAATGGGTGACAATTGGCCTCATTCTACACATAGGCTTTAACTAATTTATTAATAATCATACATAGATAATTAGAAATAAACAAAATAATATTACTCCTGCTTCGCCAATCCTGTTCTTTTTTATAGTCCAGGCTCAAAAAACAAAAGATTGAAGAATCTTAAGGATGATCAAATATTGGGTTTTTAAATAAGTCATATATAACTTTCTGTATTAATCATCTAAAATTTGCATCAAAATTCGCCTTCAAAGTTATCTAAAGCTACTAAGCCAACCTCTCAAACTACTGGAATGTCATTCCTGTGCTCTCCCGGAACCCTTTTATAGCATCCATTTCCTCGCCTCCCTGTAGCTATGGGAAACTGTAAAATCTGTTTACTTTGGCTGGCGATTTTGACAGTTATGCCTTTTAAACTCCCTTGAAGCTGCTCAGAAATTAAACGTTCACAGAGTCAGCTTTGGGGAGCTGCTTTGTGGGTAAAATGTAAGGTGAGCTTCTAATAGGCACACATATTTTGGGATTCAGCTTGAGCAGCTTATGGTTTTAAATCTATACGTTTTGCTTGTCTCCTAAGATTTTGTGGAGCTAGTTTTCAGAAATCTATCGTTTTTGAAGCTCATTGCGACTGTAATTGTCCCTGTCTTGCCTCCTGTAGTTGTTGTAGTTCCCTTGGTTATTTCTCTCATATGAGTTCCCTCTAAAAGCTCCCTCTGGAGTTTGATTGTCTCTCCGATTCTGGTTGTTATAATTGGACTGTCTGTAGTTGTTTTGATTTCTGCCCTAATTGTTGCCCTGATATTGCTATGCTTGACCGTAGTTTTCTCTGGTTCCTTGTTGGCCGAAGTTGTCTCTAGCTCCTTGCTGATTGTAGTTATCTCTGCCTCCTTGCTGGTTGAAACCGCCTCTGTTATTGTTATAGCCTCCCCTGTTATTGTTATAGCCTCCCCTGTTATTGAAATTTCCTCTGTCGTTCTAATTACCTCCTCTGTTGAAATTGTTCAGATTGCCTTCTTAATTATTGTACCTGTTTGTATTTTGGACAGGCTCTTTAGGAGCATTTAATTGTTGATCCGTTTCTTCCTAATATATGGCTTCATTCATGCCCGCGTTCCGATTATATTGACTGTTACCCCCCATCGACCTAAATAGCTTCAATGTTACCTATCATTGCGCGGTTGATAGCTTTGTTGGTTTCTGAAAGAGTCATTGTTCGAATTATTGAAATTCTCGCCTTGATTGTAATTGTTGTAGTTTTGGTTTCTCGGCTGGTTGTAGTTGTTATTCTGCTGCCGATTGCCGAAGTTCCGATTATCATTAGCAGGAGGATATTGGTTGTTCCTCTATCTCGAATAATTGCCCGGACTCTGCTGAGGATTCCGTTGATTGCGGTCTTCGTTGCTGTTGAAGCTATCTCTTTGATTGTTCTGCTGATTCTGGTTGAAGTTGCCATACCTACTACTCACCCCTCTATTCCCATCGGGCGTGGCATTTCTCTGATTGTACCCTCCTCCTCCTTGCGATCCATAGTATAAGGATGGTCCTCTGATTTGTTGGTGGTGTTTGGGGGTTGTGATTGTCTGTATGTATGAGTCCATTTGTAATTATGATTTGATAGAGATAAACTCTATAGTTTTATAAATGATTAATTTTGAATGTTATTGCTTTTTATTAAGCATTAGGCATTTATCTCAGCTTTGACGCATGCTGAGAAATCGAAAATCTGTAGTTTTTCCATAGCTTATGCTGAAATAGCCATTTTTTGAAGCATTTATGCAACAAATGTAGGGAAAAGGAGAGTTCAACAAGCTAATTATTTGCAAATACAAGAATTTCTCATACTCAGCTTACTTGCTTTTTCTTTCTTCATTATTTCTTAATTGTTTGTAATAAATACTGCAAATATTAAGTCATATATGTTATTCAACCATAACTAACTCAAATTACAGAAACATCCTTTGGCTTGATTACGATGGCGTTTTTGTCAAACATATAGCATAAAAATGAAAGAGAATAACAGCTCTCAATAGTTTTTGGAACAAAAATAAAACACTCTAGTCAATAAATCACAATCAGCTTTCTTGGAATCTGAAAATTAGATCTTTTTTGACATTTTTTTGATTGTCAGTTCAAAGTGAGCTATATAGGCTAGTACAGTTTAAGTTCAGATAGAGTTAAGAAGATGAAAAATCAATATATCTCAGTATCTGGCTCTAACTTTTATCATATCTTTTCTATTCTTGGACTTTATTTGCCTATTTTACGATGATGACATTAAATTAAGCACGGTATTTTAAAGATTAATCAAGTTTTTTACTTTTTGCTTCTTTTTTTCAAATTTTCAATGTACGATAGCTTCTGAAACCTCTATGCTTCTTTCCCAATAATCCTCTTTGCAGAGTTTAGTTGTTTTCCGGCAAGGCAGGCTGGTAGTCCAACGGAGTTTAGAGATTTAATTGCGGGAACGGTATAAGTTGGCAATGGAATGTTCTGTGATGATTTATTATATTCATATTAAATTTTTTAGTGACAGCAGAACTGTTTTTTGCTGGTAATTGATTATGAAGCTGAGACATAAAAAACCATTAAACTCTTACAAAGGACAGACAAACAACGATAAAAACGTACTTTTACTCTAAAATCAAGGAATTTGATGACGATGATTTCAGGCAACAGGGATCTCCAGGCAAAAAGGTAAAATAACTATCAAAATATGCCAAAATTCTGAGCAGATTCATTAAAACGATCAATTAAGGTATTCCCCCTTCTTTCAGTTAGATTACCGCCTCAGTTCACTCCACAACGAAGACTTCTCACTTGCCCTCACTCCTGATAGGTCTGTTTCGAGGCCGAAAGTAGAAATCACTCAGGAACTTTAAACAGTTCTCCCCAAGAAGTAATAAGTTAAATAGCAAAAATAAATAACTAAGTTATAGAATAAAATAGAGCTTAAGTCATAAAAAAAATAGATGACTCCCATCCCTAGGAAGCCAGAGCCTTCATCTTTGCCTCCTCCCATCAAATAGCTTAAAAATACCAACCCTAAGCCACCTAAAAATCAACAATTGGATCAAAAAACACCTCCCCCGCCTCCTAAGAACCAACAATAAAACAAAAATATCAAACTGACTACCTAAAAAACATAGCAACCAAAATCTACGATCGAGCCTCCTGTTAACAAGCCTCCAAAGTCTATCCCTAACCCTAATCCATCACCTTCAATCAACCCAATACCATCTCCCAACTCCAACATGCCCATGGGCTATCCAAATATGATGAACTTCGGCAACCTTCCCCCCAATTTGCAGGCCATAATGAACACAAATCCGCTGCTAGCCAACCTCAACTTTATGAGAATGAACGGAATGAATGGGATGGGCGCAATTAATCCTATGTAATTAGGTCAAATGCTGATGCGTAGTTATAATTCAAATATGCTCTATGGAGGTATTCCACCCACAATTAACCTAGGCAACCTCGGAATGACGGGAATGGGCTTACCCAATATGCAGAACAATCCTCAATATTTAATAGCCCCAAACAGTCCGCCCTAAAAACCCTTTTAGAGCCTGTTCCAAGTGCAAGTCAAATCCTTCAAAAGCATTGGCCAAACTGCTCAAAAAGATATAAAAACAGTATATCCATTGAAGCATGCTGCCTTCCATATAGCTATATCCTACAAGATCTATCTTGACAAAATGAAGCGAAGAGGCAAAAATCTATAGAATTTAGAAGAAATAGACCCTACCAAGAATGGCAGGAGAGCCAGGAGCCATCATCAGCAGTCCAAAAACAGCAAATAGGCAGACAAGAAGAAAAAATGATAATTTTTAGAAATTCGATGCTTGAATATTATTAGTTATGAACTAATTCCTCTTTGATGTTTGATACAATCAAATTCGATGTCTAATTAAGTTATATTCTCTGTATTAAAGTTATATCGGCTACAGCCTTATTTTATCGCTAAATTCGTCATAAAATTCATCTCCTTAGATGCTCAAAAGGAAGCTTCCATCAAGAAAAATACTCAAGTATTACAATGCACTGAACTAGGAATCGGATTGGTTTTCACACAAGGCTCTGAATCATGACAAAATCCACTTCTTTTAATGTCTTTATCTATCCTCAACTCAGCCAACAAGACCACTAGTCAAATTGAATTTTTATGGCTAATTTTTTCTCACCTTCCCTCGATTGATTTCAATATTTGGAGCTAGTTTCAAGCTGAATTCAGCACAACTAATATGCTTCGGTGGCATTCCAAACTAAAGGCTACTTTGAGTAAACTTCTGCTGAGTTTGGTTCAAGGAAAAAGGTTTAGATGTTGCTCAAAGGAGATACTTATTTAGATTTGTAGTTCTTTTTCCAAATAGCTAAAACTAGTTACCTGTGAGCTCTGGGCATAGCTTCCAGACGAAAGACTTGAAACATCAACGTTGCCGTAAGCAAGAGCACAAGCTGCCTATTCGCTTAGAAGTCATTGCATAATATGTAAGACAAAGAGAACGCCAGTAAATATACCTTTCTTCGTTTCTGTATTCGAGATATATTCTAAGCATAGGCCTATAAAAAGAATGGTCTAGTTATAAACACGAAATGAAACCAAAACTCAATTTGAGCCCTATGACCTCTCTACAAACGATTTTGAGGCAGCTGTCTGCTGAGGGGTAAAATATGTTATATTTTTCGTCTAACTTCTAAAAGTAGGTACGTGAGAACCGAAGCTTTGAGATTGAATACTCTCATATTGGTGCAAAACTCACATTTCTCACCTCAAACTGTGTTCCGAATACTTTAAAACTCCCCACCTTCAAAATATTCGGATCAGAGTCAAATCCTTTGGGAAATATAGATGCTACTAAGATAGAACTTTGGCAATAGCTTAAATTTGCTGTAGATCGCGGTGAGGCCGTTTAATTTTTTATTAATATTCAACTTTTTTGGAGTTAGTTGAGAAAATTCGATTAAAGATTAGCCTCAACGAAACTTAGGGAAAATTACTGAACGATAGACAAATTAACCCACCAGCCCTAAAAAAATGGTCAATGGCGCTCTAGCTAATAACAAATAAGCATCTAAAGTAAAGTTTAAGCTCGCGTTTTGCTGCAAATTTTTATTCGAAGGAATCCCAATAATAAAAACGTTTTAGTTAGACGCCTTGATTTCGAAGTAAGTAGGTGATTGCTGAAAAAAGTATGGCTTGGGCGACTGCATTTTTGCCTTATTTTAATAGAAAAAGCGTAAAGGCGTTTTAAACGATAAATCGAATCAAATTCAAACAATATAATATAAATTAAAATAATGTTGTACTCTAACTAACCATTTCTAGTCCTCAATAACACCTACTACGCCCCGCCCTTGCAACTACAAGCCAACCCCCTTTCCCTCTGCCCACAACTACAACAGCTCCTCCTCTAATCGGAGAACCTCAAAAGATAACATACCCTTCTACAGATACAGTTAAACTAAGCCAATCAGCAAAAGTAGCTCTTGAAAAGCTAGAATTTACGTTTGAAGGAGGAACTCCTGCGATCGAATATAAAAATCAAGAGAAAGTATCGAAAAAGAAGAGCCTATTTATAGAAAAGGTTTGTTTGCAAGATTTAGGGCTGTACCCTCAAATACTCATCAAAAGTGGCGTTAAATTCCCACATGCGCAAAAAGCACTAAAACTTGGCACCAGTGGTTATTTGATTTTCATAAAGCATATTTTTCTTACTGACTGCAAGTTTCTAATTATAATAGTTCACCGTAAATTGCTTAATATTCTAATTTGCGATAATATATCGAATAAACTGGGTCCTTAATTAATAAATTACAAAGTAGGCTACAAATTGCTAATTAGTTATAACTTTTTTACCCTACAATCCCCATCCCTCACATTTTGGACTGGACTATTTAAGTTCGGAAACTATTAATAAATGGATTCGCGATTTTTAGCGGACAAATCGACTCTTAAGCACTTTTTGGGGCTTGAGGTTCGTTAATAATGTGTTTCAGAGATAATAAAAAAAATCAAATCAGCCCGAATATTAACTCTCAGGGTTTCTCAGAAGGCCGCTGACGGGATTTTTCTTGACTTCACCGTTAAGTTCAACGGTATTGCCGCAGAAATGTACAACTTTTCGGGTGGAGGGGAGATTAGACCTGAATCGAAACAGCAGAATAAAAAGCAAAGCCTACGTAGGAGCACAAATACCTTGCCGAGCGCAGTCGCAGCTGCCACAATAACAACGAAGGCGAGGATCCTGCCGCGGAGGTGTGAGTATTGGGTCTACTGGGGCAAGTTCCAGTAATGCTGAATCGGGGTTACAGTACAGGCGCATGCAGAAACAGCCATAGCAGGTCGGCGATAATGGCGATCGAGAGTGTGAGGAGGACCGTCCTCATGTAGGCGGCGTCGAAGTACTTCAAAAAATAGATTGCAAGTACGGCCAGGTAGGCCATAAGGTTGACGAAATGATGCCGCACCGACATGCTCAACAGTTCGCACCCCACCAGCACCAACACCAAATACAGTCCATATCTCAACGACAAACTCTCCTCCCGCGGCGATATCTCATCTGAAAAGATCTTGCTATTCATGTCCAGCTAGGCAGCAGCTGCACTGCCCGTGGCCACTGATTTTTCGGGCAGCCCCCCCTCCATCTTGCCGTCCATCTGGCCTTCTATCTTGAAGGTCTTGCTAATGACCTCAATGTCCTCGGTGTAGGACAGGATGCAGTCCTACAGTTCGGGCTTGTTGGGGGTGTGGGGCAAGGCCAGGTGTCCTGAATATCCAGGCAGGCGTACTTTGGCATTTCTGGATGTTTTCGTGCAGGATGTGCCTGGCGTCGATGATGGTCTGGATGTAGTCCTTGAGCTCGACCTTCCCGTCTGCGGTCTTGTTGGTATGTTCCCATAGCTGCTGGGCGATATCTCTATCGAAGGTTGGGAGGACGGCGTTGGCAGTGGATATGCGGTCGAGGAGGGCGTCGAGTTGGGGTTAGGTAAAGGGGTGCTACTTGTGGTAGCCGAGGCGGGTGAAGTGTGCCAAAATGAGGTGAAAGTGGGACATGATCGAAAACGTTTATAAGTCAAATGTACGTTTATAATCCATGATTATCATCCTAGAATAAAATCCAGGGTTGAAGGCACACGCAAGTAGGAGTAGCTTAAAATGGTGGAGAACCGCCCTAGATGGATGATTACAGCGCGTGGTTTAGGATCGGTGATGGGCAGGTGGTGAAAATGCGGCTGTTTTAGTGGTAATGATGAATCTACCTGTTATCGGTGTCGAGTGGGTGGTTTTTTGATGGCAGTTGGAATATACCACAAGTCTATGATTTGGGCATTTTGGCGATTCATCTTGAATTGGATAGGTAGTTTTGAATCATAATTAGTATCTGTTCTCAAAGATATCACACCTCAAAAACACTGAATTTAAAAATTGGTTAATTAGCATGATTATCAAATCAATCCCCAAAGTGAACATGTGCCGAGCCAGGATACAACTAAAGTCACAGCTATTGGGCGATTGGGCTGCCTCTTTTTACAAATTTATAAGCCAGTCCCGCTAACTTAGAATACCTGCCCTTTTGATGTGAAAAGCCGCACTTAATTTATAATAAATGAACAAAGCAAATTCCAACAAGTAGCCAAAGAAAGAGTTCCAGTCCAGTCTCATCGCCTACCTGGCCCTCAAAAACAAGCCAGCAACAACTCCGCCAACCCATAACCAACCTATCCGATAAACCTTGTCAAGCAAACATGACGAGAATGACAGGCAGTCTGAGAAAACACCCGCAGCCACCAAGCAAAAGCGAATAAGCAGTTCTAACAAATCACGGCAGTAACAAATGTCCTCACCTTCTGCTAAATCCAGCTCGCCCTAATTATGCATAATAAAGAAGTAGCATAGCAATTAGAAGAAACCGCAGCCAATCTAACCCAAATAGCAACTCTGCGTCAATGTGCTCTTCTACCTCAACAGGATATCATCCCAGCCCTGCGGCTAGTATATCGACAAGATGCATCAACTTTGGGTCACCGACTACGACAAGTTGGAGAGAGACCATGCCTTCATTCAGTGGATCTTTCCCAATTCCTACCAATCTCGCTTCAACCCCCGCGCCAAACCCCTCACGCCCAAAGAGGCAGAGCAGTTCCGTACAAACCCTGAAATAATCGATAGGTACCTAAAGTCCTACGACATGATGCTTGGTTTTTACGGGATGAGGCTGAAAGACAGACACACTGGGGAAATAATGCGATCGAGATACCCCGATTTCAAATAGAGAATGCATAAAACTCTGCTGACCTCCTTTCATAACCACATGCGGGTCACCAGGATTCTCTGCAGTCTCACTTAGACTGGCTTCGGACTGTACGCGGCTCAGCTTTGCAAATTTTTGAAATACTAGATCTACGACAGAAGTGTAATTATTGCTGGATTTAGGGCTTCATGAACAGTTTGCAGAAACATAACGCATATAGAGACTGGCAACCCTTCGAGCTGTACGTCGAGGGCAAATCTGCCAAGAACGTATACCTCGAAAATATCAACAGGAAGAAAGAATAGCCTAGAGTGATAGAGTTATAGCACAAAACAGAGTAGGTCAAGGCTATGACTCGCTAGGATAAAACTGATGAGTAGAAGGTTGAGCAGACGAAATAGTAAAACTTGAAGGAGAAGTAGGATCCCTGTGTTTATGCCAATCCCGCCAGGAAGGAATAAAAGTGATCTTATTAATTATTATCTATCAATACCATCGCATGAAGCAACCTAACAATTCAGTCGACGCCATGAGCAAACTCAAACAAGTTTGCGGCGACACCGACAAATTCGAGAAGAAGATAGTTGGCAAGTAGTTCCTAGCCGGCAAATACTTTGACGCCCAAAAAACCCGACCCATCTCCAAGAAGCAGAAGAAATTCACCAGTACCCATCTTCCTACCAAGAATCAAAGATCTAGAAGCTGCTAAACATCCAATAGAAGATAGTAGGCAAACACACTAGCTACCAGTTCTACTAACCCCTGCTTAGACTATGGCTGCAATATGCTCAAGACCTCATCAAAAATGAGTAACATACACATGACGTAGCCATCATCAAGACTCCATCAACTTGAAGATGCTCAGGGCCGATTTCCATGGGGCCTTGATCAAAGTTGTGCATAGTAGAGTTGATTCGTATATTGGCCTGCAGGGGATTATTATCAATGAGAGTCTCAAGACTTTCAAAATTATCACCACTGACAACAAGGTTTTGGTGCTACTCAAGAATGAACTCATCTTCCACGTCGAGGCGGCCAACAAAAACTTCATTATCAACGGAAACAGTCTAGTTCTGCGATCTGTGGACCGGAGCAAGCAAAAGTTCAAAGCCAAAAAGGCAGAGAGGATAAACCTCTAATTCATCGGCAAACTGATATCAGAATAAGATTAATGAATACTCATTCATAATTGAAATAACATATCTCATGAAAACGTTAGTTTGGACCTTCGCCCTTCTATTCCTCCTGGCCACCTCTGAGGCTCACGGGCACCACCACGACCATGATCACCATCACGACCATGATCATGACCATGACCACCATCATGACCACGACCATTAGCATGATCACGAACACGAAGATTAGAAGTATGCGGTTCACGACTACGTGCTTCATCTAACTGACCAGAACACTCAGTAGGCTATTGATGAGTTCCCACTCATCCTCATTAAGTTCTTCGCGCCTTGGTGTGGCCACTGCAAAACTTTGGCCCCAGTTTACACAGAATTGGCAAAAGCGATCGAACTGTCTGAGGACAACGAAGGTAAGGCATGTTTAACTCAGTCAAAGTAGCCGAAGTCGACTGCACACTCCACAAAGACACCTGCACTAAATTCGGAATTCGAGGCTACCCCACTTTGAAGTACTTCATCGACGGCTAGGCCCATCAATACTCCGGCTCAAGGACCCACGAAGCCATCTTGAACTTCCTCCGAGAGAAGCCAGTAGAAGTGAGAACCCAACCCGCCGACCCCGAGCTGTGATTGTAGCATACCATGAACGAATAGCTTATGACCTATTTAAACGCCAAAGGGTGAGGTTGTGAGTGATATTAGCGTGTCCTATAATTTGAAATTAACCATTTGAAACAAAATGGCACCCAAAAAAGCCAAAACCCAGAAGAGCAAAATGGACCAGTTCCTTGAGACTCGGCTAGACCATTTGAAATAGAAGAAGAAGATAGAGAGCAATCTTGAAGATTCCTACCTGGAAGATTTGGCATCATTGGAGACACATCTTGAGGAATAGAGTAACGAAGTGGTTGTGCACAGAAATAGAGGGAAGAAATAGAATCAGTATGCGGCTACTTATGACTCGAATGTAGCTTTGACCGATGGGCTGTAGTGCATTGCCTGTCTGGAGGATCACTTTTTAGGAGGCAAGTATCTCCTAGACTGCAGACATTGTCTTTGCAATGACTGTTTTATATATTGGTCCAACATTTCGAACAAATGTCCAGCCTGTCTAAAAAAATCAAACACAGTGATGATAATTTTCTAAGGCTGCACGCGGGTAAAAAACGTGAGTCCAAAATACATGCACCAAGATTGCTAGATTTGCGGTAACAACAACAATGAACTGCAGATGTACTATTGTGATATGTGTTCCACAAGTTGCGTGCATGTGTATTGCGAACCTGGACTGATGGTGGAGATAGAGGATGAAGTGTGGATTTGTAAGGATTGTCGGAAGGAGAAGAAGAACAAGGGGAAGGGGAAGAGTCGATACAATTTTTAATATGTGGAGGAGGATGATTCTTCGAGTTCTAGTCTGTGCAGAATAGATGAAGTTGCCTTTTAGGTGGGGAGAAGTGAGAGGAATAATAGTAGGTAGAATAAAAAGGAGCAGTATCGAGGCAAAGACAGAGATGCCAAGAATAGAGGCAGAAGGGATTGATTTTAACTGATTTCTAGTCAATTTTTTGCATACTTAGAGCAAATTATAGGCTATTCAATCGTTTGAGAAACTATCAAAGGCCAAGCCTCAAAAGCCAAGTCTACACCGACTATTTGTGCACTCCAGCAATTTCGATCTTCCCCACTTTCTTGCGCACTTCAGAATTGGACACCACTTTCTTGAGTTCTTCTGCAAACTTGTCAACATCACCAGAAATTTTACGAATTATGGTCCTTTTGATGACATGATTGCAATTATACTTGATGTAGACTGGCAGATTCCCTGAAAGTGTCCTCTAAATCGAAAAGGGCAGCTATTAAACAGGCTGGAGAGGCGCAGAGTTGGGTTTTTGTAACTAAACCGGACTAGTATATGGATGCAGTTTGTATTGTAAAGGCAGAGGAGCTTTACTTACTCTGGTCAATTTATTGGCATAAGCCGGAGCCACTCTCTTTTAGAACCTTCTGTAGTGCTCCCGCAAGAGCATCGACGAAACGACCAATCTTCTTGAGTGTAACAAACTCATAAATTATAAAGGACCTCGGCTAACAAAAATTAATCAAATAAAGATATTTAATTGTGATAGAGTTAGCCAGCAACACAAAGGAAAGACTAGAACTGTATTACAAAAAACGCCCACCGTGGGGCTTGAACCCACGACCATTAAGTTAAGAGCCTAACGCTCTACCAACTGAGCTAGACGGGCTGCTTAATTGAGATAGGTTTACCATCTTAAATGGCTTGGCCTTATGAATTTCTCCAATAAGACCTACCAAATGAGCATTTAATTAACCTCTATATTATCGGAGAATAGGTGATCATTGATCGAGGACCATTCTGAATCAGTCTCAGCCTTCAGGTTAGCCTTATTGTTAGTATAAAAGCGAAGGAGTGGAGATTGCTATCTGCAAAGGCTCTCGGAAATAGAGTTTGGTTGGATTGAAGCATTAAATCTGATCATTTAAAATTAATCTAATAATCTATTGTTATATAAGGATGAAAAGGCTAAAAACTATGATTGGGACTGTAGCTCAGTTGGTAGAGCGCTTGTTTCGCATATAAGAGGCCAGGGGTTCAACTCCCCTCAGTTCCACTTTTTATACGACCTCGCCTGTCTAGCTAACTTTTAGCAAACCTGCTCCTCATCAAAGCTCAACCAAAAGACCTATACTTGAAAATTGCAATACCTATAATTTATTAACGTGGTCTAAGCATTATGTTATATTTTATTAAGCACTACCAGAAAAGTCCTTTTTCAGCTCCCAAAAGCAACTAGACCTCCCAAACAGAAGATCGCTAACTCCTAATAGAGCCAAGATTATCTTATTCTGAATTTAAAGCAGCTTTCCCGCATGGGCTATTCCC
>Ga0316217_10002352_pt1 | contig 22925 bp, 15 predicted proteins | sample 1anoAmetaG_FD_203633 | JGI IMG/M metagenome (GOLD analysis project Ga0316217, IMG submission 203633) | Freshwater microbial communities from Trout Bog Lake, Wisconsin, USA - 1anoA | ecosystem: Environmental > Aquatic > Freshwater > Lake > Hypolimnion/Profundal zone | place: USA: Wisconsin...
TAAGTCAGCTTACTAATAAAAAAACTTTAATTTAGAGCTCCATAGTTAAGATGGGTATAAATAACGACGTTCTTAGCCCTCACACTCGTTTCCTCAGCAACGATATCAGTACAATTCTTGACAGCTTGGCAAATCTAGCTGATACTCTAGCTATGCATCCAAAGAGATTTCTTTATCTAGTTTATCTTTTCTTCAGTTTGTGTGCTGTATTCTTATTTGCCGTAGTCTTCGATTTTGCCGTAGTAAATCAGAAGAGATTCGAATTTGTGTTTTCTTTTCATATCTTGGATGAAACTGAGAGTTGTGCTATTGCTTACAACAATGTACTGAAAGTAGTTGCTCATCAAATTTTCTTGGAACTACTCTTCGTTGAAATTTGTGATTGAGGGAGTGATCTTAGGTGCCAAAAATTTGGTCCACTCCTCCTTATTCCTTTTGACAATCTCCTTATCAGTTTAGGTATTCAGTATTTTGACCACTGTTCTTCTGTACAAATCTTTTACCAAGCGTCTGAACTTGAAGTTGAGAGGTTAGGCCCCTTTGGGCTTTTGCTCTAGATGGTTCTTGATGACTTCGATCTTGTCTGCAACCAAGGTGATGTAGGGTTATTAGTACTCAGGTATCTTGAAATCTAGTACATTGTCAACCAGCAGATAAATGACCAGCCTCTATAGCGAATACTTCCGTATATAAGCAATCAGCCTTTACCTTAGTAGTGGTTGTCTTTTCTACTTTTCCTTCCTGAATTCACTTTCGAGTTCGCACATATTTTGGTAGGTCTTGGCTACCACAGAACTCTCCTTTATCTTGTCTTTCCACTAGTGCTATTACTCCAGCTATTGCTTCTTCTAGCGGATTATTATGTATGATAGCTCTTTAAGGCTTTGGTTCTCGAGAAATTTGTCGTAACTATCGTAGTAGTTGCAAGAGAATAGTTTGTTTTAGCTGATTGCCGAGAAATCTTTGGGCAGGGATCTCAGATCTATGACGGCCACTTTGATGGCCTATTGTGAGGAACCCATTAATTATACAACTTCTCATTAATTCTAAACAAAAGCCTCAATAAAAACAAGTATCTATAATGTGGTGTAGAAGAATCAGCAAGAAGTGGACTTGGGGTTGATGAAAACGGTTTTGTTGTGCATTGCGTTGGAGTACTAAGAAATGGGAGTTAGCTGGATGTTGTGCTGCTTTCTTGCGATCTAGGGGTTCACTAGCAGGTTTAGCTAGTAGTGGGTGATGTCGTGGTTGCGGCCGTAGGAGCTGCCGTTGAGGTGCTGTCTCCAGTTGCTTCCGCTGTAGAGACCTGTATTTAGGATGTTGTTTTCTATAGCAGGTTGGCTGAATTGAACAAATGGTACTTTGGGGGTGGTCTTTGGGCGATGATGGAGGGAGATTCTTGAGCCTACTCTTGCAGCTGCTGTTGCCTTAGAACGTCCATTTCCTGTAAAAAGTGTTTTTTATAGTCTGGCAGTTCCTCGTTGTTCATAAGTTATAATTATAATCCCAATAGAAAACTCTTTTAAAAGACCTAAACTGCAACAGTGAGAGCAAATGAATGCTTGCCTCATGTCTGGCAAGTTATGGAAGTAAGATAAATTTGAGGATATGATAATCATCAATAGCCGTCTTGACTGGTTGTGATTTAGTTTAAGGGGTAATTCAAAGCAACGCTAACAAGTTTCTGTGCGATTGTGTGGTCAACACTTCCGAAGGACTGGCTGTAGCCGTAGATGAAGCATTTTTTACCCTCATAGTTGTGCTAAATGCGGCCACCCCCAGGACACCTGAACTTGAGTACGGTCTAACCCTTGATTGCCTAGAAACTCCCGGCATTCAAATTCTTCTTCTTTATCTAAAAGCCAGCAGCCTTGATCTAGTTTGCAAACTTCGACAAGTTTTCTTGATGATATTCGAGTTTGTCATCTCCACGAACAAAGTACTAAGGAACATTCGCCTCTTTGCCTTTTGAGAGGCCAACGCAAGAGATAAGGATGTACTTGAAAATGCCTTGAGGAGAGATGGTTACGACTGGGATCGCTTGTAATGGTTTTTAGTTTGTGGCCTACATTATAATACAAGGGTTGGACAGATGATTGCTCCAAATGGCAAACTGTCTCAATTAAAGAGGCAGGAGTAAGTGAGATAATAAAATATATGAGTTATAAATCTAGCTGGATTTTGTTGGCACTCCTGGCTGCAGCTGCTGCTTACACCGATGTAACTCTGCTTAATTGTCCAGCCCAGTTCAACATCTCGACGTACAATGTTTCCAGTGATAGGACTGTAGCCACTATGGGTTCCTTCATCTACGCTGCCTTCAGCACAGAAAGCGGCAGACAGAAGGTGCAGCAAATTGTAGTCAAAGGTGACTACGGGGCACTGAACTCTTTCATGTTTTCAATGATGATTCCCTACATCATCCTGGCTGTCATCTTCTTCGGATTCTTCATCTTCACAGTCCTATGCTGCCTCTTCGACCGCAGCTGCCCGCCCTGCGAGTCCATCCGCAGAGACATAGATAATAATCCTTACTCGAATAGGGAGATTCGCGTCATGATGGTCTTGCTGTTGCTCTGCGCAAGTGGCACTCTTATTATTAGTATACTATCGTACGAGATCGTGCCGGACTTGAAGGAGTATGTCTCTATGACTGATTGCAGCATCTACCTTGCCTTTGATACTGCCATGAATGGCGATGGCACTTGGGGAGGGTACACCAATCTTCGGGACAAAGTGGGGAATATAACGAATCTTCTTTCGGCTGCTGTGACACAAATTCAAATCTACTTCCCTGGCGATTCCTGGCTAATCACCTCAATGCAGGCCATGCAGACTGCCAATCTCAACATCTACGCCAACTATAAATCCTCGCAAATGACCACCCCCAACCCTGATACCACTGCCACCAACCTCAACGCCAATCTTTCTGTTCCCATGATTGATTCAGTGTTTATTAAGCAAGGGATGGGACCAAATGGCACAAACAACACAATGGTCACAGATATCGATTACTGGCTGAGATACACCGAAAAGGTAAACATCTAGCAATGCAGCTTTCAGACCAGGCCTACGCAATCACTCAGTCAGCAACCATCATTTAGTCATCACTTAGGACCATCCTCAACAACTCTTTGGCCAGTCAGAACGTTCTTTTGATGTATAATCATCAGCTGAATGTCTCTTTGACTGAGTACTAGTCCTTTTCTTTTCAGTACTTTACCGAGAATTTTGGGTTGGCTACTACAGTTTTTGAGGCTGTTTTCGGGGTGGTGTTGACAGGCAGTCTAGTGATTTTGCTGGGGTTGGTCGCAACCCACACCTTTGACATCCTGAGTTGTCGCAAAATGGTGCACTTAGGATGGGCAATTTACGGACTTTCTTACATAGGAGTGATAGCCGTTACTTTCTTCGTACTTTCAGTGGGCAGCATAAGCTACAACTTCTGCAATTACTTCAACCAGATGCTGACAGCTCAGGTCTCATACAACAAACTAGGCGAAAGCTATACTCAAAACCTCTTCACACGCATGGACACTTGTCTCTTTGGTGATGGAAACGCCCTCGAAAAGTTCGCCTTGGCCAACTAGATGGGAACAGTGACCAACTTGTTCACCAACATTGGGACATATCTTGACTACGCCAACAAGAGTAGCCAAAATTACGTAAATACAAGCAATTCGACTAAAAAGATCTCAGATTGGATGACAACAATCAACAACTACAAACTTGGGGTTTATGTTGATTGTAGCCCAACTGTCACCAGTGATGACAACCCTAACCATGCGATTGCCAGTCTTAACCTCTATACGTACCAAGGAGGAGGTGTGGCCACTGGCTCGAAGGATGTCTGGGTGTGGGACAAACAAAACTGCACTGACGGCACTCAAATAACCTACAACTCCACTGCAGCACTAGGCACCACCCTTTCCACGACAAACGTAACCTGCATCTCCTTCAACGAAAAGATCCAATCAAGCTCAAGCCACATTTGGTCCTATAATGACTTCATCCAGAGATACGTCCAAATCAGGAACACCTACTCTGATGCCTATGACAAAATCAGCTACTATGGCCAAACTTTGATTGCTTTCAGAGACAGCAGGATCAACTTGTTCCAAGCCATCTACGATGACCTTAGCAGCCTCTTGCAGAATAACAACAACTTCAACACACAACTTGTCAATTTCAACGGCAGGGTCAACCAGTTTTATGATGCCGTCTCCACCCTCAACAACCTTGTTATGAATTCTCTGACAGGTCTCGTGGTTACTTCCAACTGCCACACACTGGGAGACAAACTGTGGTTTACCTACAACGTCTATTGTATTAACTTCATGGCGCAAGTCACCAAATTAGCTCTGTGCTCAGTTGTGATGCTGGTTTTGATGCTATTGGGCGTAATCGCTGGAAGTCGTTTCGGAATGATGTATGCAGAGGTGTAGAAGATAAAAAGAGTGAACATTCCTGAGGAGTCACATACTGAGAAAGATATCGAGCATTTGCAGATGGAACATGCGAATTCGACTCAATCTGAGGACTCAGATGATTGATTAATATCCAGTTCATTATCGCATTTGCAAGCACCATCACCTATAACTGAATTTGATTGATAACTTTGTTGTGATCAACTGATTTGAGGGATTACATAAAGGAGAAGATTATGAAGTTATATTTAGACATCATCTCTTATTCGCCTGCCATGAATAAAATTGTTTAAAATTTTGGATTTGGTATAAAACGATAGATTCAAAGACTTATTATAAAAACAAAATATCAACACAAAAAACTATACACTTTTTCAACTTCATCATCATGATACTTTCGATGAATGAAGGAAAAAGCAGCACATAATCTCTATTCTTGGGTTTTTCCTACCTCTAGAATCAAAGATTCCATTTTCACTTTTCCTTCTCCTATTCCTTTCAGATTGTAATAAAGAAGGAGAATTTTACTGGGCTACAACAATTGGACTGTATGCAACCAACTCAGATTGACCATAGTGTCTCCAAAAAGAACAACAAGGCGCATGCCTTATGACGTCGGGATGAATTACAGATGTAATTTGCAAGCTTTGTGATTTATCAGCACTTTTGGCTACTATAACAGCAGTTTTATTGCGCGAGCTTAGTCCATTTGAGTTACTTAGTGAGTTTGGCCTTCGATCTGACTCACTTATTTCGTTGATTTCTCAGAGGGCAAGCTAAAACTATGCAAAAACGAGCTCTGTGCTGAGAATTGTTTGTTAGTTTCTAACTTTTCTGCTACATATTTGGGTTTATTGAGTTTTTTGGCAAAAGGTCCTTCTTCTTTTTTCTTAGACAGCATTAAAAAGATCCAATGTAATAAATTCTTCAAGATAAGGATAATCAATGATCCATTCCTGATTTTAGGCACTAAAACAAACTTTCTTTAACTTGAATTTTTCAGTAAGAAATAGGGATATTGATGTTTAGCAGATTATTTGAATTAATAACATTCTTTTATTAATCGAAGAAAACATGGGGCAGCAATGTTGTAGCGCTTCTTAGAATACAGCGGAAATCCAACCCGAAGAATCTGCTGAGAGAGATGAAAACAGACAGCTTTCTCCCACACAGTTGTAATCTACGGGCAGTTAAAAAAAAGAAAATATTCCAAAATAGAATTTTTCTGGAAAAAATGACTTAAAATAAAGAACTAGAAAAGAAACGACAGGAGCATTGGGCATTCTGGATGAGAATGTTTAAGGATACAAAAAGAAAGTATAACATCAAAAACCTTCATTTTCGAAGCTGGCTTAGCAAAACTTATAAAGCAGATATCTGGGCAAAGATAAGTCAAAGCAAGGAAGTTAGGGGGCAATTGATTAATACCTGGAGGAGCTTGCGAAGTCTGTGGCAGATGCTAGGTGATTTGAACAAAATTAGGTTATTCTTCTTTGATGTATGAGGTGATTATATGAATAAGTTTAACTAAATAAATATCAGAATCTGGGTGACCCATGTTGATTGAAAAATGAAAAATATTTGTCGAAGCTGAGATGTTAAATGTCCAAAGAGATGAGACAACATTGACCAATCATAAGCTAGATCTAGGGTTAGCTGAACTTAAACTGCTAGAGCACTGTCCTCATCTGCGCCTCTCTGATGATTCCTTCCTAAGTTTACTAAAAACCCAACTCTTACATCAGGCTTTTATTCTTCTAAAACAAAACGCCCTTGATTTTCTACATCATTACCAGCTATTATTACTCTTAAAGAGGAGAAGATTCAGGGATGAACTCCCGGAGGTGGTTACAGAAGATGTCTATTTCTACTGAGGGCCACTCCTCAGCCTCCTCTTATTCTTCGTATTCCTTTCTAAGAATGTACCTTAATATTTCTTAGATTAGCTCCATATTTAGGAAAAAAGGATAAACCTCAAGGTATTAAGTCATTTCTTTTTGGTTGATTCTGGAGTGATGCTTTTAGATTAGTTCTTTCTGGATGTCTGAAAACTGGATTCTAAGCACTCTCCAACGAGCACCGATGGTCTTTCTTATTATCTACAAATCAACTAATTTTGAATTGCTAAAGTTATCGAAATCCTTTCTTTCTTTTTTGTTCTTTTTTTAATCAGTGGGGTTGAGCTTTGTGCCAATTTTCAGGATGGATTTGGCATAATTAAGCTTCCTTTTGTCTATCTAAGCATTGATTTTCTCATGGTTGAACTTATTCTTGGACTAAAAACTGGCCGATTTCTTGAGAGCTGGAGATTGAAAAACACTCAACGCTTTTAGAATGTTTTCACTTAGTATTTGTTAGTCTATTGAGCATCTTTTTCTAGTCGAATAAAGCTAACTCCTTCGAAGATTGTTGAATGGTCTTTGCTTCAAGTCAGAAGACTGTATTATAAAGCTTTTGGTTTTTTTGTTATGTCTTAAGACACTAATCTAAATATCTTCACCTTGATTTTCTGAAAATGGTTGCTTTATTGATTAGCTTTGCTTTTACTAATCCTAATTGACTGCCCTGCTCTAAGTGATGGCAATTTGCTAGACAATTGAAGATCTTTTTGATTGAGATTTCTTCTAAGATGCTTCCTTATTGATTGTTTTATTCCTCATTAGCTTCTAAAACTCTTTTTCTCTTTAGTTTAGTGAATAATTTAGAAGTTTGACTTATTAGCTGAGCATTTCATTTTGAAGCTTCAAACTTTCGATCTCTTTCTTTAAGGTCTCAATCAGAATGAGCTGACTTTTTATTCTTTTTTAGCTTTCCAGGAATCTCACTTCTTTTTAATCCTATTTGGTGCCACTTTCTTTCGAAGCTTTGATTGAAGTCTTTGATTCCTTTGATTCCAACTAATTGTAAGAATTTTTGTTCTATTTTTTCTATTCTTCAAGCATTCTAATAGTATTCTCCAAAGCCGCAATAGTTTAGCGCAAAGCTGCAGTCTCATACTGCAATTTTTCCATTTACGACCTATAAAAGTGAAATTCCCTTTCATAGCGAGCAATGATTTATCTTAAATGAATGTTTTAATTGCTTATATTCTTCAGCTCCTTCAACTACTCTAGAATGAGATGCTGAGTCTGGGTCTACTTTTATTTTTAAGTTTACTTTTCGTTGGTCTGTTACTTTTCGGATTATAGTTTAGGTAGCTTAAGCTTTTTATTCAGCTATGAGAAATACTACTCAATCACTTCTGATTGTTGGTCAATTTTGGCTGCTAGGTCATTGAACTTAGAGTTTTCGATTGTTTGGAAGGGGCTATGAAAATTGCAGTTTGAGAAATTGGTAGCACTCAATAAATTAGGTTCGTAAAAGGCTTTTTCCGAGTTGAGGGTGAGCTTGTTTTTCTGGGAAGTGCCCGAGATGAGTTCCCTAATTTTGCTGAATTAAGATTTTATAACATTATTGGCTATTTCATGGTTATTTTCTCCCGATTCTGCCTTGCCTGTGAAATTTGCTTTTCATTTGGATGGGCCATGTGGTAAGGTGAAAATTTTGTTCGGCTTTTGGAACGGCTGGGGCGTTGAGGATGAAACTAAATTTTATCTTTAAGGCTTTTCATGGGTTTCAGGAAGTTTCTGAAATAAGTTCTTTTTATATATTATAATTTAGCTAGTCAAGCTAATTTATTCTCTGCTCAATCCCACTGTCGAAAAGCGAAAACTACACTATTGATGTTAGTCTCAAAAGAATCAAGATGTCCTTGATTTTGCCCAAGTTTTTTGCGACTATTTCCGAAAAAATTCAAAATTCAACATTTACAAAAGTCTATTTCAGAAGATATCAATTAGATTTTAGAAGCTTTTTCTCATTTTGTCTCCATTATCCAAGGATGTTATTAAAAAGGTTGCCTATAGTCTCAGCTGTGCAATTGTAGGCTATTTTTGGATGCCTCTAGGGCTGCAGTGGTTCAATATTTCATGATACTAAAATATCTTTTTTCGTATTTGATCGTCAGAGACATATATGTTGATTAGCAAAAGATTGCATTCCAAAGATAGTGTAATGTTATTTTTAAGTAGTTTTTTGTCTTTTTGAGAATTTTTCGATTATTTTTGGCTAATCTTTAGTTTACAATTAAAATGTAATTAATGTAGTGTTTTTTAAATTCATTAGACCATAATTCCCGCCCAAACAGAGATTAAAAACTAGAGATATAAATCCTTCCAAGATAAGAAAATCATCGTTTGTTTTGATCGTTTTTCTTCGCTTAAGTTGGAAAAGTAATGGTTTATTTTAAACCTAATGTATGTAAACAGTGGATTTGGATGAGAATGATCTAACAAGAAAGTAGTAGAATACAGCTGACTTAGTATTGGTCTAAAAATGCTTAAGTGATTATCCAAAATGTATACGAAGTTTTCTTTGATGCCACTGCAAAGTTATTTCATTTAAGAAAAAATGATCGCATTATGTAAGTTACAAAACGAGAACTATAAAACTTTTGTTTAGAAAGAACCAAAAGAAGACAATCTAAGATAAAAACATGAATTCAAAGTTTACAGGAATTTCAAACAGGCAGCGAAAGAAATGATGATAAAAGATCAGGCGAAATGTTGTACTTGGATAAGTAACCGAAAAAGAAGTGAAATATAAATAAAAAACTCCTTTGAAAGAATATCATGGTTACTTCTTTGATTCAAAAGATTACGATCTCAACTTTTAAGATGATCTTCATCATGATTTTTCTATTTTCTTTTGATTGCTTTAAGTAGTTTCTACATATTTTTTTCTACTGCTTTTATTTCTCTCTTTTTACATTTTTGCCATTAGATTTAGGTGATGAGAATCTAGCCAAATAAACGCTTATTTTGTTACTTCTACGTTCTGGCTCCAAAAATACTGAAATTTCTACCTTTGACTTACATAGAATCATTCATTTCTACTTAGTCAAAAGTTTAAGTATCACTAAGTTGTTGCCCAATAATAAGTTTTAAGCTTTCCTGTCTTTGAAAACCATTTCTTCCCTAAAATAATCGAGTTTGTAGTCGAAAATAACTTGGCGTTATCTGATTGCTGTAATAGCTTTGGATTGATTCTTATGGCTCTGTAACATTAGTACAGAAGTTAAGCTTTATGGAGAGCTTTTTCTGCAAGCTCTGCTAGATAGCAAAGACTAAAAATAAGCGAAGAGTTGATTATAATCTTCTTTTTTGAGCGTTTTGGAGAAAGACCCAATTATTCCAAATATTGGGATACTTGATCCTAGGTTTAGCCCCTGAACATTTTTAAGAAACATTCTAGGTAGACTGTAAATGGGAGTGCATATTTCATAGAATTTCTTTTGAATTTAGTCAACTGATTTTGCTTTTCCTCAGCAGAGTCTTATTCTTGAAACTTGGGCTCTCTTTATTATTTCTTAGAATTATAAATCTTGAGATGGAACTATAAATGGCTCCATAGCTAAAATACTTGAGTTATCAAAGTCCTCCAAGAAATAACGAAACAAATAGAAAAGGAATTATTAGTATTAAGAATGGGAGACTGTTTTAATGAATTAACAGAAATAATTTAAACTTATGAAATTCGGCGAAACCCCCAAAATAACAGTGGCCATTCGAAAGCGGCCACTAAACAAGAAGGAGCTGCAGAAGAACGAAGCAGACATCGTCAAGATGGGAACTCAGGGACAAGTCATCATCAGCGAATACAAGTAAATTTATGGAAATTTAGGCAGAAAGTTGATTTGACAAAGTACATTGAAGAAACTACGTTCAATTTCGACTTTGCCTATGACTAGCATGCTGGCAATGAGCAGATTTATGCCCAGGCCGTTCGTCCGCTTATAGAAAATGCTTTTAAGGGCGCAAAAATCACCTGTTTTGCTTATGGGCAAACTGGTTCAGGCAAAACATATACCATGAAAGGAGATATGAGCAAAAATGTGCCAGGAATTTACTACTTAGGAGCCCGTGAAATATTTAGGCTGCTATAGCAAGTAAAAATGTTCTTAATTAGCCTCAGAACAGAAACCTGCAAATAAACGTCACTTTTTACTAAATCTACTGCGGAAAACTCTATGATTTGCTCAACAACAGAAATGTTCTCAACATTCGCGAAGATAATAAAGGGAATATCAATGTTATCGGACTGAATGAGAAGTATATCTGCAGTGCAGAAGAGTTCTTGGATTTGATTGAAGAGGGTAGTGTGCTAAGAGTTACTTCGCAAAACAACGCCAATGACGACTCTTCCCGGTCACATGCCATTCTGCAGATAACTCTGAAATAAAAGAACAAGAACTTTAGTAAAATCTCTTTTATCGATTTGGCGGGAAATGAAAGAGGGGCTGACCATATGGACCAAAGCAAGCAGACTAAGATCGATGGGGCTGAAATCAATAAATCTTTACTTTCTTTGAAAGAGTGCATTAGAGCCTTAGATCAAGGCAAAAGTCACACTCCTTTCAGAGGCAGCAAACTGACCATGGTGCTCAAAGATTCTTTCATTGGGTATTGTAACACAGTTATGATCTGCAACGTTTCCCCCAACACTTCCTCTTCTGAGAACACAATGAACACACTGCGGTACAAGTCTTTTTATGTAGTTACGCTGATAGAGTGAAAGAACTAAAGCGTTCTGATGACCAAGGTGAGCGACTATCAAAGGAGGAAATGATGTCAAGAGAGCTGATGCTTCCAAGAGCGAATAACAAAAATTGTGTGAAAGTTAACATTGAGAGAGGGGATGACCATTAGGATATAATGAACAAGATAGATATTGCTAGGGCTATGCACGAAAATGGTCAAATCCACAATAAAATGACCTTTGAAGAAAAAATGGACATTTAGGAGCCATACGAAACCAAAAAACCAAATCTTGGCAATCACCCCAAAAAAACCTAAAACACAATCAACGACGTAAAGCTGTTTGAGCACAACAAAAGATCTGGCTCAACCAAGGGCAAGTCTATAACCTAAGCCTTTGTCATCAGAGGAAGAGATTTAACATCTGATTCCGATAAGCCACTTTTGAATTTGAAAAGTGCAAAAATAAAAGTAGGCTAGAATAACATCAACTCTGGCAATGGGACTGAACCTGACAAAAGAAACAAGTTATTTACACAAAATAGTGCAACTCTTCCCCAGCAGGCAGTCCACAAGACCCACTTTTAAGCCATGAGCAACATGAGAAGCGATTTCATGACTTATCGCGAAAACCATGAAGTTCTTTTCAATCGTGAGATGACACTTATAAAAGAAGAAATGGGGGTCAAAAACCAATTCCGCGAAGTATAATCTGGAGGCAACTACTAAGAGGAGATTGGAAACGTAAATGCTTACTTAAGGCAAATGGAAAAGATGATCACCGAAAAGGAAGAAATTATCAACATCATGAGGGCCAATGTTTAAAGAATGAAGTCTGAAGTGAGGACTGCAGAAGGAGCCACTTCTAAGCTCAGGTACGAACAAAAGAATGAATTTCTCCGCCAACCCCCCAATCCTTTCAGCAACAATGTGCACCCCAATTCCAACACTTCGGCAGCCAATGTTACAGGTTGCAGAAGCCAGACAAAGCTTTTTGTGCATTCCTCGCTAAATGGGATGCAATTCAATGGTTTCAATAATTACAGCAACTTCGCAGACGAGCAGCTTCTGGAGGGCCTGCCCGGAGACGAGGCAATCAACCGTTTGTTTTGAATAATTGTATGTAGCATAAATTTGATTTGAGTTTTAAAAAATGAATTAAGCCTAGAAATTCTAGGAATAGCCCGCTCTCAATAATAAACATGATGAACAAGAAACAAGCTGAGCACATGGGCAAACTCTACCGCGAGTTTTCCAGGCAGAAGTACACCAAGTACAAGCACCAGTACCCCAAGATGAGGGAGTCGGAGATCGTTTCTAAAATTATACATGATTGGGATGCCATGGACATCTAGGCCAAGAACAAACTTCAGCAGCTATACTAGAACAACAAGTTTCTGATCAAATAAGACCATGAGGAATACGAAAGCTGCAAGAAGAGTGCCGACAATGCCAAAATAGCCAAAACTTAGCAACTCAAACCTGACTAAAAAACAGCATCCAAAAGCACTCCTCTCAAGGAGGAATCGCACTAGAATGAGCATATGGGCTCTGTGGCTAAATTTGAGCCAAGCTAAATCAACAGTCACGTTGATTCCAGTGTGGTACCTACTCCCAAAAGCGAAACCAAGAAGATCAGCAAACTTGGCAGGAGGGACTATCTCAGTTTTTTCAAACTTTATTACAGTGCCTTTAGGAGAGAGCATCCCAACTGGAACCAAAAGCAAGTGTCATCTACCATTGCCCTCTTGTGGAAAAAGAGAAAACAGCAGAACAAGGCCAAGATGCCAAAGAAGAAGCTGCCAAGGTCAGTAGCTAACGTTACAGGAAGATCATTATTCCGGATGCAGAAGAATTTGAGTGGATCTCAGCTTACGACCAAATGGAAGATGCTACCCAAATAGACTAAGCAGCTATGGACGAGCCCCTCTTTGAAGCTTAGGATAGGTGGGTAAGTAGTGGTTGGGAAGATGTGCCTGAAAAGTTCAGCTTAGAGTGCTACCAACCCATTGAGTTTTATGAGTAAACAAATGATCTGAGCAATAGGTCTATGATTGTGCTTGATTTATGACTATAAAGGATTGAATTTTTAGCAGTTTGCTGAAGGCCGGCTAAGACTAAAACAACTTGATTATAAACTGAGCGATAGTTAGATGGAAGAACTGGATATTTGCTGTGCCCAAATCGCACTGCCACATTCTCCTCAAGAACTCCAAAGCTACCCAGAAGGAACATAGACTTATAGTGAGTCTGGGCACAAATCTGCATAAAACTTTCTGGGCCACTCTTTCGCCCAAACTCGACCCCCCCCTCTTTAATACTCTTCCATAAAATCTAAAATTTCTATGCCATATTTGTCATGAAATTTGCATTTACAGCCCCATGACTTAAATTACTAATAAATTTTTATACGTAAATAGTTTTCATTATTTTTATTCCAGTCTTTTGGCTTTACCTCAAAAGAATCTACTATCAGCAACAAAATATAATTTATTTGAAACGATGTAATAGTGTTAATTCTTTGACAGCAAAGAATCACCTTCTTCCAAAACTCCCTCGACTCCCTCAACCCACAACAAATCTCCATAACCCTAAACAGTCAATACCCTTCCTCAAACTACTATTGACTATGAAACCTTTCCTTTTGAGTAGTACTTCGACCGATCTGCTGATCTCCAATAGCAAAATCCCCAACCAGAACCTACAACCCTCCCACTCGCAAAGAAAACCTCAGCAGAACTCATCTAATAACTAACACACAACCTCTAAAGCAACCAGACCTTAAAAGAAGGCTATCTCTAGCGATAGACCTACGGAGTAATCACCAAATGGGAGGTACCATCCATCCTATAAAGAAAAGATATTGTGTGCTCACATCCAAGCAGCTTTTTTGCTACTAGGACGACAAGAGGCAGAATCTGCTCAGCTCCATCAACATCCGTTTGCTGCCATGCAGCGTAAGTCAGTAATATGAGTTGGTCAAAATTTACTACTGCGTCAAAAGCAGTCCCATCGTTCTGAAGGCCCAGGATTCGCAAGAGGCAGTGGCTTGGTGGCAGTAGCTGAGGCAGGTGATTGACCGCAACCTGAGCAACAAAAAGATCTATCTGAAGAAAGGCAACTCTTGCATCTACTCATAGAAAAACCTGATATCGGAGCAGGAGTTTCTGAGCCAGGCCTAGACTGGAGACATTCTAGTGATGAAGACCAAGTAGAATTCAAGCTGCAGCCTGCAAAGACTAGTGACCCACAGTGAGTATGACCATGTCAGCTTGGTTATTCGCTATTAGAATGGAGATGTTCAGATCTTCGAGTCCAATGCGAATGAGGGGGTTGCTTTGTATGGCTGGAAGGACTATCAGAATCGGTTCAGTTTCTATGAGCAGATCGCTTATAGGAAGCTCATCTTCGAGGGCAAAAAGGAACTCCAAAGCTCTTTGCTCAATTTCGTAAAAGGTACCCTTGGCAAGGAGTATGATATTGGTGCAATAAAGTTAATCAAGCAATGGAGTTCACAAGACAAGGGAAAAAGAAGCTACTTCTGTTCTGAATTAGTAGCAAAGGCTTACAAAATGATGGGGTTGATAGAAAAAGACAAAGCGAGTGCAAGATACTGGCCTGTGGATTTTACGGAGAGAGGGGGATTGCAGTTGCTGCAGGGGGCTGCTTTGGGTAGACAGAAGACTATTGTTTTGGAAAACCATATCAGCAGATACTAGTGATTTGTGACTTTTCATTGTTTCTTTTATATTGTTCAAGCACTCAAAGTTTTGTTTCATGCTTATTCTAGCAGCTTCTAAAAACACTGAAAAAGTGCATTATCATGAAAAATCCCACAATCCTTGCTCAAGGAAGGAGGCAGAAAAGTGTAATGGGCAAAGACTGGTAAAAAGTATTTAGTACATTATCATTGATTATCAATCACAAGTTAGTTTTCTTTAGAAACTTGAGATAGCCACTGCAATACCCTGTATGAGGCTAAAGGGATAGGAAATGTCTAAATTGTAGATCTCGTAGCCTGCCTTTGCAAAAATGATGAAGAAGTTGTCACCTTGCTTCTCATCTGTTATCACGAAGTTCTTAATGCTTGACTTTAAAGCACGTCCTTTGAAATTCAGTGTATAGGCGTTAAGTTTCTAGTCCCACACTGCTTCTTTGTTGGCGAATTTAGTGATATGGTTTTTCCATTAGCTATCGTCTTCGCATTCATTCAAATATTCGAAAGGCACGATATTTTTGGGAATGTAGATTTGCATTTTGCGAGGGCCATTAAGCCCCAAGAAGTTTGTTTCATAGGAAACAGTTAATGAACTGTATTTTTCATGGGTTTTGATGAGACTATAGTTGTTCCCGAAGAAAGTCGACGACAAAGTTGCCACTTTGTCATACAAAAAATGAGGTCCAGGACGTGCCTACCTAAGGTAGATTGAGTACTTCCACATGCCTTCTTTTTTGACGGTCATTACATGCTGCAAATTGTGCTAAAAATAAAGGTTATACTCAGTAACCCCTTCTGCATTCTTTTTGTCCCTCCTCAGAAAGCACTTTAAGGTTCTGCCTTGTGGGATTTGTTCAAAAACCCTTTCCTTGGTAATAAGCTAGCTTTGAGGTTAGCTCTCAATTTACTTCTCAGCCGTGATTTTATCTTACTCAAAAGGGACGACAGCTTCCTAAACTTTGGATTACTCGCCTTCGTTATCACTTGCCCAATCCAAGAGATGCAGACGTTTTAGGTTTACATTGAATAAGTTTTCGTTATTGTCACTAACTTCTTAGCTGATTTCTTCATGGGTCTCGGGCTTTTGCTTTTCTTATACCTATTATTCGAAGTGGAGGTCAAGTAATAGCTTGGGCTTTTACTTGATTTAGACCTACTCCTAATTGTAGACTAACTGCTGAGTGCTGATCTGTCTTGAAAAGGAAGAAAACTAAAGGTTTTACTTGTTTTAGGCCTAGTAAGATTTCTGTTATGAGGAATCTTCATCCTAAAGGAAGTTCTTAGGCGCTCGTTGTTTTCTGTCTTTTTTTCGATTGGCTTTAGAAATGGCGCTGTTTTGAGATTACCGCAAGAGATTTTTCTAGCGTGCCGGCTGCGCTGTGGTAATTTAGCTCTCCTAGGTTACAGCACACAATAAATTGGGCACCATTTTGGCTGATGTTCTAATCTTCATCAATTTCTAAAGAATATTAAAATAGATTCTGATTTACTATTTAGCTTATTCACATTTCTAACAAAAAACCTAGCAAGGCAAAAGTGGACAACTCTCCAAACAAAGATTCTTTGCCTCTCAAAAGTTCATTTATCTCAATATAGTCAACAACTACACTATATTTGCTTTGAATTTCAAGGTTTCTATAAAAAATTGGGTAAAAAGTCATTTCTCTTTAGTTTCTCTAAGAAACACCAAATAGATTATCTTTATCTGCTGTCACCAACGAATAGCAAATGCCTTATGCCTCAAGAGCTTATATTCGTAAGCTGCTAGATTGGAGGGTTATTCTTGTTTGAAAGTTACTTTTGTTGGCAATTAATCAGAAAAATGAAGGATATTGAGTTCATTGAATTTTCTGGACAATTATTGATTCAATATATCTTATTCCTTTTATTTCTTGTAGTATTTGAGTATGGGGAATTTGGGTACAAGAGTCAGTAAACCTGAAATCAAAGACCATCATTTCTTCTTCAAATAGGTCACAATCAAGAACGATGGGCACTTGATCTCTGTTTCGAGGCCGATGATGCTCAAATAAGAGTTTGATGACTGGATAAGTCTTTACAACTAGGCCAAAAAAATGCAGAAGGATTTTTTACTCCTCCCATAATCCTACTAAATCGAAACCATCAAAAAGTTTTGGGCCTGCTGCTAGTGTCCTGCAGATTTATAACTATCAGTAACTCAGAATTAAAGTAGGTTTCTTTCGAAAACTTCGAGCATCTATACACAGAGTAACTTTAGGAGAGAAAGAAAACAGAAGAGTTTTATAGCTAGGAAGATCTCTTTATTATTTTGTATAACTTCTCGATTGCAGTCAAAGAGTTCCAACTGAAAGGCCAGAAATTTGGAGATATAAGGCCTTCGCAGATTGTTGTAACTTCCAAAGAAAAACTGAAAATGGTCAACAGGGCCAGCTTTCCTTGGGAATCGACAGGTCTTTAGAAAATTCTAGAAAAAATGGACATCTCCACTAAATTCTACCTTGCTCCTTAAGAAATAAGTGCTATAAACAAAGAAGTCAGCTTTAGTACCATCTCTGGAGCAAAGGCCTAAGCTTTCAGCTTGGGGATGACAATGTTGGAGGCTGCTCTCCTAGAAAGTTCAGAAGATCTCTATGGGCTTAATCCCAGAACTCTTGATACCAAAAGATTGGAGAAACAAATGGAAACTATTGCTGAAGCTTACCCTAATTTTAGCTATTTCTTAGGTCTCCTTCTAAAGGCTAAACCAGAGGAAAGATACTCAGCTGGAGAACTTTTTTCAATTTTAAAGATTTACTCAGAAAAAATTCTATAAAGACATAGATTTGTCAGAAACGAGGGCAAATAAGCTGCTAGTTTGGAGCTTTTTCGTAAAAGACTACGTTCATGATTACTAATATAGATAATAGTATTTGTCGGATTTAGTATTTCTTTAAGCAGCCATTCATTTATCCCGGCGAATTCAACTGAAACCTTAGTTGAGCTCTCAAAAAATGGATGAAGAATCTAAAGTTATTTTTTCTATTAAAGATCACTTCAATAATCGTCCTTTTAAGGCGGCAAAATTAGAAGGGCTTCGTAATAATAGGATGGTAAGTGTATCTCCAGCAGTTTTAAGCTTTATCGAGGCTGAAATGCGTGATACGCCGCAGAAAGACATCAAGGAATTCATAAATTACTACTCCAATGCCCTCCTCAATCCCGACAAAACCATCTTTGAATGCTTTTTCGACACAATCATCTTCGCCTACGAACTAAAATGTAGGACTCAGTTTGTGCCATTGGGAGACTTGAAGATTCACCTTGTGGAGGTTGCTTCGAAAGTGAAGTCAGAACTGGGTGGGTTGATGAGAAAGATGCTGCTGACTGACATCTTTGCAGATTACATCGCCAAAGTAATTTAGAAGCTGCCTATAAATAAATCATCCAACTCTGGTTTTAATTTTACTGCCATAACTCGCAATAAAAACTAATAACCAGTTGCAGCCTAGAACTGTTAGAACCTTTAGAAAAGACCTACATGCATTTGTACTGATCCCAAAGAAATCACTGTAAAAGACAAATACTCTTTTCTATGCAGTCACTGCCAAAACCTTTTTCATACAGTTTGCTTCAGAAAGAGTTCCTATTCTTTATGCTGTAGTTACTGTTTTCTTGAAAAAATGATTCCTATCAAAAAGGTCATTTCCACTGTTTACATGGGGCTTATGAAAAAAAACATGAAAAAACATACAGCCACTTTCAACGCGCCTCAACTTGCGCAATACCAAAGGCTGCAAGTCCGCTGTATGAGGCTGAAAGAGAAAGCCCATGACAAATGTCTCTTTCCTGACATTGCCGAGATATTCATCAATAACCATAAAGTGAAATAGTTTGAAGCACTAAATAAGCAATGCTCCCTAAAATTTAGAAAAGATGAGCCTTTCATACTCAATAAGATGGATTACTTCCAAGGGCAAGAAAACATCCTGGTTTTACACTAAAACTATCAAAACTAAAGAGGACTTCGTTATGAGTCCTAATCTCACATTTTCGCAATATTTGTGGTTGAAAATTACAACATTTAGTCACTGATAAAAGATATCAAAGGAGAAAACGTTTTAGGGTTTTCCTAGTCCAAAAGAATTCTAACTCAAAGCTTTCAGCTGGGAAAAGGAGATGACGATGTCAGTTGCTAGTTATTCAAAATACCTTTAATATGCCCTTTGACTGCCATAAAAATAGATATTCCAGTTAGAGGAACCTTTTGCACTCATTTCCAATGTTTTGACCTCAAAAACTATCTTTTTCTGACCTCTACATCGCAAAACCCAAGATGGAAGTGCCCATTGTGCTCCAATTTGTGCTACTAACTACAAATAGACCCAATAATTCAACATATTTTAAACTAAAACAAAGGCAATTAAAAGATTCAGTAGGTTTTGTTCTTCAGTGATGAAAACTATGCAGCTGTAATTGAAGAGTCACTGTAGTAGAAGAAAAGCGTCAACACTCTGAACATTCCTTAAAAAGAGACAAAATATCGATTACCACCTCCATTGGAAGAATAAGCCTTCAAAAGTTAATTCTAAGTGCCTGCCAATGCTCAAGTTATTGATTTAGATTTAGATTGATTGAGTTTATAATTTATTCATTATCAGCTTCAGCTGATCTTTATACTTTTTATGCCTTGTTTCGTACTTCCTTAACTTTGCTGTTTCTCCAACATTAGTCCAGATTCATTTAAGAATACTGCAAGAAAGAAGTATTCTTCAAGTGTAAGAATATGAAATGAAGTATAAGTGAATATGTTCAAATAATTGATCATAAATTGCAGGTGTTGGCCCATGTTCAGTAAAGGTGCCTTTTGTTCAAATAGCTGGAAGTAGTGGAAGTGAGAATTCTTCCCGAATTTTTCTTTTTCTTCAGTTATTCTAACTCCTAAAGAAGGGTTTACCTTTACCTGGCCCATTCCTCTTCCTTCTTTTGATAACTGATAAGCACTCTTTCAGTTTTTCTCAGCAACGCGTCTAAAGTCAACTTTTTAGCACTACTTTTCCTGGTTGTAAGTGTTCCTCTAACATCTACCTTAACCTAATCCTCAAATTTGCTTTTCCTATCATGATGCTTTTTGTTAGTTTGGTTTCTTTTGTTGTTACCTCTGTTGTTGTGGTGAGTTTTATGAAAAGTCAAGGTTTTTTAAGAATGTGAGTATGGAAGATCAAGGGCTGAAGTGTTGGTCTTGTTGGTTTTGTATGCCTTGCAAGCGAATTAGTTTTATTTATCGGAGAAATGTGTCTAGGGAGGGAAAACAGAGCAAGTCATTTAGCGGTAGGGCTTGATCGGTACAGATTTGAATTTGGAGAGTTGTGGAGATTTACGTTAGAGAGTGCTTTACAGGTGCTTGGGAGTCCTGGTAGCTGAGTTCCTGAAGTGCTTGCTGCGTTATTGCTGATGACTTTTCGCTTATTTTAACGAATTTTTTGTTTTTCTTGACTTATTATTCATGTTCTTAAACGAAATACTATAATCCATGAAGATAATCCATTTTTCAGCTGACAGGCTCACACCAAAAACTTCAGCCAGATAACAATCTCGCCCATGATTCTGCCTTCCATAACTCATAGAGATACAATTAACTCCTTCCTAAGGCTTAACTTAACCAAATATCTATTATTATGACTTTCTTCCTTTTATATCTAATAATTGTTAGTATCTGCTTTAGTGAAACTCTAAACAAAATCAAAAGGGCAATTTACTTATCAAAACTAGCTTTTAAAAGTTTGCTGATGTTGAAAATATTTGATAGTTTAACTATGCTTTATGAATCTGTAAATAATCTTTTATACAATCAAAGAATTAATCATTTTATAATTATATCTTATGCAGCTCAGCCCGCCACAGGACTTTTAAACAGCCTTCCTTTGTTACACTTTCCTTGAAAACAATCAGAAATTCGCTGTGCCGATCATCTCTAACCGGTACTTCGTCAACATCAAAAACAACTTTGCAGAGATCAAATCTTCTCAGGTCTACAAAAATCCATTCTCAAGACCTCTGGAAATCCACTACTCCATCCCCACTGACCCTAATTTCTGTATCACTAGGGTCGTTGCCATTTATGACCAGCTTTAGGTTTAGGGAGTCATCAAGGAGAGGGAAACTGTAAAGGCTTAATACAAATAGGCTAAACAAAAGGGAGAAACAGTTATGATGGCTTCAACTTCTTCTGTTTAAAAATCAGTGCTTAAGGTCAGGTTGGGAAATCTTCAGCCTTCAGAAAGCGTCAAGATTTAGTTTGAGATGATTGGAAAGCTGTCTCAAGAACTACCAAATACTTGGACTCTTAGGATTCCCTCCCACATTGGCCCTAGGTATCAGTCTCAAATTGATTTGATTAACAGCCTGTTCCAAAAGTTATTGGCAAGTAAACCTGAATAAACGACCACTTTTGCCTTGACTAACACTGAGTGGGACTTCAAGATTAATTTGTTCTCTTCAAAAAAACTTCTGAAAGTAGGATCTTCCTCTCACAAACTAGTTTAGTCTGTCTTTACTCAAAATTTTAGGAGCTACAGCCTAAATGAGGACAAATTGCCGCAAAGAGCTTTATAATTCTCATTTGAACAGGATTACTTTGATAAACCCATGTGCACTTTGGGAGATTCTTGTGTAAATCTCACCTTCTTTCCCCCAAAATCCAGCAAGTCTAACTTCGATCTCTACAAAGGATAATACATCTTTCTCCTTGACCGTTCAGGTTCAATGGGAGGTGACAGAATCTAGAAAGCCAAGTAGTCTCTCATCCTTTTCTTGAAGTCACTCCCTTAAAACTCCATCTTCAATATTATCAGTTTTGGCAGCAACTTCTAACGTATGTTCAATAAAAGCATTGGCTACAATGATGAAAATGTTGAAGAAGCTATCAAAAGGATTGAAACTTTCGATGCTAATTTCGGAGGAACTTAAATCGCAGCTCCTTTACAGAACATTGTAAAGGTCTAGAAACAGATGAGTAGCTATATGCGTCATGTGATTCTTTTGACCGATGGCCAAGTATTCAATGTTGAAGAAGTGATAAAACTCATTTCCAACATGAAACAAAGTAATGTCAGCACAACCCATGCAGTTGGCATAGGAAACGGAGTGAGCTTTGACATGATTAGAAGGGGGGCAATTGAGGGTGGAGGCTAGCATATTTTCATAATGGACAACAAAGAAATGAAAAAGCAAATTATCCAACTACTCTAAAGCATTACCTCTTGCGAAATCAAAGACTTTAAAGTTAGCTATAACACAGCTCTCTTTGAAACTGTTTATCCTTTGGTTCCCACTGTTATTAAAAAAGGAAGGGAAAGCTCATTCTTCTTCAGAACAAAGGCTCCTATCTCAAGCTAAGAAATCGCTGCACAAAAAGTCGTAGTGACTTACTTTGACGAATAGAATGAAAAGTAGGAAAAAGTGGAGCTTAACTTGAGTATAGACACGATTGTCCCCAATCTTAACAAATACTCTGTCAAATTATAGCTATAGAATCTATAGAAAGAGAACACTCCTGAAAGCAAAGTTGCTGTAATTCAGAAAAGTATTGAATCTCAAGTTTTACATAAATTTACTGCCTTTTTATGCCGAATTAAAGAGAATGCCTCACCAAACATTCAATAAGCCTACTTACTAACCATGAAAAATGCACTCTAAGGACTTTCAAGCGTTACTTCAAGTTCGGGAGTCATATACGTGAAAACTCTGACAGGAAAAACAATCTAAATATAGACTCCTATGAACATAACTCTCGAGGAGTTGAAAGGTTTAATTCAAGATAGGGAAGGCATTCCTCCTGACCAACAAAGGTTAATCTTTGCCGGAAAGCAGCTTGAAGACGGAAGGACACTGGCTGATTACAACATCCAAGTGGAGTCCACCCTGCATCTTGTTCTGAGGTTGAGAGGTGGAGGCTGGGGAATTAGTATTATCTTACCCAATGGCACAAGACTGTCGGTGGATGGACCGCCTGACAACTACCCCATTGCAGGGATAATAACGAGGATTCTGTCACGTTATCCCAACATCAGAAAAGAGTGCATTAATCTAGTAAACAAAGGAGTTGTTTTGGACATCAAAAAGTCCATCAAAGATTATGGTATCAACTACAACAATAGTGAGGTATTCGCAGCCATTCCCCCTTACTTCTTCGGCAGCCAGAGCCTGATAAAACTTTTGAAAACAGGCGGTTACTGGTAATATGAG
>Ga0316217_10002353_pt1 | contig 22923 bp, 7 predicted proteins | sample 1anoAmetaG_FD_203633 | JGI IMG/M metagenome (GOLD analysis project Ga0316217, IMG submission 203633) | Freshwater microbial communities from Trout Bog Lake, Wisconsin, USA - 1anoA | ecosystem: Environmental > Aquatic > Freshwater > Lake > Hypolimnion/Profundal zone | place: USA: Wisconsin...
CCCCAACCCCAACCCCAACCCCAACCCCATGTTGTAATCAAATATACTGGATTAGACTATATTATGGTTATACTTTATCTCAGAGCGAAGGCATCCTTATTGTGCGGTTATTCATACTCCATTCACGCAATCTTTCATCTTTCTATTTCCACTCGACATCTCAGCTACCTACCATTTCACTTCACCACTCGATAGCCACCAATGCAGAAATCAACCTAACCACCAATGCAGCAATCAACCGGCATCCCTACTTACCTGCCTACTTAGCTAAAGCATAATGTGGTAAGCAGGGGTAGAGCAAAGCACACTAGCTAGTATTAATTAGGAGGTGGTGTTAATCTTTTATTAGGTAATAATGAAGAAGTAGAAGGCCAGGCCGAAAGAAATCTACATGCAGCGAATCAAGTGCGACTGCATGGCCCAGAAGCACGAACTCATCAACAACTGCCTCAACTGCGGCAAAATAGTCTGCGCCCAGGAAGGCGAGGGCAACTGCCTCTACTGCGGCAACAAGGTCACCCGTCCCGACGGACTCTACATCGACGACACCCTCACCCTCTTCCCATCCCTCTCCCCCGAACAGCACCAGGCCATCAACGTCGAGAGATCTCGCGCCATCCAGCACAAGAACAAACTTGTTGAAAGGGACAAATCGCAGAACCAGCAGCAGAACATCTTCGACGACCAAGTCGACTACTACTAGATCTCCTAAAATAAATGGCTGGATGAGGAGGATAGGAAACATGCCATCGATAAGATTCTGGAGAAGGGCAACCTCATCGACACCGAGCAGTTCAAAGTCAACGCCAAGTTTGATATCATGACTGGAGAGTTCGTCAGGGAGGAGTTTTAGTTTAATGAGGAGGCTTTCAAGAAAGAGGGGCAGACCTTTTTGGAGAAGAGGGAGATCCAGGAGAAGCTTTAGAAGTAGAAGAAAGCCAAGGAGAAGCACAACTGGGACGACAGGCTGCTGAGAAGCTAAAAACTGAAAGACCTGTGCGCAGAGCTGATCACTCAGAAACCATCTCAGCCCAAGTAGCAACCCAAGTGGCAGAACAGCAAAGCCATTACTGAGCTGGTGCTGGAAAACGAGCAAGACTGATCGTTTAAACTAGGTATCCTGTTAGTTTGTTTGCTGGTTATTCAGTATTACTGCTCATCTAGCTATAGTCTTTAGTCTATATCAATTTTTATGGATGGTCAGGAGAATTGGGCAGAAATCAGAGAGTGGCTGATAGATGCGTATAATGGCAATGAGCATATTATCTGAGGCAGAGAAGTATTTCGCTCACCAGTTCGAGCAAGATTTGCAATAACTAGGGGCCGAAGTCTACAACAAGTATGCTCCAATCGTCAACAACTACAAGGACATCGTCATCCCTTTCGAAAAACATAGGACGCAGATGCACCAAAGCATCATCTTCCACAATTCAGAGCTAGAGCATGACAAGCTAGACCTCCTGAGCACAATCTAACAGCTGAAATCTGCAAAAGAGAAACTTTAGCAAACCCTCTCACTTCGCCAATAGACCATCCGAAATCTACTCCAAAAGGTTTAGCATCTATAACAACTCAATCAAGAAAACTCAAACCTGATAGCATCACTCAGGCTCAGAATCGAAGATTATCTTTCTGCCATCCATCACAGAAATGCACTGATCGACTAGCTCTAGAGTGTAATTGTGTTTCTAGCTTAGGAAAAAGAAATACTACAGTAGAAGTACCAGCAGAAGGATAGCGAGTGCAGTTTAATGGTGGCTAGCTGCATGAGAGATAAAAATCTGCTGGCTTAGAAGATGAACCAGCTGAATGAAATGTAGCAAGTTCTGCGAGACAAACAAATGTAGTTGTAGACGCACTAGTTTTACCTGAAGAAAAAGTGGGAATAGCTGGAGGAGAACTCCAAAAAAGCGCAAGAAGCAGTCATCCTCAAGCAAAAACTGCCCAAACTTAGCAACCCACCATTACTCCCTAAACGAGCTATATAAAATAATGGCTCGGCTCAGGGTTCTAAGAAAGAGGACAGGGACTCCAATAGCTAAATTTTGAACACCCCTAAAGTAAAATTAACAAGACACCACCAAAATGAGATACATGGGCTATCTTTTAACAATGATGGCAATTTGTTAGCAACCTGCGCAGCTGATAGATACCTCAAAATCTATGATCTGGCCAATCGAAAAACCCATCAATCGATTGCAACCAGTTCCCCTTAGTGTATATTCCTAAGTGCAGCTTTGAACTACGGAGGATAGCGGATAGTGATAGGCTCTAATGCTGAAACAGTCAGCATCTATGACTCCAGTTCAGGCAAGCATCTACATTCGTTTTAGGGGCACAGGGGTAAGGTGAACTCTGTTACTTGGACTAGCTGCAAATAAAAATGCGCAAGTGGTTCGGATGACAAGCAACTCAAAATATGGGATATAGAGAAGCTTTCGAATGCTTTCTCAGTGCGCTGTCCGAAGAGTTTGAGGGTTGTAGCCTCAAACTATGTGGAAACAGCTCTATATACTGGGCACACTGATGGAAGTCTTAGAGTCTATTCGATGTCTCAAGGCAAAAATCCCATTTGTTAAATCAAGGGCATCATAGATTATTCCATAACTTCACTGGCCCTCCTAAGCAACAGACACCAAGTGTTGGTTACGAGTAAAGAGGGCTCAGCATTTCACCTGCTAGATCTGAAAATGAACAAGTCAATCATGAAATACTAGCACTAAAAGTTCTACAACCCCACTACGCAGGCCACCATTTCGCCTTCTGAAGACTTAGTTTTGGCTGGAAACTGTGATGGTGCCATCTATTACTGGAATCGTGAATCTGGAAGCTTCCTGAGAAAAGTCACAGGCCATGATGGACCTTTGACTGCTCTAAACTATCACATGAAGAGCAAAATCTTGGCAAGCGCAGACAAAGAAGGAAGTTTGATTCTATGGCAATGATAGCTGAACAATCTGTCTTATCAAATTGGCTATTTGTAAACTATCACTACAAGTTTTCGGTCCGAACACTCGATTTTTTGCAGTCCAAGCATCTCGCCCGTGTGGAGAAGGACTATCTGAACTAGTCGTTAAAGGTGGTGTTGCAGTAGAATTCCAAGCAGTCCTCACAGTAAACTTTTATTCTGCTAATATCCTCTCCTCTGCATAAAATGCACTTCCGCTGAAGACTTGTAGAATCCATTAGGCACTTTCGATGGTAGGAGTGGCCGCATTCGATTTATAAGGTCACTCTGCTCTAAAAGCACACACTGCAGGTCTTTTATATGTCTTTGCGACCTTTGGGAACTTCAATCCATTCAGCATTTAGGAGGTTCTGGTTAGATTCAGATTTAGCCTAGGCTCTCTCTGTTGGTTGCCGCCTCTAAAGATTGAGAAGCTCGATTTGCACAGGCTACTGTGGTTCTAGGCGGGGTATGTTGGCCACGTTAGCGGAATCGGGAATTTGTTAATTTCTGCAACGCCTATACAACCAAGAAACATTAGATTTTCAAGGGAAAAGCAGATCTAGAGAGGTGAATGCAATGCGCAAGATCAATTCTAAATAGTTTAAGCTTACAAGATTTACAATTTTGCTTTTCTAACATTTAACAATAATTTTATTCATTAGGGTATTGAGTAGTTAATTAGTATCAGTGTTCAATCTAAAATTCACCTCCACACACGGAGGTTACTTGATGATGAGTGCTAGGATTGCAACTCCTATGAAATAAGCTAGGAAGAACACGACTATTTTAGTATAACTGTTGTAATTTTTGTTTATGATGTCCTGGCAAGTTTGTAGTGTATCCCAGTTTTGTGTGTTGTTGACTGAATCATCACAGCAAATCTCAAGACACTTGTTCCAATCAGTATTAGATCTAGTCTCATAGAAACGGCAGGTAGTAGACTTTCCGTTGTAAAACCACTAGCCACATACTTCCCAGGTGCAGTTAACGAATTCGAAAGAGCCGCAGCTGCTATTTTGATTCAAGATATTGAAAGCACAAGAGGAGTGCTAGAAGCCATAAAAGTTCGAACAGCTCAGAGAGAATACTGCTGGTGTGAGTATGAGAACAACTACTAACATGTTTCCAGGCATATAATTTGAAATTAATATATTTAAATAGCAATTATTTTAAAATGTGACGTAATATATAGAAATAACTCTAAGCTCCCAATCTAAAATTATTTGTTGGGATTATAGTTGAGCACTTCTTCCTTGTTAAGTAAGATTCGCATCTATACTTCACCCCAAAAGCAGTTTTATCCATTTAACATGTTCCATTCTTTTTTGGATTAGTAAAGATAACTTTTTGTGGACTAAATTACTATCTTTTCAACCACAGCACAGGCAAAGCAGAAAAATACGCAAGCATTTAGCCCCATTTTCAAAGATATTCGACAGAAAATGAGTGGGCTTTTATGAAAGAGAGGCAAACCTTTCTAGAGAAGATGAAGATACCAGGAAAACATCTAAAATTCTCAAATAGCCACCAAACAGCAGAAAAGCAAGCCATAACTGAGCCTGCTTAAAAAGAGCAAGGCTGGTCACTACAAACTAGTTATTTTGATACTTCTTATTCTCATTATTTACGAAAAATAGCTGGATAACTATCACTATCACTTGTCTGCTGTAAAAGTCTATTTCTTGCAGTTCAGGCATCTGATTGCTGCGGAGGGTAGTTATTGGAGGTGATGATTAAGCGTGGTGTTGCAGTAGCATTTCAAGCAGCTCTAGCAGTACAACTTTATTTTGTTTATGTCCGTTGCTCTGCATAGAATGCACTCACGCTTTCTACTCACACAGTCCATTATGCACTTCCGATGGTAGGAGTGGCCGCATTGAAGCTATAAGGTCACTCCGGTCTATAAGCAGACACTACAGCATTCGTTGAGGTTTTAAAGATGCTATGGAACATCGACCCATTCGATATTCATGAAGTTTTAGCTGTTTTCATCTTTAGCTCTTTCTACTTGTTGCCTCTAGAGGTTGTATAGTTCAATTTGGGCTGAAAATTGTGGCGCTCTCTCGGCTACGTAGGAGACTTCTTAATTTTTGCAACGGTAGCACAACCAGATAACCAAGACTATGAGTAGTGAAGCTCCTGTCACAGAAGCTAGCACTATCCAAAGTATTTTGTGGTTTCTCGAATTGCGATCATTTATGTTATTCTGGCAACTTGGTATTGCGTCCCAATTAGGCAAGTAGCTGACCGAAGTATCACAACAAATTCCGACACAGTTATTCCAATTAGTGTCAGATTTAGTGGCGTAATGGATGCAAACAGAGATCTTTCCGTTGTAAAAGTATAAGTCACACTCTTGCCAGGTGCAGTTGGCGAATTCGAAGGAGTCACAGGTGCCATTTTGGTTCAAAGTGTTGAAAACACAAGAAGAGTCTTAGAAGGCATAGGAGCTTGAACAGTTGAGCGAGAAAACCACTGGAATTATTGCGAAGACTAGTGAAAACATATTTAGAAACATATATAATTGTAAATTAATAGAAGATATTTGCCAATCGGATCAACTGAAAGAACCAAAAGACTTATATTCATAAGGCATCATCCTTACTAAGTATACCTCTCTAAGATAAGTCACTCTAATAGAGGTTTTTATGCATTTTAAATGTCCCATTCTATCGATTCTATTAAAAACAACTTTTTTCTCTAAATTACTTTCTTTTTTTCACTCATATCCCATTTTTAAGTCAACGCACTATTCGCAAAAAACTTTGCCAAGATTACTTTGTTATCCTGCAACCTGAGGTAGCTTGATTTTGAAACTTTACACTAGTAAAACATCATGAATTTCTTAGATCTTCTGAGCTTTTAGTAAGCCAAAAGGCTCATTTTTCGGTTATTTTTGTTGGAGTGCATTATAAAGCATTACAGGACAGGCTAGGCATTATAAAAATTATAAATATGCAAGCAGAAAGCCCCATATTCAAAGATATTGAAGACAAAGTCTTAGTCACTCTCTGCTAAAACAATATTCCTTATAGCCTTCTAGGCAAAGGCTCCAAAAGGTAAACGGAACATCACTCAGCTTTTACGTCCCGAAAACCGCAAATGTCCACTATTTACGCACATTCATCGACGGCCGTTTTTCCAGCTCAAAATAATCAATATTTCTGTTTTGCTATGGCAGTACTCTGAATAACAACGAAACGATGGAATCCATCTACAAAAAATTCAAGGCAAAGATCAACGAAAAGACAGGAATCGAGATACAAGTTGCGGCAATGTCGAGTTTTTGATAGTTACTAGCTACATACATATATTGTGCAGATCATAGATTGTACTTGCCGGGGGCCAGACCCATGTGCATACTCTAATAAGCTGACTCTTAAAGCACTTGCTTTATCTGCTTGTAAGCCTATGTCACATAATATTTGTTTTATCCTTGGATATGCAGATATAGCTTTCTGCACCCTACTTGCGCTTTCTTTCCTGGCTAAACGTACACTCCTCTCAGTGAAATCGAACAGTTTGTTTGGTGCTGAATTCCGTACAGAAAACCTTGGTTACAGGCTTTTTGTCTAGCAGCCAAAGGGTAGTCATTGATTTAAAAGTCGTATGAGAAAAAGTCTGCTCCCTAGGTAGCTCCTGATTTGTTTACGAACTGATTGACTAGTTTGTTGACTTGTTAAATTCCATCTTCCGAGGTTTTGATAGCTTTGAATTTGGTGACTGACTCCCTCATGGAGCCCACTGCGATTTAGAGCAACTTTTCTGTAGTGATTGCTGAGCCGTTTTTGATTGCCTAGCTTACAGCCTTAACGGCCTATGAAAGTAGTTTATTCTTGATTTCGGGGTTTTTAATGACTTATGCTATTCTTTCCTGATGGTTCCTTCCTCTCATATCCTATTCTTTCTTCTTCTTTAGCTCAATGTCGTCATCGTCACTGTCTGAAAATCCTAAGCCTTCTCCTTTCATTTGCTTTTTTATCATATCTTTGAATTGGTTCACTTTTTCTTCTTAGTCTTCATCGAATTTGAAGCCTGTTCCTTGAATATTTCGGTTCCTGATTTTTCTAGCCTCGCCTTTCTTGACTTTTCCCAAGTAGGTTTGGCTGAGCTTTATCAACTCTTCAGGCGGGTTTATCTATGCCATTTCGAGTGCTTTGAGAAGATCTATTGAGTATTGTTCCTCGCCTGGGGTAATGAAGGTAATAGCTGTTCCTTTGTTTCCTCCTCTCCCTGTTCTTCCGATTCTATGAATGTAGTCTTCCAAATGGTTAGGGCAGATAAAGTTTACAACCAACACAATCGATCTGATATCCAACCCTCTTGCACAAACACTGGTCGCAATCATTATATTTGCGACTCCTTTCTTAAAATCGTAGATAGTGAATTATCTGTCATCTGGGTCCATAGCTCCATGCAACACAAGAGAAGTATAGCCATACTTTAGTAGCTATTGGAACAAGTAGTCAGCTTCTGTCTGTTTGTCAACAAAGATCAAAATGCTACCCTTTTCATTCCATATTCCCAGAATTTCAAGAAGTCTCCAAAGTTTAGAAGTCTACTCCCTTACTTCAATGATTTGTTACACATTTGAGCATGCCTTGCCTCGGCTTCCAACAATAACTTCTACAGGTTTGTTCAGGATTTTGCGGGCTAGAATCTCCACGTTTTTTGGAAAAGTGGCAGAAAACAAAGCTATTTGCCTTTTTGGCCTAATATTCTAAATTATGCGGGTTATCTGAGGCTAAAAACCAAGGTCAAACATCCTGTCAGCTTCGTCAATAACCAAAAAGGTCACTCGCTTCAAATTCGTAATTTTGCCTTTGTTCAGCGTGAGAATATCAATCATTCTGCCAGGAGTACAAACAACTAATTAAGCCCCTTGCCTGAACTCTGCCAACTGATTTTGAACTGATTGACCCCCATAGACTGAAATAACCCTGATATTTAAAGGCTTACAGAATGTCTTTGCCTAAAGGTAAACCTGTCTTGCGAGCTATCTTGTGGGGGTCATAATAATCGAAATAGGACCTTCTCCTTACTAAACTTTTTTTTGATCCTGAATATGCCTAATAGCGGGCAGCAGATAAGCTAGAGTTTTTCCAGAGCCAGTTTCAGCTATGCCAATTACATCTCTTCCGGAAAGGAGCAAAGGCATGCATTGTGCTTGAATAGGGAAAGGTTTCTTGTATTACCTCTTCTAGATGATGGATAAAGTTTTGTCACTGAAACCACAATAATACCAGTTGAACACTGGATTTAGTATGTCTTTTCCTCTGACTTTGATGTCTCCTGCCTATTTTCTGTATTTCTGGACATCTTTGGGATTGTAGTTTTTGACTTCTTCAGCTTCTCTATATAGGTCAAATCTCACCTATTCGTACTATATTTTGCTGTGATCAATAACTCCCAACTGCTTCCTTTCGGCCATCCTCTTTTGTTTTGCAAAGAAGTCAAGTTCCTGCTCTTTCTCCTAGCCCAAATCTTCTATCTCTTCTTTGTTTTATTAGTTATTCTACATAATGATACCTTTGGAGTCAGTTTTGTTGTATTACTTAATTTCATCAAGTCTACTTATTGCGTGAATGAAATTCTTGCGAATTTACTCTTCCATTTCTTCGTTTTAACTCATCTAGACCTATTTGGTCTGGTTTACTTTCGAAAACTAGTCTATATCATAGAAATTGTTACTTGTGACAATGTCGTCATAACTGATGATGTTTGCTCTAGGTTTCATCGCCAGCTACATCTGAGGAACTGCTTCACCCTAGATTTCTTGCATGAATTGGTCTAATGGATCTATGTACTACTCTCCTATAGGTTCAAGTTGAGTTTGCTGAGTAGGCTCATGATGCTACTCTTAGAAATCAATGCTTTTATCTTCACTTATCTCAAGACTTCCTCCAGCAGGCTACAGCTACAAATTAGACTTGAAATCTTACTTTTTCTGTGTTTCTGGCTCACTCGCAATAGGTATTGGAGCAGGTTAGTTTGAGCTTGTTTTGCCCCATTTTGATTCCTTTTTCTTTACAACCACTGGATTGGTCGTTTGTGTCGTCGGCTTGGGAGGTAAAGCTGGTAGAGCAGGTGGAACTGGAGGTTTCTTAGTTTCAGGTTAGCTATCACTTTATACATCCTATTTAAAAAGCTAATTAAACTTCAAAAGCCTTGCTCTAACTTTTCTCATAGCAATTTTCTTGGCTCTTTACTATTAGTCTAAATCTTTGACCTTTGGGGGGGACGGAGATTTAGATTTAGGAGCGGGTTACTTGACTTATCTTTATCGCCTATATCGTTGCTATTTTTTATCCCTACTTCTTGACCTACTTTTTGATTAAGATTGCTATCTGTGCTTCTTGTCCTTTTTTTATTTCTTTTATTTCTTTCTCTTCTCTTGAGACGATTTCGCCATTTTGGAACCTGAGCGTCTTTATCTGCTTTCTTACCTTTTCTTCTATTTCTTATGCTTCTTATCCTTCTTCTCTTTTTTCTTTTCTTGTGAGGAATTCCCATCAAAACTTCTGGCCATCTCTTATAAATATCTAAGTTAAAAATTATTATTCAAAATAAAAAAATGAGCAATTTAAGAAGCTTGTTCTAACAACTGACTTTTGATAATTTTTTTTTGTCAATTTTGTCGAACTCAATTTTTTGTAGCTTAGATTTTGTTGCAATTTTAAGTTTTAGCCATTTCGGTTATTCAGTTTCTCTGTCTGAAAAAGATCTAATCCTATGCTTTTTAAAGAATTTTTCTTAAATCAAGGCAAAGTTGGTTTAGTTCGAGGAAGTAATCAGATCTTTGTAGACCATAATAACCCTAGAAGGACTTATAGCCTAAAATTCTCTAGATGAAAAGGCAGAAGCATAAAAACTACTTTACCGACTGTAAAGTGGCCGATAGACGTTTTTTAGCCGTCAAAGAAGCATTTCTTAAAATGATTTTTAAAAATGTTGACTTGAATATTGAATTCTAGTGCTTACTCGAAATCATGCATTTTTTGTAGACAAAATTTGCTCAATGCCTTGAGTGTTTCACAGCCTAGGTTTTGAGATAAAGATCAGAAAATATAGGCAGATTAATAAATAGAATAATGAGCGTATGTGATGACGGATTAGGCTTCTATAATAATTATTGTTTAGACAAGCTGTCTAACTTTTTCTTCTCTTCAAATGGCCTTCATGGATTGCATAAAAGTATATGATTCTTAAATCTTGAGTCGAAAAAATTCATCTCTCCTTGACTTTTTGGAGAAGAAGCAGAAGAAATCTCGTTCTCTAGATAATGTCTCAGTCTATACCGAATAAATGGAAACCAATTAAGACAACTCAACACTTCTCTGTCCTGATTTCTCCTTTACTTTTACAGACTATCAAATAGGTACTTATGTTGAATACAACGTCATTCTCAATGAAAAATACAAAATTTTAGGCAGAGCAGTCCTCAAAAAATATAGCTTTAAAACTCGATATTCAATGTTAGAGATTTTGGATGCCAAATTGGGAGAAATGGGTTTGCCCGGGAAAAGGCTCTTTGGTAATAAAAGTCCCTCATTTATTTAAAAAAGGAAATCCGAGTTAGAGTCTTACCTCAATCGTGTGGCCTAGTCAAGAAGTGAAGAATTCTATAAATTCGTGAAACAGATCAAAGACAACGAGTTTAATGCTTCCTTGAATTAACGGTTTAGCATTTAATGATTATTTATCAACTAAATTCTCTTTGGTTATCCTACTGTTAATAAAAGGAGGAATGAAATTAAAGAAAAAAGCTCACTAGAATGCAATCTGCTTTAATTATTTTTGAAAGTTATTAAGTTTTATTAATAGATGAAAAGAGGGTCAATTGCAGGATCTAAGTAAAATATAAAAAAGAAGAAAAAACCAGTCACGAATTCAGAAAAAGCATAATTTTTTGTTGACAAGTTGCAGGAAACAATCGCAAATTAGATTCAAAAAGGAAAAATATCAATCAATAAGAATAAAAGACATATAAATAAGGACTTATTTAGAAAAAACGGCGATAGAAATAGATATGGAGTGAGTCTTTAAAACATTGAAGAAAACCTAAGTCTGATTAGAGCTAGTATAATTGAGCAAAAGGTAAAGCATTTGATATTTAGAGAGGTCAATAAGAAGCTGAAAAAATAAAGTTAATGCAGGCAAAAGGGCTGATAACGAAAATGAAAAAGGACAAAGAATAGCACAAGCTCAAGATGAAAGAAAGCTAGTAAAGAAGATAGATGAACTATGCCAAAATATTTTCTGATACAGCCATGGAAAAAATGAGGAAAAAATTGTAGGAGAGAGTTTAATTAAAGAAAAAATAGATATAAGAGAGAATCAAAGAGAAAGCAACAAAAAAACATGAAAGGGGCCTTTCATACGTTGACCAATAAGTTGAGTATAGTTAATATTTGAAAGGACTTAAACAAAAGAGTAAAAGTAGTACTAAGCTTCCTTCATTACTTAACCCAGAAAAAGAAGAAAGAAATCATTCTGTCTTGCTTCAACATAGACAACATTCACTTTCAAGCATCAGAAAATAGCTTAACACAAACAAATCAAGCAAAAATATCGCGTTTTAATTATAAAAAGCGATTGAAAAAAGGTAAAATGGCAAATTCAAGTACTTGTAGCAAGATAATGAGGTACAATTTAGCAAAATGAAGAGTAATCAAGCTATTCTGACTAAAATAGACAGAAAAGTCAGTTAAAATTAAGAAAATACTTCATTCTTAGCCAATAGGTCTAAAATTTATGGCAATGAATATCTCAAATAATCTATCCTAAAGGTCAAAAAATCATCCTAACCTGAAAACTCAATACTTGCTGACAATAAGCTTTCTGTGACCCCACATTAGGCCTTAATCAATAAAAATTAGTATCTTGAGAACCTAAAAGAAAAGTGGCTAAGGGTCTTATCGAGAATAGAACATACTTAAATAAGTGAGCAGCAAGGTATAGATCTTTTGCATAGTATGTAGAAAAGACTTGATAAAATTGACAATAAAGGCATCACAGAAAGGCTTAAGAAAAAGTTGTAAATTTTCGCCAAACTTCATTAAAAAAATGAATCATCTAATGAGATAAAGTTATGATACTTTCTTTTTTATCCTTCAACCTCAATTATAACTTTAGATTTAAAGAATGTTTGATCAACTAATATTTAATACATATTATTTAGGTTTGCAACAAAAAAAGATGAACTATATGAAATCATACAACTTAACCCCAGATCAGTATCTAGAAACATTCAGAAACCCTTTTCAAGTAATCAACCATAAAGGTAACCCAGAGCAAGATGAGAAAGATCACGTAATCATCTCCAATATTCTTGCAAAGTACTATAATGACACAAAGGAATTGAGGGAACTCAAGACTAAGATTGTTAATGAACTTAGGTAAATCATCAATTAATGGATGATTAATGTAGCCAAATCCACAAATAACTAGATCATTGACTTCTAAACGATTGGCTATGGCATGAAAGTTTTCGGCAGTTTTAGGCTTTAAACTAACAGCTACGATGGAGATATTGATATGCTGTGCGTTGTACCTTAGTACTTCAGTCGATAGCAACATTTCTTCAAACAACTTGCAGCTTAGTTCAGAAAGTATGAACACTTTAAGGAAATTTTCTCCATTCGTAAATCTTTCAATAACTTAGCTGATGCAATCGTACCTTTGATGAGACTTAATATCTCTGGAGTCCAGATTGACCTTTTGCTCTCTAGAATTAGGTAAAGCTTTTTGAGGGAAAATCCAAGTTTTTTTGATTCGGATACAATTTAGCCTCACATTTCTATTCCCATACATGATAGAGAAATAAGGAGTATAAATGGCTATAGAACTGCAGTTTATCTTAATGCCAACTATGTCTAAAAATACAAAAACTATAGAGAAACCCTTAAAGCAATAAAGATGTGGGCAAAAAACAAAGGAGTATATTCTCAAATTTACGGCTATTTGGGTGGAGCAGGCTTTTCGATAATGTTGGCAAAGATATGTCAACTCTACCCGAATTACTCTTGCCTTCAACTGCTAGACAGGTTTTTCTTAATTTTCGCAAACTGGGTTTGGACTATTCCAGTTATCATCGAAAAGATGGATTATATCGAAAGGTTAGATAGTGAAATGATTATCTTTACTCCTTTAGAGCCTCACATGAATGCTGGCCATTACATTTCCAAAGTTACATGCAATATTACAAAAAAGCAGTTTAGGCTTGCTTCAAAATGCATACAATAAGTCAACAAAGGAAAGAGAGAATGGAACGACCTTTTTAAACCTTTTGATTTCTTTGGAGAGTATAGAAATTTCCTTTAAATCTCAGTTATGGGGCATAAAATTGAAGATTTCATTCCTTGGAGAGGCACAGTTTAGTCAAAAATCAGAAAGTTAATCCAAATCATTGGTGAGCAGCAGTAGTTTGCAAATGGCATAGGAATTGAAGTAAACCCTTACCCAAAGCAATTCACCTCAAAACATTCTTTTTTCAAATACTGCTCAAGGTATTATATCGGGATCAAATGCAACCCTAACTCAACGATAAATGACTATTGTGAGATTGATCTTACTCAAGCTGTGAAATCTTTCATTGAATTGCTCTAAAAGTACCCTGAAATAAGTAAGATTCCAAGCTAAATAAACATTGGATTTCAGCATCTCACTAGAAAAAATATCCCAACAGATGTTGCTTAGCAGTTTCAAAAGTTTCTGAATGGAAAATGATTTGCTATTATTTGTTGTAATTATTGATTGAAGTTGTATCAAAGTTCTTTAAAGTATTCTTTGGATTTGTCTTGATCTGGAACAATGGTCTTTGCTCCAGGTTTCCATCCAGCTGGGCAAACTACTCCATGAGCATCAGCGTGCTGGAAAGCCTGGATTGTTCTTAAGGTTTAATCTGCATTTCTTCCCACTTGTTCGTCGTTGATTGTAATTGATCTTACTTTTCCAGAACCATCGATTATAAAAAGTCCTCTAAGAGTTGCACCATTCAGGGGGTCACTAGGATCCTAGACCAAGACTCCATATTCTCTAGAAATTTCTTTGGTGATGTCTGCAACTAAGGCTATGTCAATATGACCAAGTCCACCAGCTTCTCTTGCCGTTTTTCTCCAAGCCAAATGTGAGAAATGTGAGTCTACAGAGACGGCTAAGACCTCAGCTCCAAGTTCTACTTTATTAAAGAGTTACTTGCGAACTCATGGGCTTTGTCACTATAGCTGGTAATTTCAGTGGGACAGACATAGGTGAAATCGAAAGGGTAAAAAAGAAGGACAACATATTTGCCAGCGTAGTCAGAGAGGCTAATTTTTTTGAAAGAATGATTAGGCAGTACTGCAATCGCTTAGAATTTGGGAGCTAGTTGCCTGGGAACTAAGCTGAAAACCACTGCTATAAACGAAAGAACCAGAAGATATTTCATTTATATTTAGTTATAATTGAAATCAAATAAGCTTTTAGCAATAAAGAGCATCTTTTAAATTCTTTAGTTTCAAATCTCTCTAATCTATTTTGGCGTAGCTGGCGCTTAAGCTTGGGAAGAGGGAGAATTCTACTTGATTAAGAGAATAGTTTTATTTAGATAATGAAAAATTCGAATTTAGTTAAGTTTGAGGGAAAAAGTCTAGTTCGGTCGTGTAGATCAATGGTAGATCGCAAGATTACGGGTCTTGAGGTTGCGGGTTCAAGTCCCGTCACGATCACTTTTTTATCCTAAGCAAGCAAAGCTTCCTCACTTCCGTAAAATGGATAGAAACCTTTTATAAATGCTTCAACTAGCCTAAGATACTCAAGAATAGCGCATTAAAAGGATGAAAAACAAAAAAAGATTGTGAAACAAGGTTGATAGGAGTCAAAAATCAAGAAAAGATGTATTTGAACTACTCAGAGTTGAGCTATGCCTTCGAGTTATTGAAATATTTGAAATTCTTGAGATTGACTTTGAGCCCAAAGTTCTTCTAGAGATATTGTTAGATATGACTCCAAGGCACATTCTGATGCTGTTTTTATGGATAGTCTCGCTGGTAGGATCTTAAAATTTCATCAAAAGCTAAGCCTTCATAATTTTACAGCTACCTATGGGGTTAATGACATTTTCTTCTTTCTGCAGCTTGAAAGTGGCGATTATCTTTTCAAAGGCTACTTGACTGATAAAACCGTGCCCATTGGGGTCAGCCTAGTATATCATCTACAGCAAGTCTTATTCACTTATTTCCCGACCCATCTCTACATCAGTAAATGCTTACATCTTATGACTTTTCGCAGTTCATTTTTAGAAAGCATAGTACTTCCTAAAGCTTTGTAGGAGTCAAACTTGTCTTTGCACTTTAATTTCTCGTTTTCTGTCAAAATTAAATCTGGAGCTCTAAAGCAAGAGCTAGGGATGCTTTTCTTCTATTTCATCATTTGTAATAAAAAATGTATTAAATAGGCCTTAAGTGAGAAAAAAATAGAACATACTACATTCTTTGTTTTGCAGCAAAAGGCTAAAAGGCAAAAAAATCAATATTAGCCAATTCTGGAATGAAAATCTTCTCTAGAATCATGGGTTTTTATTACTCTCAACAGCATTCTTTTTTCCCTTGATTATGAAAAATGGCACAGAGTGAAATTATTAAATGAATAAAGCTTTAGTAATCGATTGATCATTTCAACTTTTTGTTTGTGTTATATTATTTATATTTTATCATCGTATGAAGCATCTTACATGCAAAATAACTGTTCTTCTACACAAAGTGCATCTCCAGGTAAAATTTCCATGCTCTTTGAGTGCCTTCCTCAAAATATGTAAATACTGAATTACCTAGAATCTTAGTAAGTACAAATAGGACAGTAAGCACCTTTAAGATTAGGCGAAGCCATCCTTGAAATGAGTGTAAGTCATAACTTTTAGCTTCTTTTCGATCCTCAACGAAAGATCTTTGAGGAAAAGAAAGTAAAGATATATTTATTTGCTAGATATCAGTCTTATTGTTTTTGAAATCTGGAAGTGGGCGAATCCCAGCTGGATCCACGCTTCTTAGCTTAAATTCCTTTAAAAAAGGCAATAATAACCGACTCAAATTAAACATTGAGAAATGCCCTGACAAGCAAGCATACATAGAAGTCACTGTTGCTTTTGAAGGAATTAACTAACTATTATTTTCAAATGTTTAGTCAAGAGTCAAATCTGAATTAAATGATGTGTAAAATGGTCATAGGCTATCTTTTGGAAGTCACGGAAAGCAGGGTTCAACACCGTCTCTAGTTGAAGAAACAAAATCTTATAGAAACTATAGATAAAATGGTAATGAATCTTCACTAAAAAATAGTAAAGAATTCTAAAATAAGCAAAATGAAGCGTTAAATTACAATATCAAACGATCAGCTACAAGTAGAGGAGAAGACAGCAGGTAACATTAGTCCCCAACCCATAGCCCAGACCATCATCTCTAATACAATGTCAGAAGCAAAACTCACGAACTTTAGAGAGAACTCAAAAACTTACAGAAAAGGTTTGAACAGCAAGCTTCATAACTGAAAAGCACACAAACAAAAAAGTAGATTGCCGAAAGAACTTTGAAAGAAAATGAAGGTCATTTGAAGATAGCTTTAGAAAAGTATGAAGATATTCATGTCCAATATTAAGGCTTAACAAAAAAGTCATAATACAAAGAAAATGCTCTCAGATAGCAAATAAAGTATTTAACTGAGAAACTTTCGGCCTCATAATCTGAGAAACAAAAGCTTATTTTCTAAAAAAACGATATTGTTAATGATTTTGAAGAAAGATAGAAAACTTTGAGATTCAATCTACGATAGAAATAAAAAGTTACATCTGATGATAAACTCAGAATAAGCAAAAAGCTTTAACAGGTCACTACTTAAAACAATTAGTTTAAAATTGGAACTTTACAACTCCAAGAAAGAGTAAATGAGCTTTAGAAATAATTGAAAGCTTAGAAAAGCAAGTTTAGCCAATTAGAAAATGTAAAAACTCAATTAGAGCTGCAAATTACTGAACTTAAATCAGTGATAACTCAAGAAAAAAATCATCGCATGCAGTTGTAAGATGCTTTAGGATCAAATCTGCAGCTCTAAGAGTAAAAGAAAAAGTTCAAGAAAAAAGTTAACTAACTTTAGTAAGAAATAGCAAAACAAATGAAAAGCGTATCTGCTTCTTAAGCATCTAATCAAAGAAACCAACGTAGATGTTAATAGCTATAATCTAGCATAAAGTAGCTTACCAATTCTTTGAAATCTTCGCAGAAGGAAAACTAACGCCTATTAAAGTAAGTGTAAACTTTGAAGGCTCTTCTAAAGTAGCAAAAGACAAAAATGTAAGATTTTGAAGCTACAAAATCTAAAGAGTGTCAAAAATTAGCTGAAAATATTAAGTAGCTTTAAATAGTTCAAAAAAGGCTACAGGAGGAACAAAGAGGCACCACTCGAGAAGTAAAGTAGAGAGAAAGCATCATAAATAGTCTGAGGGAGCAAATTAAAAACAATGAGTTCTAGATAACTACAGCCAGAAAACATAACTTATAGTTGTAGGAATACTTATCTAGCCAAAAAAACTAACTTGAAAAGCTGCGTTATGAATACTAGTAAACATTAAACTCAAAGGCGTCATTAGAGAGTGAGATTTTGGAGCTTGAGGCTTAGTTGAAGTCATTTAAGTAATAGCTGGAACTTAAAGAAGTTTAAAATCGAAACTAAGCACGGGAGAGATAAGAGGAAAGAGCAAAATTTGAATCCCAAATAAAAAATCTTTAATATAAGCTTTCTAATTCAAACTAAGAACTTTCATTCAAGATTGAAGACCTATCTAGAAAAGTTTTGGAACTGACCACAGAAGTTGACTTAAAGTCTTAGGAATTGGATAATTTACAAAAGTAGTTTGAAAGTTTATAGTCTGAAAAAGGCAACATATTGATTGATTATTAAGAACTTTAATAAGCATTGAAAATGAAGTCAAAAGAACTTTAATTTTCGAAATAATCACTCTCAAAAGCAAACCAGGATATTTCAGCTTCAATTAAGTAAAATAAAGAGCTTAACTTGCATATTTAATCTTTGAATAAGATAATCAAATAACTTTAGGCTGAGATCGAGGCTAAAAAACTCTAAATTGAGGAGGCAAATTCGAACTAAACTGGTTTGAACGAATAGTTTCAGAAGTACAAACAGGCAAATATATAAAATCTAACTTTGTTTTTAAAAAGTATCGGATAAGGATCAATTTCTCTGTCTCCAAAGCATCAAGAGCAATAAATAACAGAACTAATAAGGCAAGCAATTGGATCTAATAATAGATATGTTTCTGGAAAAGAAGAAAGTATTAAAAATCTTTAATCCTAAATACACTAAATGTAAAGAGTAGTTGGTGATTTAAAAGGCTAAGTAGAAGACAAAATAAACGAAATAAACTTTTTATCTGATTCTCTTAATGAGCAACAAGTGAAAAATTCTGATCTGAACAAAAGTTCAGAAGTTCTTACGAAATAGCTCAAAGATGAAATAAAGTCTCTCAAAGCTAGTTCCTAGTCTTTAAAAAGAGAACTTTAGAAATTATAAATACTACAAACAAATACAGCTAATTAGCTTTAAAACACAACACGAAAATGGAACTAGTAGGTAAAAAAGAGTAATAACCTAGCAAATAGCCTAAAAAGTAAGTAAGAGGCCATAGAAAAGCAAAAATAGGACTTTCTTAAGAGTAGCACTTCTCAAAGTAATAAGCTAACAAACTAAATACAAAAACTTTAATAAAAGATAAAATAACTAGAGGCTAATCTCAAAGAAAAAAATACCAAATGCACTTAGCTAGGTTCACAAATTGCCACTTTAAACAAAGATCAGAAAGAAATTATTGCAAAATACAATACTTAGACTAAAGCTTTAAGTGGACAAATATCTGAATTAACATCAGATTTGGAAAAAAGGAAAAAGTAGAATTAAGTAAAAACAGCAACTATAACAAAGTATGCTCAAACTTAGAGTTAGCTAAAAAGCAGTCTAGCATAAGCAAATAAGCAAATTTCTGCACTCAAAGAACTAAACTAGAACATAAGGAAAAGAAATGAGAAAGGTACTCTGAAATAAAAATAGTTATAAGAGGAAATATCTGCCTTGAAATAAACCTATAATAACTTAGTAAAAAAGGAAAATGGCCAACAAAAGCAATTGAAAGAAAATTCAATTGAGTTGACTACCCTTCGAGAAAGCAACTTCAAATTGTAAAACTAAAATAAAAAGTTAATTACTTAACTTGACATTTCAAAGGCTACAATCAAGATTAAAGAAGACATAATAAGCAAAAACCAAATAACTCTAAAATCTCTCTAAACTTAATTGACCTCATTAAAGACTAATGCTTCCGCAAATGAGAAAGGTTTTTCAGAAAAAGAGGGTAGCTTCAAAAAGCAGATTAAATAGCTTGAGGTGCAACTTGAAAGTGAAAGAAAAGAAAGCATGAATGAAATCTCAAGATTGAATAAGTTTTCAAGCTAAATAACTCAAATAAAGCTTCAGTTAGAAGAAAAACTAATAAAGCTCACTAAAGCCATTGAAAACAAAGAGAAGTCAAATCAAATTTAGACTTAATATCTGAAGCCAATCAAATAGAGTCTTAACTACCTTAAGGGATATATGAATTAATACTCAAGAGTTGGGGATAACTTTTAGTCAAGCAAAAACAAACTACTTAAGGTTGCTGCAACTAAAACATAACAATATACAGATAAGAATATAGCAGATAAAGTTCGAGAAATAAGCTTAGCATTTCAAAAGCTTAAAGCCTACATTCTAGGACAGGCTCAAATAAACGAGGAGCTCAAACTGAGCATGAGTTAAGAAATGAAAAAAGTTCAATTAAGCTTAGATCGTGTATTAAGAGGATAACGCTGATCTCTATACATTTATTTTAAGATTCAAGTGATTCGTGAATAAAAACAAATAACATATCAAGCAGTTTTTGCAGTTTTGTTTAACTTTCCGATTCTAGCCTATTAATAAGATTAACCAAGCCTAGTAAATTACAATCTTAATTTACTGTGTTACATATAATAAAACTTTTTATAAGATGTAAAGACAATAAATTAACATCTCAATGCCCTAAATAGCTTTACAAATATATAAAGTAAAACTTGACACTATTTAGAACAATTCAAAATAGATAGAAGATTTAGTCAAAGATCTCAACTCCTTTACTAATCGTTTGTAGGAGAAAGTGAGCAACATGCTAAAAGGTCAGTAAACCTAATTTGTTAACTCTTACAAAGCTCATATGCATAAGATATAGTAGTGTCTGAAAAACTATCAAGCGAAGATTGACGAAAATAACAAAAAGATATAATATTACGAGAATGAAGGAATGCTCTCTAACCTATTGAAAAAGATTAATTTTTTGGAAAACAACGAAAAGAAGCTATTAACCAACATCTAGAAGAAGGAAAAAACTATTTTGATCTTAAAAGGGGAAATCTCAACCAAATAAAGACAAATTTCTTCCTTAGAAGAAAAGGTAAAACAGATCCTTCTCAAAAAACAAACTTTGAAGAAGACCATAGTTTAAGATTAAAAACATCCTGACCCATCTTTTGCAACTTAAACTATATCCAAGGAGACTGTGAAAAGTAACGGCTCCATGGATCAATTGCACAAAGATAATCAACAATACTTAACAATAAGTCCATTGCCCGAAAATCCTTAACATTCTCAGTAGCTGCAAATTGATTAACTGGGCCGATTTAAGAAGCAATTAGTGACTCTTAAAAAGAAAAATAGATAGCTTTCTTCGGTGAACTCAAAAATTTTAGAAAAGGCAACTTCAATTGATTAGTTTTTCTTAAACACTGTCAATGAGTTGAGGAAAAAGATAGGAAATCGTAAAAAAATCACAAACTGCACTTTTGAGGATTTCAAGCAGGAGGATAAGCTCTAATTGCTCATTAAAGTGCTTTCTAATGAAGAAATACTACAACATCTTTACAATAAGATCTTCAAAAATAAAAAAAACCTGGATATACAGGCCAGCAGAGTTGAGTAAAAGGCAGAAAACCTTGTACAAACTGAGAGAACGACAGGCCGTTTACCTATTATTACCTATTTGAGACGTTGATTCTGATATTTATGATTTCTTTTTTCTTTTTGTAAGAAAGCTTGTTATTTTTATGTTTGACGCAAGAAAATATAGATATCATAAATGATGAATAGATCATAATTTGATGGATTCAGGGGATTTCTCCAAATTTGAAGCACTTTCGATAATTGAATAATCTTGATTCTCTTCGGCATTTACATCTTTAGCAAGGTATGAACAACCTAAGGTGGTATCCCAAACCAATTACTTTCTCAGTTTCTTAAAACTATCTCCCAATTTCATCTCACTACAAAACTCGATCAAGTTTTAGTCCTTAATAAATTTATCGTGTTTGCTTCTATCATCTTCAGATGGAAGCTTTATTCTTTTTTAAATTAGGTTCATTTTGTGCTCAAGTGCTGTCTTTTTTTGGGAAGGAGATTTCGCATAACTAAAGGCCATTAAATAGTACTAATTTGCAAGATTGTACTAGAATTCTTTTTCAAACTTCTCGCCCCATCTTATTAAAAGACTTGCCTTATCATCTCCTTTGTATTTCGAAAGAACCTGTTTGCAGCAGTTATTGGCAAAGTATAAGTCCCTATTTTTGAAGTAGATTTCAGCCGCAAATTACTCTTGACCTACTATTTTTAGAAGTCTAGCCATTCTTTTTTAGATCATTAGAATATCTATGAGCTTTCTTTTTTTCTAGTTCAGCTTTTAATACTTCAAAGCTATGAGAGCGTAACTTTTAATTGCTTAAACTAGCTTCTCGTTGTCCCAAATATACTGAGTGGCTATTCTAAAGGCCTTCAACTCATGAATGTGTAGCTAAATGTATTACAAGTCATTTTGTATGTCTTGACTGGCGTTTTGTTTTATGATGAGTAAGTAGAGGTCGTAGTAATGGATAGGCTAATCTGCTTTGATTGATTTTTCGTTAGCAATAATAAAGCTAAGGAGTTTGTCTTTCTTGGGTTTGAACTGGTCAAACAAAGACTTTAAGGAGCTAGCAGTTGCTAAATCTCTTTTGGTTATCTTCTTGATTTTTTCACTTGAATCAAAAGTAAACATCAAAAAGTTGAAGAACCTCTGCATGTGCTAAGAATAATAGTCTTTGTTTTAGCTTGTATTCAAAAAAGTTTTATTGATCGCATTCACTAGCTCATAAAGCTCTTTGAGGTTCTTTTTCCATTCGTTGAGAAGGATGATTTGATCATTTTTGCTGTCAGTTTCTGTTTTGCGGTATTTATCTGAAAACTACAAAATGAGTTTGTAGAAGAAATGTATGAATACAAGGCATTAGATTGAAGAAGGAATCTTAGGGTAACCCTTTTCTATCTTTATTTTTTTACCCAACCTTTCATCTGTGTAGAATTCTTGAAGCTTTTCCTTTTAAGGAAACCATAAGGATTTACTGATGTACTTCTTAAAGATTTAGGGGAATGTGAAAGAAGTAGCAACCTCGTTTGAAGAGTTCAGGTCTGTTGCAGAAGTATTCAAATCTTCAGTACTGGCCAGTTTTTTCTAACGATTTAAGTTTTAGTTGACTAGTTTCACCACAGTAGCTATACAACTAGCTGTGTCTACAGTAATATTATTCCAGGTATCAACAAAGTCCTGAATAACTTTGTTTATTGCCTTGTTATCACTTTTCTCCATGTTTTGATAAATTTGAGTTCTCACATCCTTAGGCTAATGGAAATACTTAGGATTAAAGCAGTCAATCTGACCAATTTTAAATTTCCCTCTCGCTGTTTATAGCCTAGTTGTAACCAGCTCATGCTTAGCTTCAGGAGCAGATGGTGCATCCGAATCGTAATTATAGAAAATGAATTGAGGCTTTACACCTTCTGGGACTTTGAAAATTTTGGTGAACTCTTTTTCTAAATATAGGTTGATAGTT
>Ga0316217_10002354_pt1 | contig 22910 bp, 24 predicted proteins | sample 1anoAmetaG_FD_203633 | JGI IMG/M metagenome (GOLD analysis project Ga0316217, IMG submission 203633) | Freshwater microbial communities from Trout Bog Lake, Wisconsin, USA - 1anoA | ecosystem: Environmental > Aquatic > Freshwater > Lake > Hypolimnion/Profundal zone | place: USA: Wisconsin...
GCCACTACTTGGAAAGAAAAAGAGCTTCGCAGTGCTGTGAGCCAGATGGGTCCATTTATCTGAGCAGAGGTGGGTGAGTTTAGCTGAGCGCCATAGCCCATGCTGATCCCCGCATAATTGGCCGCCACCGCCAGCGCCTGGGGGAACGCCAGACCTTTCCGCCGCATGATCCACTCGTAAACATCTCCGTTTGCATCACAGCCGAAGCAGTGAAAGCACCAGCATCCGTCCTTGCGGAATACCGTGAAGCTCGCCGTCTTTTCCGAGTGAAATGGGCACAGCGCCTTCCACTCCGTTTCGCCGGCCTTTTTTAATTCAATTTCATGCCCAATGAACTCCGCAAGGTTCACCGCCGCTTTGACCTGCAATTTGATGTCATCTCTGTCGTTCATAAATCACTCCAACGCCGCCCGCATTTCGTCCAAAGTTAGCGAGACAGATTTCACCGGCACCGGTGGCTCGCCGTCCGTTCTGGCTTCCGCGCCGCGCGCTGTTTTTTTTTCGCTATAGAGCTTCCTCCGTATTCCCATCTCATTTTCCAATGCACAACGCCAATCGGCCACGGGTCGCGGAGGTTTGGTAAAATCCGTCACCCAGTGACCGTTCACCGCCCGCGCTGTCAGCGCCAGCCAACCGGCCCTAATTTCCTCCGGCGTGTAGCCGCTAGCGTTCTTGGTGAAATGTTCCACTGCCTTCTCAACCGGCACCGCGTTGACTGGTGGCACCCCCTCTGGTTCTGAAGCTCTGTCTCCGACTCCGTCTGTGCCGTTCTGCTGTCCATTGAGTTGCCCATCTGCTGCCGATCTGCTGCCGTCCTGCTGTTCATATTGGGTCAGCACAATCACCTTTCGGCTTTGCCCGATGTCGTGGCGGCTGATGATCTCAGCCTTCTCCAACTCGGTCATAAACCGCTCCACTTCCTCGCGCCGCCAGCCCCAACGGTCAGCCAGCCCCTTGTTGCTCCACAAGCACCAACCCGGCTTGTAGGCCACTACCATGCCACCGCTCAGGGTGTGCTCACCGGCAGCATTGTTCGTCAGCAGATAAAGATCACAAATGGCCTGGCCCCCTGTGAACGGCTTCCGTTGCCACAGTTTCAAATCGCCAATCTCACGCGGAATACGCACGCTGCCAATTAAAGCGCCGGCAAAAGTCTCTGGTATAAAATCAAAGTCTTTCATAAAATCTCCAATGCCGCTCCTGGAACAAAGTTCCCCATGGCACATTGTTCCACCTGCCAGCGGTTAAATTCTTCGTCCCAGCCGAGCAAATGGATTTCCTCCCGCGTGAGGTGCGGGAACAACTTCACGCGCGTTCTTTTGCCGCGCCCTGGCTCGTTCGTCAAAATCCTCGCCAGCACCGAGCGATTTATGCCCGCCAGCGCCGCCAGCTTCACCTGTGTGAGCTGGCGCGCGTGCATTGACTTGTAGAGTGGCCAATTCATAGATTACTAGGGGCTCCCGCACTCATTGCACGACGCCTTGATGGCCTGGCAAGGCGACTATTTTTATTGCGAGCACCCACGTCCAGCCGACGCGTGCCGGAAACGGCACGCAGGAATTCGTAGAATTCAACTATGCCACTCAAGGGGTGCGTTTTTTTGCTAATTCTGTCCATCTGACTCATAATGTGCTGAACGCACTTCCTTGCGTCCTCAAGGTGCTTCCTACTGCGAGTCAAAAGTTCATCGTGGGCCGAATCGATGGGAATTTCCCATTTTTCACCGATTCCCACCCCATTGGGCCAAAATTGAAATTTGTCCCGTGTATGCGCCACACAGTATTTTGAATGGTAGCTTGCCGTGCCATCACCCTTGAATTCGGTTTTGATGTTGCTGTTTTTTGCTTTGCCGTTGTTTCTTTTCATATGCTTTGTTTTTGTTGTTGTTTACTAAAATTGCTTTTGGAGGATTGACGAACGATGAACCGTTGGCTGCACGGAGCCAGAATTGGCCTTTTTGTAATATAATTTTTGCGCGTAATTCCATTGGTGGTACCCGCCGAATGCGGCGGGGGCTCCCCCCCCCGCACCACCGGCCGGCGGCGGGCATCATGAATCTGAGTTTGTGAAGTGGTCATGGCGTTGATTTGGCTGGGAGGTTGATTTGTTGCGTAATGTCCATCGCCGGGGTTTGAGCGATCCTCAGGGGCGGTTTGATCGCGACTGCAAACTCGCCACGGGCGGCGCGGTCCCGAAAGCGTTGGATCATGTCGGCGCTGAGGTATAATCTGCCGCCGATGTTATAGGGCCGGTCCAACCACTTCCGTTGAATCCAGCGCCAGGCCGTGGAGGGGACGATGTCCAGGTCAGCGGTAAAGCGACGCAGACTGATCAAGCCTGAGACCGCCTCAGGGGGCGGAAGCAGGTCCGAATAATTTTCGAATTTTTTCATGCAACGTCGAGCACGTGCCCGACATTGCCACTATAGCGACCCGTTTTTAGATGTCCCAAAGGAAGCGGCTGGACATTAACTTTCCGGATTATCCGAGCATTCCAGATGCAGCCTTGCTCCACAGCGGAGGGCTGGCAAACAAAGGCTTTCCGCTCAAGCGTTTGGTGTGGGCAGAGGCCTCTGGCGCGGTTAATCCAACCGAAATCAGCCTTGCTGCCGCCATACGGGTGAGCTCCCCTCGCAGCTTGGCGGTTTGTGCCTTCAGATCGTTTGATCCTCGCTCCGTGTAACCTTTTTCCTTCCGCCGCCGCTTTAACAATTCCAAAAACTCGTTGGCCAGGACCTTGTTTGATTTCGCATAATCTATGGCAACGGGTGTGATTTCAACCGGATCTGCAACTGATCCTTGAATCTTCGGCATGATTACCCAGGTGTCCTTGTTGATTCGAGAATCCCGGTCCAGTTTGTTGTATTTCGGCAGGCACTTGGGCACTCCGCCACGGCTCCTGATTATGTAGGTTTCAATAATACTTTGCAGCGGCACCAGCTCCATTTGTTGCGACTGCATGTTGGGCCAGGATAGTTTGTAACGGCGTTTTCGTTCCGCTGGATTGACTGATAGAAATGGCTGCATCGGCCATTCGGGCCAGCAATACGAAAACAAGAATTCCAGTTTGGTTTTGATTGGCCGGGCCACCAAACTCCAGCGGTATTTGAGCAGGGCGTCGAAAGTGGCCTCGGTCAATCTCTTTCGCTCTTCCAAGCTCAATCGGGGCTTGCGGCCCAGCTCCGTCGCTTCCGCCCAGGTCACCCACGCGGGACATTCTAGATTGCGGTCGGCAACAACGCCATCAGCGTCCGGGTGAAACCGGGAAAATTCATACAGTCTGCAATAATTGACCTCGTCATCCGGCAGAAAATTAAACGGGCCATACTTCTTCTCATCGTACCAGCCGCTTTCTCCCATGGCGCGAAAATCCCACTCCTCTCGGGCCAGCGGGTCCCGCGTGCGCCAAAGCAAATCTTCGGGCTCCTCAAGCTCTCTTTTCATAGGTCATGGATTACGAATGGTTGCCGGCCATGGCGGGCGGGTTGTGGGTTGCGGTTACGGTCTCCTGCGGAGCGATCGGGGCGGGTCCAAAGGTGACCCGCGCCGCCTGGAGCTTCCGGTGCCCCTCGGCGAGATGGCCATATACCTTGCCGATCAGGATGCCGCCGTCTTTGTGGCCGCACCAATTGGCCACGGTCATGAAATCCACTCCCGACATGACGGCGTAGGAGATGAAATGGTGGCGCAGATCGTGAAATCCAAAGCGCTTCAGCTTTGGCTGCCGCACCAGCGGCGTGGTCTCAAAATCCTCCGAGTCGCACTTCGGGCACTTCTTATCCTTGGCGTTAACCGCCGACCAGCCGCACTGTCGGCACCGGATTTCCTGGGCCTCGCGGGTGAGCCGCAGCGATTCCATGAACGTGAGGGACGGAAGGTCCGCGTCGCCCCGCTGCGGACTGGGGAAGAGCCATTGGGTATCGGGTTGCCGGCGCTTCTGCATCTCCCGCAAGTGGGCTTCGAGCTGGGGATTAAAATCCACATGGCGCGGTTCACGATTTTTGGAATCCCCTTCAGCGCCGATCGTCACGTGCCCCCGGGCAAAGTCAACGTCCTTCCATCGGACCCGCAGGGCCTCGCTACGCCGTGCCCCGCAGAATTGCATGAACCGGAGATAATCAACGAACTGGCGGGCGTTCTTGGTGGCCCGCAGGGCCACGGCACAGAGGTGATCAATTTCCTCCGGGCTGAAAAGCTCCCGCGACTTGGTGTCCACGCGCTGCCAGCCCAACCCCTCGAACGGCAGCGGCGGCTTCAAGTACCCATCGCGCATGGCGGCTTTGAGCGCGCCCCGGACGGCGACCAGGTGCAGATTCACCGACCGCGCAGAATAGGATGCTTCCGACAGTTCCGTCAGAAACCGGCCCAGATGAAAAGGCCGCAGTTTGTTGAGCCGCACGTCCCCGATTTTCTCAGTCCAGCGCTTCAGGTAGCCCTTTTCCTTTTCGATGGAGGAAAGGCGTTTGCCCGAGGCGTCCAATTGGGGCTTATACGTTTTTTCAACGTAGTCGCGGAACGTGGGTGTCAACCCCAGGGGGCGGAGCCGGTCGTCGGCCCGCTCGGTTTTGAGCCGGTCATAATCAGCCTTGGCTTCGGTGAACGAGACGCCCGCCAGCGGCACCCACCGGCTGGACTTGCAACCCAGGTCGTCAGTGACGGTGAGGTTGGCGTAGAACTGGGCATTGCGCTGCCACATTCCGCGCACACGGCGCTTGCGGGAGTCATAGACTTTCTGGTAACAATCAAGGCGTGACTTGGCTGTTTTCATATTTGGCAATGAGCTGGCGTGCATTTCCATGCACCTTACCATTTACCTTAGCAGCGTCAAGCCCCAAGGGGTTAATCTGGCGTAAAGCCTTTATAATCAACGATGCCGGTGTGGCGAAATGGCAGACGCACAGGACTTAAAATCCTGGGACCTTAAACAGTCGTGCGGGTTCAAGTCCCGCCACCGGCACCAAATTGAGAATCGTCAGCCAGTTCGATCCGCCCCCGCCGGCCAATTTCTTTTTGCCAGCAAGACAGATTTCGGGTTTCATCGCGGCATGAACAAATTGCTTGCCGCCGGCTTGGTTTCGCTGCTGACCCTTTTTAGCAACCACGCGCTCGGATTTGGCCCCAGTGTTTCCGACCCCCTTCCGCTTTGGCCCAACGGCGCGCCGGATGAAACCGGCCAGGTGGGCGCAGAGCATGACACCACCACCCCGGATGGCCGGCTCGTGGCCGGAAAGCGCGTGACCCGAGTGACGAACGTGAGCCAGCCCACCCTCACCCTGTATCGCCCCTCCAAAAGCAAGGCCAATGGGGCGGCGGTGGTGGTGTGCCCGGGGGGCGGCTACGGCATTCTGGCGCTGGATCTCGAAGGCACGGAAATCTGCCAGTGGTTGAATTCCATCGGCGTGACCGGTGTGCTCTTGAAATATCGAGTCCCGGTGCGTCCCGGTGACACGAACCATATTCTGCCATTGCAGGATGCCCAACGCGGCTTGGGTCTGGTCCGGTTTCATGCCCGGGAATGGAATCTGGACCCGAAACGCATCGGAATCCTGGGGTTTTCCGCCGGCGGTCACCTCGCCGCGAATGTGAGCAACCACTTTGACCAGCGCGCGTATGCACTCGTGGATGACGCCGATCAAGTCAGTTGCCGGCCGGACTTTTCAATGCCGATTTATCCCGCGTACCTCGTGCTCAAAAAGCAGAACACGCAGCTATCGCCCGAACTGAAAGTGACCGCCAATACACCCCCCACATTTCTAATCCAAGCCGAGGATGATGGCATCGGAGTCGAGAACAGCCTCTTTTATTACCTCGCTTTGAAAAACGCCAAGGTGCCGGTGGAAATGCACTTGTATGCGAGCGGCGGGCATGGATACGGATTGCGCCCGTCCAAAGATGACGTCAGCAGCTGGCCCAAACGCGCCGAGGAATGGCTGCGCGGAAGGGGTTTGTTGGAGCGAAACCACTGATTGATTTGCCTCGTAAAACTGAGGTTCGGCCACTCGGTTTGGAGGCGCCGGATTTGACGCCGTTGGGGCGCAAGATTGGAGGGATTTGATTCGGCCATTGAAACATGGTATGGAGTTAACACTGGAGCACGCACAATGAATTACATCAAACTTGGAAACACGGGGATGCGCGTATCGCGCATTTGTCTGGGCTGCATGTCCTATGGCAAACCAAAGGTCACGCCATGGCCAGACATGCTGAACTGGCCTTGGACGCTGACCGAGGAAGACAGCCGGCCCTTCATCCAGCGCGCCCTGGAACTGGGCGTCAATTTCTTCGACACGGCCAATGTTTATTCCATCGGTGAAAGCGAGGCGGTGTTGGGGCGGGCCATTCGGGATTTTGCCCGTCGCGACGAACTGGTGATCGCCACCAAGGTGAACGGGCCGGTTCGGCCGGACGTCAACGGTCGCGGCCTCTCTCGCAAGGCCATCCTCACGGAGGTGGACAACAGCCTCCGGCGGTTGGGGACGGATTACATTGATCTCTACATCATCCATCGCTTCGATTACGAAACGCCGCTGGAAGAAACGCTGGAGGCGCTCAACGACATCGTGCGGGCGGGCAAGGCGCGATACCTCGGGGCCTCGTCCATGTTTGCGTGGCAGTTCATGAAGGCCATCGGCATCCAGCGCGCCCATGGCTGGGCGACCTTCGTGTCCATGCAAAACTATTACAACCTGCTATATCGCGAGGAAGAGCGGGAAATGTTGCGTTTGTGCCAATCCGAGGGCGTGGGGGTGACTCCGTGGTCTCCGCTGGCCCGGGGCCGTTTGGCGCGCCCCTGGTCCGATGAGCCGGCAACCGACCGCGCCAAGACCGACAACTTTGCGCGAACGCTTTACACCCAGACGGTGGACATTGACAAGCCCGTCATTGATCGTGTGAATGAGCTGGCAAACCAGCGTGGTTTACCCCCTTCTCACCTGGCGCTGGCTTGGTTGCTCCACAAACCCGTGGTCACGGCTCCGATCGTGGGGGCCACCAAGACTCGCCATTTGGAGGATGCCGTGGCCGCGCTTTCAGTAAATCTGTCGCCGGAGGAGATGGTCCAATTGGAAGAACTTTATCAGCCGCACGCGGCTCCGGTGGGATTTGCTTGAGGGTCAGCGTTCTTGACCTGCGCTGGCAAAGGGGTACATTACGCTGAAAATAAGACGCTGCGGCAAGCAATTCCCCCTGAATTGTGCAGCGTCAAAAGGCAAATTACCATCAATTAAAAGATAATCGCCTGCCCGGCTTAAAGTGAACAAGCTGGAAGGGCAACCACAAACATGAAGAACCGACGCGCATTCCTTTTCGTTTTGATCTTGGCGACCCTCTTCGGAGCGCACGCCTTCGCCGGAATTCAGCTTTCGGTAACCATCGCGCCGCCGCCCATTGTCGTCTTCGATCAGCCCGCCTGCCCGGGCGATGGCTACGTTTGGACACCGGGCTACTATCAATATGGCGATTACGGCTATTACTGGGTGCCGGGCCAATGGGTGCTTCCGCCCAGCGTCGGGCTTCTTTGGACACCCGGCTATTGGGGCTTCGTCCATGGCAAGTACATCTGGAACGCAGGGTATTGGGGGCCGCAGGTCGGCTTCTACGGCGGCATCAATTATGGCAATGGCTACCCCGGGTCCGGCTTCACCGGCGGCCGCTGGGACGGGAAGGTATTCATGCATAATACGGCCGTCTCGAAGGTGGACCACAACCTCGTGCATAATACTTACGTGGACCGCTCCGTCGTGAAGGAAATCAAGGCTCCAAACCACGCGTACAACGGTAAAGGCGGGATTAAAGCGGCGCCCTCGAGCGTCGAGATGGAGGCTGCCCGCGCGCCGCACCAAGCCCCGACGAAGGAACAAGTTTCAGTGGCGCAAGAAGCGCATAACAATCATCTTGCCGCTCACGGCAATCCACGCGAATAAACACAAACTTTCACACCTCATTGCATTCCTTTAATTGGGCGCAGTCCTGCATGTGGCCGCCCTTTTTTTAGATCAAGCCATGCGCGCAGCGATTCAAAGAGTCAGCCGGGCCAGGGTCACCATAAACGACCATGTCAAAGGCCAAATTGGAACCGGTCTGCTGGTCTTGTTGGCGGTCGAGGCTGCGGATGCCCCGGAAGACATCGAATGGTTGAGCGGCAAGATGGTCCGGTTGCGTATCTTTCCGGATGAGGCCGGGGTGATGAATCGCAGTGTTCAGGAAGTGGGCGGCGACATTTTATTAATCAGCCAGTTCACGTTGTTCGCCAGCACGAAAAAAGGCAACCGGCCGTCCTATGTTCGGTCCGCCCCACCGCCCATTGCCGTACCGCTTTACGAGGCTTTCGTTCGGCGGCTGGGCACTGATTTGGGCAAGCCCGTGCAGACCGGTGAATTTGGCGCCGACATGCTGGTGGAACTCGTGAATGACGGGCCGGTCACGATCATCATAGATTCGAAGTTGAGGGAGTGAGGCATCCGGGCACGGACTTCCGGTCGCACGGGAACTTGTGCATCGAATGGTTCAACTGGTTGTCAGGCCGGGATGGCCACTTTTTGGCCGTCTTGGACGTTGACCATAACGGCTTCGGTTGAGAACACGTAACAGTCGAGCGTCAGGTTTTTCGCCGCCACCCGCACCGTGCAGGAAGTGGTGCCGGTGTGGATAACCTCGCTTTGGATTTCGATGATGTTGCCCAAGTGGGCCGGGGCGTGGAAATTAAATTCCTTGAACAAGCGCGTCACGAAACTGGCCTTCGGGTAGGCCAGGGTGGCGGTGATGTAAACTTGCTCGTCGGCCCAGCTCATCATCAGCCCGCCGAAGAGGTGACCTTGGTGGTTGAGGTGTTCCGGCCGGATGACCAGCATGTGTTTTTGTATCATAATCTTGCAACCTCAAAAAACTCTCATTGGTGAGCCCGCAGCAGCTTACGCAACTGTTTGGTCGTCTGCTCGCGATCCAATTTGCTGCCCGCCACACCCAAGGTCAACTGTTCCCAAGCCGCAACGTCCAGCTTTTCGTCCCCCAGCAAATCGTTTTCGCTCAAAAACACCAGACCGGCGGCCAAGGCCGTGCGCTTGTTGCCGTCCACAAAGGGATGGTTGCGGCACAAATAAAACAGGTAGGCCGCGGCAATATCAACAGGATCACTGAAAAGCGGCTGGCCCATCATCGTGGTCTGGGGAGCGGCCACGGCCGATTCCAGCAGTGCCTGGTCGCGCAACCCCGCACCACCGCCATGGGCCGCCAATACTTCGGCCTGGATGGCCTTGACCGCCTCGACCGTTAGATGGGCCGGTTGATTCATGACAAGCGGCGAAACAACTCACTGTTCTTGCGGATGACGCTTCTGGCTGTGGCGGCGGCCTTTTCGGGAAGAATCACCGGACGCAGCGGGGTCAGCACAATGGATCCCCCTTCGTGCACGGTTACGCTCACTTGATCGCCCACCTTGAGGCGCGCCAGATCCATGAGGGCGGCGTCCAACATCAGGCCTTGCGAGTTGCCGATCTTGGTAATCGTCTTGGTCATGCGGTTAAACTATGTTTAACCAGAGCTCCTGTCAAGTGGTGGAAATCGCCACCGTCACCAATATGTTACTTTACATCTGCTCATCCATTCCATAAAGTTTGCAGGTGTATATTTCAAAAATGGGGCGGCGTGGTTCCTCGGTCCTGATGGGTGCGGCTTTGGGCTGCCTGGTGGCTTGCGCCGGGATGCCCGCGCTCCAGGCCCAATCACTCTACAACGCCGGCTTGGGCAGCCTGCCGGAGTCTCCGTCCCAAGGCTGGACTTACGCCGTCCTAGGCAGCGCCGCCGAAGCGCTGCAAGGCGGCGCCGCCGTCCTCAATACCACCGCGACTGACGCCACCCAAGCCGGCTGGGAAGTCACCGGCGCCGCGAACTTGAATCATACCAACGGTTTCGCTCTCACCTTTACGGTGCAGGTGAATTCGGAAAGTCATGTTTCCACCAACCGCGCCGGATTCTCCGTGATCGTCCTCTGTAACGACAAGCAGGGAATCGAACTCGCCTTTTGGACCAACTCGATCTTTGCGCAGTCGGACAACCCGTTGTTTACCCAGGCCGAAAGCGTCCCGTTCGTCACCTCCACCAACGCCGTTACCTACACGCTGTCCCTTTTGGCCACCAATTATGTGCTGCAGGCCAATGGCGGCAATATTCTCTCAGGCCCCCTCCGCAATTACTCGGCGGATACCGCCCTGCTGAATCCCTACAGCACGCCCAACTTCATCTTTTTTGGGGATGACACCACCTCGGCCGCCGGCTCGTTTGCATGGTATAATGCCACGCTGCTGTTCCCGGTGAAATTGGTCCTCACCCCGACAGGCCTGCTTTCCTGGACCGGTGTGAGCAACAACACCTACCGCGTGCAAGTCAGCACCAACCTCATCAACTGGTCCGCCGCCGGCACCGCCGCCTCCGCCAACAACTCGTTCCAATTCACCGGCGCCCACGGCTCGCCGCGGCAGTTTTACCGCGTGGCATTTCCTTAAAGATACCGGCCGCACATTGGGGAATTTCCGTGCTGGCGCCAGCGGTGACGCCCCCGCTAAAATCCCTGAGATGAACCGTTACTCGTTCCGGCTGCACCTCTCCTCCGAGCAATATCTGGAATATTATCGGGGCACGGCCAAAAGCGTGGTAGTCAAAGCCACCAACGGCCAGATCGTTCAATTCCCGGCCGCCTTATTGCAGCGTTACGTTACATTGGAAGGCATTCACGGAGATTTTGTGCTGGACTGCGACGAACACCACAAATGCATCAGTTTGCAAAAAGTCTCGCCTGCCTGAACATCACCCGCCTGCGCTCACAGGCACAGTCATGCGCGGTGCTGCCGGCCCGCCTGAAGGTGGCGCGAATCGCGTGGGGGACTGAACTGCCAGCGCCACGACGGGCCCATTCCGGCCCTCCAGGACCTACGCGGGCCGCCCGCCCCCGAGCCACTATGGCATTTGCGTATTGCTGACGAATGCGATCCGGCGGCTGTCCGGCGACCACGACGGCACATTCATGGTCCCTTGTCCGCCATAGACGTAGGCGACGACTTTCGGGCTGCCGCCAGCGGCCGGCATCAGCCGCAAATAAACCTGTTGGTAGTACGGATGATCGGTGGGCTTCACGTCCGCGCCGTAGCTGAGGAACGCAATCCATTTGCCATCTGGCGAAAGATGCGGGAACCAATTGTTGAACTCGTCGTGGGTGACGGCTTCCTGCCCTGAACCGTCGGGCTGCATCCGCCAAAGTTGCATCCGGCCAGTGCGGCTGGAATTAAAGTAGATAAACTTGCCGTCGGGCGAATACTCCGGGCCGTCGTTTAAACCCGGCGCGTCGGTCAACCGGATCTCCGGCCCGCTGCCATCGGCGGGGATTTTGTAGATGTCGTACTTGTTGTTCCGGCCACCGGTGAAAACCAGCCACTGGCCGTCCGGCGACCACCCGTGCAAATACGAGGGCGTGAGCGGCGTGATGCGCTTGGGGCTGCCACCGGTGGCCGGCAATGTGAACACACAGGAAATGCCACCGTGGCTGATGCTCTGGTCGCTGATGCCGAGCCTCTTGCCGTCAAAGGACAAAACATGGTCATTATTATTGGCGGTGGCGCCACCGGTGTCCAGGAGAGCGGGCGTTCGGGCCGCCAAATCAAAGCACACCAGCCGGCCCCAACCGGCGGCGCGGCCGCTAAGGTTGTAGATGAGCGATTTTCCATCCGTGGTCCAGTTCGGGGCTTCAAACGGCTGCGCCGATTCGTGAATCGTTTCCAGTCGGCCGCTTTGAACCTCGAGAATTTCCAGCACGCTCCCCAAATAATCCTGATACGGCACGAAGTTCGGCGCGGCCGGGCGAATGACCCGCACGTCCCGGAATACGGCCTTTTCCACCACGGCGCCGAAATGCGAACAGACAAACAGACCCGCCAGGACATCGTCACCCAAATCCACATTCGTCAGGGAGGCGCTGACAAAGGGTTCGCCATAGCGCGCCGCCGAAAAAATAAACACGCCGCCGCGGCGCTCGAACTGCAAGACATCCGCGTTGGTCACGGGCAGCGTCAACTCTTCGGTGGCCGCTCCTTTGGTGCGTCGGAATTGCAGGGAGGTCAGGCCGCTGCCGTGCTCGGCGGCGTCGGCATAGGGCGCATCGGGCTCCAGACTGGAACGGACCATCCAACCGGCCTTGCGATGCTCCACCGCGCCCTGGCCGAGGAACGCCAGGCGGGTGCGCAAAATGAAATCTCCACGCGTGTGGCGCCAGGCAAAATGGAATTGGTCCGCGCTAAACCACATGTTGGTGCCCGAACCGGAGAGGGTATAGGCCTGATCCGCAGCATCATACGCGGCATCGCCGGCCAATTTTGGCGCGCCGATATCGCCATGATCTTGAAAGACGCCAACAGGATCGGCGGACGCCACACTGGCAATTAACAAAGCGGACATAATGATAAGCGGGCAGATTTGTTTTCTCATTTTTCGTTCAATGAACTGGGATTGCGTCGGCGGGTTTCGGTTCAAAATACCGGGCGGCGAAATTCAGGAACACGGGCCAGTTCGGCGCGTCGGTATGACCGGCACTGTGCTGGCGGAAGGCAAGGTCGCCATCCAGCAGTCCGGTTTCGATGGGCGGAAAATTGGTGGTGCCCAGATCATGTCTGCCAAGCAAAGCATAAACCGGCCCGGCGGCGGCGGCAGCCAAGAAATTGCCCTTGGCGTCCACCCAAGCGTCGCCGTTCGTGGACCCGGCGCTGATGAAGACCGGGCGGGGCGCGCACAGCGCAATCAGTTCATGCGCATCCACCGGCAGATCGTTCCAATGCAACGGGCCGGCATATTTGAGAAAATTTCCGGCCATCCAGTGATATTCGCCGCTGCCGGCGAGATTCTCGACCACTTCGCCCCAGTCCCGGCGATGCAATTTGGCGCCGCCTTCACCCGACGAACTGACATAAGCGATGGCAAAACGCGGATCATAAGCCATGGCCACCAAGGCCGCCTTGCCGTAACGCGAATGGCCCTCGATGCCCACGTGCCAGGCATCCACCGCCTTGTCGGTTTCAAAATAATCCAGCGCCCGGCTGGCGCCCCAAGCCCAGGCGCGCAAGGCGCCCCAGTCATCGGGCTGGCGCGGCTGGCCGCGATTGCACAGGCCGATGATGCCGCTGGTCAGGCCCGCCCCATCGTCCGCCTGCACACTGGTGGGAACCAACGTGGCACAGCCCCAGCCGCGGGCCAGAGTCTGCTGCTGCCAAGTCGGACCCGCCGGCAGGTTCGTGAACCGCAACCGCGCGAAGTTTCCAAAGTTGAACATTAATTGCATCATCACCGGCACCGGATGGGTGGCCAGCGCGGGCGTGGTGAGCGTCAGTTGAAGGTTGACCGCGATGTTCGTATCCGCCGCATTATCCACCTGCCCGACCAGCTTTTTGGTCACGACCGGCACATTGCCGTTGGTTTCGGAAGTGACGCTGACAATTTTCCACGTCACCGCCGGGGTTTTGGCCGGAACGCGCCCGTAAACTTCGCGGTCAAAATCCTCCACAATTTCCGGCCGCCGCTGCCGCCACCACTCATCGGCACTGGTCACTTTCCGACCGTTTTTCAACACCAGGGGATCAGGCAGATCGGGATAGGGATTGGCCTTGGCTTCATCGTAGTTGGCATAATTGGGCGACTTCGGGTTGCCGCCGTCACGTCCCCGCCGGATTTCGGTGATGTGCAACAAATCCATCATGCGCTGGTGATCGCGTTCGATGGCGGCCGGATCGGGGCGAATGGGATTATAGGCGGCCTTGGGCACCGCGTTGCTTGTGACCGCCAGTTCAAACCAGTCAAAATCCGCCGGCGCGCTGCTAACGCGGCCATTGCCGGTCGCGAACAAACCGGCCACGACGCCGGTGAAATTGAAATGCGCCCCCTTCTGCGCGGTCAGCATTTCGGTGGACAAGTCACGGGTGCGCGCCGTTCCCAGGCTCGTCTCGCCACTGCCGGTTGCCTGATAGAAAAATTCGTAGGTCTCCGGCGCGGCTTTGACCGTGAGCACCACCTCGCCCGGCGGAAGTTCATGGAACGATACCGGCTCGCCCAATGCCCCGGCCATGGTTTTGCGGAGGCCAACCTGCCGTTTGCCCTCCACCAGCGCCACCACGATGTCGAAATGGTTCTGTTCGTTGCCCCGCAGCGTCAGTCCCGCTTCTTCATTGGTCTGGCGCGGCTGAAAATCCAGTTTCGTTGCCAGCCGGCAGTTCAGCTCTGACTGCCGCCGGCCGATGAACGTGGGCGATTGCTCGTCATTTAGCGTCGCCGCCGCGCCGTGCAAGCGCAGCCACCCGGGACGCTCCGTCAGCGAGTAATCCGGCGCGACGGGATTGCGCACAAAACACCAGTGCAGGGACAAATTAGTGGTGTCGAATTCGTCGCGCGCCGGTTCCGACGGCCACGAATACGGTGGTAGTTTGGGTGCTGGCAGCGTCAAGGTGATGGGCTCGCCGTTATTAATGCGTGGCCAGCCATTTGTCCACGTGACCGGCGCCAGAAACGTCTCGCGTCCCAAATGCTGGAACGGTCCGCCTTGGGGACGAAATCCCAGGAAGACGATCCACCAACCGTCGGGAGTTTCCACCAGATCCCCGTGGCCCAAGCCCTGCAGCGGGTTGTCGGGCAGCGTACGGTGGGTCAGGATCGGGTTTGCCGGGTCGGGTTCAAACGGGCCCCACGGGGTATCGCTGCGCGCGATGGTGAGGCTGTGGTTGAAGCTCGTGCCGCCCTCGGAAATCATCAGGTAATACTTGCCATGGATCTTGTAGAGGTGCGGGCCTTCGGGCCAGACGCCGCCGGTGCCGCGCCACAGTTCCTTGCGAGGGCCCTCCAGTTTGCCGGTCTGCAAATTCAAAATCTGCTGTCCGGAATAACCGTGCTCTCCATCCACCTGCCGGGTGTAATACACCGTGCCGTCGTCATCGAAAAACAGCGACGGATCAATGCCTTCCCGATCCAGCCAGACTGGGTCCGACCAGGGCCCGGCGGCGTTGGTGGCCGTCACGTAAAAATTGCCGCCGTCGCTGCCAACCTCGGTGGTGATCATGTAGAAGGTGCCTTGGTGATACCGCAACGTGGGCGCGAAAATGCCGCCGGAGGAGTACTCGCGGTCCAGGTTCAACTGGCTCTGGCGCGTCAGCACGTGGCCGATTTGCCGCCAATGCACCAGATCCTTGCTCTGGAAAATGGGCACCCCGGGGAAATACTCGAACGAACTGTTCACCAGATAGTAATCATCCCCCACACGGCAAATGCTGGGGTCGGGATAAAAGCCGGGAATGATGGGGTTGGTGAACGTCTGCGCCGCGCCCAGACCCGACCAAACCCACAATGCGAACGCCGCCAGCCAGGCGGATTTGAAGTTCGGCCTCATCAGGTTTCCAAATCGCGGGTGCATGCGGATATTTAGCCACGAACCGGGCAGGTTATCACGAACGAATTTATGGCTTTGCGTGAAGCCTCGTTTCAGACTGCAGTGATGATGGCACTAAACCGCATCCCGTTGTTGCCGGCACTGGAGATGCGTATAGAAGATCTGGCGAGCAAATCAAGCTCGTTGGATGGCGGAACTGGCCGCTTTGAAACTGTTCGAGAAATTTGCCGATCAGGCAGTCAGCTTCACCGATTGCGTCTCCTTTGCGCTCATGCGCGAGGCGGACATTCAAACGGCCTTTTCATTTGACTCGCATTTCGAGCGCGCCGGTTTCAAAAAGTGGAAGTGAATCGCGCGGCGGCGACGAAGACAATCCTCGCGGCGCTGGACGCCACAAAGTTTACTCGGAAGCGTCAGCGCGCCAGCCCACCGGATATCCGGACGGCAAGACGACCAACTTTTCTTTGGGAACGTCGGCTGTGGGCGGCCAGCCGTCATCCAGATTCACCGTGGTGGTTTGACCCGCCTTGATCAGCACCGGCACTTTGACTTGGGCCTGGCCTTTCGCTTGCGCCACCACCATGTAAAGACCCGGCGGCAGACTGACCACGCGGGGAGCTTCGGAAAAAACATCCACCGTGTTGTTCACGCGTTGCAGCAGCTTGCCTTGCGGGGTGTAAATGGAATAGTCGGTGTGCAGATACCAAGCCGGATTGCCACTGACAAATCCCACCACGGCGGAAAAGACCTCTAATTGGCCGTTGCCATCATTGCTGGTCGGGCTTTGGGACGCCGGACCCGGTCCGACCGGTCCGAGCGCCAGCGGCGCCGTGGCGCAACCCACCAATAATAAAACCACCGCTCCACCAAAAAAACCGGGAAAGTATTTCATAGTTTATCGTATTTGAATTTCGCCGCTGACCGGATCTGTTTCTTCGCACTCAGATCCACAGCGAGTTGTCGTATCGGCGGATTATAGCCTGCCACGCCGTCCAAAACCAAACGAAAAATGATCCGGCTGATTTCGCGGTTTCGCGATATTGGTTCCCGCCCCTCCCCCCGGCGCCGGCAGACCGTGGCAACCGCAGTGTTACGAATGCCAAATATTGTATGAAGATTCCGCTTGCGCCGGAACCCCGAAAGTTGAAGATTGAAGCACATGCGTCCGGCCTTCGGGTCCGGCCGCACACCAGTACGCGAATTTGTATGGCGCTTAAAACTCTGCCAACGGCGGTTCCTGCGGTGTCCCCGGTGATCCCGGGCGGAACGCGGAGCCGTATCCTCTCCTTGTTCGGACTGCTCCTGACGCTCAACGTCGGGGCGTGGGTTTGGGCCTTGGTGGCGTTTCATCATCATCCCGTGCTCCTGGGTACCGCGATGCTGGCCTATGCTTTCGGCCTGCGCCACGCGGTGGATGCCGACCACATCGCCGCGATTGACAATGTCACCCGCAAGCTGATGCAACAGGGCAAACGGCCGGTGGGCGTCGGTTTCTTTTTCTCTTTGGGCCATTCGACGGTGGTCTTTGGCTTGTCGGCCGCCATCGCGCTGACCTCGGTGGCGATCAAGGACCATTTCGCCTCCTTCCAAACCATCGGCAGCGTCATTGGCACGAGCGTCTCGGCCTTTTTCCTGTTGGCGATCGCCTTGGCCAACCTCGTGGTCCTCCTTTCGGTCTATCGGACGTTCCAACATGTCCGGCAGGGCGGACGGTTTACCGATGAGAACCTCAATTTGCTCCTGGCCCAGCGCGGATTCTTTGGCCGCATTTTTCGAAATCTGTTCACGTTGATTCAGCATGGCTGGCAGATGTATCCCATCGGCTTTCTGTTCGGGCTGGGTTTCGACACCGCCACCGAGGTGGGCGTGCTGGGCCTTTCCGCCACGCAAGCCACGCAGGGCCTGTCCCTCTGGTCCATATTGGTGTTTCCCACCCTGTTCGCGGCCGGCATGGCGCTGGTGGATTCCACTGTCAGCATCTTGATGTTGAGCGCGTATGGCTGGGCGTTTGTGAAGCCCATTCGCAAACTCTATTACAATCTGATCATCACCTTCGTGTCGGTGCTGGTGGCCTTGCTCATTGGCGGCCTCGAAGTGCTGGGCCTGATCGGCGACCGCCTCAAAATCCACGGCGCACTCTGGGACCTGATCGGCTCGCTCAACAACAACGAGAACTTTGGCCGCATCGGCTTGGCCATCATCGGCGTCTTTGTGGTCAGTTGGGCCGTCTCGCTCCTGGTTTACCGGCTGAATCGTTACGACGACATCAAAGTCAACACGGCCGACCCGGTGGGGTGAGGGTTGTCTCACCCCCGCAATCCGCATTTCGCGCAAAATTTTCTTGCCAACCCCGCCCGCGCGCAGGCATTTTCCGACATGGCAGCAACGCGCAGTTCCAATCTCGACGATACGTTCTACAAAGCGGCGGATGACTTTTTCGCCGCGAACTCCAAGGTGGGCTTGACGTATGATGACATCACGCTGGCCACGCTGTATTCCCAAATCCTGCCGCGCAACACGCAGCTCGGCACCACGCTGGCCGAAAGCCTGCACCTGAACATCCCGGTGATTTCCTCCGACATGGACACCGTCACCGAATCGCGCATGGCCATCGCCATGGCGCTCAACGGCGGCCTGGGGCTGATTCATTACAACATGCCCGAACGCGACCAGCTTTCACAGGTGAGCCGCGTCAAATACCACGTCCAAGGCCTGATTCAGGACCCCATCAAAGTCGCGCCCGAACAGCTCATTGGCGACGTCCTGGCCCTGATCGAGGAAAAACGATTTGGTTTCAGCACTTTCCCGGTGGTGGACGGCAAAGGCAAGCTGGTGGGCCTGCTCTCCGGTCACGTGGTCAAGCCGCGCTACGCGACGAAAAAAGTGATGGAGGCGCTGACCCCGCGGCCGCAGGTACACACCATCACCAAAAAGGAATTGGGCAAGGATCCCATCGCCCGGGCGGATAAATTTTTCACCGAACATCTGGGCATCCACAAGTTGCTGGTGGTGGACGATGAGGATCATCTTCACGGGCTGATCACCATGAGCGATGTGGAGCGGATTACACAGGAGCGGAAGGCCCAGTTCAAGCCGGCGCGGGACGCCCAGTTCCGCCTGGTCTGCGGCGCGGCGGTCAGCGCCACGCGCAACGCCTTTGGCGAACTGGACCGCGAGCGCATTCTGAACCACGTCAGCGGCCTGGTGGAGCGCGGCACGGACGTGGTGGCCGTCTCCACGGCGCACGGCCATAGCCAAGGCGTAGGCGACACGGTGAAGGTGTTGCGCGACGCCTTTCCGAAACTGCCGATCATCGCCGGCAACGTCACCAGCGCGGCGGGCGTGGAATACTTGGCCGATTGCGGCGCCAACGCCATCAAAGTAGGCCAGGGCCCCGGGTCCATCTGCACCACCCGCATCGTGGCGGGCGTGGGCATTCCGCAAATGACGGCGTTGTACCTCTGCGCGCGCGCGGCGGCCAAAAAGAAAGTGACCATTCTGGCGGACGGCGGCATCACCAAATCCGGCGACGTCGTGAAGGCGCTGACGCTGGCGCACGCGGTGATTTGCGGCGGCATGTTCGCCGGCTGCACCGAGGCCCCCGGCGAGGTCATGGAAATCGGCGGCAAACTTTACAAGCAGTACCGCGGCATGGGCAGTCTGGCGGCCATGAAAGCCGGCAGCGCCGCGCGCTACGGCCACGACAAGGCTGACACCACCCGCAAACTGGCCGCCGAGGGCATCGAGGCGCTCAAGGAATCCGTCGGCTCGGTGGATCGCGTGCTGGCGCAGCTCATCGGCGGCATCCAAAGCGGCATGGGCTATCTGGGCGCGGCCAATTTTGACGAGTTGCGGACCAAGGCGCGGTACATCCGGGTCAGTCCCGCCGGCCAGCGCGAAGCCGCGCCGCATGACGTGGTGGAACTAAAGACGGGGAATTAAAGCCCCAGTACTTTCAATGCCCCGGATTCTGGGCGCACCACCGCTGCCACATGCCGCGAAAGGCGGCTTCCAGACCGCCGACAAATCGCGGCGCGTCGCAAATCGGGCTTTGGCGCATTTGCTCGCTCAACCGGAGTCGCACGTTCGCCAAGCCGGGCAGATCACTCGCTAATTCCCGGCATTTTGCCACATAGGCCTCCGGCGTGGTGACACCCCATTCCGGGAACCCCAAGTGCGATACCAAGCTCAACCCTACGCGTGCCACATGGGTTTTACCGGCCAACGTCACTACTGGCACGCCCATCCACAAGGCGTCGCAGGTGGTCGTCGTGCCGTTGTAGGGGAAGGGATCCAGACCGATGTCCACCCGGTTATACAATCCCATGTGCTGTTCCTTGGAGAGCCCGGCGCCGAGCAACTCGAGGCGTCCGGCGTCAACTCCCGCCTGTAAAAACTGGCCGCGCAGACGGGCCGCAGTTTTGGGGTTGCCCAGTCCCTGCGATTTCATCAGCAACCTGGCGGTTGGCATTTCGCGCAATAGCCGGGCCCAGAGGGCAACGGTCGGTTCGCTCACCTTGCGGAAGTTGTTGAAACATCCAAAAGTGACCTGGCCATTGGCCAGCGCCGGCAAGGGTCCCACCGCCGGACTTTCGGCGGGGGCGCAATAACAAGAGAAAGCCTGCGGCAGACGAATGAGCTGTTCACTATGCCATTGCTCTGTTTGACCCGGGGGATCGGTGATGTCATCGGTCAGCCGATAATCCATTGCGTCCAAGCCGGTGGTGTTGGGGTAGCCGATCCAAGTCACCTGCACCGGCGCGGGTTTGTGGGCAAAAACCAGCAATCCGCCGTCCGTGGTGTGCCCGGCCAAGTCCACCAGAATATCTATGCCATCTTGGCGGACCAATTCCGCCGCTTTTTCCGCAGTCAACCCGGAAATGTCCCGCCATTGGTCGGCCGAGTGACGCAATCGCTCGGTCACCGCGTCCGGCGTCTTGACGTTTGCATAACAAAACACCTCGAAATTTTCCCGCTGATGCGCCTGCAAAACCGGCGCGATGAACGAAGCGACCGGATGGTCGTGAAAATCGGGGGAGACATAGCCGATGCGCAGGCGGCGGTCCGGTTGGGGGTCATTGAAAAGCGGAGACCAGGTATTGCGCAACGGCCGCTCAAACCATTCTGACCACAGCCGATGTTCCTCGAAATGTTCGGACGGTTCGGTCTCGGGCAAGTAATTGAGCAGATAAATGAGATTGGTCTGAGTTTCGGGCGCGGGGTGGGTCGCCATCGCCATCCGATAATGAGTGACCGCTTCCGCCAACAAGCCCTCCTCCACACAAACCCGGCCCAAACCATGACGGGCGGCGGCATAAGTGGGCCGCAACTGGAGCGCTTCAAACAGTTGCTCCCGAGCCTCCTCGGTCCGGTGTTGCGCGAGATAGGCCTGCGCCAAAGCCTCCCGGGCCTCGGGCAGCGAGGCATCCAGCCGCGTGGCCTGCTGCAAACATTCCACCGCTTCGTCCAACTGCTGGTTCTCCAGGCAGGCCATCCCCCGGCTCAGCCAAAAGAGCACATCCGTGGGCGACAGCCGCGTGGCGTCCCGCAAACTCGCCGCCGCCTCGGATCCGCGCCGGAGCGTGCGCAGGGTGTTCCCCAATTGATGGTGGGCCTCCGCCAGATTGGACTGGATGGCAATGGCCGCTTGAAAGGCCGTCGCCGCCTCCTCGGGCCGGTGCAGTGCATTCAGGGCAAACCCGCGCTGCAAGTGGGCGCGGGCGTGCTTGGGGTTGGCGCGGCTGGCTTGGCTGAACAGGATGATGGCTTCCTCATGATCCCCGCCCTGTTGCACCACCAGACCCAGCAGATACAGGGCATCAGGTTGGCGGGGCCAGCGCTGAAGAATCTGCCGGTAAACCGCGGTCGCCTGCTCCAACTGCCCCGCGCGCTGCAATGCTATTCCCTCCTGCACGAGTGTGATCGGATTCATCGGTGCTGAAAACTACCGGGTTTGCCCCCGCGACGAAAGAGAATACCGTCCGACAAGTATGTGCATGATGTCAGCTATGCCGAACGACGAAGACGACCCAGTGCTGAGCCACGGCTGTGGCTGGGGAGTTCGTACGCTTGGTTGGACTGCATCATTTCTCCAACTCCTCAATCTGACCAAACTCAAGCTGACTCAACTTGCCAAGTGTAACGTCGAATCGTGGCAGAATAAAACCATAGGACATCCGCTTCCCGGCGGGCTTTTCATTTTCCCAATCGTAAGCCGTTAATGCCTATGACCTGCACCCAGCTCACCGGCAACGGCGTCACCCCCTTCCCGGAGTACGCCCCCGGCAACGTGGTCGGCATGATGCAGATCCTCGACCTGACCTACAGCGACGCCGGCGAAGATGACCTTAAACGCGGGGCATTCCGTAGCCGAGGGCATTGAGGGCCTCGCGGAATGATCTCTCCTTGTCCACGGGAATGACCAGCCCTCGATCACCTATGCGCTGGCAGAGCTTGCCGGCCCGGTCATCCCGGGCAATTCCCTCCGCGATCTGTGGCGAGAGGCATTCGATCAACAGGCAACTGCCTTTGCAGACACAGGCCGCGCCGCGTTGTTCCGCAGAGAGAAGGAACGCTTCAACGGCTTCGGGCAGCGGTTGCGGATCGCAGACGCTGAGGAAGGCGCGCAGCTCGGCCACGCGCGCACCCTTCTCGACGGACTGAAGAGCCTTGGCTTCATTGAGCGACCAGAGTTGGGCGGTTTCCTGATCGGCGAAACCCGCGAGCAACAAGACCTCGTCGGGCGAGAGCGTCCCGCGATCAATGCGGATCTGCCTTTTCGGCAGGACCGTCAGCGCCACGTCCGGCTTGGCTTGCGGCGGTTCATAGGTTTCCATCCGGCCGAGAATGAAGGCCCCAAGGGGTGTCAATCGAAAGTATCGCAGGCCGTCGTACCGGCTGAGGAAGATGAGATCATCAGCGCCCCATTGACCTTTGAAATCATTTCGGGCGCCCACCGGATGTTCATAGGCGACGTCAATCATGCCGATGGGTGCGGCGTATTCGAACAAGAGGCACAGCAGATATCGCTCCTGAAGAATATTCCAGCCGCCGTAACCGTCATAGCCAAGACTGCCGTATTGAGGATCGCAGAGATACAGGCTCCAGGCATTGCTCGTCACTTCAAACTGAAATCCTGCGGCCTGCATGTGCCGGGAGAATTCACCTGTTTCCACCCAGCGCCCAACGGGGCATTCTGCGAGCGCGTCGCAGATGGCGAGGCGCCGCCCCGCAGGCGGCGTCAAGCCCTGCCGGCCCTTTCCTTTTTGCCCCTTGATGGTGTCAATGCGGCTGAACTCATCAATGATCTTGTTGGCAAGCCACGCATTCCAGATGTCGCGCAGGGTCTTTGCCGGGGGCGCGGCCAGCGCGATTCGCCCCAGTTTGGTCAAGGCGAGCTTGCCATTGCGGACGGCGGCGAGCCTGGCGGCTTGAACGAGCAGCGGCCAGGCAAACCCTTTGATCGGCCCAATCTCCGGATCCCAATCATTGGTCTTTTCGGT
>Ga0316217_10002355_pt1 | contig 22859 bp, 23 predicted proteins | sample 1anoAmetaG_FD_203633 | JGI IMG/M metagenome (GOLD analysis project Ga0316217, IMG submission 203633) | Freshwater microbial communities from Trout Bog Lake, Wisconsin, USA - 1anoA | ecosystem: Environmental > Aquatic > Freshwater > Lake > Hypolimnion/Profundal zone | place: USA: Wisconsin...
GATCCCCGTGCTGATTCCCGAGGGCTATAGGGCGACAAGACAACTGCTGGACCGGGGTGCAATTAGGTTTGAAAGGGAGAACGGCGACAATTGCTTTCAGCTAAGTGTTACCTACTGGACCACCGCTCGGCTTCCGACGGAGGACAATCCTGACCTGCTTGGGGCTTTGGCCGTACATGAGGTGCTGGGTGTCAAAACCGGCAGGACGCCGGGACGGATAGCCGTCAGCTTCGATAATGGCTTGGTGTCCGAGGAGACGGGTGGAGGGACACCCGGCCATCGGCTCATCAGCCTTTTATCGGAATCGCATGAGTCTACCCCATGGCGATGCTACAAGCAGTATGCGGAGATACCTATGCTTACTCAAAGTGAGCGGGCATTTACAACAAACGCCAAGGTCTGGAGTGAAGCGCAATTGCGGCTGGCCGAACTTCAGCAGGCCGGGCGTGAAAAAGGCATTGAGTCCTTGCAGAAGATCAACCGCCTGCTGACCGGCGTGGAAGTGTTCTGGCTGGCGAAACAGAGGCCAATAGCCCGAGTGATGGTCCCTAAAGTGTTGGCGTCACTGAAATCCGATCCAGCAGTTGTGCCGAGTATCGTGAGAATCGCCTCTGCCGAAGAGGCTGCGTGCGGGCCGGATGCCGTTATGCCCGAGGCAACTATTTCGCCGGAGGCGGTACGATTCTTTAGACGCTGTTATCCACAGAAAGCCAAAAATGAGCCAACAGGCGATGTGCCGATCTTGGCGAAATGGTGGATGGCACAAGTGACTGAAAGCGTGAAAAAGGCGAAAGAGCGAAGAAACCGACCTCACCGCAGAAACGGTAAGAAAGGGGCGTCTGAGCAACAGTCCCGTAGAAAGAAAAAGAAGAAGACGTAGAGGCCACTCGTACCGTATGCTGCTCGACTAATCTAGCTAGAGAAAGCGTTTTCATGGCTTTCGGGTGCCGGGAGGGGCCGTCGCCGCCAAATCCGCCCACACACGAAGTATCCTATTGTCGAGGAATGGAGGAACCTCTGTGACGCCCAATCGACGCAGCAGATGCAAGCTCTCTACCAACCCAAGCTCAATCGTCTTATTGCACTGCTGGCGATGGGCCACGGCGAGGTTGCGAGGATTGTCGAGGAACTCCGGTGTCAAGGCCAGCACGCAAACACCTCGCACGAAGGGAATCCGGTGAGCAAGTTGAAACGGGTTGGCCTCTGCACGAGGAGTCTTACAGATTTCGCAAAGGGAATCTGTCGAGATCGGGTTATCCCGTGCCGGAAACCGGACGGGAGGGCGACGCAGGTAGGTTCGCCACTCACCCTCCGTCAGGAAGACACGTCCCTCGAAACCTGCCCACTGCACTTGAGGCCAGTTGTGTTGTGCCATTGTACGACCTGTCCCTTCAATGCCGGAGAACTTAGATTACGCACCGGTTTCGGCGGCACTCCCGCTGGATTGGTCACGTTTTGCCATCGCTCCGAGTTGCTGGAGCAGTGATCGGGCGAACACATCGATGTCGTCCGGGGAACCGTTGGCGAGTAGTGCCAGCACGTCCGTCGCCAACACATTCGGAGCCTTGTATCGTCGCCTTCGCATCTGTTGGGCCGATGGCGGCAGGATACCCCGCCTCGACTTGGAATCCGCTTGTGGGTTTGTCAGGTATTCATTCGCCCACGCCTCATCGAAGCCCGCCCAATCGATGGCGGCGTTCCGGCCCCCGTCGCCGGGCTTGAACTTAGTGTCCTGTATTGAATAACCTACCGGGTTGCGGCCTTCCAGAACTTCACGACAAAGGTAGACGAACCGTCTGTCGCCATGGCAAATGCCACGGGATTCGGACGACATGTCTATCGGAACGAACTTGAAGTCCTTCCATTTGGTCTTTCGCATGGGTCACCTGACCTTCCACCTTTCTCAGGATTTGCCCTTCGATCTATTACACCACGGGTGCATGGCATCCACCGGCAGCGTGGGAGTTGACGTGATCGATGGCCCAACGAAATAGCCTACCGTTCATTTCCGTCGCCCGTCCTATATAGAAGTTGGCTACAGCGGTGGCTCGTCCGGTTCTTGCGGCTCTGGTGGCTCGTCCGGTTCTTGCGGCTCTGGTGGCTCGTCCGGTTCTTGCGGTTCTGGCGGTTCGTCTGGTTCTTGCGGTTCTGGTGGTTCGTCCGGTTCTTGCGGCTCTGGTGGCTCATCCGGTTCTTGCGGTTCTGGCGATTCATCGTACCACGATTCCCACACTGGAATGCGGTCTTTGGGAACTAACGATCTCAGCCTGTTCACCCACTTCTCAATATCTTGTCCAATGGCTGTAACTGCCTCTGATTCAGCTACCTTTCGCCCGGATTCTTCAGCCTGCTGACGGTCTTTGGCTGACGACACAATCGATGCAGTGATCTGTGCCACCGTCGCCTTGCCCGCACCCATGTTCAATAGAAAACGGTCAAAGCGCAGAATATTGAAGAATTGGTTTGTTTCCCGATGGAACTCTTCCACCAATTCAAATCGGGGGAAGAGCGGCTCGTCCCCAAGTTTCACCATCCAGTCGGCCTTACCGTCGTTTGTGATGAATATAACGTTTTGATGGCGGTCCTTACCCAACTTCAGGATGGAATGCCAAATCAATATATCCCCGATTCCTCCATCGTCCTTGCTCTTATCCATAAAGCCGGGAGGGATACCGTGCGTTACCCTATGGGCGAGATCGGCAGATAGTTCCTCATGATTCTTGCCGTGGCTGATAATGTGCGTTGGAGCAAATAGCTCGCCGTATAGTTTGCTGACCGGATCGTTCCAGTTCCAGTTGCGAACTTCCTGTTCCAACAAATGCAATTGCGCCTTAAACTCCTTAATTGTAGCGACAACCTTCTCGCTGCTCTCGACCGCAGACTTATACGCCGCCAGATTTTCGAACATCGGTATCTTGATTTCTTTTGGTTTTTGGGGGATTTCGCTCAGACACTGTTTAATATGGCCGTATGCATCAGCGATCTTGGCTGCACGATGACGGGCGTATTCACGGATTGCCTGTTCAGGCAGGAACAATCGATCTTTCTCGACCAATTGCTTCAATACCGCCGCCACATCTTGAAGGCTGTCCTTTCCTACAAGGAATGGGGCCAACATCGTGTTGGCATCCAGAACAAACAGGCAGTCCTTCAACAATTCGTTCAATGGTGGGTATACGGTCTTCAGGAGGGATTCCGGCGACGGGAACACCTTTTCGATGATGAATTGGTCATAGTTCGCTGGTTTACTCGGCTTCGCATCCTTCTTGTTTCCATCCGTGGCGGGGGGCGTCCCGGTTTCCGCCGGTTTCTTACCCCCGGCCTCTTTATTTTGCTTATCCGCCATGTATTCCTCCAGTACACTGAAGTCGAGAAGCCGATCATGTACACAAACAGCGGCCTTGGCAAGTACGATTTGCGGAAATATGGATGATGACCGAGAACAGTTACTTCCAAAACACACTAGAATATGGCGGTGGCTGCGACCGTCCCGAAAACAGAACGTTCCTCAGATTAGCCGGGGAAGTCTGGTGAGCGTTGGTGATCTTGTACTGTCGCAGCAACTTGACGATACCCCCTCGCCAGCTTCAATGCCGTGCTGCATGATATACGTGACCAGCCGGGCATGGGAATTGACGGCAAGGACAAATATGGGATGATTGAAACATCGATTATACTCGGGTCGGTTCGTCACGCATCGAATCGAACCGCACCCCGACCGTTTCACGATCAATGTCAGAACTGAGGTGGCTATGCGAATGCATGTGCGTAGTCCGTGGGCGATCTTTGTAGGGCTGTTCTTTTGTGTCGCTAGTCTCGTGTGCGTGTATGACTACTGGGTCAGAACCGCTGCCCTAGATTGGCCTACTGTCATGGGTCAGGTTGACAACAAAGACAGCGCAAAGTGGACGGGGCGGGGCGGCACTGAATTCCAGTTCTACATAAACTACAAAAGCGGAGGGCATAAGTATTGTCGTAAAATGGCTTTTAGACAATTGCCATCCAGTGAGGTGCGACTGCATGTTGATCCAAAGGATTCCGGCAATGTCTACAGCGAAGAAGAACTTCTGAAATACCGGCACGATGAACTCTGGGTAGTGCCTTTGTGCATGATCTGTGGCTTGTTCTCGGTATACAACGGCGTACTTGTTCTTGGCCTAGCAAATCCACAAAATCGATTGGGCCGACTTTCCCAACTAAAACGCTCCATAGCCGAAGGTGTAGGAAGAAGTGCCAAAATAATAGGAACGAGACTGCAAACCGGGATAATCGTGTCCATTGGCGGCACAGTTTGCCTGTTAATAATATTGGCGATCCTATATGGGATAGCGGATTGGTTCTGGGAACTTGAGGAAGGGCTGTTCGCCATAGTGGGGCGGTTTCCTGCGGGCATTGCCACGGGTGCAATCGCTGCAACCATTATCACACGGTATGCTATACGAAGTGATTACGAGGCAAATTCACGGCTGCTGAAGCAACAGTGCGCTTGCCTTATTCCAACGCTCCGCATGGATTACCGTATCGGTCCCATGTTCAAGACCGTGAAGCAGCTTACCACTGCTATAGCGGCTGGCAAAGTCATTAAAATGTTTCATCCAATGGACTGCTATGAAACGATTCCGCCAGCAAAGCGAACAGGCATATACGCAGTGGTTGAAAAGCACTTTACTATTCTCGTGAACGTCAAAGACGATGTAGTGGTCAGCATTGTCCAAGATGCTGAATAACTCAAGGGTAGCACAGACCACCGTGTCGATTTTGAATATTGGAGCCGCTTTAGGGTAATACCCAGAGGCCACTTGGTTGGAGAATACCGTGGGCAGAGTCAACGGTGGAAGCATTTTGTACACAAGTTCTGAGGTTCGACGAGCCATCATCGACCTGTTTTATCGATCCAAAGGCCGAAGGGTTGCCATTGCCGGATTTGTTGGCGACGGAGCGGAAAGCTACCTGCCTCGCCCCAAGGGGATCGAGCTAGTCTGTTGGCCGAAGGCCGGGGGAACTAACCCGAATTCGCTGCGGCGACTGGTGAAGAAGGGGGTGGTCGTTCGATTTGCCGACAACCTGCACATGAAGGTTTATTGGGCAGAAGGTCAGGGGGCGGTGATAACGTCTGCGAACCTGTCCACAAATGCTTTGGGTGCCGGTGATCTCAAGGAACTGGGTGTGAAACTGGGCCGGGGGCAGGTAAACATTCAGCGGGTTCTTGGCTCGCTACGATCCCGTCCAATGGGCGATGCGGAACTTCGAACACTGGATCGGCAGCACGCACTACTGATGGCAAGGCAGGGTGGCCGCACCGAAAAGAAGAATGCAATATCGTTTGCAGACTGGTACGTCTCATCGGCCCGTCAAAAGTGGAAACTGTGGTCGTGGGCCGAAACGGTGAGCCAGTCGAAATTCTCAAAGGATTTTGTGAAGAGTCAATACTCCGTCCCAGCCCCACACTGGACGTACGCCTGCCCGCCCAATGCGTTTGTCAGAAGCGACTGGATTCTGACATGCCGGATTACTGGAAAACGGATAAGCAGGGTTCAGTGGATGTTTGCGGACTTTGTTGTTCGGGTGCCAAAGTCCGATCCGACTTACGACAAGGAATGGTTGTGTGAAATTATTCAGGTGTGGCCCCTTGGACGCTATGCCGCACCACCCTTCCGATTGGGCCGAGAGTTCGTGACCGGATTTAGGAAGGCCGTCAAAGAGTTTGGCGTCGAACGTGTGGAGGCTATGCGAAGTGGGCAACCACCTGTGAAACTGGTGGACCTGATGTGTAAGCATTGCGTCTGAGCCGCACGTAGTGGATTGGCGGCATGCCCCACGGCATGGAATCGTTGGAAAGTTGGAGCCAAAATTGAAGATCATCTGGGACATCACCCTCAACGACATCGCCACTGTCAAAGCCTTCCTTGCCCCGCTGGAAGGCAAACGGTTTGTCAAAGGCCGGATCGCCAAGAACGTAACCGGCCCGAAGCCTGTATTCTCAAAAGACCTTTTCTGGCATCGGATGATCGCCTGTTTGCTTACGACCCAGCAGAAGTCAGGACCAAAATCTGCCATCACCCGGCTTATTCTTGAACAGCCATTCCCGCTAACCTACCAGACCTGCTGTGCAACAGATCGCCTTGAAACACTGGTGCGTGACGTTCTATCACAGGCCGGAGGTATCCGACGTTCCAGCAGAATTGCCGTCGAGGTCAGTGAAAACCATAAGCGGCTGGAAAGTGGGTTCTGGGCCGATGTTGAAACCGCATGGGGGCTGCTTGCCGTAGCTGACGATCCCGCTGAGGAGCGGAAGGCGGCACGAATGATCGATAATGAACTCAAGGGGTTTGGACCCAAGCAGGCCCGGAATCTTCTTCAAGTCCTCGGCCTGACCAAATATGAAATTCCCATCGACAGCCGGATCACGAAGTGGTTGCAGAAGAACAATTTCCCATTGCACCTTACCACCCAAGCCCTGTCATGCCCTGAAGTGTACGAGTTGATTCTGGATGGCGTGCAGGAACTATGCCGGAAATGCGATGTCTACCCCTGCGTGTTGGACGCTGCGATCTTCGCCAGTTCTGATGGCGATGGGTGGGATGACGTGGAGGGGATTTGGTGAGCATGTCTGCGCAAAGGAGACGCCATGCAAGAGAATTAACTTCAGACACCTACGCTATTTGGCAGATCATTCGGAAACACATTCAAACCGCTACACTGCTTCTTGATAGGCCGTTAAGGAGGCACGACGATCCTTAACTAGGTTTGGTGTGTAGCTATTCTTTGTCTCGGCTGTTCCAATCCCAAGAAGCTTGTAGACGCTGCCTCCAATGCCGGGGACAACTTGCCCTTTCCGGTCCATATGGGTGTCCTTAGCGAACCAGATATAACGGAAGTTCTTTGCGATATTTTTACTGAATTGTTCTTCTAGACGTTGTTCCGCACCTTTCAATATGACGGGAGCAAGCACAACGATCTTGTGAGGTTTCATGTCGTGAACAAGTGCTTCTATGTTCGTTCGGACCACACAGGAACTGGCGATTATCGACTTAACAACCAGAAATGAGTCCACATCAGTTATGTGTTCTACATACTGACGAATGATTGGAGCTGCAACGTATCCTGTCTTTTTGATAGATCGACGTTCATTCCAGAAACACGCTACCGCAATTGAATTCCTGCCCAAGTCGTGCAGTGAATCCAAAACGCCTTTAGCGAGAAAGTCCGCATCTTCGTTTGTGCAGATCAGAAGCGACTTGCTGTTCGATGGTAATGCAGAGTGTGCCAGAGAACCCAAAGACTTCCCTAGTTCAAACATGATTGTTTGATAGTCTTGGACAGAGGGGTGCTTTGTGAGTTGATCGAGAAGCTTCGTTACCTCAGGCGAGGCATCAGGGGATAATACTCTTCCACTCATAATAGACCCTCGAAATCCGAAAAGCTGCTCGGATTATTCTTTAATATTCTATGCATGAAACGGTCAAATTCCTTGCTGCTACACGGAAACGGAAAAATCCCATTGTATTGAATGGCCGTATGGCTCCATTCAAGATAACCTTTGTTGGTATTCCAGCTTAGATCAGGAATGGCGTTCAAAATATCCCTGACTTTGGCCCATTCGATCGGTAGAACGTTCCACAATTCCCGAAGAAGAAATTTCCAACGTCTAATGTTCTTAATGACCCGTTTCAGGTGGCAGTAGGTGTTGGGATTGTGATCAGCCCACGCTGAATTAAAGGCCGCTGCTAAATCCTCTAAGTCAGTGATCTCAGGATTTGCTTTCGCACAGAGATCAGTTAATAGTGATTTGAATTGCGGACGACCTGCAATGTCAGTTGGTCGGTTGAGAATTGGGAAAAGAATAATCGAGGTAACGTTACCTAAATCGGCGGGGATGTTTTGGCGGAGTGTCTTGTGTACCGCTTGACGAGCTACCACTAGACCGAGGTCGAACGCCGTACCAGATTGCTCGCACTGGTGTTTTTGTTTGCGGAACTCTTTCTTGAGCTTTCCTTTGTTGGCAGTCCATGACACAGTCTTCCCAGATTTCAGTTGTAAATAATGCGACTTGTCGGGTTCTTTCACCAGAAGGTCATCGACTGGTGAGTTTCCCTGCTCTTTGATCCGCAAATTGGTCCCGTTGTCGATGGATGCGCCAGCGAACCGAATTAATTCTGTAGTGGCATAATAATCTTCATAGCGGTTGCCCCGCTTGTTGCTTCGCCCACCGATTTGCCGTCTGTTCTTTGCCAAAATTCGGGTTCCAATCGGGTTTCTGTTACGGATAGGAGCAGGTTACCACGCACCCCTATATCAATCAACCTCATGTGTGATTTGTGGAGGTATCTGCTAATCACGGTAAGAGCAATAGCCGGAAGTGCTGCCGTCGAACTTCGCAAGGCGTGGGTGGCTGCGGGATGTCCCAATCGGAACGGATGAAAGGTGAAGCCCGCCATTGAAAAGGTACTTCCCCTTTCTGGCCGGGAACGCTATAACGCAGCCCCACGGATGGGTGGTTGCTCACGGAGGGGCTTTTTGTTTGGCGGGCCAACGACACTGCTCAGGTCCGTGAAGGCCACTGCACGATCTCGAAGGGGCCGTCCTCGGGCACGAAGGGGGGCATGGGGGCAGGGCAAAAAAATGTGAGGATTTGCGACTTGCCCTTAAAAACCGCTTTTTGGACCATGCGGCGGGGGGATTTCTGGTATCACGACTGCAACTGGCTGCGACTTCTTACGTCTTGCCGTCGCTTGGGTCTTTACGTCATGCAATTGAGTGGCTGCGGGAGTCGGCCCACGGCGACAAACACAACCGTACCACCTTCCCCCGCAACCGTTGGGCATAACGGCGGCGGCAGGAGTTTATGGCAATTGGCTAAACCACTCCTCGGCCTGCGTCCTGTTGCCCCGCACCCATTGTGTGGGCGGGGCGTTGGCCGGGGCTGCATCAACCGGGGAGTTGGTCGCTGCCCGTGATCCATACAGAACTTTAATCCACGGCTCAACTGGTTCTAACCCAGAAAACTTAAACTCCAGTGCATGGCAATCGATTTCAATTCCCAGAAACTCGTTCGGCTGGCTGATGTGCGGAAGTTGCCGAATCTGCCCCTTGGCCGGTGCGGCAAGAGGCTGCACATCTCCACCCTGTATCGATGGGTGCTGCGTGGCGTGCGTGGCGTTAAACTCGAAGTGATTATGGTCGGGGGAAGTACCTGCACAAGCGAAGAGGCGGTTCAAGAATTCTTTGACGAAGTGACACGCAGAAGGCAGGGCGGGCAGGTTACTGTACCACCAGTACCGACGTATCAGTGGTCGGCCCGACGCCGACGTGAAATCGAAGAAGCTTCCCGACAACTGGATGAAATACTAGGGCCACGCAGGAACAGGCGGGCCTCGGCAACCAAGGTCGCTGCCCCACCTACCCCATCGCCCCTTGCAGCGTCATCTCAATGAATGCTGTCTTCCCGTTGCAGTACGCATCCCGGTCATTGCGGAATTGCTGGGCCAGTTGGCGTTTGATAATGCCATAGGCGGATAGGTGATTGACGTTGGCCCGGAGGAAATCCCGAAAGGCCAGATGCCTGCGTAGTTCCCGGCTGTCCTTGGCACACACGTACAGGTGATGTTCCGGCCACTGCCGCCCTGTACCGTCATGGGGAGCATCTTCGCTTTGGCAGGCGAAAGCTTCCCGGCTGGGAATGCCAAGGTCACCCTGATGCGTGTAGCCCAGCGTGGCAAGGATTGGGACCACTGCTGGAAGCTGTTCGGTGGATTCGATCACGACATCGAGGTCGATGATGGGTTTGGCGGCAAGGCCGGGGACTGCGGTGCTGCCAACATGCTCGATGGTGACGGCCAGATCGCCCAAGGCCCGGCCAATGACACGGTTCAGGTCCATGAAGACCACGGGCCACTGGGGGTCGTAGTCCACGATCACAATGGGCTGGTCGGCTGGCATGGGGGTATTGTAGGAGAGGGGGATGGTGGGTTTCATCATGGGCCTCAACTGGGGCTTCAACTGGGGCCTCAACTCCAGCATCTTTTTCGTCACCGCCGCCATCACACGAAGGCGATTACGAATCCTTGGGTATCGGTGCGAACAAACTCACCTGCATCGTGGCGGGACGGGGATTGAGCAAGTACAGGTTGATGTTTACCACGTAGTGAACGCCATACTTGCTAACCTGAGAGGAGATTTCCACGGCTTGGATCGCTTGGCGGCGGGCGTGATCGCCCCATTGATTAGCATTCTCTTGGGCGGCTTCTCTGGCCTTCTGCTCTTGTTGGACCCGCCACCGGGCTTTGTCCAATAACTCAACGTGAAAACGTTCGAGGATATCAGGCAAGTTGGGATTCTTTGGGACCGGCCAGATGCCCGCTGCCGCCTGCGCAAGCACCTTGTGGTCATGCGTCCAGCTTTCAAGACCTCGTTGGTTCCATTCTCGCCAATATTTCTCGATGGCCTCCACCACTGGTTGTGCGGCTTCCTTGGTGGGGAACTTTTCGAGATCAAGCCGCCACTGCTCCAGATGGCCGTTACGATCCCTCCCGCAACTGAACTGCCAGCCAGCCTGCCCGTGGCGATTGGTCCACTCCCTGATCTTGATTGTCCGCACAGGATTCTCCTTGATTGGCTCAGAAACGCCCCAAGATGATACCGGCGTACCCCAACCAGAAAGAATGGGAACGCAGCGGTGACGCCCCGCCATTGAAAATCCAACTTCCCCTTTCTGGTCGGTGACGCTATAAAACAGCCCCACGGATGGGTGGTTGCTCAAGGAGGGGCTTTTTGTTTGGCGGGCCAATGACACCGCTTTGGTCTTTGAAGGCCGTGGGGGTCATGGTCCTCGATCTCGATGGACCGTCACCATCAGCCAAACAAAAACCGATGGGTCAACTTGAACGCCCACCGGTCAAACTCAAGGCAATCGAGGTTGCAAGGCGATTGTACGCACTTGCGTATTGGTGACGGGAAGCAACCGTTCGCACGCAGTTGCCCGTGTTGGCACCGGGACCAGTGTGTTGTCGGGTTCTTTTATGCGCCGGGGAATGCCCTTTCCTTGCCCTTGGTGCAATCGGTACGGGCGGGGTGGGGTGGACCCGTTCGGGTATGATGGGGGTTCGTTTGCCTTGGCTATCGAATGTTCGATTTTTCCCAATATGGAAGACTGGCAATGTGAACAAGACACGGGGTTTACAAGGGTTTTAGGGGATTTTTCAAAAAGTTCCGCCATGCCCCCAAACTCTGCGGATACTGCCAAAAGTTGTATCCGCAGAAGTATCCGCAGAACACAGTTATAAACGATGTTGTATGTTTTATGAAATGCAAAAAAACCGCATAAACATTGAACGAAATCAAGCTTGGCGTTGCTGTAATGCACGTTTCCCTTCGTCTCCACTTGGTCTGGTCACAGTGCCGCCGCCCGCGGCACTGTGCGTTTTTGCAATCCATGCACGCGTCAAAGAGCAGGTTTACCATGTCCGAGAAGCCCCTGCCGCCCGTGACCGCCATCCCCACCGGCCGCTATCGCCATTACAAGGGCCAGGAGTACGAAGTCCTGGGCGTGGCGCGGCATAGCGAAACGCTCGAAGAACTGGTCGTATACCGCGCACTGTATGGTGCGCACGGATTGTGGGTCCGTCCCTGCGCCATGTTCCTGGAAATGGTGGCGGTCGCGGGCCGCACCGTGCCGCGCTTTGCACCGGTGACCCCTTCGGCCCCAATGATCCCTTAAGGAACAGGCCCGAAATAACTTCCGGAATACTTGACGAACGTTCAACGTTCAACGCTCAACGTCCAACATCCAATGAAACGGTTTCGTTCAACGTTGAAAGTTGGACGTTGAACGTTGGACGTTTGCTCGAAATCGAGAAGTTATTTCGATCTCATCCCTTAACCGAATTACCCAAGCCCCCCGTGGCTCAATCGCCCGATCCCCCCTCGCCCTATTGTCCTATCGTCCCATCCTCTATAAACTCGTGTGGATTCTAAAAAGGAAGGTTGCGTTTCATGAATATCACACGTTGGGCTGCGGGTTCACTCCTGGTGATGGTGCTGGTCTTTTTAGCGTCGTGCGATGTGGTCACGCCGTTGCACAAGAAGAAGCCGTTTGTCAGCACGCCGGTGCCGACGGACTTCACGGTGGTGATCGACGAGAATACCGACACCTATTATGCACGGACGCATATCGAGCAGGTGATCAGCGCCAAGGATCTGCTCTCGCGTACGACCTATACGCAGTTCCGCGATTACAACAACACCATCGGGGCGCAGTACACCCAGGAGCATCCGCTGACCCCGGCGCAGGTGCAGGCCATGTGGGAGGAGGTGGAGCGCCAGGAACTGCTCCATGGCGCCTGGACCTGGACCTATTTCTATACCGAATCCGATTTTTACAAGCGCGATGCCAAGGTGCTCCAGATCCGGGCCAATGGGCTCACCAAATCGTATAAACAGATCAATCACTGGGACGGCGCGCTGCGCGACTTGTCGTTGCTGGTGCAGGCGGTGCGCCTGCCGTTGACGGGCGGGGCCGGCACGCCACCGACCACCGCGACCGCGCCGGCCACCCGGGAAGCCCCGGCGGCGGCCCTGGTTCCGGTTCCGGCCGGCACGCCGGCGGTGACGCCCGCCATGCCCAACGTATCAATTGAACGGCCCACGACGGTGCCCGCCCTGGTTCCGGCCACCCGGCCGTAATGGTGGATGTTAATTTGAGCACACCGTTTCAGTTTCGATCCCTGCTGGATGTGGCCCTGGAGCACCATCGCGCGGGGCGTTTGGCCGAGGCCCGGCAGGGTTATCAGCAGGTATTGGCCCAGGATCCCCAGCAGCCCGATGCCCTGCATCTGCTGGGATTGCTGGCCCACCAGGCCGGCCAGACGGCGGTGGGTATCGAACATCTCGAGCGGGCGATTAGTCTCAAGCCCGATCCGCAGTTCCTGAGTAACCTGGGCGAGGTGTATCGCGCTGCCGGGCAGTTCGATCGCGGCCTGGCGTGCTGCCAGCGGGCGGTGGCGCTGGCGCCGAGCCTGGCCAGCGCCCAGATTAATCTGGCGGCCTGCCTGCAGGCCTCCGGGCGGCTCGACGAGGCGCTGGCCGCGGCGCAGCATGCCGTAACGCTGCCGCCGCAGGATGGCTCCGCCCATCGCGTGCTGGGGAATCTGCTCATCACCCTGGGGCGGCTCGACGAGGCGGCAACCGCCTTGCAGCGGTCGGTGCAGTTGAACCCGCAGGATGCCGCCGCCTGGACCAACCTGGGAATCTTAAGTGAACGCCGCGGCCAGATGGACGCGGCTATGCAGTGCCACGCCCGGGCCGTGCAACTAAGCCCGCAGTCCGCCGACATGCTCAACAACCTGGGCCACGTGCTGGGCCTGTGCGGCCGCAATGCCGAGGCGGTGCAATATTTTCAGCGGGCCTTGCACAGCAATCCGAATTTCGTCGAGGCCCAGGCCAACCTGGCGGTCTGCCTGGAACAACTCAATCGTTTTGATGAGTCCATCGCCCTCTTGCTCCGGCTGATCCCGCAGTTCCCTTCCCGCATCGACCTGTATTGCACGCTGGCCAACGCCCTGATGTGGAGCACGCGGCTGGAGGAGGCGGAGTCCTGGCTGCGCAAGGCCTTGGCCATTGCGCCCGGCCATGGGGCGCTGCACCAGATCCTGGCCGTCTGCCTGACCCGCCTGGGGCGGTATTCCGAATCGGTGGCGGAGATCGATCGGGCGATCGCCGCGCAACCGGATTGGGTCGAGGCCCATTTCAGCAAGGCATTGATCCTGATGTTTGCCGCGCGGCTCGAAGAAGCCTGGCCCTGCTACGAGTGGCGCTGGAAGCATCCGCGCATGGATAAGTGGCGCCATACCACGGACAAGCCCCTGTGGGATGGCCGGCCGCTCGATGGGAAAAGGATTTTCCTTTACGCCGAGCAAGGGCTGGGCGATACCATGCAGGCCATCCGCTATGTCCCGCTGATTGCCCAGCGCGGCGGGCAGGTGATTGTGGAAGTGCAGCAGGGCCTGGGGCAATTGATTAAAAGCGTGCCGGGTGTCAGCGAAGTCATTGAGCGCGGCGATACGGTGCCGCCGTTTGATACGCACGCGGCCATCATGAGCCTGCCGGGTATCTTCCGCACCAGCGTCGCGACGATTCCCGCCGGCATTCCGTACATAACGGCAGATCCGGCGAAGGTGGACCAATGGCGGCAGATCATCGGGACGGACGCCGGCGTGTTCAAAGTCGGCATCGTGTGGGAAGGGGGGCCATTCCTCCGCGAGAATTTTCTGCGCTCGGCCACGCTGGCAGCCTTTGCGCCGCTGGCAGCGGTGCCTAACGTGCGCTTCTACAGCCTGCAAAAAGGTCCGGCGTCGCGCCAGGCTAGCCAGGTGCCGCCCGGGATGGATCTGGTGGATCTGGACAGCCGGATCAAGAACTTCAGCGATACGGCTGCGGCCATTGCCAATCTCGACCTGGTGATCGCCATCGATACGGCGGTGATCCACTTGGCCGGGGCCATGGGCAAACCGGTCTGGAATCTCGTGGCGCTCAACCTTAGCGGGCACATGTGGATGCACGGGCGGGACGATACCCCGTGGTATCCGACGATGCGGCTGTTCCGTCAGCCCAAGCTGGGCGATTGGCCATCGGTTATGGCCCGGGTAACCAAGGAACTTGGGAAATTGGTGGCCGCGAAAAGTTGTCTGACGCAGTAGTGAATTAGTTTGCGATAGATAAAGAACGTTCAACATCCAACGTTCAACGTCCAACGTCCAAGTATTCGTCTTCGTTGAATGTTGAAAGTTGGGCGTTGAACGTTGGACGTTTTTCATTTTGCCCGTGCCCCATAAATTTGACACCCGCCCCCACTTGACGTTATTCTACGTGGCTTGTTTATTCCCAAAGGCGAAGCCGGTCATGGGCTGCTCGCCGCATTTATTTGACGAGGTAGACCATGCTCCCAGTCGCCAGAACCAGCAAATCCAGAAAGGGCATGCGCCGGGCGCATCACGCCCTTAAGCCCATCAACGTGACGCGCTGCCCGAAGTGCGGCCAGAGCAAGCTGCCCCATCGGCTCTGCGCCAACTGCGGGTATGTCAACAAGAGCATCTCCCTGGTGGTCGGGGAAGAGACCGAGTAACGTCGCGCAACCTTCCGGTTCTTTTATAAGGATTGGTTCACGATGCGCATCGCGATCGATGCCATGGGTGGGGACCACGCTCCGGGCGAGGTACTTCACGGCGCTATAGCGGCCTTGGAACTGCTGGGTCCGGCCGACGAGCTCATCCTGGTGGGCAATCCGGACGTGATCCAAAGCACGTTGGGCGATGTGCTAACCGCACATAAAAATCTGCGCATCGAGCCGGCCTCCCAGGTTATTTTAATGGACGATTCCCCGGTGGAAGCCGTGCGCACCAAGCGCGACAGTTCCATCGTGCGGATGGTTAAGCTCGCAGCTTCCGGCGGGGCCGATGCGATTATTTCGGCCGGGAACACCGGGGCCCTGGTGGCGGCCGGGGTGTTGATGCTTAAGCCGCTGGCGGGCGTCGAGCGGCCTGGGATTGCCGTGACGATTCCGACGATGAAGGGCCCGTTCATGCTGTGCGACGCGGGCGCGAACATCCAGCCCAAGGCCTCGCACCTGCATCAATATGCCGTCATGGCCAGTTTATACGTGCAGCATGTCCATGGGGTGGCCAATCCGCGGGTGGCGCTGCTGAATATCGGTACGGAAGAGGAAAAAGGCACGCCGCTGGTCAAAGAGGCCCGGGCGCTGCTGGCGGCGGATCCGGGGCTCAATTTCATCGGGTACATTGAAGGCCGGGATGTTTTCAAACACACCGCCGACGTGGTGGTGACCGACGGTTTCACGGGCAACATTGCCCTCAAACTCATCGAAGGCTGCACCGAGGGACTCATCGGCCTGATCCGCCACGAGGTGGCGGCGGAATCCCCGCAACTCGTTGAGGCGTTTAGGCCGGCGATGGCCCGGGTCTGGCAGCGCTACGATCACGAGGAACAGGGCGGCGCCCTGTTGCTGGGGGTTTCGGGGGTGTTCCTGAAGGTGCATGGCGCCGGCGGGCGGCGGGCGATCCGTAATGCCGTCGCCGCCGTGCAAAAGGCCCTGACGTCGGGGATCAATCAGCAAATCGTCGATCGGCTTAAGGCGTAGGGATAAGCGGACGCGCTACCCGTCTGCCGGACTGGCGACCAACGCCATCTGATCGTATCATCTACCGCATTCGTTTTTGGAGTTAGAGGTTTAATGTCGCGATTTGGTGCCATCATTGCCGGTACGGGCAGCGCGCTGCCCGAGAAACGCCTGACCAACGCCGATCTCGAAAAGCTCATCGAGACCAGCGACGACTGGATCGTGCAGCGCACGGGCATGCGCGAGCGGCGCATCGTCGCGCCGGGCGAGACGACCTCGAGCCTGGCGACGCTGGCCGCGCAGCGCGCTCTGGAGGCGGCGGGCCTCTCGGCCCAGGACCTGGACCTGATTATCGTTGGCACCCTGACGCCGGACATGCAGACGCCCTCGACGGCGTGCATTGTGCAGCACAACCTGGGGATCAAGCGGCATATCGGGGCCTTTGATCTCAATGCCGCCTGCTCAGGGTTTGTCTATTCCGTGGCGACCGCGGCGCAGTTTGTGCAGAATGGTTCGTTCAAACATGTGCTGGTGGTGGGGGCCGAAACGCTCAGCCGCTTTGTGGACTACACCGACCGCAACACCTGCATTCTATTTGGCGACGGGGCCGGGGCGGCGATCATTTCCGCCGACGCCGATACCACGCGTGGCGTGCAGGCCTTTATGCTCGGCGCCAATGGCGCCGGCGGGCCGCTGATCCAGATTCCCGGCGGCGGCTCGGCGCATCCGGCCACGGCAGCCACCCTGGCCGACCGCATGCATTACCTGAAAATGAACGGGCGCGAAGTTTACAAGTTTGCCGTCCACCAGATGACCGAGAGCCTGCGGGCCTCGATGACGGCCTGCAACCTCACGGCGGCGGATGTGAAACTGGTGGTGCCGCACCAGGTCAATCTGCGCATCATCGACAGCGCCACCGAAAAGATGGGATTCCCGCGAGAAAAAGTGTTTATCAATATACATAAATACGGTAATACGTCCGCAGCGTCGGTGCCTATGGCGCTCGATGAAGCCGTCCGGGAGGGCGCCTGCGGGAAAGGCGACTGGATCATCATGGTCGCCTTCGGCGCCGGCCTGACGTGGGCCGCCACGACGGTTAAACTGTAAGCCGGGAAGTTAGAAGCTGGAAGTTGGAATTCCGCTGGGAATATCCAGCGTAGTCGTTGAGGAAATTTGCTATGCCGCTGGCAGTTCTATGTCCGGGTCAAGGTGCCCAGCATATTGGAATGGGGCGCGATTTTTATGGCAGCTTCGGCGTGGCACGCCGGGTGTTTGACCAGGCCGAGCAGCACTTGGGCTTTGCCGTAAGCAAGCTGTGCTTCGAAGGCCCGCAGGAACAGCTTAACGCCACCAACAACGCCCAGGTCGCCATCTACGTTACCAGCGTGGCCATTTACGAAACCCTGCTGGAACTGGGCAAACTGCCCGTCTCCCCGCACTATGTGGCGGGTTTGTCCCTGGGCGAATATACCGCCCTGCATATTGCCGGGGTGCTGAGTTTTCTCGATGGTTTAACCCTGGTCAAGGCTCGCGGCCAGTTGATGCAGGCGGCGGCCGAGGCGGCCCCCAGCACCATGCTGGCCATCCTGGGGGCCGATGAACCGGCCATCGACCAGATCTGCCAGGAAGCGGCGACGGCGGGCATCATTGTGCCGGCCAATTTCAACACGCCCGGGCAGGTGGTGGTTTCCGGCAGCGTGCCGGCCTGCCAGAAAGCGGCGCAGGTGGCCGAGGCCCGCGGCTTCAAGACCGTGCCCCTGCAAGTGGCCGGGGCGTTTCATTCGCCGTTTATGGACAGTGCCGCCGAGCAGTTGGCCGGCGTGCTGGAAAACATCCGCCTGTCACCGGCCCGCGTGCCGGTGATCAGTAACGTAACCGCGCAGCCGCACGGCGACGCCGAAACGATCCGCCAGCTCCTGGTGCAGCAGGTGATCTCCCCGGTTCGCTGGTATCAGAGCGTCGAGTTCCTGCGCGCCCAGGGGATCGATTCCTGGCTGGAAGTGGGACCCGGCCGTTCGCTCACCGGCATGATGAAGAAGATCGACCGGCGGGCGGCGGTGACCAATGTCTCGACCACCGAAGGCCTGGTAACGCCGCCGGCGGCCTGAGGACGGAGCGGTTCCACAACTTTTGGGCTGGGGAGGGATCGGACTGATCGGTCCGATCGGTCGGATCAGTCGGATCAGTCGGATCAGTCCGATCTGCGGCCGCCGGGTTACGGGTTCCATTCCAGCAGCACCGGGAAATGATCGCTGGCAAACTTGCCGATCGCCGGTTGCAACACCTCGCAGCGCTGCACGCGCGGAGCCAGGGCGGGGGAAACAAAAATAAAATCGACGCGCATCGCCGGGTGAGACGTGGTGAAGCTACACTGAAAGTCTTCGGGCCGGCGGCCCAGGGCATGGGCATCCACATACCCAGCCGCCAGCAGGCGGGCAATCGTGTCGCGCGGGAAATAGTTGTCCTGCTGCGCGACGCGGTCCCGGGTTTTGGGCCGCACTTTGTGCAGATCGATGATCTGCTGGGGATGAGAGCAGTTAAAATCTCCGGCGACGATGTGCGGCTGCCCGGCAAACGGCGGGCGCCCAAGGATTGCCAGCACGGCGTTGATTTCCCCCAGGCGGATGGCCTCGTCGGCGAGGGTTTCCCGCGGATGCAGATGCAGGCCCAGGATCGGCGGCAGAAGGCCGTGGGGGCCGGCAATAATCGCATGGAAGGCGGCCCGGGTAAGCCGCGGCTCCAGCGGGCCGTAGTTGACGGCTTGCTGGATGGGCCAGCGGGAGAGCAGGGCGTTGTGGCCCTCGGAATTGGTGGGGGACTCGGCGTGGAAGCAGTCCATGCCCAGGCGATCGGCAAGCTTGGTCAGCAGGGCGCGGTCCCATGCCTCCAGGATCACCACGGCGTCCGGATTCGCATGGCGGATCACCTCGGCAATCGGATCGATCCGGCCTTCGCCGCTTTCCAGGATGTTGTAGGAGAGTAAACGCATGCACGTATGGTACCGCGGCGGGCGGGTGGCGTTAAGAGTGCGGGCGGGCGGAAATGGCGGCGCCCACGGGCTTGCCGCAGTGGCGGCAGAAGCGATCCGGGGCATCATAGGGCCAGCCGCAGTTGGGGCAGCGCAGGACGGCCGGGTCGGCCGGCGTGTCATCATCCTCGACAATGCGGGCCACGCGCCGCACCTGGGCCAGCAGCAGATACCACAGGCCGAGCACCAGGGTGATGGTGGAGAGCAGGAGCAGCAGCCACGCCAGGAGTACCATCAGGGGCGAATCGGGCCGAAAGGACCGGAAATAGAGGATCCACCCCGGTATGGCTGTCAGCGCGGCCATGCCCAGCATCCAATAGGCGATGGTGCGATACTTGTGGCGTTTGCGCACAATGGGCGCCGGCAGTCCCACATCGTGGGGATGGGTGCGAGGTTGGGGAGTGTTGGACATAAGTGACTAGACCATCGGTTTCGTGAAACGTGAGTGAAAAAGCAGGGTCGGACGAACCGTTGGAGGATCGCCCCGCGCCATTGCATTGCGCTTATTCCCACTCAATGGTCCCGGGCGGTTTGCTGGTGATGTCATAAACTACGCGGGATACGCCGCGGACTTCGTTGACGATGCGGCTGCTGACGCGGGCCAGCACAGCGTAGGGAATGCGGCTCCAGTCGGCGGTCATGAAATCTGTGGAGTCCACGCTGCGCAGGGCGATCACGTGCTGGTAACTCCGGCCATCGCCCATCACGCCCACGGCCCGCACCGGCAAAATGGCGGCGAAGGTCTGGGCGGTGGAGCGGTACAGGCCTTCCGCGACGATTTCTTCCAGGAAGATCTCATCGGCCTCGCGCAGCAGGTGCAGCTTTTCGGCGGTAATGTCGCCGATGCAGCGCACCGCCAGGCCGGGTCCGGGGAACGGGTGCCGCCAGACAATGTGTTCCGGCAGGCCCAGCAATTCGCCCAGCTTGCGGACCTCGTCCTTGAAAAGATCGCGCAGGGGCTCGACCAACTCAAAGCCCAGTTCGGCCGGCAACCCGCCGACGTTGTGGTGCAGCTTGATATTGGCGGCCGTGCCGGAATGGCCATGGCCGGATTCGATCACATCCGGATAGAGCGTGCCCTGGGCCAGGAACTTGGCATCCGGGATGGATAGGGCTTCGTGCTTGAAGACATCAATAAACGTCTTGCCGATAATCTTGCGTTTCTGCTGCGGATCAATCACGCCGGCCAGGCCGGTCAGGAATTGCTGGGCGGCATCGACCACGCGCAGGTTGATTTTGAAATGGTCGCGGAACGTGGTTTCGACATTCTGCCGTTCGTTCTTGCGCAGCAGGCCGTTATCGACAAAAATGCAGACCAATTGCGGACCGATCGCCTTGTGCAGCAGGGCGGCGAGCACCGAGGAATCGACCCCGCCGGATAGCCCGCAAATCACGCGTGCGGTGCCCACTTGCCGGCGGATCGCGGTGACGGCGTTCTCGATAAAGTTGCCCATGCGCCAGGTGCCGCCGGCCTGGCAGATTTTGTACAGGAAGTTCTCGATAATCTTTTCGCCGTGCGGCGTGTGGGTCACTTCCGGGTGGAACTGCACGCCAAAGAACGGCCGGGTGCGGTGGCGCATGGCCGCCAGCGGGCAGGTGGGCGTGGAGGCCAGGGGCAAAAAATCCGGCCCCAGTTCCTGCACCTGGTCGCCATGGGACATCCACACGGTGGTATCCTGCGGCAGGCCGGCGAGCAAATCTGAATTCCCGCTCGACCCCTCGACCCCTTGACCCCTCGACCCCTCCTCAACATGCAACTTCGTCCGCCCATACTCGCGTGCCTTGGCCGGCTTCACATCGCCGCCGAGGATCTGCGTGGCGATCTGCATGCCGTAGCAGATGCCCAGCACCGGCACGCCGAGCTCAAAGATGGCCGGGTCGCAGCGCGGGGCATCCTTTTCATAGACGCTGGCCGGGCCGCCGGAGAGGATCAGCCCCTTGGGATTGAGCTTGCGCAGTTCGGCCACGGAGATATCCGGGCGCACAAGCAGCGAATAAACGCCCGCCTCGCGCACGCGCCGCGCGATAAGCTGTACGTACTGCGATCCAAAATCGAGGATCGGAATGGTTTCTTGCGGTAGGGTAGTGCTGGTATTCATGCGGCAATTTTACCCGGAGACCGGGGGCGTGGGAAGAATACCGCAGGTGGAATGGCAGACGGCCGAATCCAGCGGGAGGCAACGCAGAATATCATACCCCCCTCGGTAGCGGCTTTGCGCGGGTTTTGCGTGTGGCTTTCGCATTGGTGTGGCGTGTTCGGCGATGTGATATAATGCGGGGCATGATTGCTCTGATCGAACAATTCCGACCCCAATTGGAAGGACTTTGTCGGAAATACGATGTCCGGCGATTGGATGTCTTTGGATCCGCCGTGCGCGGCGATTTCGATCCGGGAAACAGCGATCTGGATTTCCTCATCGAGTTCAACAATTTCACCATTCACAACGCAGCGGACCGGTACTTTGATCTGCTGGGCGATCTGGAAGTGCTTTTTGGCCGCAAGGTGGATTTGGTGTCCGACCGAGCTATTCGCAATCCGTACTTTCGTCGAGCCGTGGATGCGGAGCGTATCAACCTTTATGCCGCATGATCCCAAGAAGTTGTTGCACGATATGAAGGAATCCGCCGACCGAATAGCCCGGTATGCGGGCCATCGGACTTTCGAGGAGTATCTTGCCGACGATTATTTCCGCTCCGCTGTCGAGCGTCAGTTTGAAATCATTGGCGAAGCCTTGACGCGTCTCCGCAAGCTCGATCCCGGGATCGCATCCCAAATCAGCAATCAAAATAAGATCACCGGCTTCCGCAACACCCTCATTCACGGCTATGACGACATTGACCACACCATTACTTGGAACGTGATCCTGCAGCACCTCCCCATTCTGCGGGCGGAATTGGAGAAGCTAGTAGGAATATGAGCCAGGACTTTGAAATCGATTACTTTCAGGATGAGGACGGAAGTTACACTGCGCAGATACCGGCCATCCCAGGATGCATCGCCTCGGGCAAGACATTGCGGCAGGCGTATCGCAATGCGGTCGATGCCATAGAGAGCTGCCTGGAAGCCCGGCGGAAGATGGGGGCAATGAAACGCCGCAAATCAGGCGTGGATTTGGCAACGACGGTTGGGCGGAAGAGAAAGAAAACACGCTGGTCCGAACTGACGACCGCGGAACTGGCCGCCGCCACCAAGCAGTTCGATGATCCGAACTACGACCCCCCGGCGCAAACGCCGTCCAAGCGGGAATTGGCCGCACTGCATCGCGTACAGCAAAAATCAAAGGCTCGTTTTCGCGTGGCGCTGGCCTTGGAAAAAGATCTGGTGGAACAGACCGACAATTACGCCGCCAGTCATGGCATGGCGTTTTCCGATGTAGTCGCCAATGCCCTCCGGCAGTTGATGCGTAAGAAATCTGCGTAAGGTTTGGGAAAGAAATGGATTTGCGGTGCAATCGCGTGCGTTTTTGCTGGCGCCTGCGGCCTTGAAACGCGCGTGTATTCGATTTGTTCCCAGGCCCAACGGGCCGTAACATTTGGTAGCCGTGGCTGTAAGGCCACGGTATGGATGCCCCATTGGACCAAGGCCCGGAGGGCCGACACTTTTGGGCACGCCGCAGATCTCGATAAAGCCCAGTGTCGGCCCGTCGGGCCTCCGGGTATTGTGCCATGGGAACCGTGGCCTTACAGCCACGGCTACCAAAA
>Ga0316217_10002357_pt1 | contig 22856 bp, 19 predicted proteins | sample 1anoAmetaG_FD_203633 | JGI IMG/M metagenome (GOLD analysis project Ga0316217, IMG submission 203633) | Freshwater microbial communities from Trout Bog Lake, Wisconsin, USA - 1anoA | ecosystem: Environmental > Aquatic > Freshwater > Lake > Hypolimnion/Profundal zone | place: USA: Wisconsin...
CTCATTCTTCGCAAAGACAATCGCCACGTCGGAGATGGTTCCTGAGGTGATCCACAGTTTTTCCCCGTTGAGAATGTACTCGTTCCCAACCTTTTTGGCAGTAGTGGTCATAGCCCCGGGGTTAGAGCCGGCGCCGGGCTCGGTGAGTCCGAAACAGCCGATTTTTTCTCCGGTAGCCAATACCGGCAACCATGTGTTTTTTTGCTCATCGGAGCCGAAAGTGTAAATCGGATACATTACCAGCCCGGACTGCACACTGGCAAAGCTGCGTATGCCGGAGTCGCCGCGTTCCAGCTCCTGCATCATCAGTCCATACTCAACGTTGGACATCCCTGCGCAGCCATAGCCCTCCAGGTTGGCGCCAAAGAAGCCCAGGTCGCCCATCGCTTTTACAATTTCGCGCGGAAAATGTTCAGTGCGGAAGCACTCTTCAATAACGGGAACAATGTTGTCCTCGACAAAGTCGCGAGCGGTCTTCCGGACGAGCAGTTCGTCCTCGCTGAGGATTGAGTCGAGATGAAGAAGATCAAAGCCTAGAAATTTGAAGCCCATGTTTTCACCTATAGTTCATTTTCATTCAATCAAAACAGATAATTCTAGCAGATGGGCGGGAAGGAAGGCGGGAGCGCAGGAGCATAATCCGCATGAGAAGCTCGCTCCTCATCCTGAAATGGTTACCAAGATGACCTAAGTAGGACCCTGCGTAACTGGAAATGAAAGTGAAATATGAAATTTTTCTTTGAATTAGAGGGCAAGCGTTAGTACCTTGCTTCACATGAGAGGTTTCTTCCCCTGTTTTTTCGCTTTTAGTCTTTCTGTCGCCGGCGTTGTCTGTTCTGCGGAATCAGCGCCTTTGGGGGTTGCCAGCGCTTACAATCTGGTGGCTCTGGGCACGGTCAATTCCTACGGAAATACGGTGATTGCAGGCAATATCGCCACAAACGCCGATGTGGAAGGGCGCATAGCCGCAGCCAATCAGGTAACGCAAAGCACCACCATCGGCAGCACGCTGGGCAGCGATCCCTTTGGCTCGCTGGCCGATGGATATGCGATGGTGGCCGGAAGCGGGGTTATAGCGCAGAACTCCTTCAACATCAACGGCGGCGGTAACGTATACGCGCCCACCAACACCGCATCCTACAACTGGAATGAGAATCCCAGGGGAACGCTTGTCACCACCGGTCCCTCCCCGATCAACTTTTCCAGCCTGCGCGCTACCTTGGATGCCGAGACGCTGCTACTAGGCTCTCTGACGGCTAACGGCGTCGTTGGCGCGCCCACGCCTCCGGGAGGCAATCCCTCCTGGCTGGTTCTCTCCGGCGCCAGCACAACGCTCAATGTCTTTACTCTGACCGCTGCGCAGTTTGCCAGCACCAACAACCCCATCGATATCCAGGTCCCCGCGGGTTCCACTGTGATTATCAATGTGGAAGGCGCAAATGTGACACTGGGGACTGGCATCTACGTGAACGGCAACCAGGAGTCGGACAGCAATAATGATGGTGGCGACATCCTGTTCAACTTTGCCAATGCGGCCACGGTGGCCATCGACGGGCAATTGGATGGTGCGATTCTGGCGCCGTTCGCGGTGCTTACTGGTGATAGCCAGATGGGCGGCAACATCATAGCGGCCCAGATCGATGAAACAGGAGAGGTGCATAACCTGGAGTTTGAAGGCACGCTTCCCTCGACCTCCGCAACCCCGGAACCAGGGACGCTGACGTTGATGGGCACAGGCCTCTCATTGTTGGCGGGATTGGCCGGCCGGCGTTCGCGTAAGCTTTGAGGCAGAAGTTCCAGCCGGCGGAGCCTCGGCTTGGGGAGTTTTCCAAAGGCCATCGCCGCGATGGCGCAGTGCGCGCCTCATAGGGTATCGCCTTGATCGTTCGAACTGAGCGAGAAACAGGCTTACTCCATGAACTCGCGCACAAACGGGTCACGGCAATTCACCAGTTCGCGGAGAGATCCGTCAAAGATGAGGCGGCCCTCTCCAAGCATAAGAAAAGTCGTTGTGTCGTCGGTCTCGCCTTCAGGCAGCCTTACCATCCGGCCTTGTTCCGGATCGAAGCGATGGTTACATAGGAGAAGCGCATCCTGCAGACGGTGCGTGACCAGGATCGATGGCGTATGGCAAACGTCGCGTTCCTTGACGATCAGCTCAATGATAGTTGTCGATGTCACGGGGTCCAGTCCCCCGGTGGGAGAGTCGTAAAGCAGAAATTCGGGCTGCCGTATGAAGGCCCGGGCAATCGCTACGCGACGTCGCATTCCGCCGGAAAGCGCTGCCGGAAAAAGATCGAAAGTCTCCTCCAACTCCACAAATCGAAGCGCATCGCGCACACGCAGATCAATTTCGCTGTCGGCAATCCGTTCCTGAATCAATTGGTAGGCGACGTTGTCGCGAACCGTCAGCGAATCGAAGAGCGCGCCCTCCTGAAAGACCATGCCGGTCCGGGCGCGCAGCGGAAAAAGCTGCTCCTCAGGCATTTTGGAAATCTCTTCGCCGAAGAGTTGAATGCTGCCCCGGTCAGGGCGCAACAGGCCGTTGACAAGCTTGAGGAGGACGCTTTTGCCCACTCCCGCTGGGCCAAGCAACACGCGCGTCTCTCCCGGTGCAATAGTGAAGCTGATGTCGTCGAGCACCGGCGGTCCGTCGAAAGCTATGGAGACGTCGCGGAAGGCAACCACCGGACTCGCCTCCGCGGATGCCCCATGGCCAATCGGCCCCGAGACGGGATGGGTAATAGCAGAAGTCTTGCTCATAGCGGAGGAAAGAGGGTAAGCAGCACCTGGGTCAGGAGAAAATCAACAAAAATGATAAGCACGGAAGACCAGACCACCGCCTGAATGGTTGAGCGGCCCACGCCCTGGGTTCCCCCGGTGGTTCTCATGCCGTAAAAGCAGCCGATCGAACTGAGGATGTAACCAAAAAAAAGCGGCTTCACCAACCCCTGGATGATGTCAGGATAGCGGAGGAATTCCCAGGCCTTGTCCAGGTACTGGGTGCCGTTCTGGTGGTTCATGAAGACCGTTACCAGCCCGCCGCCTGCCACGCCGCATGCATCTGAAACGATGGTGAGAAAGAAGAGCATGCAGATGGATGCGAATATTCGCGGGGTGACAAGCTTTCGAATCGGATCGACGCCTAATGCGCGCATTGCGTCGATTTGTTCGGTGACCACCATCGATCCCAGTTCGCTGGCCATCGAGCTGGCATTGCGGCCGCTCACCATCACTCCGGTAAGTATCGGACCCAGCTCCCGGATCATCGTCACGCTGACAAATTCGCCCGTCACGGCAGTGGCGCCAAACTGAGCGAGTGTGGCCGAGGATTGCAGCGCCAGCACGCCGCCGGTGGAGAGCCCGGTGAGTATCACGATGGATAAAGAGCCGAAGCCGATAATGTCAGACTGAATGAGGAATTCCGGCCAGTAGATGGGAGGCCGATATAGGTTTGTGAATGCGCGCAAGGCAAAGATGGAGTAGTCCTGCACAGTCAGGACAAGATTCTTGGCGGTCTTCTCAATCGTTGCTATCGCCATCGCGTTTGCCGGCCCGCGGCGTACTCCTGAACTCGTTCTTGCAAGAACAGGATAGCGCACGAAGGGATCTATTCTCTGCCCTTCTTGCGTATCTCGATGTTGAGGCGCTTGATCTTCTGGTTAAGCGTGGAGAGGGGAATGTGGAAATGCTCAGCCGCGTCGGTCTGGTTCCAGTTTGAACGTTCGAGCTTTTCGATGATAATCCGGCGTTCAATATCTTCGAGGATGTCGAAGAGCGTGGCGTTGGGATTGTGTTCGAGCAAGGCGTCCTGGAAGCTGCGGCCGGTTATGTGGCCGGGGAGAAGGTCGGAACCAATGACTGGACCGGAGGAAAGTACGACGCCGCGCTCAATAGCGTTTTCCAGTTCGCGCACGTTCCCAGGCCACTCATAATCGACCAGGGTCCGCAGCGCGTCGGCGGAGAGCTTGCGTGGCGAAAGCCCGTTTTCGTTGGCGTAAAAGTCGAGAAAATGTTGCGCGAGCAGGGGTATGTCCTCGCGCCGGGCGCGGAGCGGGGGCAGATCAACGCAGATCACGTTGAGTCGGTAGAAGAGATCTTCGCGGAAGCGGCCCTCGCGCACTTCCTTGCGCAGATCGATGTTGGTGGCGGCAATGATGCGCACATCCACCTGGACTTCCTGCACTCCACCCAGATGCATGAAGCGGCGATCCTGCAGAACGCGCAGAATCTTGGCCTGGGTGTCCATGCCCATGGTGGCGATTTCATCCATGAACAGCGTGCCGCCGTTGGCGACCTCGAAAAGACCCTTTTTTGAGGCTACGGCCGAGGTAAACGCGCCTTTGACGTGGCCGAAAAGCGTGGACTCCAGCAACTCCGACGGCATGGCTCCCGTGTTGATCGGTACAAAGGGCTTGTCTTTGCGCGGCGAGTTCGCGTGAATCGCCTTGGCGATCAGTTCCTTGCCGGTGCCGCTTTCTCCCTGGATGAGTACCGTGGAACGGCTGGGCGCAACCTGCGCCACCAGATCGAAAACCTTGAGCATTATTTCGCTTTTGCCGACGATGTTGCTGAAGTTGTAGCGCTGCTTGAGGGTGCGCTTCAACTGGAGATTTTCTTCCTCGGCCTTGTGGCGGGCAACGGCGGAGCGAATGTCGGCGAGCAGTTTCTCGTTGTCCCACGGCTTCTGGACAAAATTTTCCGCTCCGGCGCGGATGGCGTCCACAACATTATCCACCGTTCCGTAAGCGGTAATCATGATGACCGGTAGATCGGAATGGCGCTCCTTAATCTGAGGCAGAATTTCGAGGCCGCTTTGTCCGGGCAGAGCCAGGTCCAGCAGCACAAGGTCGAAGCTGTCCTGATCGATAATTCGCAGCCCCTCTATGCCATCCACGGCCAATCGAACCGAGTAACCATCGAGTGAAAGCAGCACTTCGAGCGACTCGCGTATGGCGGCTTCGTCGTCGATTACCAGGATGTTGGCCAGGCTGCCGGCAAGTGTGGAGTCGGCTGTGGTTGCGGATGAGTTCAAAGGTGATTCAACCTCAGGCATGAACGGAATTCCTCAATGGGGGAAACTCAAGATGGAAGGTTGTGCCGGCGCCGACAGAGCTTTCGACGTGAATCTTGCCGGCATGTTCCTGAATGATGCCGTAGGAGACGGAAAGGCCCAGCCCTGTACCGCGCCGATCACCGGGGCTGGGCATATTTTTCGTAGTAAAAAAGGGATCGTAGATTCGCTTAAGGTGTTCAGCGGCAATGCCGGAGCCGGAGTCGTTGACCAGTGCGGTAACGGCTTTATCTTGTCCATTGAACTGCGTGGCTACGCGCAGGCGGCCGCCCCCGGGCATGGCTTCCTTGGCGTTCAGCAGTAGGTTGAGAAAGACCTGCTGCAGTTTGCCGGGGTTGCCGTGAATAGGAGGCAGATCCTCGGTCAACTCAAGTTCCACGATTATCTGCGCGGTCTTAAACTGGTGTTCAAGCAGAGAGAGCGTGTCGTGGATGACCTGGTTCAGGTTCGTGTCGCGGAACTCGGTTGTTGAAGTCCGCGAGAAATTAAGCAGGCCATTGGCAATCTCCGCGGCCCGAAAGCTTTGCTGCGTGATCTTTTCGAGAACTGGAGCCAGTCGTGCGTCTCCCTTTAGCTGCTTGGAGAGCATCTGTGCATAAGAAGAAATCACAGCCAGCGGAGTGTTGATCTCATGGGCAACGCCGGCGGCCAGCAGGCCGATGGAACTGAGCTTGTCAGCCTGGGTGAGTTGAGCTTCCAGCGAGACGCGCTCGGTGATGTCGTCAACCAGAATGATCCGGCCCACGGATACAAAATCTCGCGAAAGCAGCGGAGCCACTGCGATATTAGCGGTGCGCTGCTCGCCGGCGCGCGTAGTGAGCGGAAACTTGTAGAGGTGATGCACTCCCGGTTCGTTGCGGAAGCTGTCGATCGCATCGACAAATTCCGACGGGAAGACGGCGCGGAGTTCTTGGCCAAGCGCCTCGGCGCGGCTCAGGGCATACATCGCTTCCATCTGCGCGTTCCAGCTTTCGATGCGGTCCTCCAGGTCGAGAGCCAGAATGCCTACGTTGATTGACTCAACAATATTTTCGTTGAATTCCTTGAGCCGCTCGAATTCGCCGATTTTTTCTTCCAGCCGGGCGTACAAGCTGGCGTTCTGCAATGCGATGCCGATGTAGGAAGCCAGGGATTCGAGCAGTTCCACATCTTCCGAGGATAGAAAATCTCCGCCGATAGTGCGGCCCAGTCCGATCACCGCGATCGTGCGCGTGGCGTCTGTGACGCCTGCGGCGGATTCATTGGCCTGTACTTGCCCGGCAGCAACCCGGCAGGGAAGATAGTAGTTCAGATCCAGCAAGGCTGCCGTGCGTTGCTGATCCTCAGGCAGGTGCATGGCCTGCTGCGCATTTTCCAAAAAAACGTGTGAGTGGCTGTTGGCTTGGTCGAAGTTGAGAAATCCAAGCGCCATCGTGTTCTGAGAAGCCAATGCCTCCGCAGGCAGCCCGTGAGATGCAACCAGGCGCAGATCAGAATCTTCTGGATTCCGGGCCATGAAGATTGCTACGCGCGCCACCAGCAAAGTATTCGGCAATTGCTGCACAATGGATTCCAGCAGGGCATGGAGATCGGTCTCTGAACTCAGGCCACGTCCAAACTCGACCAGCGCTTTGCGGTAGTCGTAGCGATGGCGGTCGAAGACCCGGTCCACCCAGCTTTGAATCCTCCGCTTGAGCGGTTCAAATAGAGCGAGCGCGAGGACAATCGCAATGCCCTCGCCCCAGTCCCTTACCTGTACCGGTAACTGATAGTGGGCTAGCCAGGCAGCTAAAGCGATAACGCCAAAGTAGGCCCCCAGAATCAATCCAGTGGCCAGCGTGTAAGCCACGCCGCGCTTGAAGATCAGGTCCGTGTCCATCAGCCGGTAGCGAACAATGGCCCAACTGAAGGTCAGCGGCAGAAAGATGATGGACAGGCCGGCAAGATTGGTGAGCCAGCTGTATGGCTGCCAGTCCAGCAGGAAGGGAATCGCGTAAAAAAGAGTGAAGGGAACGACCGCCAGCAGCGCGCCGCGCGTCAGCCATTTCAGTTGCTGGCGCAACAGAGGCGTGTTGGCGCGGCTGTAGCTGCGCAAAAACAGCGATGCCGCCAGCACGTAGAAGATGGCGTCATAGGCCGTTCCAACCTGCTCCAGGCGATGCTTGAGCAGCGCCGTCGCCTGCCAGAAATTGATCGCGTAAAGCCAAAGGAAAAACAACCCAACGCCGGGCGCATAAATCAGAGGCAATAGCCAGCGGCGGCCGAATTTCTTCAGGCGTTCTTCCGGAAAACTCAGCGCAAAATGCAAAAACAGTGCAGGCTGCAGCGATTCGGCCAGCACATTCGCCCAGAAGACAGTCCAGTCCAGCGTGCCAAATGTGCCGGTGTATTTGAGCGCATACAACGCGAATGAGACCAGGCAAAAAAGATAAAAGTGCGTCGCGCGGGGAGCCGTCCAGCGGCGAAACAGCACATAAATTCCAATGGCAAGATAAATCAGCCCGATCAACCGCTGCCCCAGTGCCAGGCTCCTGTCCATCGGCTCGGGGATAACCTCGACGATGACCTCGGACGACTTGCCGGGCGATATGCCATTACGGCTGATGCGGTAATAAATCTGAAAGTAATTTCCTGTGCGGTACAGAGCGCGTTCCAGATCCGGCGAGCGGGTGACAGGTGTGAACTTGAAATCAGGGGCGAAAGAGAGCGGCTCATTGGTTACACCCCGGCCGGACTCCTCAGAAAGGCCCTTCACTCCCTCCAGTGGCTCGCGAGGCCGGATAGTCCTGGGCAGGCTGGCGCCGACAGTTCCCACCGGCCGGATATTGACGCCTGTGAGCCGGTCTCCCACACGCACACCCGCGCGTAGTCCGGGAGTATCAGGCAGCACTTTGTCTGCAATCAGACCGCTTCCATCGGATGCTTCGCGCCACCAGACACCATCGTCGGGAAGCTGGGAGTGCCGCTCTTCAATAAAGTTCAATGCCGCCAGCAACACCAGCCCGGCCGTCACCAAGGCCAGCACAGTCGCCTGCAAGCGATTGAAGAGACTACTTTCCATCAGAGAAGCACCTTACATCCATTTCATGTACTGCACGTCAGTTGCCAAGGGTTAAAATTCCGTGGGACAACAAAAACGAACAGGTCAATTGGTTGAGAATGTACAAGATAGGGACGATTCGCCCCTCGAATTGTCAACCATCTTTCAAGGGTCGAACCACAAGAATACAATAAACAGCATGACGCCTATGAATAAAAGGATTAACCTATTGAAAACAGTAACATTAAGACCGAGGTTTGGATAGAGCTAATCCAAGTGTCTGCGCGGGAAACGGATTGAAGTTTTCTGAACTCTGGCTTACCATGAGTGGGCAAATCTTTCTCAATCTTTTTGGGGGTGTATCAATGCGTCGTGTTTTGTTGCTTGCGTTGTCCGGGTTTGCACTTTGTGTGCTGCTTTCAACAGCCGCATTTGCCGGCAGCCATAATCCTGCAGATTATCCGCTGCGGATTAATATCTTTCATCACAGTTCCTATTCGCATTACTACGGTCCCGGCGGCATACGTTCTCTGAATGATGTCGATGGCGAGGGCCGGGCAAATCTCTTTGAGAATGGCGAACCGCGGGGCTTCGACTTCCGCTACAACTGCAGTAGCCGGATGATGAACTCGGCGGGATATGAGACTTTTCGGGCACGGTGGAAGAAGCCGGGCACCGAATTGGAAATGTTGCTGCCGGCGATGGCCGGAACCTGCACTCTGAAGGTGGAGATGAAGGATGGCATAGTATTCGGCAGGCGCAAAGATGGCGCGATGACCGAAGTGCCGGCTGAGAAGTTTAAACAATGGATGATTAAGCACCAGTACGATCCGGAGCATGGAAAGGAAGTGCCGATGGATCCGGCTTCCGAACAGAAGTCCGGGCAGGCGCCGGCCGGGTCCGAAAGCAACACACCCAAATAAGTTTTTCTCCGATGCAATCACCAGGCGGGGCGGCGCTGCCGCCCCGCTTGCTATTTATACTTACGAGAAATAACGTTAACACTGTAAACCCGCAGCCCGCGCAGGCGTCTACCTGAGTGATGGCTGCCTGCACAACATTGGAACCGATGAATATGGCCATGGCAGAGGAGATCGAAGCCGGCGAGTTTTCGGCTGTCGTCGCGAAGCACCGCCCGCAGATCTTCCGGTTTCTGCTCGCCTCTACGCGCGACGTGGATCTGGCCGAGACGCTGACCCAGGATTGTTTTCTCAAGGCGCATCGGAACTGGGCTAGCTTTCGCGGCGAGTCAAGCGCGATGACTTGGCTGATGCGGATCGCGATCAATCTGCAGAAGGACCACTGGCGAAATCGCCGGATGCAATTTTGGCGCAAGACGCAAAGCAACGCAGTGGATTTGAACGACGCCAGTGAATGGTTGCCAAGTGGAGAACGCTCCGTGGAGCAGCAATTGATGGCGCGGGAACGGGTGGCGCTGGTGAGCAAGGCAGTGCGGAATCTAAGCCAGCGGCAACGAACAGTTTTTCTTTTGCGCTACGTGGAAGAGGCCGAATTAAGCGAGATTGCTCAGGCCACCGGGCTCAGCGAGGGTACAGTAAAGGCGCACTTATCGCGGGCCGTGACAAGAGTGCGCGCGGAATTGGGAGGGAAGCGGTGAATTTTAAAGATCAGCCAGGCGCGGAGAAAGGTATGCGCGAAGATATCAAGTTGCCAGGCGAGCAAAACGAGTTTGATGAGGTTTTGAAGGATTTTCGCTTGAGTGTTCATGCCTGGAGCGAAGCGGCTTACCTTTGGCCGCGGAGATCGGTTGCGCCGGTTCGCCGCCGGATTTGGCGTCTCGCGACTGGATGGGCTTTGGGTTGCATTCTGGTTGTAGGTGGCGCGTCCACTGGGTTTTGGCAGCATCATCAGCAAGCGGTGAGGAGTGCGGCGGCTCGCGTGGCCGAGCAAGAGCGGCTGGCTGCCCGGCAGCGGGATCAGCAAGCGCGTGAAGAAGAAGAGGATTTGATGGCCAAAGTTGACAGCGACGTTTCGCGGACAGTTCCGGCCGCCATGGAGCCGCTGGCGCAACTTATGGCCGACGACGAAACCCCATAGCCAGGGAAAATTCAGAAACAGTCCCTCAGCAGACCGGGGGGGAGGTAAACAGGATGAAGGCATTTTGGACATTTCGATCAGGTTTGGTGGTAGCCGGAGCGTTGCTGGCGGGCACATTTGCGCTGGCGCAGGTATCCGGAGGGAGAATGGGAGCAGGGCCGGGTTTCAGGGAGCATCGGCCTCCGATGGAGAGGGCTTTTGGGCTTCAGGGTGGCCCCGGGCGTTGGTGGAATAATCCCAAGGTCGTTGAGCGGTTGAAACTGACCGACGATCAGCGCAAGGCCATGGACAGCATTCTTCTCGAACACCGGGAGAAACTGATTGACCTGCGAGCCAGCCTGCAGAAGGCCGAACTGGCGCTGGAGCCGCTGATGCGCGATGATCAGCCCAACGAGACGAGAATTCTGGCGCAGATCGACAAGGTTGCGCAGGCGCGGGCCGAGTTGGAAAAGGCAAATGCGGGATTTCTTCTCGCCATTCGCGGCAAGTTAACTGCGGAGCAGTGGAAGATAGTGCAGGACTACCGCGCTTCTCGCGGAAGCGAGGGCGGTGGTGGACAAGAGCGTGGCCAGGGAAATTGGCGGCAAGGTGGCCAGGGACACGGTGGCCAGTTCAGCCGCCCGGCGCCTCCTGCGCCGCCGCTAACTCCTCAACCCTGAGGTGTAAAATCAACTAGGTTTCTGCAACTCAAGTTTCAGGCAGAGAGCAAATGCGGTTGTAGCAAATACCGGTGGCGGCAAGGGGCGATCCTCTTGCCGCCGTTTTTTTTGCCTGCAATCAATATCCACGCCCTGAAATCGCACCGCGCGATGGGCGCTTATCAGCTCCTCTCTGTCGCAAAGCGAGACATCGCAGTGGAGCGCTACGCTACAGTGGCTGATCTGCTTTGAGACAAGCATTGGACGAATCCGAAACAGCCTGATTCAGTCCGCAACAGCTGGGGCGATTCCGCCTTTTTAATTTATGACTAAAGTTATTTTCAACTGGACCGATGAAGGGTGCAGATGCAAGAACGCCCATCCGGAAGAAGCGGAGGGTCAGGCGGAACGCAAGATGATCCGCTGGACGTGGAGCGATTCAGGGCATCAAAAAGGAGCTACCTTCCATGGCCCTCGGTGTTTTGAACAATCTTTCAGCGATCTACGCGGAAAACAACCTGAACAACACCAACACCAGTTTGCAAACAGTGTTGCAGCAGTTGTCGTCGGGTTCGAAGATCAACTCGGGGGCTGACGACGCCGCTGGCCTCTCGCTGGTGAACGGCCTGGCGGCCAACTCGGCTGCTTTGACGCAGTCAGCGACCAACGCTACGGAAGGCGTTGGCCTGCTGCAAGTAGCCGATGGCGCGCTGTCCCAGGTGACCAACCTGCTGAACCGCGCCGTGACGCTGGCCACCGAGGCCTCGAACGGAACCCTCAACTCATCCCAGGCGGCGGCCGCGGATCAGGAGTTTACTTCGATTCTGTCGGAAGTCAACAATATCGGCTCCACGACGACATACAACCAGCAACAGGTCTTCAACGGCGGAACTGTGGCCATCTACACGGGCGACTCTTCCTCGCAAGGCTCGTCAATCGACCAGTTGACCTTCTCTTCATTAAGCGGAAGTACGCTCGGCGACTCGGGCGGCACCATTGGTTACACGAACGGGGAGACGAACGTCTTTGTCAACCTGTCAACCGCCGCTAAAAATGCCCAATCTACCGACACGCTTGCCGCCGGAGGCGCCACCACGCTGGAGGTTACTTACCTTGTGGCGGGCACCAATAACACCGCGACAACGACGATCTCCGTAACCGGCGCCGCCAACACCGCGCAGGGACTGATCAACGCCATCAACAGCGCGGGCCTTGGCCTCACAGCCAGCTTCGGCACGGCGTTAGCGGCCGGCGCCTCAGCAGTGGCCGCAGCAGGCGGTGCGGCCGATGAGAGCCAGACCGGAATCATCATACAGGGCTCGGTAAATGCCGGCACTTCTCCTACTCTCGGAACCTATCACGTGGGGCTTAGCCAGGATCAGGCCAATGGAGCAACGGATCTGGTGTACGATTCCTCCACCGGCCAGACTTTCACTCCCGGCGTCGGCGCGCCCTCCACTGCTTCAACAACGCTTACGCAAGACGCCAGCGCAACGGGCGGAGTTGCGACCATCAGCTACACGCCAGGCAGCTCTGTCGATCTGAGCGGAACATCTTTAATCAGCACAGCCAAGGCGCAGAGCACATTGAACCTGCTCAACCAGGCCATCACGTATATTGCGGCGCAGGATGGTTATGTCGGCGCGCAGATCAACACGCTTAACTCCATCAGCCATGTGATGAGCACGCAGCAGGACAATGTGGTCTCGGCGCAGAACGCGATACAGGCCACCGACTACGCCTCGGCGACATCGAATATGTCGAAGTATGAAATTCTGAGCCAGACCGGCATCGCCGCCCTGGCGCAGGCCAACAGCGTGCAGCAGGAAGTGACCAAGCTCTTGCAGTAATAGTTCAATTGCGGCAACTTCAAGACAACCCAGGGACGGGCGGCGGCGAGGGCGAGACCCTTGCCGCCCATTTTTTTCATAGGTGAGGAGTTAGCGGAAGGGATTCTTAACCTGGAGATTTCTGAAGCGCTGACCGTGCTGGAGATCTTCGGTATAAAGCAGATCGCACCGTGCCTGGATGGCAGCTGCGACGATCAAGGAGTCATACCACGAAAGCCCGTCTTGGGCATGGAGATGCAATGCCTCAGCATATAGCGCCTGGGATGTATGCACGCCGAGTAATGGGCGAAAGACTGTGCTCAGATATTGCTCGGCGTCCGCCGCATGCATCGGTTGCGAGAACCGCCGCAGGGCCACATTGAAAAATTCCTGCACGACCTGATAGCTGATGACGCCTTTTTGTGTTGTCAGAGCTTCGCGGATGAGTTGCGCGGATTTCCGGGCCTTTGCGGCGGCGCTGTGATCGAAGGAATAAACGAAGATGTTCGTATCCAGAAAGAATCTATCGCTCATTCAATTCGTCCCTGCTGAAGTGCCGGCCCGCACGGACGTGTTTCATGCGCTTCATCAGCGCATCGAAACCCTGGGCGTCTCCGGCGCTTTGCGAAAATTGCGCCAGCCATTCGCGAAAAGCCTGGTTCAGTGTTCTGCGCTGCTCACGCGCAATCAGCCGCGCCCGCTCGATCAGGTCCTCGTCGGCGCTCAAGGTGATGTTCTTCATACATAAATAGTGTACACTATTATAGTGTAATTGGTAAGGCTGAGTTCCTCATCCCAGCGCTCGGGTGCCCCAGGTCTCGCTCTTGAGACCTGGGATACTCGAACTCTTATCGACACTCGGTAAAAGAGTTAGTAGCTCCTTCTACCAGTTGCCGCTGGTCAGGTAATCGTGAATCGACGCGGCTGCCTTGCGGCCTGCGCCCATCGCCAGAATCACCGTCGCTCCGCCGGTGACAATGTCGCCGCCGGCAAAGACGCCCGGCTTGGAGGTGCGCATGGATTCCGGATCGGCAACGATGTAGTTGCGCTTGTTGGTGGCGAGATCGGGCGTGGTGCTCTGGATCAGCGGATTGGCCGTGGTGCCGACGCCGATGATAACCACGCTGGCCGGCAGAACAAACTCCGAGCCCTTGATCTCGACTGGACGACGGCGGCCGCTTTCATCCGGCTCGCTGAGTTCCATCTTGATGCAGCGCGCGCCGGTGAGCCATCCCTTTTCGTCGCCGACAAACTCCACCGGGTTGGTCAGCATGCGGAACTCAATGCCTTCTTCGCGGGCGTGCTTCACCTCTTCAGCGCGGGCCGGCATCTCCGCCTCGGAGCGGCGATAGACCAGCGTCGCTGTCCGCGCGCCGAGCCGGCGAGCGGTGCGCACCGCGTCCATGGCGGTGTTGCCTCCGCCGACCACGATCACGTCCTTGTCGCGGCAATCGTAAACCGGCTCATCGTACTCATCCACCTGGTAGGCGCGCATCAAATTGATGCGCGTAAGAAACTCGTTGGCCGAGTAAACGCCGTTGAAGTGCTCGCCGGGGACATTGAGAAAGACCGGCAAACCCGCGCCGGTGGCGACAAAGACCGCGTCATAATGCTCGTCGTTCATCAGTTCGTCGATGGTGACGCTCTTGCCAACGACCACATTGGTCTCGAACTCCACTCCCATGCGGCGCAGATTTTCCACTTCGCCCTTGACGATGGACTTGGGCAGGCGGAACTCCGGAATGCCGTAGACCAGTACGCCGCCCAGCTCATGCAGGGCTTCAAAGACGCGCACGCGATGGCCTTTTTGGATAAGGTCACCCGCGGCGGAAAGTCCGGCCGGTCCGCTGCCAACAATGGCCACGCTCTTGCCGGTGGCGGGCGCGTTGACGGGCAAACCAAGCTGGCCGCTGGTGCGCTCGTAGTCGGCCACAAAGCGCTCCAGATTGCCGATGGCCACTGCCGCGCCTTTTTTGCCGACGATGCAACCGCCCTCGCATTGGTTTTCCTGCGGGCAAACGCGGCCGGTGATGGCGGGCAGCGAGTTGTCTTCGCGCAGCTTGGCCGCAGCGGCAAGAAAATCGCCCGCGCAAATCAGTGCTACTACATCCTTGATCTTGACGCCCACCGGGCAATCGACGATGCAGCCCGGCTTGGCGCAGGCAATGCAGCGCGTCGCTTCGGTAAGCGCATCGGCTGTGGCCAGGCCCTGGTTCACTTCTTCAAAGTTGCGGCTGCGCACCGTGGGGTCTGCCTCGGGCATATGCTGGCGCAAGATCTTCATGCGCTCCTTCAGCGGAAGCGTATTCGTCGCAGCCTGCGGGAGAGCGTTATTTTCCGGCATCGTGTGCCTCCTTGGCGGTGATTTCTTCGCGAAGTTCGGCCACTTGCTCGTCCCTGTGCTCCTGGAATGTCTTCAGCGATGCGCATTCCTTCTCGCGATACATGGCATTGCGTTGCATCAAAACTTCAAAGTTGACTTTGGAGGCGTCGAACTCCGGTCCATCCACGCAGGCAAACTGGCTCTTGTCGCCCATCAGCACGCGGCAGCCTCCGCACATTCCCGTGCCATCCACCATGATGGAGTTAAGGCTGACCATGGTCTTGATGCCCAGCGGCGTGGTGATTCGCGCCACAGCCCGCATCATCGGCACCGGGCCCACGGCGAGAACAAAGTCGATTTTGCGTCCGGCTGCAATCAGTTCGTCGAGTTTCTTGGTGACCAGGCCCTGTTCGCCGTAGCTGCCGTCGTCGGTCATCATGTAAGTTTCACTGCTGGCCGCGCGCACTTCATCTTCAAAGACCACCATCTCCGTGTTGCGGGCGCCTTCAATAAAGACCACGTGATTGCCGGCCTCTTTGAGCGCGTATGAGGTGGGCAGCGCCATGGCTGTTCCTACGCTGCCGGCGAGGATGACGGCTGTTCCAAAATTCTCAATCTCCGAGGGATGCCCCAGAGGCCCGACAATGTCGAGAATCGAATCGCCCGTCTCCAGGCAATTCAGCAGGGAGGTGGTTTTGCCGATGGCCTGCACCACGATGGTGATTGTGCCGGCCTTGGGGTCAGAGGATTTGATGGTGAGCGGAATCCGCTCGCCCTTTTCATGAAGACGGAGGATGATGAACTGCCCCGGCTTGTGCTTGCGCGCAATGCGTGGCGCGTCAATAACAAACTGCTTGATATTGAGGCCGACGCCGCGGGCTTCCAGAATTTTGTACATAAAAAAGAATCTCCGGTTTGGCCCCGGCTATCTACAATTCTCATTCACAGCTGGCTTGCAAGCAGGACGCGAATGAACTGCACACCAAGGCTCGGGCGATTCTATCGCCGTTTATCAGGATTATTTATTATGCACGAGGCGGGATGTGATGCGAGTCACCTGGGGCGAGACGCGGATTGTGAATCAATCCGATTGAAGCGGGTGCGGCATCACTTCAGTCGGTCATCTCAAGATTTTCTTCTACATCTGCTTCCATTTCAGGAAGAATAGTTTTCAATCGTTCAAACTCAGGATTGCCATGAAGCGGGCTTAAACGTGGATCGGCGAGCATCTGGAAGAACCAGGGGCAGCGTGTCTCGTTCACGGCATTCAATTCGGCCAGGGCTGCCTCCGGATCTCCTAATGCAAGATAGGCCGCGGGCGTCAATCCACGCATGATGTGTCGCTCCCGCCCCAGCCACTGCAGCCGTTCGAGAACCGTGTAAGCTTCATCCGTGCGGCCGGCGCAGGCCAGCGCATAGGCATGCACGGCATTGGCCAGATCAAAGTAGGGCGAGCGCTGTGTGAGGCCTTGTGCAAGCTCGGTGCCGCGTTCCGCTTCCTCGTTGTAGGCAAAAATCAGAGATCCGAAAAGGCAGGCTCCTTCATGGTCTGGAAATTGTGCGATCGTTTCCCGTATCTGCCGCAAACTCTCAGCCCGTTGTCCATCCAGGTGGTAAACCCAGGCCAGGTGGGCCAGCAGCCAGGGTGAAAAAGGATCGATGCGGAGGGCGGCGCGCAGTAACTCAATGGCTTCGGAATAGCGATTGCGGCTGGCCGCAAACAAGGCGCGCGCGCGGGTTATCGAGGAATCGTGAGGAAGATGAGAACTCAAAGTGAATGCCTGAATGGCCGAGGCAAGGTTCCGGTCGTAATGAAAGTTGACCCAGCCCAGTTCGGGCAGCAAAGCCGGCGCTTGATGGCGAAGATCAGGAACTGACTCGGCCACGCGGTGGACCAGTTCTGCGCAAGCGCCGGCGGACATGAATCCATGCAAGGCCTGGGCAACGCACAAGCGGGTCAAATCGATTTTGGCGGAAATTAGAGTGGGATCAAGTTCCACGGCTTGCAGCAGGCGTTGCAATCCGTCCTGCATGCGATGGCGATGAAGCGTTTGCCACTCATAATGCCCGCGCTGGAAAGCCTCGTAAGCTTCTTTTTGCCGGCGGGTGCGTTCCTCCTCCGTTGCAGCGGCGGCGGAGATCTCAATGCCGGCCTGATCCCTTTCTGCCGCCGTCATTCTGTCATCCTGCCCCGCGGAGCGAGAGTTGACGCCATTGAACTCCGCATCCCCGGCGGCCTTCGCACCCAGGCGATAAGCCAGCCTCCGCATCAACGCCGATTCCAGTTCGCCGGTGTTACCGTGCGGCGCAAGCAGATCTTCAACCCAGATTTGTGTTCCGTCCTCTATGCGAATCATCTCTACGCGTAACCGGTACTGCGAGATGAAAGTCTGCAAAACTCCCGTTAGAACCAGGTCCGCCTGGAGCTCCTTGCCGATTTGCTGGGCAGATAGCCCGCGCTGAGAAAGGTTGAAGACCGAATCCCGAGCCAGAACCGCAACCGCAAAGTGACTCCCGCGCAAAAGCCTGGCTGTTGCCTCTTCAGCTTTAGCCGGTCCCAGATGTTGGGGTACTGTGTAACCGGTGGCGAAGGGAGCAATTGCCAGCCGCACAGGCGTCCCGGCCTTTACCGGGGCAACCAGCCGCTTGATCTCCGCGGTAAAGCGGTAACCGCGCTTGTACACAGTCTGGATGCAAGCATCCGGCTCAAGCCGCGCTCGCAAGCTCGACAGGCACTTGGGAACGCTGTCGGCTGTGACATGCACATCGCCCCACAACTCATTCTTCAGTTGCAGCGGAGAAACAACCTGCCCGGCGTTAGCTATGAGCAGCCGCAGAGCAGCCAATTCCCTGGGCGGCAAATGCACTATGGCATCGCCGCGCCAAAGCGTACCATCCCGCTCTAACCGGAAACCTGCAAACAAGCATGCCGCATCTGCACCCCGAGGATCAGGACTTGCCTCCAGGGGCTTCCCGTTTCCGGTACCACGAAAAACTGTGAGGCGCTCTGTTTTCGCTGCCACCGCGCTTCCTCAAGTTCTGGGCAACATGGTTGCAGTCTCCAGTCCATCAGGAAAAGAGAAAGCCAACTGCAGGCAGCGTCCGCAGGGATATGCGTAGAAAAAACCAGTTGGGAAAAAGGAAAGCAGTTATCCCTGAAAAACTCTGTGCTTCAAGGAGCCCATTATCTTCTGTGAGGTAAAGCTTAACCGCTTTAGATAAGATTCGGGAAGTAAGTTATCAAGTTCCTTGTTTTTTTTCGCGAAAAGTAACCCGAGACGGTTACCTGGGATTTCTGAAGGCATCCCCGCGATAGGAGTAGAGGTTCGCCACTTCCACGTACAAGCGCGGTTCACTCGCAAGTTCATTAACCACTGAAAAGAAATAGGATGGCTGGAGTTCAGAAAAACTTCAAGGTTTTGTCAGAAATAAAACGGCCTGCGGCTGGCAGAATCGTAAAGAGGAGATTGCCATGGCCAAAACAGTTTCCTATGCCCAGTGGTCCCTTGAACCGTATTGCATCGGGACAAAGCTGCGCTTACTGCGCACCCAGAAGCGGCTGACGCTTTCGCGACTGGCGGCGGAAACCGGGCTTTCGACGGCCTTGCTTTCCAAGCTGGAAACGGACCGGATGGTTCCCACCCTTCCCACCCTGGCCACCATCAGCCGGGTCTATGGCGTGGGGATGAGCTATTTTTTCTCGGAGCCCGCCAGACACGCGCTCTCCATAACCCGCCAAGCCCATCTGCAAGGCGAAAGCCGCGGCCTGGAAACAGTGAAAATTACGCCGCTGAACGCGTTGACCGAAGGAACCCGGCTGTTGGCGCGGCTGATGGAATTCCCCGCCGACGGCGCCTCTTGCACCACGGATGTGGGCCGCGAGAACTCAGGCCTGGTGTATGTGCTGGAAGGCAGGTTGCAGTTGGACGCGGGCGGTATGCACGAGCTGTTGGAGACCGGCGATTGCGCCTGCGTGGAGAGCGAGATGGCAATGGCCTGGAGCGCAGCCGGCAAGCAGCGCTGCCGAGTTCTGGCAGTCACGCCGGCCGGTCTGCAACAAAAGAGTTGAACAGCCCTAGTTGCTCGTGCGCGGGATCAACTGGAACGAGTCTAGAAAGCGGGAATTGCCGGAATAGGGTTGGCCCAGCGGCGCGGCCGTCAGAGTCTGATAGAGCGTGGTGCCCACCAGATAAATTCGGGCGGTAAAGTGCATGGTGTCGTTTTCCGCCTCGAACTCCCGGCCGGGATACATGCCGAGAGTGATCGTCTTCCCGCGCACCAGGTGGGCGCCGACGTTGTCAATCGCTCCCTGCTGCGCGCCATCCAGCACCTGGTCCGAGGTCCTGTCCGAGATTGCCGAGCCGTAATCGCAAACCCCCACGAATACCGCTGCCGGACCGTCCTCCGCCAGATAGGCGCGCAACTCGAAGCTGCCTTTAGCGGTGGGAACGTTCTTCTTCTGCATGGAGGGCTCAAAGGGAAACGAGGCGCTGAATCCATCGGACGGATATCTGTATGCCGTCCAATTTGGTGTCGGCGCGCTCGTTGCCGGAGCTGCCTGCGCGGCAGGCGCAGGAGCCGTTTGTGCGTCGAGCGCCGCCGCAAAACACAGCGTCATCACGGAGACCATCACGCGAAGTACGAAGTTGCAGTGCGTCTTTGCCATCATCTTTGCTCTCCATCTTTCTTGGAAATACACTGCGTCGGTGGTTCTGAACCCCGGGGTTTCACGCAGCTTCTGTTGCCGGGAAATTAACAGGAACAAAAAAATTGTGACCGTTCTTTTCCAACTCTCCAGAGCCTCCGATTATAGCCTAAACAATGTCAAGTGCGGATTTCATTTTTGTCATCTTCGCGGAACGCTTGGCCAGCATAGGGGCCAGTCTGTACGATGAGGGGAAATCGAGGAATCCCTGTGCGACCCAACCTGAACCTGATGAAAGCAACGCTGACAGGCGCCCTGGGCGGCCTGCTCTTCGGCTTCGATACCGTTGTGATTTCGGGCGCCATCGATGCGCTGGTGCGGCTCTACCACCTGAGCCCCCAGGGTAAAGGCTGGACGGTTGCCATTGCGTTGATTGGCACGGTTGTGGGAGCGCTGGGCGCGGGCCACGTGGGGCAAAAGCTGGGCGGTCGCGAAACCCTGCGCATTACCGCCGTGCTTTATGTGATCTCCGCCATCGGCAGCGCGCTGGCTTGGAACTGGCCGATCCTGATGGCCTTCCGCTTTGCCGGCGGCCTGGGTATCGGAGCTTCCTCTGTGCTGGGACCGGTTTACATCGCCGAGCTTGCCCCGGCCAAGTGGCGTGGACGGCTCGTCGGCGCATTTCAATTCAACGTGGTTTTTGGAATTCTGGTGGCGTACACCTCCAACTACATCATTCGCACGCTGCACCTTGGCGCGGCAGAATGGCGCTGGCAGGTTGGTGTTGCCGCGTTACCCGCATTCGCGTTCCTGGCCCTGCTCTTTGGCATTCCGCGCAGCCCGCGCTGGTCGGCCTCCAAAGGCCGCAACGAAGATGCTCTGGCCGTCCTCCGCCAAATGGGCGAGCCTGATCCCGAAGCCGAGCTGGCCGATATTCGCGCCGCGCTGGCCGAAGAACATGCTACCGCTCACGAACCGGTCTTCCAGCGGAAGTATCTCTATCCGCTCTTTCTGGCCATCAGCATCGGAGCATTCAACCAACTGGCCGGCATCAACGCCATCCTCTATTACCTCAACAGCATCTTTGCCGGCGCGGGTTTCAGCCAGATCTCCGGCGACCAGCAGGCCATCGCCATCGGCTTCACCAATCTCGTCTTCACCATCGTGGGCATGTTGCTGATTGACAAGCTGGGCCGCAAGACTCTGTTGTTGATCGGAGCGGCGGGCACGGCAAGTTGCCTGGCGGCGGTCTCGTGGCTCTTTGCCACAAACTCCCATCCCGGCGCGCTGGTCTGGGTGCTGATCACCTACATCGCCTTCTTCGCGCTCTCGCAGGGAGCGGTCATCTGGGTTTATATCGGCGAAGTTTTCCCCAATGCTGTTCGCTCCAAAGGTCAGGGCGTGGGCAACGCCAGCCATTGGATCATGAACACCATCATTGCTCTCGAATTTCCAGTGCTGGTGGCGCAAATCGGGCGCAGCGCGCCGTTTACCTTCTTTGCCATCCTGACCGTGGTGCAATTCGTCGTGGTGTTGTTCGTTTATCCCGAGACCAAGGGCCAGACGCTCGAAGCCTTGCAGCGCAAACTGGTGCGGGCGGAGTAATTGAACTGTCGAAGCGCGAGAAATTGCACTTCAGACTGCCTGCAGAGCCGTTAATGAACTCTTCATGCGGTTTTTCAACGAGTTCTATATATAATCTGAGCAAAGGCCGGTACTGCCGTAGCCGGTCTCTCATTTCAAGCAAGAGGTCAACGATGCAGCACTCAGCGGTTCCAGAAGCTGAGCAGGGCAGGGAAGCATTGCGGTTCGCCTCCCAGGCCGGCTTTGTTTCGAAGCCCAAAACTCTCAAGGCAGAAGATTCGCCCCAGGCCGTCGCCTGCTCCCCCGAGGCCGATCTTCTGCGCCATGAGATTATTCGCGCCGGCCGCAAACTCTGGGAGCGGCAATACGTAGACGGCAACGGCGGCAACATCAGCGTCCGCATCGGCTCGCGCTACGTGCTCTGCACGCCCACCATGGTCAGCAAAGGCGATTTGGAGCCGGACGACATCTGCCTCTCCGACCTTGAAGGCAACATCCTTGCCGGCGACCGCCTGCGTACCAGCGAACTGCTGCTGCATCTGGAGATTTACAAGTCCAACCCGCGCGCCTGCGCCGTGATGCACTGTCATCCTCCGTACGCCACAGCCTTTGCCGTCACCGGCGCCACGCCCCCCAATGGATTGATTACCGAGTACGAAATCTTCATTGGCCCGGCTGCGGTTGCTCCTTACGAGACCCCCGGCACCCAGGCCTTTGCGGAGACCGTACGACCCTTTGTCGAGGACCACAACACGATTCTGCTTACCAACCACGGCATCGTCTGCTGGGCAGACACGGTTACCCACGCCGAGTGGCTGGTGGAGATCTTTGAAACCTGCTGCAAGACCTATCTCCTCGCCCGCCAGATCGGCCAGCCGCTCAGCCTCATTCCCGACAGCAAAATCAAGGAGATCCTCGCGCTCAAGCAGCGCATGGGCCTCCCGGATGCGCGCCTGGCCGGCTGCTCCGAGAAGCCGGTAGCTCCGCGCGGGAAAGATGCCGCGGATCTGGAACGCCTGGTCGAGCAGGTTGTGGCGCGGCTCGAAGAGCGGGATTGAGAAAGAGATCTGTTTTGGGTGCTACACTTTGTGGTTACCCAACATAGTTTGATCAACATCGTGAAAGAGTGTCAACGATGAAAAGCTCAATTGTGTTTGTACTGACGATGTTCTTTTTGCTCGTCTCCTCTTTCGCCGAGCCAGTGAAGACCCAGTTCAAGGTTAAGGTGAAGGATTCTAGCGAATATATTAATGTTTCGGAAGGTTTTAGTTTTGAGCTCACCTTGAAAAAGGACATGATAAATATTACTGGTAAGATTTGTCCTCGAAATCGAGTGAACAATTTTAATGAATGTGCGGTTCGTGAAGTGAATGTCTCTATGCAATTCCCGCCCTCGGCAATCAATGGAGTTGTGCACGGACAAGCAATCAATTTTATTGGCATTATCTGGACAATGGATGGCAAGAGGGCCATTCTTGCCTTTGAGCCAAGCAAGAAGGATCTTCCCTTAATCGTCGGGTTTCTTGAAGAGGTTACCGGCAAAAAATCCGTCGACGTTGATTCTCAAGCCCAAGACCACCCACGTGTTCTTCTGGGGTCAAGTAGCAATGGCCCAAATTTGGCAGCTTATCGTAACCAATCTATGGAAATGGCGGGGGACTTCAAGGATGTTTGTCCTATTGTCCA
>Ga0316217_10002358_pt1 | contig 22855 bp, 18 predicted proteins | sample 1anoAmetaG_FD_203633 | JGI IMG/M metagenome (GOLD analysis project Ga0316217, IMG submission 203633) | Freshwater microbial communities from Trout Bog Lake, Wisconsin, USA - 1anoA | ecosystem: Environmental > Aquatic > Freshwater > Lake > Hypolimnion/Profundal zone | place: USA: Wisconsin...
GACGACGGCCTCTCGACCGCCTTCGCAGGACTCGAGGCCGGTGTGATTTGCCATATCTTCACCGTGAGGAACTTTCATCCTTTACACCTTGCCGGCTTGGCCGGCGCACTGTTCATTCGTGTTCATTGGTGGCTCATTTACGTTGTCTCTGTGCCACAATCCATCAAATTCTTCGCGCCCTGCGCAAACTTTTAGCCCGCGTGGCCAAACCACGGATTGCACGGATACAACGGATTTCACGGATCAGGGATAGAAAGCATCACCCTCTTGGGTTTATCCGTGCGATCCGTTTTATCCGTGTGATCCGTGGTAAGGTGCTTTTGGTTGCGGCTATGCCGCGCTGGGTCCTCTGTGTTTCAAGTTTTCAGGCTTTTCTCGGGTCGGTATCCAAGTCCGGCTAAAGGACGGTGACTGTAAATCACCAGGCTTCGGCCTTCGGGGGTTCAAATCCCTCCCGACCCACTTGACCCACTCGACCCCTTGACCCCTTGGCCCCTCGACCCCTTGACCCCTTGACCCCTCCTCATACGGCGGATGCTCGATTGGCAGAGCCCCGGTTTCCAAAACCGGCCCATGTGGGTTCGACTCCCACCCGCCGTGCTTACAGCACGTGGCACCGCCTTTCCAGGCGGTGAGCGTGACGCGGAACATACTAAAGATATAGACACCACCGCAACGAAACACCGGGCAGAAGCCCGGTGCCACGACAGACCGTAGCTCAGGCTGGCAGAGCGCCTGGTTTGGGACCAGGAAGTCGGCGGTTCGAATCCGTCCGGTCTGATTGTGGCCGTAGCTCAATGGCTCAGAGCACCGGTTCGTGACACCGGGGATATGGGTTCAATTCCCATCGGTCACCGTGGGACGAGGGGACGAGGGGTCGAGGGGTCAAGGGGTCGAGGGGGCCAAGATAGGTCGGAAGACGTTCTTCCGGCTTCCAACTTCTAACTTCCATCTTCCAACTTCTTCCAGAAAGGAGGTATTCCATGTCCGCCGTGCTCTCAGCGCCCGTCCTGGCGCTGAACCGCAACTTTGCGGCCATCCGGGTCGTCGACGTCAAGCGCGCCATGAGCCTCCTGTTCAACGGCGCTGCCGAAGTGGTTGATGTGGACGAAGGCCATTTCAACACCTACGACTTTGCCTCGTGGCGCGAACTGTCCGACCTCAAGGACCAGTTTGAACGTGAGAAGCACACCTGGGTCGGCCTGGTGCAGGGCCGGATCGCCGCGCCGTCGGTGATCCGCCTGAACAAGCCGGACCGGTTTCGGCGCCACCGGGTGCCGCTGAGCCGGCGGAACATCTACCTGCGGGACGGCAACATCTGCCAGTACTGCGGGCGGAAGTTTCCGACCAGCGAACTGTCGATCGACCACGTGATTCCGCGCTCGCGCGGCGGCCAGAACACCTGGACCAACCTGGTCTGCGCCTGCACCACGTGCAATTCGCGCAAGGCGGCGCAGAGCCCGGCCCAGGCCGGCCTGCGGCTGATCCGCCCGCCGCGCGAAATCAAGGCCGCCGCATCACTGATCCGCGTGCAGCATCAGAGTTGGGCGCACTTCGTTTCCGAAGCCTACTGGAACGTGGAACTCAAGTAGTCCATAGGATGCTCATCGGTCTGGCGGAGGGGCTGTCGCCCAAGGCCGGCAGCCCCTCCAAAGGGCCGACAAGCATCTGCGAGTTGTGCTTCCATCTTCTAACTTCCAACTTCTAACTTCCGCCTTCTCCCCCCCCGTGGTGTAGCTCAGCGGCAGAGCAGCGGGCTCATAATCCGCCGGTCGCAGGTTCGAGTCCTGCCGCCACGAATTGCGGGATGGACGAGTGGTCTAAGTCCGTGGTCTCATAAGCCACGTTACGTGGGTTCGAATCCCACTCCCGCTATTTGATTCTGGATCGTAGCTCAGTTGGCAGAGCACTTCCTTGATAAGGAAGGGGTCGACGGTTCGAGCCCGTCCGGTCCAAGTGATTGAGTCATCGGGTGATTGGGCCATTGAGCCATTTTCTCCAATGACGCGATGACCCAATCGCTCCATCACCCAATTTCCCAGACTCCGTAGCTCAATTGGCAGAGCATCCGGCTTTTAACCGGAGGCGTGCAGGTTCAAGTCCTGCCGGGGTCAGGTGACTTGTTGATTTATTGAATTGATGAATTGTTGAATGACAACGTTCTCAATCAGCAATTCAACAACTCATCAATTCAACAATTTCTCCGGCCGGGTGGCTGAGCGGCGAAGGCAGTGGACTGCAACTCCACCGGAAGTCACTTCCCCCGCGGGTTCGAGTCCCGCCCCGGTCTCTTCTTCGGGATTGAGTGCGGCAATGGCTATTCCTGTGCGATATTGCAATCTGGCAATGCGCGTTGCAATTCCTTTACCTGTGCCTCGGTGATGGTTTCCTTGGACAGAATGAGTCTGCGCAGTGATTTAAGCGTGACCAAAGGCGAAACGTCCGTAACAGACGTCCCGGACAAATTAAGCCACCTAAGTTTCGTGAGGTGAATCAGGGGCGAGAGGTCCGTCACCTTGGTATGATTGAGGAATAGTGATTGGAGTTCCGTTAGTCCAGCTAATGGAGAAAGGTCGGTGACGGATGTGAACTCCAACTGGAGCATTGTGAGTTTAGTGAGATGGGTCAGAGGTGAGAGGTCTGTCACCGTGGCGGTGGAAAGAACGATGTGTCGGAGATTTGTAAGTTTAGCCAGCACCGAAAAGTCAGTAACGGAGGTCTCGCCACCCAACTGAAGCGACTCAAGTTGCGGCAGGCAAGTCAAGGACGAGAGGTCCGTCACCTCGCCGCCGTCAATGGAGAGGGACCGGAGATGTGTGAGTTGCGCCAGCGACGAGAACTTTGTGATGTAGTGGTAACGGTCAAACTTAATACCTTTCACCCGATACAGCACGAAATCCGCGGACGGAAAACCACTCTCCAGCCGTGGTGCAATCGAGTCACACTGTACATCGTAGAAGCCAAGCCTCAGAGTCGCCAAAAAACGCTGCTCTTTACACCAGCCCCAATACAACCAACCCCATGCCGACGCCGCCACAACAAAAGCCGTCAGCAGAGCTATTGCAGCCCGCCTTGCGGTTCTGTGTTTCGGATCAGGTTGTCGGGGTTGCTGACTCATGGCCTGCATATCGTCCCACGTTCGCCGGTTCCTTTCAATGCCCCAACCCGCCCGAATAGCTCAACTGGCAGAGCACCTGTTTTGTAAACAGGGGGTTCGAGGTTCGACTCCTCGCTCGGGCTATTTCTGACGCTATCCACCCGCGTTCATCGGTGGCTCCTCTCCAGCTTCTTTCGTCTTTTGTCTTTCGTCTTTCGTCTTTCTTCCCTGTGCTCGTAGTTCAGCGGCAGAACGCCGGCATGCCACGCCGGAGGCCGCGGGTTCGAGTCCCGCCGGGCACTTTGAGAAATTGTTGAATGAATGAATTGTTGAATTGTTGAATGGCAGCGGCCCACGCGCCGGCACAATCAACAAATCGGCCACTCAATAATTCAACAATTTCCTCTTCGCTCTCGTGGCGTAACTGGTAAACGCGGCGGTCTCAGAAACCGCTCCCGCTTGGGGTGCAGGTTCGATCCCTGCCGAGAGCACTTTTCCCCATTCCAACTTCTAACTTCCAATTTCCAACTTCCGCCCCCCGTGCCTGTAGCTCAACGGGCAGAGCGTCTGGTTTCCACCCAGAAGGCTGCGGGTTCAAGTCCCGCCGGGCACTGTGAGAAATTGTTGAATGAATGAATTGTTGAATTGTTGAATGGCAACGCCCCACACGCCTGCACAATCAACAATTCAGCCAGTCAACAATTCAACAAGTTCCTTCGTCTTGACCCTGTAGCTCAATGGGAAGAGCATCCGCCTTCTAAGCGGACGGGTGCAGGTTCGAGCCCTGTCAGGGTCGCGTGTCATTTTCGATTTTCGATTGCACGGGCATGACTATGCGACATGCTGCTTTTCCAAATCAACAATCCTAAATCACAAATCGAAAATCTCTCCCCGATTCCGTAGCTCAGTTGGATTAGAGCAACGGCTTCCGAAGCCGAAGGTTGCAGGTTCGAGCCCTGCCGGGATCAATCAGGGCGTGGCCAGATTTTGTGGCATTTCCGAGCCGCGACCGTCAGGGAGCGACCGCGCTGCGTGCGAACGTCGATTGGTGGCGCCCGGACGGGGGCGGGGGGGGTGTAGCGGGGGGGGGTCGCGGCTCGGTTGACGCGTGGACGTTTGTGGTTGTGTGGTTCGGGTTCGTAACTCAACTGGCAGAGTAGCGCCCTCTTAAGGCGAAGGTTGCAGGTTCAAATCCTGCCGAACCCAATTCCTGCGTTGGTGTCTACGGTTCGCCGCCGCTTGGGCCAATCACAAATCCTAACAGGACAAAGCGGGTTACCATATCGCGGGAGCGGTACGGCCAATTGCGTCGCGTTGCGACGGCGCTAAACGGGGTTCCGGGCGTAAGCCGCGTTGTCCTGCTAAATCAGAAATCAAAGATGTCATGTGGGACCTGTTTTACCGGGGGAATGCGACCCGTGGGCTGGAGATCGCGGGTGCGGCTGGTGGGGAGCGGCAAGCCTGCCCAGGAGGTCTTGGTGACGAACTTTAAGCCGCGATTGGCGGGGGCAGGAGCGGAGAGGGTGGCGGCAGGAGCGGTGACTGGGCTGGCTAGCGCAGCCGCGGTGGCGGCGGTGTGTTGCAGCAGGTATTCGTTATTGGCGCCGCCGGTGGCCAGGTCGATGAGTTCCAAACGGAGTTTGCGCCGGCAGAAGCGCAACACCTCTTCGACGCGGGCGTCTTCGTAGGGGTAGCCGCCGAGCCAGTCGCGGACATCGACCATGTAGGACATGCCGCGCAACTTCTTGTATTCGCGGATGGTCCGGAAGGGATTGGTGCCGGCCAGCAAGCCGGTGAGGACGGTGTGGCGGACGACATGGCGGAATTCCATGGCGCGTTTGAGCAGGGGTGTGGCGCGGTTATAGCGTTTTTTGATGCGGAGATAGCTTGGTGATTGTTGCGTGGTGGTGTAGAGCGCCAGGTAGAAGACGCCGCCGGGTACCATCAGCGTGGCGGCATTGGCCACGGCGTTCCACATGTCGCCGGTATGGTGCAGCACGCCCCAGGAATAAACGATATCGGCCGGGGCCAGTTGGGCCAGGAATTCCTTATCGAGCACCGAACCCTGGAGGATGGTCCAGTTTTTGGGGTCGCCGCGCCGGGCGCGCAGGCTCTCGGTGGTATGCACCGAGTCGGGATCGACATCAAAACTTACGATTTTCGCGGCGCCGGCATCGAAGGCGGCCAGGGAATGCAAACCACTGCCGCAGCCAATATCCAGGAAGGTTTTGCCCTTCAAGTCGTTGCGGCCCAGGAAACTCAGCATGTGCTTTTGCGCAATGCTCACCCGCTCTTCGCTGAAATGATCGGCGACGAAGTGCTTCCAGTTATCGCCGAAAGCGAAATGGGGGGCGTCATCAGCCATTAATTACGCTCCTATCGGACGGTAGCGATTCGCAGAGGGGGCTCATCTTCCGGTCAACCGGGACCGTGGCCCATGGGTCATTAATTCATCGGATGATAAAACCCCGGGGATTAGCCGGCGCCGGCCGGCCTGACACCGGGGCGCTTTGCCGGAGCCTCCGCCTGCGGTATGCTCCACACCATGAACCTCGATATTTTTGAAGATCTGTTTGTCCTGGAGATGGCCAATAACCATTGGGGCGATGTGGCCCGCGGCCTCAAGATCATCACCGATTTTTCGCGCATTGTGCGTTTCAACAATGTGCGGGCGGCCATCAAGCTCCAATTCCGCGATGTGGAGCGTTTCATCCACCAGGATTTCCGCCAGCGCACCGATATCCGCTACATCAAAAAAACGCTCGATACCCGCCTGAGCAAAAAGGATTGCGCCACGCTGCTCGACGCCATCCGCAAAAGCGGCTGCATCCCCTGTGCCACGCCCTTTGATGAAAGCAGTGTGGACCTGTGCGTGGAACTGGGCGTGCCGCTGCTTAAACTGGCCAGTTCCGACATCAATGACTGGTTCCTGATCGAAAAAATCGCCAGCACGCGCAAGCCGGTGATCGCCTCCACCGGCGGCTCATCGCTCAAGGATGCCGACGACCTGGTCACCTTCTTTTCCAACCGCAACATTCCGCTGGCGCTCAACCACTGCGTCTCGCTTTACCCCACCGAAGACCACGAACTGGAACTCAACCAGATCGATTTCCTGCGCCAGCGCTACCCCAACCACACCATCGGCTTTTCCACCCACGAGCACCACGACTGGTCAAGTTCCCTGCTCATCGCCTATGCCAAGGGGGCACGCTGCTTCGAGCGGCATATTGATATCCAGCAGGACGGCGTGCCGGTCTCGCCCTACTGTTCCCTGCCCGAGCAGATCGACGCCTGGTTCAAGGCCTATCACCTGGCCAAGGAAATGTGCGGCGGCAGCACCACCAGCAAGCGCGTACCCCTGGAACGGGAAACCACCTACCTCGACGGCCTGGTGCGCGGCGTGTATGCCAAGCGCGACCTGCCGGCCGGCCATGTGCTGATCCATGAGCGCATCAACGATGATGTGTACCTGGCGATCCCGCTGCAACAAGGGCAAATCAGTTGCCGCGAACTTATGAGCGGCGAAATGCTGCTGGGGCCCGTGGCCAAGGACCAGCCGATCCTGATCGACATGATCGACAGCCCCTATGCCTACAACGACCGGCTTAAAAAGACGATCTACCAGCGTGGCCTGGCGGCGGCGCCGGGGGCCCAGAAGCCCGCGGACGCCACCGCCCCGGGGGCGCACCAGGCGGGGGAAGGCCGATGGACTGCTCCTTGATCGTCGCGACGCTCGGCCGGACGGCCGAACTCCAGCGCCTGCTGCAATCGCTGGCCGGGCAGACCTATCGCGACTTTGAAGTGATCGTCGTGGATCAAAATGGCGACGAACGTCTGACCGACCTGCTCGCCGTTTTCCGCCCCTCCTTTCCCATCCGGCATCTGCGCGCGGCGCCGGGTTTATCCCGGGCGCGCAACCTGGGCTGGCAGCAGGCGGCGGGCGCCCTGCTGGCCTTCCCTGATGATGATTGCTGGTATCCGCAGGATCTGCTTAAGCAGGTGCACGACACCTTGCGTGACCACCCGGCGTGGGACGGGCTGATCGGCTACGGCGTCGACGAGCAGGGCCGGGCCAACCTGCCGTGGCGGGAGAAATCCGGCCCGGTATCGCCGGCGGTCTCCTGGCGGCGCAGCGTTACGTACGCCATGTTTCTGCGCCGGGACGTGGTGCAACGGGTGGGCGGGTTCGATGAAACGCTCGGGCCGGGCGCCGGCACGCCGTGGGGCTCCGGGGAGGATAACGATTTGATGCTGCGGGCCCTGGCGGGCGGCGCGCGGGTGCAGTTCGATGCCACCCTGCGGGTGGGCCATCCGCGCCTGTTCCTGGCACCGGATGCCGCGGGCTGCGCCAAGCGCCACCGCTATGCGCTGGGGGATGGCCGCCTGCTGCGGAAGCATCCCATGCCGTGGTGGTGGCGGGCCTTGTTCTTCGGGGTGCCGCTGGGGCGCCTTGCTGGGGCAGCGCTGCGCGGGCGGGGCGCGGCGGTGCGGTTTCATTGGGTTACGTTCCAGGGACGCCGGCAGGGTTACCGCGCCGGGCGCGGTGCCGCTGGTGCGCGGTCCAAACCCGCGACAATTAACTGAGTCATGCGCGCGCACATGTGTGCGGGGTTGAAGTGGTCGGAAATCCGCTGGCGGTAATGGGCGCCCAGTTGCCGGCGCAGCGCCGCATCGCCCAGCAGGCGCAGGATGCACTGCCCCAGGGCCGGGGCGGCGCGCGGCGGGGCCAGGAAGGGCAACCCCTCCGGCCCCAGCGCCTCGCGGATACCGGGAATATCCGTGCCGGCGACCGCCAAGCCGCCGGCCATCGCTTCGAGCACGCCGTTGGGACAACCCTCCAGCCAGGAACTGTGCACGCCCAGATCCAGGGCGGCAAGCAAACCGGGAATATCCGCCACGGGCCCCAGGAATTTAACGTGCGGGGCAATACCCAGGTCCGCCGCCAACTGTTGCAAGCCCGGCGCCGTATCATCCAGCCGACCCGCCAGCAGCAACTGCGGCGGCGGCCCGGGGGGCGCGGCATCCATCACCGCCCGCCATGCGCGAAGCAAAGTGGCATGATCCTTACGTGCCGTGAGGTTGGCCACCATGCCCGCCGCCAGGGCGTCCGCCGGAATGCCCAGGCGCTGGCGCTGGGCGGCGCGGTCCGGGAGCGCGGGACTCAGGGGCACGGCGTTGCGCACCACGTGCACCCGTTGGCGCCGGGCGCCAAAGCGCACGCAAAGCAGTTCGGCGGCATGCGCCGAGTTCGACACGATTAAAGGCGTGGCCCGGATGGCCAGCCATTTGAGCGGCCAGTTGCCTTCCAGGCCGGCCCCTTCATCGCGCTGGTTCCAAACGCACAATTGCGCGCCGGTGAACCGCCAGCCCAGGCCGCAGGCCAGGCAGGCGGTGGTGACATAGGGCAAAATGATCCGTGGCCGCAGAGCCCGGAGTTCCCGCATCAGCCGCACCAGCGATAGCAACCGGCGGCCCTGGTAACTCTCCCAGACCTGCCCGGGCACCACGCGCCACGGCAGGCCGCGGGCGGCGCATTCGTCGGCCCCGCGCCCGGGCAGGGCCTCGGGCGAGGCCGCACTGGTGGCAGAGCTGCCGGCAGTGACGCGCGGCGCCCGGGGCCGCAGTGCCCAGATATGGACGTCGGCCCCGTGGACCTGCTGCAGATGCCCGGCCAGCAGCAACGCCTGACGCACGGGGCCATCAAAATCAAAGTGATCCAGTACGAATACGATGCGCTGCCCCGCCAGCGCCGCGGCCGGGTTGGCACCCGCCATATTTTGCGGGGACGGTTCCATCAGGTCCCCGCCGGCAGCGCCGGGCGCGCCAGCAGCGCCAGGCTGGTGACATGGGAACCCAACTTGGTCGGCCAGGGCAGGGCGCCCAGCGGCAGAACGGTACCGGCGAAGCCTTCACGGGTGAATCGTTCGAGCGCCAACGCCACGCCGGGCACCACCGCGTTGTTCGACCAGAGCGGCCGGAGCCCCGGGAAATAATCGTGGAGTAGAATAAACCCGCCGGGGTTCAGACGTTGCAAGGCTCGGGGAATTTCCTGGTAGACGGTGGGCGCACTGTGATCGCCATCGAGAAATATCAGGTCGTAGCCGGGTTGGGGCTGCCCCAGAAAATCGAGCGAGCCGGCCACCGTAAACGTAACGAAGTCCGCACAATGGCAGCCACGAATCATCTCCGCCGGGCTATGCGCCCCGCCGTAGTGCACCCACGGGCGGGTAGCCGGGTCGTTGACATCCCGAATATCCACGGTGGTGATGGCGGTCGCCACCGGGTCCGGAGCGGCGCGGTTTTGGCGGGCCGCCAGCGCCAGGTTCAGGGTGGAACAGCCCAGGTGCGTGCCAATCTCCAGCACACGCCGCGGGCGCAGGAAACGCACCAGCGCATAGAGTGCCCGCTGGTCGCCGGGGTTCACGCCGCCGGTCATCGCCGCGAGTTTCCAAGGCTGCAATTCCGCGGCGACCGCCGGCCATTCAGTCATGCTGGCTGGCTGGCGCAGGGCCTCGGCCAGTGCCTCGGCCGTGAGTGTTGCCAGGTGCGCAACGTCGCAGAGGGTGCGAGGCAGGGCGGCCAAGTCGGCACGCTGGCGGTTGACGGCCTGCCGCGCGAAGAAGCCCGGGGCAATTTTTTCCAGCAGCCTGGCCAGCACGCGTTTACTCCGCAAAGGTCAACTGGGGATGCTGTTCGAGCCACACGCCCAGCGCCACGAGCACCCACAGGGCATACTGATTGTCCTGTCCCGCGTCGTGCCGGGCAACCATATGGTTCAGGGTCTGGGGGTTTATAAAACGCTGGATCCGGGCGTGCGGCGCCAGCACCGCCTCGGCCAGGAGTTGGCGCACCGGGCCGCCAGGCCGCAGCCATGGGGCCAGCGGCAGGCCAAAACCCATCTTGGGGCGGTGCACAAAGTCCGCCGGAAATTTCCGCAGCAGCAGGCGCTTGGGCAAATACTTCAGCAGCGCCGTGCGCCATCCGGTGCGCCGCCGGCGCAGGTGTGGCGGCAGGCGGGCCGCCAATTCGAAGACCTGGTGATCGACCAGGGGAGTGCGGACCTCCAGGCCGTGGTACATGCTGGCGACATCGACCTTGGTGAGAATATCGCACGGCAGGTACGTTTGGATGTCGATATACTGGGCGTAGCCCAGGCGGTCGGTTGCCGGGGCGCCCTGCGCCGCCTGGTTAAACAGGCCCGAGGGAGCGGCGGCGAGATGCCGGAACTCCGGCCGCCACAGCGCCCGCCGCGTGCCGGTGTTGAAGTAAGTCATCTGCGCCTGCCAGGTGGCACTGGCACAGCGGGCCGGCTGGAACACGCGCTGGGCCAGGGCTCCGGCGGCGGCGGTGAGCCCGCCGGGCGAAAAGAGCATTTGCCGCAGGGCCCAGGGGAAGCCGTGCTTCATCCACACATCGTAGCGCCCGTAGCCGGCGAAGGCCTCATCGCCGCCATCGCCCGAGAGGACCATGGGCACATGCTGGCGCGCCAGGCGGCAGACGTGCCAGGTGGGAATGGCGGAGGCATCGCCGAACGGCTCGCCGTAGTGCGCCAGCAGGTCCGGCAGGAAATCCAGGGCGGCGCCGCGCACCACTTCCGTGTGCAGGTCGATGCCGCAGGCCTGGGCCGCCTGGCGGGCATACTGCAACTCGGAATAGTCCTGCTCTTCAAAGCCGATGGCGAACGCCTGCACCGGCCGCTCCAGGAGCCGGCTCATCTCCAGGGCCACCAGGGTCGAATCGATTCCGCCCGACAGGAACACGCCAAAGGGCACATCCGCCACCAGGTGGGCTTTTACCGCGGCGGTCAGGGTCTGCTCCAGGCGGTCTTCCCAGGCGGCATCGGACAGGGTTTCCCCGGTCCCGAACTGCAGGTCCCAGTAACGCTCGGGAGCCGTTCGTGTCCCGTCGAAATCCACAAACATATGATGTGCCGGGGGTAGTTTGAAAATGTCGTGAAAGATGGTGTCAGGCGTGGGGACGTAGCCGAAGCGCAGGTAATAATCCATGGCTTGCAGGCTGCCGCGCGCCGGCGGTGCGGCCACGCGGTGCAGGGCGGCAAGTTCCGAAGCAAACGCCAACCAGGTGGGCCCCACGCGGTAATACAGCGGCTTGATGCCCAGGTGATCGCGCGCCAAGAACACGCGCCGGCGGGCAAAATCGGCGACGCCCAGGGCGAACATCCCGCGGAACTTTTCGACGCACCGGGCGCCCCACTCTTCATAGCCGTGCACGATCACTTCGGTATCGCAATGGCTTGCAAAGCGGTGCCCGCGCGCTTCCAGATCCTGGCGCAGTTCCCGGAAGTTGTAGATTTCGCCGTTGAACGTCACCCAGACGCTGCCATCTTCGTTGCTCATGGGCTGGCGGCCGCCGGCCGGATCGATGATCGACAGGCGGCGGTGCCCCAGGGCCACGCCTTGGCGCGCATAGCTGCCATGGCCGTCGGGCCCGCGATGCGCCAGGGCCGCGGTCATGTCCGCAATCTCGCCGGGGCGCTCTTCCGGCGGCGCCCAGCGGATGATGCCTGCTATCCCGCACACAAAGACTCCTTGCCGCGCACCGGCCTGCGGCCGCACCAGCCCCGGCGGCGGGGCCACAGCTCGTCAGACCCGCCCGGTCCCGGGGGGCGCGGCGTCCAAACGCCGCAGAAGGTATTCGGTATTCGCCTCGCCAGTGGCCAGGTCGAGGAGTTCCAGGCCCAGTTGCCGGCGGCAGAAGCGCACCACCTCTTCGATGCGCGCATCTTCGTAGGGATAGCCCCCCAGCCAGTCGCGGATATCCACCATAAACGACATGCCGCGCGATTTCTTGTACTCCCGAATGGTGCGCCACGGATTGGTTCCAGCCGCCAAACCACCCAGGATGGTGTGGCGGAGAATGTAGCGGTATTCCATCAGGCGTTTGCCCAGGGCGCCGGCGCGGTTGTATTTCTTCTTGAGGCGAAGGTATTGCGGGGACTGCGGCGTGGTGGTGTAGAGCGCCAGGTAGAAAACGCCACCCGGGGCCAGCAGGGTGGCGGCATTGGCGACGGCGTCCCACATGGCGCCGGTATGGTGCAGCACGCCCCAGGAATAGACGATATCCGCCGGCGGTAGTGGCGTCAGAAACGCCTTGTCCAGGACGGATCCTTGGAGGATCGTCCAGTTTTCCGGAGCGCCGCGCCGAGCCCGCAAACTTTCGGTGCTGCGCACCGAGGCGGGGTCCACATCAAAGCTTAGGATTCGCGCCGCACCGGCATCGAAGGCGGCCAGGGAATGCAGGCCGCTGCCACAACCAATATCCAGTATGTACTTACCCTTAAGGTCGCTGAGCCCGAGGAAGCGCAACATGTGGGTCTTGGCAATAGCCACCCGCTCTTCGCTGAAATGATCGGCAACGAAGCGCTGCCAATTATCTCCAAAAGCAAAGTGCGGTGCGTCTTGGGCCATCAACCAGGCTCCTTCACGGTTAAGAAATTTCGGGACCGCCGCCACCGGCCAACCCCACCCAGGGTTTCAATCCGGAGTGTGCAACAGGGTCTCAAGTTGCGCCACACGGCCGGCGCTCGCGTGCTCAGATTCTACATAGGCGCGAAGCGATTGGGAACACGCCTGCCACTTTGCCGCGTTGCACCACAAGTCGCGCAGGGCGGCGGCAAGCTGTTCGGGCGCGGCCCCGGCCACCAGCCCGCAACCGCACCGGGTGATAAAGCCGTCGGGATCCACTTCCGAAGCCAGGATCGGCACCCCATGCTTGCCGGCCTGTAGAAAGGTGTTCGGAAATCCCTCGAAGGCGGTCGTGCTGACCAGGACCCGGGCTTGCGCATAATACGCATCCATCTGGGCGTACGGTACGCGTTCGATGATGCGCACGTTGGGCGGCGCCGCGTCCCGGATCTTCTGGAATATGACCCGGTCGGTGGGGTTGAGGATCATCACAAAAGGAATCTCCGGACATAGCCGGGCCAGTTCCAGGCACAGCTCCGGGCGTTTCTGCACGCTTTCGGCCCGGCCAATCCACAGGGCCCAGGGACGCGTGGCAGGCGTGGGGAGTTCCCAGGGCGCAGCGCCCAGGTCGAAGGGGTTCTTGATAACCGTGGAGTCGCGGGCAAAGCGTGCGCGCAACGCCTGTTGCTGCCGGGCGGTTTGCACCACGATGTGATCCGCACGCGCGATGGCCAGCCAGGCCAGTCCGCCCGGTTCGCCCATGCGGCCGCGTTCAAAGGACCCGGGGTAGTATTCCCGGGCCGAGACTTCGTGATCCGAGGCGATGAACAGGACCGATTTCCGCGGCGTATGGTGGCAGGCCTCGATCGCCAGGGCCGAGGCTTCGTTGACGCCGAAACAGCACACCACGTCCGGGGCGATCGTGCCGGTCAGGAATTTCTGCAACCCGCGGCGCTGCACCGCCCGGCGCAGCAGGAACAGGAGCGACAAAGGCAGATCCCAGATCAGCCGCGGGTGATAATGGTTGATGCGTATGGGCGGAAATCCGCTCCGGCGCTGGACATTTTCCAGGGTCCGCTCGGCACGGCGCAGCAGGAAGGAGGTGGCCGGCGATACGGCGTGCCACGTCGCGTAGAGCGTCACAGCGCCGCAGCGCTCCACCCGGGACTGGCCCTCGTCGTAAACCAGGAAACTCACGCGATAACCCGGGCAGCCGGCCAACCCGCGGGCAAAGGTGGCGGCGCGCACCTCCGCGCCGCCGAACAGACTCGGGGACGCCGGGGCAAAGACCGGATAGGCCGCGAGGGAAACGAAGCACACGTGGAGCGCGGATTGTTGCGGGCTCGTAGCGACACTCATCTCCTGACCGCCACCGTGCACAGATGCGGTCCGGCGTGGCGTGCCAGGGCCCGCAGACGCCAGCCCTCCAGCCGCGGCCGCGGCCAGAGGGTATCGAACAACCCCAGCGCGTGGCGCAGCGTCCAGGGGCCCAGCGTGTTGACGCTCCAATCCGCCGGGCGCGGCAGGGAAAAGTGCTCCTGAAAGTGATCAAAACGCAGGCCGCGGCAGAACCGGACATCAAAGCCCTGCGCGGTAAGAAACTCCGTCATGCCCGCGGGCGTGATGCTCCGCAGGTGCTGGTATTCATGGAAGGCGGTGCGGCAGAAGGGGCAGAATATCTCGTTGGCGTGCAGCATCTCAGCGCAGGGCGTGGTGATCAGCACCGCACCGCCCGGGCGGGTGACGCGGTGCAATTCGCCGGCCACCTGCGCCGCCACCTCGTCGGTGAGGTGCTCGAACGTTTCGAGGCATAATGTCAGATCGAAAAAACCTTCCGGCAGCGCCGTGGGCAGGGCCTCGGCCACGACCGCGCCGTGCCAGCGGGCAGCGCCCGCGTGGCGCTGGTTGGCGCGGGTCACGCTCTCCCGGGAGTAGTCGGCGGCGTAGACCTGGACGTCCCGCTCCAGCAGATGGGCGAGCAGAAACCCCGGGCCGCAGCCGTAGTCCAGAACATTGCCGCGGAACAGACCGGCGAAGCGGGCGAAATTAATGACGCCCCGGCCCACCTGGTGGCTGAAGTACTTGTCCAACCGGTCGGGCCGGCCAGCCCAATAATCCCAGAACTGCGCGATAGTCGCAGGGGTCCAGGCGGCGGGTTGCGGCACGGGCGGGATGGGGCGGCCTTCATCGGGCATCAGGCACCTCCGGCCCGACGGGGGCCATAGCGCTCCAGGCGCATTGCAACTGCACATCGCCGATACGTCCCGTGGGGACCTTGTCGCCGAAACTGGCGGTGGTCTGCACATTGAATACCAAGGCGTCGGCGGCGTGGTCAAAGGTGGTGAAACGGTCGTAGAGCGACAGGCAGCAGGCATAGCGCTTGTTCAGAAACAGTGCCGGCGGGAAAAGCATGATCGTCTCGTAGACGCCTGGCGCGCAGGGCAGGGGCCGATCGACATCCAGCGGGCTTGAGGACATGATCGGGTGGCCGACCTCATTGAATAATCCCACCGCCGCCACCAGGTTCTCGCGGCGGTGCGGCAGCGCAAAGCGGAGTCGCAGTCCCAACTGGGCCGCGGTGGTCGGGCAGGTGCACGGTGTGCCATCCTGATTGCACAGATAGGCATCCAGGAAATGCGGATGGTCCGGTGGCGGCGCAGCGCGTTGCCAGTGGTACGAGATCTGCCGGCCACTGCCCAGGTAACGGGCAATGGCGTACGCCGGTTCACCCGCGCACAGCAACCCGCCGCGGTCAAGCACCATGGCCGAGGTGCACAACCGCTCGACGGCGCTCATATTGTGCGTGACAAAGAGGATCGTCCGCCCGCCCTTGGCCACCGCCCCCATCTTGTCCATGCACTTGGCCTGGAACGCCGCATCGCCCACCGCCAGCACCTCATCGACAATCAGTATCTCCGGTTCCAGGTGGGCGGCCACCGCAAAGGCCAACCGCATGTACATGCCGGACGAATAATGCTTGACCGGTGTGTCCAGGAACTGGTCGACCTCGGCGAAGGCGACGATCTCGTCAAAGCGGCGGCGGATCTCCGGGCGCTGCATGCCCAGGATCGCACCGTTGAGATAGATGTTCTCGCGCCCGGTCAATTCCGGATGGAAACCGGTGCCCACCTCCAGCAGGCTGCCGATCCGGCCGTAGAGGTCCACGTGGCCGGTGGTCATTTCCGTCACGCGGGAAAGGATCTTAAGCAGCGTGCTTTTGCCGGCGCCATTGCGGCCGATGATCCCGAGCACTTCGCCGGGTTTGACGGAAAATGAGACATCCTTGAGCGCCCAGAAATGGCCGTCCCCCTCCGGCGCAATACGCTTGCGAAACGGTGCCGCCAACGCGCGAGTAAGCGTCTCGGTCAGGCGGTGGTAACCCACCCGCTGCCCGATGCGGTAGCGTTTGCCCAGACCTTCGACGTGGATTGCCAGATCGCTCATAGCGTGCTACACCCAATCCGCCATGGTGCGTTCCATGCGGCGGAAAAAGAACAGTCCGGCGACAAACAGCGCCACCACGGTGATCCCGCTGGCCGCGAGCAGAGACCACATAGGCTCCTGGCCGCCCAGGAGCACCCACCGAAACGCCTGGATCACCCCGGCCATCGGATTAAGCCCATAGAGCGCCTGCCAGCGCGGCTCGACCAGGTTCGCCGGATAGACCACCGGGGAAGCAAAGAACCACACCTGCACCAGAAACGGCAGCGCGTAACGAAAATCGCGATAGTACGCGTTGAGCGCCGCGAGCCACAACCCGACCGCCAGCGCCGTGAGCACGACAAACGCCACCAGCACCGGCAGGAGCAACAGGGACAGTCCGATGCCCATGTGATAATACCACAGCAGGCCGCAGAACAGCGCGAAAGCCAGGGTAAAATCGAGCAGGCCGGAAAGCACGGCGGCAAAGGGTATCAAGAGGCGCGGGAAATAGATCTTGGTCACCAGCCGCTCGTTTTCAATGAGGCTGTTGCCGGCCTGCGTGAGCGCCTGCGAAAAAAGCTGCCAGGGCAAAAGGCCGCAGAAGGCAAAGACCGGATAGGGGATCGCGCCGGGCACCTTGACCAGCCGGCCCATGAACAACGTAAAGATAATCATGGCGGCCAGCGGCTGGAGCAGCGCCCAGACGATACCCAGGACGGTTTGTTTGTAGCGTACCTTGATGTCGCGGACCGCCAGGAACCAGAGCAGATCGCGATACTGCCAGAGCTCCGCCAGGTGCAGGGCCTGCCAGCCGCGCTGCGGTCGCAGGCGTAACAGGGGAACCCTGCCCGCGGCTTTTACAGGGCTTGGGGCGGTTACTTCCGGCATGGCACCGCCTCGGATCGGGGAAAGTTGATCCGCTCTTTTTCAATGACCAGCGGCCGCTTCTGCACCTGCGTATGGATCGCCCCGATGTACTCGCCGATGATCCCGATAAAGAACAACTGTACCGACGAGAAGAAGAACAGGGCAATGAGGATCGGAGCCATGCCAAACTCGAAACGGTTCCACCACAGCAGCTTGGCGACAAAGTAGCCCAGGGCAATCAGCAGGCTTACCAGCGACATGGCAAAGCCACCCATGGCGGCGATGCGCAGCGGGATTTTGGAATGATTTACAAAGCCGAGCATGGCCAGGTCGTAAAGGGTGTAAAAGTTATTCTTGGTGATGCCCCGGCGGCGGCCGGGCTGGTCATACTTGATGAGGCACGGTTCAAAGCCGATGTCGGCAATGAGCCCGCGGAAGTAGGGATAGGGATCGTCGATGCGGCGGATTTCCTCGATCACCACCCGGTCGTAGAGGCCAAAGCCGGTGAAGTTCTTGACCAGCCGCACCTCGGCCAGGCGCGCCACCAGGCGATAATAACCCGAGCGCAGGGCATGCATGGCGACCGACTCGCGGGCGCTGGCCTTGACGCCCAGGACCACTTTGCATCCCGCCTCCCACTGCTGGAGGAACTGCGGGATCAACTCGACGGGGTCCTGAAAATCGGCCACGACGGAGATCACGCAATCCCCCGTACATTGCAGCAGGGCATAATGGGGCGAGCGCGTGTGGCCGAAGTTGCGCGTGTTGAGAATGACTTTGACCTGCGGATCGGCGGCGGCGAGCTGGCGCAGAATCTCGGCGGTGCGGTCGCGCGACGCGTTATCAATAAAGACATGCTCGTAGGTGTACTGCGGCAGCCGGGCCATCTGGGCCTGGACCGCGGCATACAAGTCGCGCACGTTGGCTTCTTCGTTGTAGCAGGGGGTCATGATGCTGATGTGTTTCATGCCCGGGGCCTTTGCTTAAAGGTGTGGCCCCCGCCGGCGGCCGGTGCCACGGGGTGCCGGAGACCGGCCCGCCTTACCGGCCCAGCAACTGGCGGTACCAGGCGATGGTGCGTTGCAGGCCGGTGTCGATGTTGAACAGCGGCGCCCAGCCCAACGCGCGGCGGGCCTTGGCGGCGCTGAGGTACTGATGTTGAATTTCATGACAGGCTTCGTTGCGAATGTCCGGTTCCAGGCGCGAATCGAGCCGCGCCAGGATCTTGCCCACCACATCCCGCACGGTTAACTGGATCTCGTTGGAGAAATTGAACGCTTCGCCGGCCAGGGCCGGGTTGGCGGAGAGTTTCTCTGCCAGCAGCATGTAGGCGGCAGCGCCATCTTCCACATAAAAATAATCGCGGATCAGCGAGCCATCGGACCGGATCACCGGCCGCTGGTTAAGCAGCACGGAGCGAATGGTGCCCGGCACGATGCGGTTCCAGTTCAGGTCGCCGCCGCCGTAAAAGTTGCCGCAACGGGTGATGGCCACGGGCAGTTTGTACGTAACGGCATAGCATTGAGCCAGCAGATCCGCACAGGACTTGCTGACATCATACGGATGCCGGCCCTCCAGGCGGGCGGTTTCTTCGTAGGGCAGATCCGGCTGGTCCCCATAGGCCTTGTCGGAAGACGCCACCACAATTTGCTGGACGGTCTTGGCGGTGCGGCAGGCTTCAAGCACCGTCCAGGTGCCGCGGATATTGCTTTCAAAGGTGGATAGCGGCTGGCGATTGGCGATGCCCACGATGGTCTGGGCGGCCAGGTGGAATACCGTTTCGATTTCATATTCGCCCAGGGCGCGTTCCACCAGGGCGCGATCGCAGATATCGCCTTGCACACTGGTAACCAGGCCCAGCGTGCCGCTGCGGACCAGTTCGCTCGTGGGCAGGGTATCGCGTACCAGGCAGACCACATCGGCCCCGGCCTGGCGCAGGCGCGCCACCAGCCAGCTGCCCACCAGGCCGGTGGCCCCGGTAACCAGGGTACGGCGGTTGTGCCAGAACGGGTTGAGGGTTTTGGTGGCTTCCATGGGGCCTTTGATACCGTATTGCAGGGCAGGGAGCAAGCGCCCGGGGGCCAGGCAGACCACCGGAGAATACCTTACCATTTGAGCTGGGCCGTTTTACGACATTCTCGGACGCCATGACCACGGCAAAAATAACGGAATTTTTCGTTTGCATTTTAGCCCCTTGCGCTGGTAAAAGAAGTGCATCAAATCTCTTGTTTTCCAAATGCCGTCGTTACGGCGCCGGTCCTCTCATATCTCCGTGCCGGCAAAACATTTTGATCGCCCAGGAGGCCTCATGAAAAAGTACGCCCCACGTTGCACCGTTTGTGCCACCCCCTTGGCCGATACGTCTCGGGGCTTCAAGAAAGTGTTGCGGGCGATCTTTGGCCGAACCTTGTACTGTCCCCACTGCAAAATGGATGTGCCCAAAGCCAGCGCGGTGGTGATGGGCGAGACCTATGGCTTGCACCTGACTCACCTGAAGTTGCAGGTACGCGATGCGGCGATGCAGTTGGCCCGGCTGGACCTTAATGACGCGCTGCGGGCCATTGAACCGGGACTCTCGCGCGAACAGATCAACCCCGCCCATTCAATGGAAAACCTGCTGCAATTTGCCCGCGAAGTTTATCGCCCGCTGCTGCTCGAGCAGGCCAAGGCCCGCCACGCCTCGCTGGAGGCCGGCCTACGCCGCGATGCCACCGGGCGTGCCACGGCGGCCGGTGTATGGGGGCACAGCAGTGCCGAGACAGGGGAACGCGAATGGGATCTGCTTTTTGCACGCGTCGGCAAGGACCAGTACATCGTCTATCAGGCGCCGCGGCCGGTCGCATGGCTTCATGAAGCCGTGCGTCTCAAACGCGGCAAGGGCAATGGGCAGGGGGCGCACCATGGCAGTGGGGTGCAGGTGCTGCCGCGACAAAAGGCGGGGTAGCCAGCGCACCGGGGCAGGGCAATTGCATATGGACGCACAGTGCGCCGTGTGCTGTTTGGAGTTCACGCTTTAGCGTGCGTTGCAGTCCAATCGACGCGCGACGCCGCTAAAGCGTGAACTCCGAACGTGCTTGTCGGCCAAATGCAATTGCCCTGCGCTCGGGGATGCCCGACCCTTACAGCAGCGGCCCGTCGCCCTCGGCCAGCCGGGTCAGGGCGTCCCGGTCTTTGATAACCAGTTCCTGATCATCCGCGGTGTGGATCCACGCGGCATCATGAAAGCGGCGCAGCGTGCGCGAGAGCGTCTCGCTGGTCAGGTTCAAATGGCTGGCCAGATGGCGTTTCAAACTCGGCAGGCGCACGATGCCATCGGCCGGATCGGAAACCGTCAATAAATAGCGGGCCACCCGCCCCGCGGCATCGCGCAGGGCCACATCTTCCAGCATACCCACGAGATGCTTAACCCAGCCGGCCATGCCCGTGAGCAGTTGCCGGCACAGGGCATGATCGTCCGCCAGGGCCTGGGCAAACTCCGCGGCCGGCAGGACGGCACAGACCGTGTCCTCCAAGGCTTCGGCAAAGGCCGGGCAGGCAAACCCGCCTATGGCGGCCACCTCGGCAAACGTGGCGCCGGGTCCGGCCAGGTGCAGGACATGCTCTTTGCCCGCCGGGGACAACTTGTAGATCCGCACCAGCCCGTGGCCAATGACAAACACGCCGGGGCAGGGATCGTCCTGCCGAAAAATCAGGCTGCCGCGTGGATAGCGGCGCAGCAACGCCATGTTGCGCAGGCGCTGCAATGCCGGGCCGCGCACGGCAAAGAAGAAGCGACATCCGGCAAGTATCGTGGCGACATCCAGTTCCAATAGACCGTCCTTTGCCTGAGCTTCGCCCGGAAAGCCGTTTTAATAACGCGAGGCAAGTCATTTTATATCAAATACTTGCAGATTTATGCAGCGGTTTTCCGGGGGCGTCTTGATCTGGATCAAGGCACACTATTTTCCCATCCCTATTATGGCGATCATACATCTTCGGACAAGGATGGTTCCGATGAATCTCCCGCTATCCGAGTACCCCAGAACAGGACATTTTCATGAATTGTAATCAATGCGAGCAGGCATCCCGTGGCATCGGCTGTTCGAGTTCCCCCGGCGTCTGCGGCAAGGATGAGGATGTGCAGTCGGTGCAGGAACTGATTCTCTACGGCCTCAAAGGCATGGCGGCCTACGCGGCGCATGCCCGCCGCCTGGGCAAGAGTGATCCGGCAGTCAGCGCGTTCATCGAGGAGGCGCTGTTTGCGACCATGACGAACGTGAATTTCGATCTGCCGTCGCTGCTGGAAATAGCGCTGGAACTGGGGCAGAAGAACCTGCGTGTCATGCAGTTGCTCGATGAAGGGCATGTCGAGACATTCGGCAAACCCGCGCCGACCACGGTAACCGAGGGCACCCGGGCCGGACCGGGCATCCTGGTGACGGGGCACGACCTGGTGGACTTGGCCGACCTGCTTAAACAGTTGGAAGGTACCGATATTAAAGTTTATACCCATGGTGAAATGCTGCCGGCGCACATGTACCCCAGGCTGCGCGAACATCCCAATCTGGCCGGACATTATGGCGGGGCCTGGCAATTGCAGCGCCGCGAATTTGCCGCCTTCCCGGGGCCGATCCTGGCGACAACCAATTGCGTGCTGATCCCCGGACCGGCGTATGCCGACCGCCTGTTCACCACGCGCGTCACGGCGGTGCCGGGCGCCACGCGCCTCAAGACCAGTGACTTTACCAAGCTGATCACCAAGGCCCGGCTCTGCGCCAGCTGTGCGGAAGATATCCAGGGCACATCCACCATTGGCTTCCATCGCACGGTGATCCTGGACGCGGCCGCCACGATCGTGCAGGCGGTCAAGGACAAAAAGGTCTCCCACTTCTTTGTCATCGGGGGCTGCGATGGCAGTGAGCCCGGCCGCAATTACTTTGCCGATTACGCCGCCGCCACACCGCCGGATTCGTTTATCCTGACGCTGGGCTGCGGCAAGTACCGCATCCGGGAGCACGATTACGGCACCTTGCTGGGATTGCCGCGCCTCCTGGATATGGGGCAATGCAACGACGCGTATGGGGCGATTGCCGTGGCGGTGGCCCTGGCGCAGGCCTTCAATTGCGGGGTTAACGACCTGCCGCTGACCCTGTGCATTTCGTGGTTTGAGCAAAAGGCGGTGGCGGTGCTGCTGACGCTCCTGTCGCTGGGGGTCAAAGGCATTGCCATCGGCCCGAATCCGCCGGCGTTCATCACGCCCAACGTATTTGCCGTATTGCAGGAGAAATTCGATTTGCGGCTGACGGGCACCGATGCCCCGGCGGATGTGGCCGCGGCCGTGCGGAACTGACCATCTTTCCTGTCATGACCCGATGGGGGCCGGCGGGCGCCATGGCGGCGCACGCCGGCCCTTTTTTTCTCTACTCATCCATGGCGCGACGACAGGTTCGCGTGGCGCTACGACAGGTGCGTCAGGCGCCGCTCCGGCAAGTTGGCAAAATATTTCGTTTAATGTTGCCAAAGCGGCGTAGAGGCAATATTTCGCCCGCTATTCGGGGGCGGCACGGCCTTTGCTGAATAGAAGATCGCGGCTTGGTTGTGCAAATCATCAAAGCTGCGGCTCTTTGACAACTTAAAAAACGGGTGGGAGTCCAGTGGCCAAAACAATTTCGGGGGCAACTATCCATGGGCGCCAGTGCAGATGCGTAACGGGGATATAGTCCGACCGGTCTGTTGGCACCCACTTTTTCTGGGCGATAGGGGATCGTATTAAAATAAGTTTCGCAACGATGCCCTTACCGCCCAGTCTTTATACCTTAAATGCGGTGTCTGCTTACGGCAGGGGCAAGGCCGAAAAGACACCGAGAAGTTTCCGGTAAGGGCGCTTGGAAAGGGATGACCAAAGAGAGAGTGAGTCTGCTTCGGGGAGGAGATGGCACTTGCCGGATTTCGATAAAACGGACGGCGGTTCAAACTTAATGAAGGAGGAAATCTTCTTCGAAAAGTTTCGCCGCTGTCCGTGCTTTTTTTGTAGTGGGGGTGCATTCACCGGCGCAGGGGTGTC
>Ga0316217_10002359_pt1 | contig 22849 bp, 17 predicted proteins | sample 1anoAmetaG_FD_203633 | JGI IMG/M metagenome (GOLD analysis project Ga0316217, IMG submission 203633) | Freshwater microbial communities from Trout Bog Lake, Wisconsin, USA - 1anoA | ecosystem: Environmental > Aquatic > Freshwater > Lake > Hypolimnion/Profundal zone | place: USA: Wisconsin...
CAAATACATCAATATATGAATTAGATAATAGACTACAGATAGCTATCATATTTCGTTTTCGTTTAGAATCATGTTTGGGATTCCGTTTACTATTGGGTACTCTCTTTTGCAGTTCGGACAGATCAGTTTGCCCTCCACTATGTGGGTCTTAATTACAGCATGCTTACGTCCAAAATGATTCGGTGTAGCTTTTTCAAATTTTACTCATTTTCGAGATATTCAGGGGTCAGGTCTTTAGGGAAATTGGTTTCACCCATATCTGTCACAGTTTTGTGCAACGCGAACCAATCTAACTTTTTAATTAGCTTTTTGATGTTTTCTCTGTTGAAGTCAGAACCTCTGTAGACGCTTTTTTCGACTTAGATTATGAGAGGGAAATTGTTCTTTTAGCATTTCGCGACATTGCATATCAGCAGATTATGCGAAAGTAGTCTCATTCAAATGTTGATGTAATTTCTTTTATTATAAATCAAAAACCAAATAACCTCTATCTCACCTCTTTTCAAGAATTCATAGCATAATCATCTCTATTCATCGTCTGCTAAGACCTCTTCAATTACGTTTGCTGTGCTTTCTTTGTTCGGGTATATTCATTCTGTGTTGCATATTTACTATCAAATGAAAATCATTGGTCAAATTTAGTAAAAGGTCTGCGTATGCATACTTTGTTTTTCGTTTAGGGTGTCCTTCTAGCATTGAATGCGCTCTATTATTGGTATACTGTATTGGATGCGACTTTTATATGGTTTTTTCTAGGAAGTATCTTTTTCGGAAGGGGACTGGCCATTTACCTAATCTTTTCAATGAGAGCACAGGCATCTTGAATATTGCTGACCTACATTGTGATGGTCTTTAAACATTGGAGTTATTTATCTTTTAGGCCGAAAACTTGCTTCTCTTTCTGTCTATGTTGAGTTAACTATCTAAGGTATTAGGTTGTACTTATGCCATGTAAACTATCGAAGTACTAATCAGAAGTGTCGATTGCCTTGGTTTCACTCCTTCTTTTTTATTTTTTTCTGTTTTTAAGCATTTTGTTGAGTTTTTGTTACTATCGTGGCTAACCAAAAAGTAAGCTTTTTTTGCATTTTAGAGAATGAAAATTATAGCTTGTCAAGCCCGAAAGCGAAATTTCCGAATCTTTGACTGTTTGGTGAGAAAGTGATCGAAATCTCGCCCTATACTTTCTTAGCTTATCCTTCTGCAGTGCAGTTTGACTTATGAGATCACAATAAATAGTCTTTGCTTCATTAAGTACAATTTACTTCGATCAGTATAATCCATGTTAGGCTATTGCTCTTTTTTCAGATCACAAGCCGACTTTTTATATTGTTGGTTTCTGTATTGTTATTCTTTGTAACAAATAGGGATTTTATGTTGATTCTGATAGGTTATTACTTTCTGCTTACAATTGTCAATTATTCTTTTGATTAGACTGTGTGATTTCAGAATGTTTTAGGCATTACAAAATGCCTATTAATTCAAAATTTAGGTTATGTTAAGTTTTTGAGGCTAGATTTTTGCTTGGGTTGCTTTCTGAAAATAATCAATAGTGTGCTATCTTGTCTGCTGCTTTTACCTTGTTAGTTAATCGTTGAGCATTATTTATAATAAAAGAAAGTTATACTTTGTCCAAAAATAAAGTAAAGTAAGACCCCATCCCATGACTGTTCCATAGTTAATTCATAATAAATAGCAAGTGTTGATTGTTTGAATAATCTTAAGCCAGATCATGCTATCCTTGCGAGTTTGAACCCTGGTGGTGGAAAAACGATGTTATCTATTTTGTGTCCTTAGAAGGTGCAACTAAATATGAATATTTTTGAATCTCCTGCTGTCAAGATTTGCTCTTCCGGCTGGTAACCTAACAAAATAAAGCCGTTTTGCTTGATCTGGCTAAATTAACAAATTCTTACTGCTTGTCTACAACCACTGACATCTTTATACTTGTGTCTTGTTGAAGGTTGCAAAGGACGTAGCCATAGCCGCCTTATTAGTACTAGAAAGATGTCTTAATCCAATCGTCAGGTTTGGGTCCGATTTTAGATTTGTCGTCATTCATGCGAATGGCATGGTTTTTCCAAACTTGTTCTAAAAAGTTCTTATGTCTTTCCGCAGGCTAGACTATGATTTGCTGTTGTTATTAGGTTTAGTAAGTATCAAAGTAATAGCCGAATGTGCATTAGTAATCGTTGAGCAGCCTAGGGTCTTCGGTTTAGATCATTACAAGATAGCTTCCTGGCTTGAGTTCTAGCCAAAGGTTAAGATCTGGGAAATCGTTTTAGAGCACAGATTTGTAGTACTCTAATGTATCCTCGTCTCTTTGGAGAGCTACAATTATCCTTGCATAGCCATAGTTAGTAGTCACGACTTCTTGGTTGTTCCCTTCACTGAACTATCTCTTAATTGTGATGTAGCTTTAATGCTCTTACTTAATGTTTAGCCTCACGAATGAAGGTGAGCCCTTCGTCATTTTTACTCTTTAAAAGGAATAGCTAAAACCTAATCTAGCATTGGAAATATCGACACTTTCAAAGCTTTTCATGAATTAGTCAAAAGGCATGGTAAAGTCTCCGTCATTTACTCCAACGGCGGGTCTGAATTGGTCTATAAATTTTTGAGGGACGCCTGCCCAGAATTATTTGTCAGTCTCACTTCCATATCCAGAGTATTAAGTTTTGCCCCAAGGGTTTCTCAGCCTCATAAGCCTACAAATTTTCCCATGGGTGGGGATTTATTCGCTATCAAGAACAGTATAAGCATGCGAGGGAAGCAAGCCTTAGACTTTTACTTCTCTTCTTGTTCCTGCGACTACTGGCATGGATTAGTCAGCTGCTTCGATAAGTTCTTGCCAAACCCAATCTTTATAGCTTTAATCTTGCTCTTCTTCGATTTGATAAAAGTAACAAGGGGCAACAGAGAAAGCGTTTAAGACCTCATGAGGGCATCCAGCGCTAATAGCCCCATACGATCCTTTTATTTTTGCCCAAGCTTTTTATATCAGCATCACCCAAATCTCCTTCCTTGTAGGCTTACAAAAGACTGGTCGATTGGTCTAGGCGAAGACAGGCACGTAGTCATCGATTATCATCTCCATAGGGACGCCTTCATTGTTTACGATCAGCTTATAGATTCCTTCAGGACTGACTTCAAAGTTTTCATAAAAGATAGTTGATATTCTAGCTTAGTCTTCAGCCAATGCGGCGATGGATGACAAGAAGTAGCAGTCTCCGATGTTCCCTTGGCAGATGTCTTAGGGCTTGAAGTCATCTTCAACCATAACGCAGTCTTTTATGATCTAACTTGCCCTTTTCCAGGTTAGAGTTCGATTCTCGACTTTAAAGTCAAGGTTTTCGTCGTTGGGAAGGAAATCGTTGTCAGTGAACTTGATACTCTTCTTTATGCAATCTTAACGATATTCTTTAAATTTTGACTTACGTAGCATTACTGATGATTCCTTTTTAACATTCTTGTTAGATTTGGAGGGCATGGCTGTCAATATTTTGGTAGGTAGTGAGACCTTGTTGATAGTGACTTCAGGCTAGAGTCCGGTATCTCCGTTGCAGACGTTTCCGCACAAAAACATTGATAGGCTTCAAATAATTATAAATATCTTAATCAAATCAACCAGTATATCAAGAAATACGATAGAACTGCGAGGGCTTTTCCTCCCCGTTGTACCAGTACTCAATCTTGACGTTCAGTTCTCTCGGATTTTCTTTCGCCTTGCATACCTTCACTCGAAACTCGATTGTATCCCTTTCAAAGACTTCGATTGGGGTGTCGAAATAAAATACCGTTTGCTTCCAATGTGTCTGTTTTTTGTAGGGAGAAGTCGAAAGGCAAACAGCCTTTGATCCATGATCGAAGTAGCAGTCGAACCAGGTCACAATCCCATGCATTTTGCCTTCTACTTCGATTTCTAGTTTGAACTAGCTCACAAAGTCTAGCTCTTAAAGGGTAACTTTCTCCAGATCGATGTCATAGAACTTCTCACAGTTGGAAAGGATATCTTCTTGGTTGATAGGATCCACAATGGGTTCTGACAAGACCCACTTTTTCATGCATTTCATGCTAACTCCATAAACATTGTTCCAGTAGTTCTAGATAAATGCAAAGTTACAAGTTTCTTGCCATAGTATACTTCATCGTCGAGGGCAGCTGCAAACATCTGTGCTCTGTTTGGCAGCAGGATCCCGCCTTCTCTCAGCCATTTATTTCTGGCAAATAGCACAGAGTCGAACATAGACTCATAGAGCAAGAAGTAGCCCATCCATTATGAGATTATTATGTCTACTTTGTCTACTGGCAGGCTTAACTACTCCACAAGGCCGTTCAATATGGTGATTTTGTCGGTGAGTCCATTTTCTTCGATGATGTTTCTGCTGTGTTGAAAAATGTTGGCTTTTTCGATTCCGTAGACATGCTTCGCTCCACTGCGAGCTGAATCAAAGGAAAGGTACCTGCGAAGATACTGAGAATGCCGGTTCCACTGCCAACGTCCAGCACAATTTTGTCTTTGAATAGCTCGGGGTTTCTTGTGATGGCTTTCATGTAGGATTTGGTTCTGATTGTATCCTTTAGCATTTCCTCGTGGATGGAAAAGTGGGAATAGCCGTCGAAATAGTAATCCTTGTCCTTGACATAGCCGATATAGGGTTTTTCGGGTTGGTTTGAAAGCTGGGGGGCATTCTATTCTGATTCTTCTTTCATGGCCACAACAACAAAGTTATAAATTGTCTTTCGCTAATTAAAGGAGTAGAGGGCTTTAAATGGGCTCTATCAATACAAATAAACTTAGTCTCAATTTTTTTATTTTGAATAATTCTTATACTGCAGAGATAAGTTTAAGAATAAAACTTATTTCTAATTTTTAAACACCAAAAAGCTTAATTTTTCCTTAGCTTATTCGAGGCTTGGCAAGTTGGATTCAAGTTTTAAGCTTTAAAGGATGATCAAAAAAAGTATTTTCTTCAAGATCTCTCTATGTGAAGCCATTTGAGGATCCACACCGCTACCCCTCATAATAAACCTTGTGGCATGCTGCCCCTGTGACACTTTGAGCAGCCAGCTCCAACAAGATGTTACTTCTATATTGAAGAACTATCGAATATAAGAATAACAATCAGAAGGCTCTAAAAAAGAACGAGTGATTTCAAAAGCAGATGGACATATTGCGGTTAAGAACGGGTTTTCAAGTTTTCCGTTACGCGTCAGAATTATATGTAAGAGTCTTAATCTAAGCTCTATATAAGGATTGTAAAATATCAAGTTTAGTATAATAATTGTACTATTTATGAATACCTAAATTAAAGTAGAGTCGGCTGATCTGGAGCATTCGGGGAAGACAGTCTCTTGCAAGAAGGAGAAAATTGGCAGATGGTCCACCGCTGAATGCTATCTTTTTGAATCTCTGCTCTAGCGGTTTGGAAAAAACTGGAAAAAGATCCAAGAACATATGAAAAACAGATCACTTGGGCAGATCCGGTCTCACGCGCAGAAATACTTCGACAAAATTGGGACCAAGAAGGTGGAGGAGTTTGAAAGGAGGGCCAAGCTTCTGGAGGCATACGACATTTTGCAAAAAGAGAAACGGCTAAGAGAATAGACCAAAAATTAAAATGCCTCAGACTAAAACAAGCCTAACGCTGAAATTAAGCAATAAGAGGAGTCTCCGCTCACTGCTGAGCAGAACGTGACTGAAAACCACTTTTCAAAACAGTTGGAGTCAATAAATTTAAAACCATAATAGAATGGAATATCGGAAAATGTTCGGATGGAAACTCCACAAACAAATCAGGCCCAGGTTGTCTACCCCTTCCTCAATGGCTTCAACCCCTTCAACGCCGGATACCTAATCCAGATTCTCGGACAAAATCCTTAACCTTTTTACCGATTCAATGGAATTTAGCCTTATATCGATAGTCCTGCTTTCAGAGCTTCCATTTTCCACAGGCAATGAAAAAATGATTTACTTATTATTTTTCATCTCATACCCTGAATTGCTCGCTAGCTCATTAATTATAGTCATTTTATTGGTTTTTGTACTTTCTCCAAAATAGAACTTTTTCAATTATACAATTAATATGGCTGAATTCTTTTATATCACGGATATCATAGATTGAGATATTGTTTGTAGCTATTGGGTTGTCCTGATTAGTAATTAGAGTTATGGTTTAATTTGGCTGGTTGTTATAATTATTTTAGTTTAAAAGACTCTCAACATTGGGATGACTGAGGTGAGAGACGTAAACAAGAAGCTTAAGAACAAGAAAATTAAAAAAACTCATCAGTTTGAGTCTGAAAAGGATCCGAGTGTAAAGACAATAGCTCACAATTCGATCCAAAATGACAAAAGATTTTCCAAAGCTACATACGATCCTAAATTTTTAACGCCTGGGTCGAAGGTAACTAAAGTCAAGATTGACAAAAGGTTCAGCAAAATGCTAAGCGACCCTTCCTTCAAATCAACTTCAAAGATAGACAGATATGGGCGTACAGTAAATGCATAGGATGAGAACAAGTAGCTGAATTAGTATTATTACATGGACGAATAGGCTGAGAATTAGGCAGCTGATCAGAATTAAGAGCAGGAAGAAGTGGAGGATGCGTAATTGGATGATTAGGCCGCAAACGGGGTTGAAGGAATTAGATAATGGATGGAGAACTATGACTAACAATCATCATCTGAGCTGTAAGAGGTAGAACTTGATGATGTCTAAGACATAGATTAGGTTTGGTCATAGCAGTCTTAACACTTAGTTAAAAACTAGAATGTTAAAGCCACACGAAGGCTAGCTTTATGCAATTATGATTGGATGCATATTAATGCCAAAGATTTGATGCTTCTTTTCAACTCTTTCAAAACTAAGGCAGGTTTCATCAAAAGCGTCAAAGTTTATATGTCAAACCTAGGGAAGTAAAGATTGTAAGAGTAATAAAAGCATGGCCCTCAGGGAATCTGGCAAGACGAACAAAAGCAAGAAGAGTAGTAGAGCACTAAAAGAAAACAGAAAAAGCCAATGAAACAGCTGATCTCTTAGCAGGAATAGGAATAGCATGCTTTCAACGACAACAAATTAAGAAGATACTAGAAGTAAAGATTGAAGTACTACTATGCAGTGATTGAGTGCAACAACAAAGAAACTGCAGATTAGATCTACAGAGAATGTGATGGAAACCAGTTCTAAAACTCAAATCTGCAATTTGACCTCAGGTTCATCCCTGATTAAATTTAATTCGACAGGAGCAGCTTGAAAGAAGAATGTAAGGATATACCTATGACTGGCTAGGTCAAAAACTTTGTGAATAGGGCTTTGGGACACAGTAAAGTAAGTCTAACATGGGAAGATCCTGAACTTTCACTTTCTGCTTCACTTAAGAAGTTGAATTGGAACAGGCTTTCAGAAGAAGATCTTGAAAAGATTGACTGGAATATGTATCTCAACGAGGACTAGATTCATTAAGAAGACCAAATGAAAAAGCTAGTCCTAGAGAAAAAGAAGTAGGAAGAGGTTATTTCAGATTGGAAAAAACTTTCCAGCAAAAAGTATAGAAAAAATGATGATTTGGAAATAACTTTCTAAGGAGGATTCGATATGAAAGGAAAGAACAAAGGTAAAAATGGTGAGGAATAGTTTCCATCCTTAAACAAGCAGAAGAAAAGCATGAAGGAGAGAAGACGCGAGCACGAGCAATAAAAGCAAAAGCGCAGATAGCAGCTGGAACTCTTGGTCGAAGATAACAAAAAGGATGAATTCAACTTCAACCCAGAAGACTAAAGGTTCAATGCTGTCTTCAACAATCCTAGCTACGCAATAGATCCTGTTGATTCTCGCTTTGACCATCGCCGTTCGGGCCAGGTATTTGCAGAGGTGGTAAAAAGGAATAAAAATAAGAACAAGGAGTGATAATTTAACATTTCATACAATAATCAAGATCTAGTCTCAATAATCGATTGTTGAGCTCAAAAGGATTTATTTCATAGTCCCGTCTACACATATAAAATATTCTCCCAGCTTATTATTGCACTCTTTCTTGACATCCATGCACTTCTTGAGCTCGTTAAAGTCCTCAATGCATTCACTGTGCAGACTCTACTTCAGACAAATTTATTTATCACCTTTTCTTAAGCTCTCTTTCTGGAGGCATTGTTAGAACTTCTCGTAGGTTTTTTTGTGCCGTCCATTTCTTAGCAGCTTCCTTTCGTAGAGCCCAAACCCAGTTAGTTGATCTTTGAAATTATTAATGATATCAGAAAACTTATCTATTGTGAAAATTTTGGTTTTGAGCTGCTATGAGTTAGATCGCATCTTTTATATATCTGCCTTAATTATTTTAAGTACAATCTATAACTGAACTATTATTGTAAACTCTAAAAGGCAGTATAACGATTTCAATCTCCCAAAATTCTAGTATGCTCTCGAAAATAAATTAAAACCTAACCAATTAAACATTCTGATTGTTTTCAATAATAACTGAATCAAATTATCGATTATAGATTAAAGAGCAATATCAAAGAAAAGAAAGCTATTTTAATCATTATTTTGATAGGCAACTAAGTATGGAGGAATAGTAAAGCTTTTAGGAAGTCTTGAGTCTGTGATAAATGAGGTAAACGTCTCTATTTCTGTAAAATGTGTCTAGTTAGCAATTAAGATATCTGGTGAGGTCTTCAATGTTGATATAGCCTTTTGAGCTGATGTCAATGTTTTCTTCATTAAAGTTGGAAAAAAGCAGATTGCGTCTGCTGTAGCTTTGGAAAACTTCATACTTCCAATGCCTGTCTGCAGCTAAAAAGTTCTTTACAAGTTCATCTACAGTGAAATCTCCTTATTGAGGGTTGTAGAATGGGTTTTATTCGTCTGGATTCAAACCAAAGTTTGCTTTCAATTCATACTAGCTGATTGGTATGTCATTCTTTTCGCATTGCTTTTGTAGCATATGGAATTTGTTACTAATTTTAAGTTTGTGGAACCATTTTTTCACTTTCCTGAGCTATTAGTCCAGCTTAATTTGAAATTTGAGACCATTCAAGAGATTGTTTTTCTCATTTGTCCCCTTTACTCTCATTTATTCATAGTCTCGAAGCATCTCGTCATCACTTTTTTTCATTTTTTTATCCTCTCCATAAGATAGCTCCTGAGTAAAGTCACGCAACATTTGGTTGGAATAGTTCAAATGGTTAGTATTTTCCGAAGGCTTGGGGTGGTTGTCAGCGCAAATGTTGTGGTTGTGTTGAGATGCTGCCTTGTTTTTCTTCTCAGTGATCTTCCTCAAAATTTTAGGTAGTTGCACATCTTCCATGATTACCTTTTCTTGGTGGTTTTTCTGAGTGACTTGGCTCTCCATACTTGTCTCTTTTTAGAATTTAGACTCACATTTATACTCATTTCGACTTTTCGAGGAAATTAGGTGAGATTATTCAAGAAAGCCATTTTAGGATTCAATCATTTGAGACTATTTAGCCTTAAAAGTGTTGATACTGGAGTTTTAAGTCAAATGGCTTTCAATTATCTTCGACTATTCTTCCACTCTTTTGTTAGGTACCTAGATTTGAAGTTATCTTTTTATTTTCTAGAGTTCTTGAATCTTATTTTACAGCTTTTGCCACTACTCTTGTACATTTTTGCCTTTTATTATCACAACTTTGTTTTACTTGCTTGATTTTGCTCTTTTTTAAGTAAGGTTTGCATATACAGAAGATTTCAAGTCGCTGTAGTTGCTTTTTTATAGTTATGTCTGCTTTCGATCAAGGCAGCTGTTTTAGTTCATTCTTTTTTAAGTTAAAGGCGACTTAAATGAGTCTTTCACTTCAAAACTGCTCACATTATTTAATCGGTTTGGAGTTAGATTTTTATTGATTTTGTTTGGCGTGAAATAGTGCGTATTTTAGTTTTACTTTTGTTCCTAGCGTCGACTTTTCATTTTGCTGCTCTATTTGATGAAATTAAGCTGAGCTTTATTGCAGTATTATTCGTCTCTTTTCACCTTGTTTGTGGGATAAACAGTCGGCATAGGACAAGGACTGTCTGCTGGGATTTAGATTGAAGCCTTTTCGCCAAATTGCTCTTTCCTGCTTTCTTACTCTTCTATATCGACTAACAATCTTTTGATTCTTTTGTTTATTTCGCTGAAATTCTACATTTTATTCGCACTGTCTTCTCTTTTCTGGAGCAGTTCCATTTGTCGAATAGACTCAGACTCAAGCTGAGCTACTTTTTTACTGTTCGGCAGATATTTATAGTGCAGATTGCGCAGAGGAGATTCGTAGCGATGGTAATCTTTGCTTTTACTCAAACATTGGATTTTCTACTCGACTGCAATCTTGGGGCTTTAATACCTACCTTTTTAATAGTTATTTTAGTATTAGAAGGATTCGGAGAAAGAGATCTCTCTGTGTCGTTTGGGCGGATTGGCATATCCCTTCATCTAATTTACTATTAATAATTATTGCAGATTATAACGAATACTTATCTATTCTTCGATGGCAATAAATTCAACTGGACTCAGCTCATCAAGGGAACATTTGATATTTAGTCTGCCCAGGTTTTTGTAGTTTTTATTGCTATAAAACGCACTATCATGGTAATGATTAATTTGAATAAGGTTACTCTGGGTAATTATAGAAGTAAATAAAATCGTAGAAAGTCATTTTTGGGCAATTGTGGCAAATTTTAGTGCCCAAGTGTGGAGTTCCAATTTTATGGAGAATCAACGGTTGCGTGATTCACTCTTGCCTCAATTTATATCTTATATATGGAATAAAGTAACAATCATTTAAGATTGAACCCTCATTACCAACTAGAATAATAAAAAAAAATATAGGCTGTGCTGCAGCCAGGCGAAAAGCTCATTTTTTGTGTGGACATATGGAAGTACAACAAAGATGGGAAGTGCCAGTAGCGCATTTTGGTGCTCACCAACCACTCACTCCTGAATATAGTCAAGAACTAGAACATTTTCAAAAGTTTCATGAAGAAGTTCGTGCAGTTCGAAGACAACTATGAGCTTAAGCGACGCATACAGTTGGCTTCGCTATACGGGATAACGATTTCGCCGGCGAGGGGCTCAAATGTGTTCCTTATTCATGTAATTAATGACCATGACTATTATTACAAGGCTGTAAAAAATAAACTTACTCTGCTGCAGATGATCTCTGAGGAGTACAGGAAAGTAGCAAAAAAGGAGTTGGCTTTCTACTTCAGGGAATAAATGGTTATTTTGAATTATTGCACCTTCAAGAGCCATATTAAAGAGAAGAAGGATCTCAAGCCCAAGGAGCATCCTCATTTCCTCAAGAATGACTATTTCGTGGAGAAGGAGTTCGAAGATGTTTAATACATTTGTGAATATTCAGCGCAGCAGAAGAGTAGGAATATTTTGCCTAAACATTTCGTGAGAGTTGACGTGAATCAACTCAAGTCAGGGGGCAAATACTATGTTCTCAGGGAGGAAAGCAACAGATCAATCCACTTATCCTCCTTTGTGGACCATCCCAACATAATGAGACCATAATACTGCTTTTTCAGCTAAAAGAAAGAGCTAATGTTCATACCTTTTATGGTGGGAGGATGCTTCAAAAATTACATTGAAAAGTACAAGCCTCTAAAAAAAGAAAATCTGGTCTTCTATGTGGCGCAACTGATCCTGATCTTGGAAAAGCTGAGGGCTGAAAACAAATACTATGGCAATTTGACTATGGACCATATCTTTGTGAAAAACAATGGGTATTTGGCTCTGAATGGCTTTCAAAAGATAAGCTAGTTGAACCAAGCCAAATCGAAACTATCTTTCAAAGTTCTAGGGAATCCTCTTTACTTTAGTCCCTAGATAGTCGCTTGCCTAGGAAGCTAGAATGATTTAGATATTTGGAGGTTAGGAGTATGCTCCTACTATCTTTGGAAGGGGAGATTTCCTTTTTAAGGCAAGAATTTGAAGGAAATTTATTACAAAATTTTGGACCATGACATCGATGAGCCTTAGCTGCCCGATTTTATTAATCAGTTGCTACAAAAAAACAAGAAATACCGACTCACATTTTAATAGTTACGAAACCACAAAGACTTCAGTTCCGTGGAGTGGAAAAAACTGGAGTAATAGCTGATAAAAGCACCCTTCGTCGTAAACATCTAAAACTGGAGCGGCAAGCTACCGATAGTCTATCAGCTAGATGTGTGATTTAATGATTTACTTCATGATTACATACATAAAACTAGTTTTCAATATATTTTATAGCATTATCAATTTGAGGTTGATCTGGTTTGGTGATGGATTTCAATTAGTCGCAAAGCTTATTTGTAGCCTTTTCTTACGAATTCATTTAGAATTGCAGGGTTTATTTGTTTTAAAGCTTACTAGGTTTGAATCAGCAGTTGTTTGTTTATTTCTATGTTTTGCCCATTTACTGCCAGATTGTAAACACAGTAAGCAAAGAGAGGGAACTAGTAAGGTGAGAAGAAGTAGCCAATGGGTCCGTATTTGGTTAGTTCAGCAGCAATTGGCATAAATTCCAAGCATTTTTAGTACTTTTAATGGATGTTATAGCAAAATAAGGCCTTGATAAAGGCTGACTTGGGGATATTGATGATGTTGTCTAAGTTACTATAGCATTTAGCAATCAGACTGGAGTCCTATATCTTTAGTTTTATCAAAAGATAAAGAAGTTAGGTGATTTCAGTCAATTTAAGGGTATAGAGTCTGGTTTAGAGCTTTTTGGCGAACTTTTTAATTGATGTAATAACTCCTTCTATCTTTTCTCTAGATTCATAATCAATGTCACTTTAATTTAAGATTTTAAGAAAATTCAAAAACTAGCTATTGGATAGTTTCTAAATTTTATTGCTGACGATCTCACTTATTTTGGCAAATTTCTGATTCTCGTAAAGTTTCTTTTTCTGCATACCAAGCAAAAACTTTATTAAATAGTGTTCGTTTATCGATTCTAAGCGAAGTTCGACAAACTTATTCTAAACGATTTCCAATATGACAGTTGAAGTATTATTTGTGCTGCAAAGAGCATAATAGGCGAATGCTATCTGTCTTGGCTTTAATACTTGCAAGTGTTTTACCAATTCGCTTTATAAACAATCCCATACTTCTTTATCTCCCTTGCCCAAACGTCCCCAGCTCCAAAGAATGTCTTAGAATTGCTAAATAGTGGCATATTTGGTCATTCTCAGCGTGGTGGTTTTGAGCATACTTAGCAAAGCATTTTCTTTGAACTTGAAAAAATAGCCAGAAGTGGCTTTAAGCAATACAACGAAATCAGTGATTTTGACTTTGTCTTTGGCAGGATAAGTACTATAAAGCCCTTGCTCCAACTTCAGTTGAAAAGCGTTTGAGCCTAGATCCTGTGTGAGAAGATAAGAACTCACTTTGACTAGTTCAGAAAAAGACAGTCGTGGGATGACAGCTTCCACATGTTTTTAAGCTAGAGCGAATACTCCATACCCTCCTTTTGCATTTTAGGAGACTTTGCTCAGCATGTATGCGGCTTCTGCAAGCTACACAGGGCGAAATTCGTGCTGCCCGATTGTGAGGGTTCTGCTGATGTGTGAGTATAAAATAGAGCTGCCTTGATTAAGATGAGTGTAAGAGTAGAGTATCTTTCTGATGAGTGGGAAGTCTATTTTGATTTTATCCTAAATGATAACTTTCTCGACCTCTTTCATAAGTTCGTACTACTTTTTGCCTAGTTTGACCAATCTATACACTAAATCAACCATTTCCTCCAGCGAAAGTTTCTCAGCTGCGTTCTTGACAGTTCTTATTATTTTGGAGTAGGCTTTTTTGAGTTCAACACTATGTTAGCTCTCCTCATATTTGCATGCTAACTCTGCAATTCTTGTCAAAACGGGCAGGGGGATGAAATTAATGCGTTTCTTGACTTCATTGCTCAACATTTTGATATCTTCAGCATCAACCCCCTTCTTCTCCTATGTTTCGGCTTCTTTTTACAAATTTATGAGAGCTTTATCCAGCCGATGCTCATGATTTTATCTAATCTCGTATATTTTATGAGGCGGAATAATTTCGAGGTAGGTTTTAAGTATATCAGCCTTCTGGCAGAAGCCAAAGGCGAGCCGAGTGTGGGAAAGTGCCAACTTGCTGAAAGTAACTAAATTGGTTATCATAATTATAATCATGGCATATATTGATCAGAATAAGGCGTTCTCCCCAAAGTTGAAGATTATAGCTTGAATTGCAATTATATGACGAATATCTAATATTAATTTACGAGTTGATTAATGATCTTTAAGGCAGTCAGGACTATTAAACACAACTTCAATGCTGCTTACTCCAAGGCTATGTATGAGGCTTGGAAGACGAATCCTGACCAAGTGCATTAGGATTGGTCTCTTGTCTTTAATAAGCATAGTAACGGCAAGGAAGGGGATTTGACGTCATCCCCCGAAATATAAAAGGAAAAGTCGCTGGCCTTATCAGCTTATATGCTTATCCGCTACTACAAAACGAGAGGTCACTAACGTGCCGAACTTGACCCTCTTCGTAGGCTATGTTTTAGTTAGGACTATCAAACTTCAAGGAGTTCGGGAAAATCTATATCAAATCTAACCTCGAGAATGAGCTCAACAAGAATAAAATTCTTAATGAGAAAGATCTGGACTTACCTTTCAGCTTTCCACATACCTCGGTCTTACACACCAAAATCGCTGTATTAAGTGATTAATTTAGAACTTTTTGGGGGAAAAGTCAGAGTGGACCTTGCGGGAAATTCAGTAAAGACTGGAAAAGATATACGCCAATAAAGCTGGATTGGAATTCATGCATATTACGGATGCTGATGAGAGGTTTTGGCTGATGAATGAGTTTGAAAAGATTCCGAATTAGGTGACTTCCAAAGAAGAAAAACTATACATTTTGTAGGAACTAAGTCAATCTGAATCTTTTAACGTGTTTTTGAATGACAAACTCAAAACCAGCAAACGTTTCGGAGTGTAAGGTTTAGACTCAATGATCTCAGGACTCAGTAAATTTAATGTTACAAAGACAAGCTGGTGTAATAGGCAGCAAAAAGTGGAGTATAGTACATTGGTCTGGGAATGGCCCACAGAGGAAGATTGAATGCCCTTGCCAACGTTTTTAACAAGCCACTAGTCAAGATATTTGCTGAGTTTCAGGAAAACGTAGACAAAGAGGCGTGGGGAAACTCTGGTGATGTAAAATATCACTTGGGAGCTACAACTGAAAAATAGGTGGCAGGAAAGACAATTCGTTTATCCATTTTGCCTAACCCTTCTCATCTATAAACTGTCAATCCAGTTTTGATGGGCCATATCAAAGCAGTGAAAGATTCACTAAAAAATGAAGAGAAAGCTTTAGGAGTGCTGATCCATGGCGACGCTGCAGTTGCAGGCCAGGGAGTAGTCTACTAATGCCTTCAAACTTCTTACCTCAACCACTACAACATCAATGGAGTTATCCATATTGTGGCAAACAACCAAATCGGATTTACTACTACCCCTGCCGAAGCCAGAACTGGACTTTATTGCACAAACGTGGCCAAATCGATCCAGGCTCCTATTATACACGTCAACAGCGATGAGCCTTAATTAGTCAACAAAGTTATTAGTCTAGCTGTGGCATATCGCCAGAAATTCAAGAAAGACATTTTTATTGACATAATTGGGTATCGTAGATATGGCCATAATTAACAAGATCAACCTGCGTAATTTCGTCGTGATTTAGATTCACTCAGCCCATGATGTACCAGACTATTGGCAAGAGACCTCCTGTTTACAATATCTACGCTTAAAAGCTGGTCAAGGAAGGAGTAGTTACGTAAGAGGAGGTGAAGTAGGTTTGGAATAAACATTATTCCAACATCAACAAAGCATACACTTAAAGTCTCAAATCTTCCTTCGATATCACCAAATGGAGAAGTAGAACTTATCACAGTGTCGTTGATTTTACTAGTTTGGGCACTCTGAGTCATACTGGAATGAGCAAAGAAGATCTTAAGCATATTGGCGAAAAGGTTACACACGTTCCTACAGATTTTAATATTCATCCCACCATAAAGAAGATCTATTAGCTTCGTAGAAAATCAATAGAGGAGGGAAGTGGAATCGATTTCGGAACTGCATAAAGTCTGGCATTCGGCTCGCTTCTTAGCTAAGGCTTTAACGTAAGATTTAGTGGTCAAGATGTCTAGAGAGGAACATTTTCGCATCGCCACGCAGTTTTGGTTGATCAAAAGACCTAGAGGAAGTATCTTCCACTTCATAATCTTTTGGCTCCAGAGGAGAAGAATAGATTCCAAATTGAAAATTCTTTGTTGAGCTAATATGCTGCTTTGGGGTTCTAGTATGGCTATGCTTTAACAAACCCGAATACCTTGACTGTTTGGTAGGCACAGTTTGGTGATTTCGCAAATGGTGCTCAAATCATCATTGACAACTATTTGACCTCTGGAGAAAGTAAGTGGACTGCTCAGAACGGGCTTGTTTTGAACTTACCCCATGGAATGGATGGTCAAGGACCTGAGCATAGTTCTGCAAGAATGTAAAGATACTTGCAGATGATGAATGACAGTTGGGTGAATTTGACTAAAAATGGAAAATTGTAGATTGATTAGAAGGCTTTAAGACATGCAAATATGGCTATTATCTGTTGTTCATCAGCCAAAAACATTTTCCATTCCATGAGAAGACAAATGAGAAGAGATTACCGTAAACCTTTGATCAACTTTGTCAATAAAAAGCTTTTAAAACTTAAAGACGCCTGCACTTCTTTCGAGGAACTTAATACCGATAAATTCGACTCCATTATTGATGATCAAACTCCCGGACTTTAGCCTCAAAAAATTAAGAAAGTTGTTATTTTGTATGGGCAAGCATATTACGCTGCTCTTTAGAAGAGAACTGAGCTGAAAAGATAAGTACAAATGTGACTATTTAGGATGTTGCTTTGATCCGGATCGAACAAATTGCCCCTCTCCACTATTCAAGGCTGATCCAAGCTTTAGAAAGATACCCTAACGCAACTGAAATCATCTGGTTCCAAGAAGAGCATAAAAATTCAGGAGCTTGGAGCTATGTCTACCCAAGAATTTCAGTGGTTTTGTAAGTTTTGAAAAAGGAAGGCAAAATCCGCACAGATATTTTGGAATGCGTGTCTCGTAAGACTTCAGCAAGTACGGCGGTCGGAAAGAAGAGTAAACACGACAAATAACAAATTTACATTCTTAATAAACTCTTCGAAAAGTGATATCCCCGTTATTTTAACAAATATTATATTAGTATTAGTCTTAAAAGAATACTCCAGAGAAGCTAACTAATATTTTTTATTTAATCTCCTAACTTAATCATAGACTAGACTAAACTTTATAAATGATCAATAAATGATTTGTTTACCCAAATGACTCAAATTTTGTTGACAACTGCAAATAATCTTGATTTAGGCAAAAAAACTGCATTGGCGCCACAACAAATATTTTTTATGATATTCTAGCTAAAACCTCACCTCAATAAATTTATAAACACAAAAAAACTACATCCATTTACTGACTAAGTATTTGTGTTCAAAGCGCATTTCTATCAAGCACTAAGATACAAGAAGATCATGAGAAAATTGATTAATTATAGTGGAGCTTTATAAAATTCGTTTTGTGTTCCAAACATCTTGTAATAATATTCATAGAGCCTTATTTGTTTTGAATGACTAAAGCTGTGACCAAAACGCCGCCCAAGGGCCCACAGTAAGATTGTTGTTATCAAGCGTCTAGATTAACATTTCGACCTGGACTAAAGATTCACATGGGTTGTATGACTACTAGGCGGCATAATAATCCTACCGGAAGTAGACTCACTATTTGAAAAGTTCCTGCAAGATATACAGAGACAACCAAAAATCCGATACAGTACCTCTTTTTCTAACTCTAGATCTTCGATTCAAACGGGAAATTTCAAGATAATATCAACAATACATTGGTGGCTGAAGTCCTAGTTGACAAGTCCAAAGGTGTCCCAGAATTCAAATTGAAGTCCATTCTCAAAAAAGACAACGAAGGGCCTCCAGATCCCAGTTTATTTTATCGAACTCCTTATTTGGTTGTTAGGGAATTCACGAAAAATGGCATCCATATAGGTTATCCTCTAAGTATTTCTATCTAAAAGTAGAACCTGGGAACATTATAAAGCTGGGTAGAGTTTAATATATGGTCATCTAGGCGAAAAACTAAAAATAAACTTTTACCCTCAGAAGCACCAACCACTTTGAATAAACGAATGGTGTCTTTGAAGTAGAGAAGCAGAGACTAGAACACAATAAAGACCTGGAAGAGGGAGAAGGAACCTGCAAGGTTTGTTTATGTAGTGAAGAAACCGAGTCCGATCCTTTGATTTCACCTTGCCATTGCAAAGGAAGCTGTAGGATGATCCATGTCGGATGCCTAAAGACATGGATAAACAGCAAGGTTAAAAAAGAGATAAAAGGAATCGCCCAGAGCTACAACTTCACCAAATTCTAATGCGAAATTTGCAAATGTCCGTTTCCACAGATAGTTCGTTACAACCTCAAAGATATAGAGATGATGACAATAACGAAGCCCATAAAACCTTACATCATCTTGTAGAGTATAAACAATAAGCAATAGAACAAATAGTAGCGATGTTTGCATCTCATTTCAACTGAGGAGAGTAGCTCGATTAAAATTGGAAGAGGGCATTAGTGCGAGATCAGACTCACTGACATCTCTGTTTCGAGAAAGCATGCTGAGATCATTTTGAAGGAAGGAGAGTTCTACATAACTGACAGTAAGGCCAAATTCGGAACTCTTGTGAAGCTGGAGTAAGATTTTATACTAACTCCCAACAAGCCCATTCGTATACAATTCGCAAGGACTGTCTTTTAATTCAAGCTGAAGATTTAGCCGCTTGAAGAGGTCGATACTTAGTGATTCAGTGGTGTTATTCACTTTTGTATTTTTCCAGCCTCAGCGTTAGAGTATAGGATTTCGTGTAATAGTGACTATATTTTAGCAGACTTTAATTAATAATAAGAGTAGCGATTTAATAATCTGTTTGGTAAAGAGTTGCAATGCAAGACAAAGCAAAAACAGACGAAACTCCCATTGAACTGCTGAAAGTCAGCTACTAGAAGATGAGTGTTGAGTTTATGAGTCTAATCGAGTAAAGAAGGTAACAAATGATCATATATAGCAATTTGGAAAATCTCATGAAGTACCAAGCCAACAAAGCTTAGGAGAATATAAATAATCAAAAGCAGTATTACTAGAATCAGCTCAAAGATCTGAACAAAAGGATGGCCTAATTGGAAGTGCATTGTAAAAAGTTAGAAGCTGAGTAAAACTAAAAAAACCGTAAAGAGTTCCGCAAGTATGTGTAGGCAATTAACTAGCAAGATATCTAAATAAACTCACTGAAAAGGCAGATCAACTCATTTAAAAACAAGATAGCTGCGCAATAGCAAGAAATAAATAACTTGAATAGCATCAAATAGAACTTAGAGGTCTTTGTATTCAAAGGAATAGACCAAATCAAATCTAATATCAAAGAAACTTATCATTATCTGGAGGAGTTGTAGACTTAAAAAATGGTTCTTTAGAGCAAATTTAGGCAGCTAAATTAGAAGAACACCCTTCTTGAAAATCAAAGGTATGAGACTGAAGCGAAGAAAAGTACGCTATAATAAAACTACGAAAAGTTGAAGTCTTTATACAAAAGTTCAAGAGAATAGTATATCGACCTAAAATATGAGATTTCAAAATTGAAGGAAAATGCTTCTTTGGTTAATGACCCTCAGACAAATTGGAGAACAAGGCAAGACTAATAAGACAACTTTTTTTCAAAAGAACTGCAAAGCATCAGTGAGCTGAGTTCAGTGCTCCAAGATTGTGAATCTTATTTGAAGCAAACCAACGAATGCATGTAGATGAACAGAAACTTGGTGAACTAGAACATCAATCTAAAATAAAAAGTGGTTAAACTGGAGCTAGAAATCGATTAACTCAAATGTAGGTATGATACAGATTATGAAAACGAATACTTGAAAAGCAAGCAGCCTTCACTTTACTAGTTTTTACTAGATAGGAAACAAAAGTTTGAATTGTTTTAAGCTAACATCTAGAAAATTGAAAACTACATCGAAAATAAAGATAGCGTTATCAATGAGATATTGAAATTAATCATGTAAAAAGAGCAAGGGTGCAACTGCGGCAAGGAAGAGTAGCTGAGTAAGATAAAGAACTAGCTATAGACCGTTCAGAAAAAATACGACAGCTTGTTGTAATCAACGCAGAAGTCAAGAAAAGAAAAGACTGAGCTCTAGCAAAAGGTTGATCTTTACAAGCTAGAGATAAAAAATTTGATTGCACCTGCCAAAAATGGTCGAAAGAAGATGAAAACGATAAGGTGTGGCTCATGTTTGCTGCAGATCCAGAAGCACGAAAAAAGTTAGGTTTGCAAGGACTGTCAGAGGATCTATCATATGGAAAAATGTAGTTATGAGCATCACTGCGGATCCTTCATATTCGACGACAACGTTTCGCAAGGATAATCGTAGTTTTTTAGCTGATCATATTCTTTTCATATACAACATAAAATTGATTCAAACGGCCAAAACGAAGCAGGGGTTGCGTATGGTGTGCGTTGGCTTTAGTTGCTGGCCGGCGGATAGAACTTGGACATTGGGGTCCACTTGGCAGTTTAAAAATATTGCCGTATTTTTGGGAATCGATGCGTGGAACTCCTTGAAACTGGTCTAGAACTATTTGTAGTAATCTTCCCATTATGTTTGATGAGACCTTTCTATCCTTGTTAGGAGTAGGTTTGGTATTGAGATGTCTTTTCTTAGGTACTTTTTTACAATTTTGAAAATATTAGCTGACTTTTCGTATCTTTCGATCTTTTCGTAATGGTTGGCTGAGTACTATTTCATTTCCTTCATCAAAAGCCAAGTACATAATCTATGGCGAAATCAATAAGAACTGCATTCTTTTTGGCAGCCTCCAGTTCTTTGAAGATGGTATAAACCTTCTTCACAACCTGCTAATCATTCTCTATCTTGGCTCGAATCAAATGCAGAGTAGCCAGACAGTCTTACTTTGAATCATGATGTCCGATTTGAATTTTCCTCTAGATATTATTCGATCTACTTTGAGTATTTTATCAGCTAGACTTTTCAATTTGAACTTTGTGCCGTTTTTTCGCATAAAAAGAACAGCGCTATCTATAACTTTCTGGTGTATTAGCTTCATCGCTCGCAAATCGTTCTCTAGGGAATGGCCGACAAGTATGGTATCTTTGGTAAGGATGGTCTAAAGAAAGGGATAAAGTGAATTCTAAGGAGTATTAGTAACGTTTTGTATAAGTTAGTACGTGATTCCACTAAACTCTGTGTTATAGTTGATGATATGGACCTCAGGCTTGAAGAGTTCATCGAATAGTATCTCTCCCTCGAAGTTGACGATTGTAGCTCGGGCTAGCTAGAATCCAGCTTAAGAACTCACCATTTCGCAATCCACAATCAGTATTTTATTTTTCCATTAAGTCTAGTTAGTTTCGATATTTTTTAGTTAATAGTAGTTGCTGTAAATGGGGAGATCTTTGGTTGGATATAGGTGAAGTTTGAGTTCCTCAGGGGTGAGAGTATACTTACTATACTTTTTGTACAAATTCTCGTCTATTTTGTCCATGACCTAGTTCGAAAATTTATTTTAGCTGATTTCTTTTATATCTTGCTAGACCTAACAACAAAGTAGACATTCCCACAACTCCTACCTCATAACCTTACTGCTGCATTTGAATAGAGCTTTGTTGGTCTCACTTACCAGAGAAGATAGAAAGGGCAGCTCTTTGCTGCTTAGCATTGATTCGAACAGGTTGCATTCGATTTATAGATCGATGTAAAGGATCCTTTCGATCTGGGATTGTCTTTTTATCGATAGCCACATGGGGTTTGGTACGGCTTGGGTCAAGATGTAGCGAAGGTATGTTTGGATAGAGCGATGGCTGTAGTACCTGTTTATCTTTGAGAAATCACTGATCGATATGGAGAGCTCACCGTGTTTATTCTTGACAACGATCCAATCACTCTCCTCTGACTATGCCTTCTCGTTTTCTTTGCACTTTTTAGTAGGTTTCGCATACTTTTCCTACATATCTCGGTAGGTTTCGTCCATGTTTGTTGATGAATTATTCTAATTACGATTAATATATTTAACTTCGCTCTACCTCAGTTATAATATAATTAGCATGAAGAAAGGCTTAGCAAAACTCATCAGTTTACTGGCCGCCAACCAGAAATCCGCGATTAGCACAGCCACTCTCAACAGCTTCGTCAACACTATACCTTGTGACTATGCTTAGTACTTTAAGCCTACAGTGGGAGAATTGTATGTCCTTCGATAGATGAGCTAATATCCCATTTCTGTAAATGTATAGACTTAAATGAATCCTTCGCCGTTCTCGAGCAAGGATAAGAATTAGAAGAAGCACTTCTAGGCTGAGTTTTCTTAGCTGCTGCTGAACCTTGGTTCGGACTTGAATTATCTGGAACTGTAGTAGGCTAAAGACTGGCTAAAGAGTTTAGATGTATAAGAGCTGAAGAGCAACAAACTTAACTTAGACCTGCTTCAGAGATACGTGAGATAGACACTGAATGAGCAAGAATACGAAAGCTACGTTCAGCAGGCAGCCATTGAGTTTATCTAATAGATAATTCATCTCAAGTAGAAGATCAATTCGATAGCGTGATGAGTATGAATATAATAGTATCCTTTATTGATTACAAATGAATGATTTTATGCCAAAGTTTAAATTGGCTGTAGTAGCCTTGGCAAAAATAACTTATAAATATCACTGTC
>Ga0316217_10002360_pt1 | contig 22841 bp, 13 predicted proteins | sample 1anoAmetaG_FD_203633 | JGI IMG/M metagenome (GOLD analysis project Ga0316217, IMG submission 203633) | Freshwater microbial communities from Trout Bog Lake, Wisconsin, USA - 1anoA | ecosystem: Environmental > Aquatic > Freshwater > Lake > Hypolimnion/Profundal zone | place: USA: Wisconsin...
TCCGCATCCTTCACTGTCAAAGCTTTTCCTTGCAACAATTGTGTGTCACCCGCCTCCCCGCCGCGCACCGCCGCCGGCAGGTCGCGCAGCGAAATCCGCTCGCCCCGGCTCAGCACCACCGCGTGCTCGATGGCGGTGCGCAGTTCGCGCACGTTGCCCGGCCACGCATAATTCAGCAGCGCGGCCACTGCGTCCGCCGTGAAATCGTTCACGGCCTTGCCGTTCTCCCGCGCAAATTCGCGCAGAAAGTTTTGCGCCAGCAGCGGAATGTCGCCGGTTCGCTGGCGCAGCGGCGGCAGTTCGATCTCCACCACCCGCAGCCGGAAAAACAAATCTTCCCGGAATTTCCCGGCTTTGACCATGTCCTCCAGGCGCTGGTTGGTCGCCGCCACCAGCCGCAAGTCCGCGCTCATCGTCTTGTTGGAGCCGACGCGCTCAAAGGTCCGCTCCCCCAGAAACCGCAGCAGCTTCACTTGCAGCGTGGCATCAATCTCACCGATTTCATCCAGAAACAGCGTGCCGCCCTGCGCCTGCTCGAACCGGCCGATGCGCCGTTCGTGCGCGCCCGTGAAGGCGCCCTTTTCATGTCCGAACAGCTCGCTCTCCAGCAGTGTGGGCGACAGCGCCGCGCAATGCACCGCCACAAACGGCTGGCGCGCGCGCGGACTCAACTGATGCACCGCCCGGGCGATCAGTTCCTTGCCCGTGCCGCTTTCGCCCAGTACCAGCACCGTCGCGCGGGTCGGCGCGACCTGCCGGACCAGTTCGAAAATCTCCGCCATGGCCGGCGATTCGCCGATGATGTTTTCCAAGCCGAACTTCGCGTCCAGTTGCTGGCGCAGGGTGACATTCTCCACTTCCAGATTTTGTTGCTTGAGCGCCCGCGCGATCCGCATTTCCAACTCGTCTATTTGCAGCCGGCCCTTGGCCACGTAATCATCCGCGCCGTGTTTCATCGCCTCCACCGCCAGTTCCTCCGAGCCGTAGGCCGTCATCAGGATGCATACCGGCGGCTGGGCCAGCGATTTTGCCCGCGCAATCAGCTTCATGCCGTCCTCGTTCGGCAGCCGGAAATCCGTGAGCATCACGTCAAAATGGTCGCCCTCCAGCAGGCTCATCCCCGCTTTGGCATCCTCGGCGATATAGACATCATAGCGCTCTTCCAACGCCGCGCGCAGACCTTCGCGCGTCGTTTTCTCGTCATCCACGATCAGCAGGGTCGGTTTCATTTTCAAATCATCCTCATCCTCATCCTCATCCTCATCCTCATCCTCATCCTCGATTTTTTCGATTACGAGGACGAGGATGAGGACGAGGACGAATTCTATTCAGGCGTCTTGGCCGCCAACAGCCGCGGTTTCCGTTCGTGCAACGGCAGCCAGATGCGAAAGGTGGTGCCCCGGCCCACGTGGCTGTCCAATTCAATCCGCCCGTTGTGGGCGCGGACAATGCGCTGCACAATCATCAAGCCGAGGCCCGTGCCCTTTTTTTTGGTGGTATAGAACGGCTCGAAGATGCGGTTGATCTGCTCCTGCGGAATGCCGCCGCCGGTGTCGGTCACGCTCACCCAAACGTCTTCGCTGGTCTCGCCCGTTTGCAGCGTCAGGGTGCCGCCGGTGGTCATGGCTTGGACGGCATTTTTCACCAGGTTCACCAGCACCTGCTGCAATTGCGCCGCGTCCACCGGCGTGGGCGTCAAGTTGCGCGCCATCCGGGTTTTTACCGAGATTGCGCGATTTTCAATTTCCGGTCGCAGCAGGACCAGGGTTTTTTCCACCACGTCGTTGAGCGAGTGCAATTGCAACTGCACGGGCGCCGGCCGGATGGCCCCAAGGAACTGCGTGAGAATGTAGTCCAGCCGCGCGATTTCTCCCTTGGCCACGTCCAGGTATTGCCCAAGCTTTTGGGCGGTTTCCGCCGTGTCCGGCGCGGCCGGAGGCGGGAGGCGGGGCTTGCCCCGGGACTGCGGCGCCCGGACGGTGGCGGCGCCTGGCCGGTCGCTCGTCACGCGCCACCCGTCGCCTGACAGTTTCTTGATTTCGCGCTCCATCAGTTGCAAATGAATATGCAGCGCGTTGAGCGGGTTGCCGATCTCGTGCGCCACGCTGGCCGCGAGCAGGGTCAGCGCCTGCACACGTTCGCTCTCGATGGCCTCAAACGTTTTTTGCCGCGCCTCGGTCGCGTCGTGCAAAATCAGCGCCACGCCCGAACTGCCCCGCGCCTCGCCATCCAGCGGGGCGGCGTAGAGCCGGAGAAAACGCGGGCGCGGATACTGGACTTCAAATTCATGGCGCACGAAATGCCCCCCGCCGGCCTGATCAGTGCGGGCGATGTTGTCCCAATCCACCTCCGGCAAAATGTCGGCCACCCGCAAATCCTCGGCCGCCGGCTGCAACCCGATGAGCCGGGTGACGGCCTGATTGAAATAAATCACCCGCCCCTGCTCGTCAGCCACCAACACCCCGTCTTCAATGGTGTTGAACAGCGTCTCCAAAAAACTGCGTTCGCGCGCCAGCCGCTGGACGACACTCTGCAACCCTTCCGTGTCCAGCCGCCCAATGCGGCCAAGCACTTTGTCTAAAAAACTGGATTTGCCTGTAACCATTGAACAACGTCAATTTAATAAGTAGCAAAATGACACACTTTGTGGATTCGTCAAGAGGCAAAATTGTGCTTTCATGGCACAGATTTTGTGTTAAGCCAGCGCCCAGCCGGGTTTGACCTCTTCGTCCAAGGGTGGCAGCGGGACTTTTGCCAGCAGTTTCCTTTCAGCGAGGATGCCGATCATGGCGGCGTTGTCGGTACACAGGCCCGGGTCGGCGAGGCGCAGCGTGAAGCCGTGCGCTTTGCAGGCGCATTCCAGTTCCTGGCGCAGGCGGCGGTTGCAGGTCACGCCGCCAGACGCGGTGACGCAGCGGACGCCTTCGCGTTGGGCGGCGCGGATGGTTTTTTTGACCAGCACTTCCACGATGGCCGCCTGCACGCTGGCGCAGAGGTCGCGGATTTTTTGCGGGTCCTCGAGCCAGGCCGGATGGTCGCGGATGAAATAGCGCACGGAGGTCTTCAGGCCGCTGAAGCTGAAATCGTCGTTGGCGTCGCGCAACAGCGGGCGGGGAAAATCGCAGGCGGCCGGATTGCCCTGCGCAGCCAGCCGGTCAATGATGGGGCCGGCGGGATAAGCCAGCCCCATGAGTTTGCCGGTCTTGTCAAAACACTCGCCGGCGGCGTCGTCAATGGTGCCGCCCAGGACGCGATGGTTCAACTCGGACTCGACGGACACCAGCAGCGTATGCCCGCCGCTGACAATGAGCGACACGTTGGGTTGAAATTGGGAGAAGTCGGCGGCCAGGCGGTTTTCGTCTCGTGTGGCAGGAGGGTGACCACCCCTCACCCCGGCCCTCTCCCCTCCGAGGGGAGAGGGGGGAGTATCCGTAGCTCGTTGGATCCAAGGCGAATACAAATGCGCCTCGTGATGGTTGATGCCGAGGAACGGCTTGTTCAAGGCGAAAGCCACGGCCTGTGCGGCCTTGAAGCCCACCAGCAACGCAATGGCCAGCCCCGGCCCCTGGGTGGCGGCCACCGCTTCCAGCGAGGACGCGGAAACCCCCGCTTCGCTCAAGGCGGCGCGCGCGACGGGCAGGAGATTCTTGAGATGCTCGCGGGCGGCGAGTTCCGGCACCACGCCGCCGTATTCCTGATGCAGTTTGATTTGCGAGGAAACCACGTTCGCCAGGACGATCCCGTGGCGCACCACGGCGGCGCTGGTTTCGTCGCAGGAAGTTTCAAGCGCGAGGAGGGTCATGGGGAACCGCCATGACTTGTCTTCCGCGCCTTGGGACCGTGAACCGCGATTACTTTATCGCAGTTCATTTCGCCGCGACTTTTTGCGGTTTCGGCGATCCGGTGAGCCGGTCGTACAAGATCAGGCCCTTGAGCAAATCCTCGGCGCGATCCAGTTGCTCGTCATGCGTGGCCAGGATGCCGGGACGGATGGATTCTGGAAGCGATTCGAGGCCGCCGAGCGTATGCTTGGCGATCACCGCCCCTTTTTCAAAATCGGTCAGCGGCACCAGGATGTCCGGCGTGATGCCGTGCTCGTGAATGACCTTGTGGCTGGGCGTGTAATACTTGGCTACGGTGAGTTTGAGCGCGGAGCCGTCGTCCAGCGGGAAAATGGTTTGCACGGAGCCTTTGCCGAAGGTCTTCTCGCCCAGCACCACCGCGCGGTGCAAATCCTGCAGACAGCCGGTCACAATTTCCGCCGCGCTGGCGCTGCCCAGATTCACCAGCACGACGAGGGGGATGTTCTTCACTTCATCGCCGCCGCCATGCGCGTAATATTTTTCCAGCGTATGCCGGCCCTCGGTCGAAACCACCAACTGCCCGGACGGCAGGAATTTCTGGCAGACTTCCACCGCTTGATCCAGCAAGCCGCCGGGATTCCAGCGCAGGTCCAGGATCAACCCTTTTAGGTGTTCCTGTTTGAGGCGGTCGAGCGCGGCTTGCAGTTCGTCACCCGTCTTATCGCCAAATTGCGTGATGCGGATATAACCGATCTGATTTTGATCCACCGGGAAAACCTTCCGCCCGTTGATATCCTTGACCATTTCCATCTGAATGATCGCCCGCGTGAGGACGACATTCTTGATCGCGCCAGTGGTGGGACGCTCGATGGTGAGGCTGACGGTCGAACCGGGGTCGCCGCGCAACATTTTCACCACATCGGGTAGCTCCAGCTTTTCCACGCTTTTGCCCTCGACCTTGATGATGCGGTCGCCGCTCAAGATGCCCGCGCGTGCGCCGGGGGTGTCATCCATCGGCGCAATGACCGTGATCTGGCCGTCTTTCATGCCGACCATCAGCCCCACGCCGCCGAACTGGCCCTCGGTGTCATCCTGCAATTCCTGATAGGAATCAGCGTCGAGGAACTCGCTGTGCGGATCCAGCCGGCTGACGGCGCCCTTGAGCGCGGAATGAACCAGTTGGCGATAGGTCAAGCCCTTGCCGTCCACATACTCGCTGTGGATCTTCTGGAGGGCGTCATCGAAAATTTCCAGGCTGGCCTGCGCGGTGTCGTTGCTGGTGGTGGCGCGCGCGGCGTTGAAATAAAGGTTCGCGCCCAGTGCCAGATTGAGCAGCAACGCCGCCAGCACCAGGCCAAAAATCAGACTCCGTTTCATGACGGGTAAAATAGCACACCGGCGCGGCCGCGCCAAGCAGCAAGCCAAGCGTCGGGCTTGATTGCGATGGCGTTTTCCCCCGCCCGCGCTATATTTCCCCCGGTGCAAGCCCCGAAATGTCCCATCTCACTGCGCCGCTTCGTCTTCGCCTGGCTGGTGGCTAGGACGTTGATTGGCCTGCTCCCGTCCGCCGGGGGTGCCCCGGTGGATTATCTCGTGGATGACTGGGACACGGAGAACAATCTGCCCAGCAGCACCGTCACCTCCATCGCCCAGACGCCCGACGGTTATCTGTGGATTGGCACCTACAATGGCTTGGCGCGCTTTGACGGGACCCGGTTTGTCACGTTCGATCCGGTAAACAAGCCGGCCTTGGGACAGCCGCGGGTGCAGGGGCTTTTTCTCGATGCCAGCGGCACGCTTTGGATCAACACTTTTCGCGGCGGGCTGACGTCCTGCCGCGCTGGCGTCTTCCGCAACGAATGGCCGGACCAGCCCACTTTCGATCTGCACACCACCCTCGTCGCCTCGTCCACCAACTCCGTCACTTTCGTCACCCAATTCGGCGAGGTGTTGCAACGCGATCCGGCGGCTACCAACGCGGCCTGGAAAATCTTCACGCCGCCCGGCCAGCCCGTCTTTCAATGCGCCGACGCGGATAACCGCCTGTGGTTTCTGGCCCGCGACGGACACATTTTGCGCTTCTGCCAGGGTGAATTCACCTGGCTGCCGGAGGATGGCGGCCTGGCGGGCAGCCCCATCTACACGCTGGTGGCGGATGCGCAGGGAAAGGTCTGGGCGGGCGCGGAAAACAAAATCGCTTGCTGGGGCGGGAACTCCTTCGCGGCGATGACGCCCACCAATGGCGCCACCGGCCTCCAGCCGCGCTCCTTGTTCCCGCTGAAAAGCGGCGCGCTCTGGGTGCTGGACGGCGACCGCTTGCGGAAAATGGCGGGCCGCGCGTGGACGGCGGAAGTGCCGCAATGGCAGGGGTTGCTGGGCGCGGCCTCGGGCCGGGCCATGGGCATGCATGAGGACCGGGCCGGCGGCGTTTGGTTCAACCACTATGGCAACGGCCTGTTTCACCTCACGCCGGACGGACGGTATCAGCGGCTCACGGTGCAAGACGGGCTGCCCAGCGACCGCGTGGGCGCTTGGTTTCAGAGCAGCGATGGCGGGCTCTGGGCGGGCATGGATCACGGCGGGTTGGCCCGTCTGCGGGATCGGGAGTTTCATGTCATCAGCACCGGGGAAGGCTTGCCGGCCCGGACCGCCCTGTCGGTTTGCGAAAGCCGGACCGGCGGCATGTGGATGGGCACGGCGGGAGGCGGCCTCTGCTATTGGACCAATGGCCTCGTGACCCGCCATGCGGTCGGCGCCAGCGCTTCGGCCAATTTTGTGTTTTCGATCGCTCCGCAAGCTGGCGGCGGCCTTTGGTTGAGCGCGGCGGAAGGCGAGGATTTGTATCAATTTGCCGAGCACCAGATTCAGCGCGTCTCCTGGGATGTTCATGGCATCAAGTGTATTTTGACCGACACGCGCGGCCGGGTGTGGATGGGCACCAAATATGGCATTGCTTTTTCGGATGGCCGGGAGCGGCGCCTGCTTGGCACCAACAATACGACCACGCTGCCCGCGGTGCGGGCACTCGCCGAAACGCCTGCGGGGGAGGTCTGGGCGGGCGCGGACGATGGCACCCTGTATCATTGTGAGCCGGACAAACTGACGGCATTTCGCCCCAATGACGGGCTGGCCGAGCAACCGATTTACTCCCTCTTGGCCGATGCCAAGGGCACGCTTTGGGCCGGAACTTTTCGCGGCGGCCTGCTGCGTTTTACCAACGGGGAGTTTTCCCGCATCACGGCACATCAAGGGTTGCCGGTGGATGTCATCAGCCAGATTCTGGATGACGGCCACGGGCGGCTGTGGCTGGGCACGCATCAGGGAATTTTTTGCGTGTCCAAATCAGCCCTGAACGCGGTGGCGGATGGGCGCACCAACCTGCTCGATTTCGTCAGCTACGGACGGCACGACGGCATGGCCTCGGCGGAATGCTCGGATGGCTATCAACCGGCCTGCTGGCGCGCGCAGGACGGAAAGTTATGGTTCACCACGGTTCGGGGCGGGGTCGTATGGGTCAACCCCAACGAACTCAACGCCCGCTCCACGGCTCCGCCGGTGCTGATCGAGGAGGTTCGCGTGGACGGCGAACTGGCCGACTTTACCGGCCCAATCATCGTGCCGCCCGGACGCAAGCAATTGGATTTTCGCTATACCGCCTTGAGCTTTGACGGGGGCGACAAGGCGCGTTTCCGCTATCGCGTGGACGGCTGGGACAGCGATTGGGTGGATTGCGGCACCTTGCGCACGCTCCAATTGCGAAATCTGCCGCCGCGGGCATATCGTTTCCAAGTGATTGCCTGCAACCGCCAGGGGGTGTGGAATCTGACCGGCGCAAGCGTGGCCTTTGTCGTGCGACCCCATTTTTATCAGACGCTGCCGTTCAACCTGCTGGCCGGTTTGCTGGTAGTCGGCGGCATTTCCCTGGCAGCACGCCGCGCAGCCACGCGCAAATACCGCCGCAAACTCGCGCGACTCCAGCAACAGCATGCCGTCGAACGCGACCGCGCCCGTATCGCCAAGGACATTCACGACGACGTCGGCGCGGGGTTGACGCAAATCACCCTTCTCACCGAACTCGCGCGGCGCGAGCCCGAGCAGACCAATGCCAACCTGGAACGGATCTCCCAGTCCGCGCGGAAGCTGACCCGGGCCATGGACGAAATCGTCTGGGCCGTGGACCCGCAGCATGACACGTTCGAGGGCTTGATGGACTATATCTCGGCTTATGCGGAAGACTTTTTGCGGGTGGCTGGCGTCCGTTGCCGCATGGATTTGCCGCTGGCGCTGCCCGCCATGCGCGTGGATGCCGAGTTGCGATACAATCTGTTTCTCGCCTTGAAAGAGGCTTTGAACAACGTCGTCAAGCATGCCCAAGCCACCGAGGTCTGGCTGCGGCTGAAGATTGAAGCGGAGTCCTTCACGCTGACGGTGGAAGATAATGGCCGCGGCTTGTCGGCCGCGCCGGCGCCGACGCCGGTAACGCCATCGGCTCAAGCCAGCGAGCGGCTGGCCAGCGGCTCCGGCATGGACAATCTGAAAAAACGGCTCGCCGCCGTCGGGGGCGATTGCACCGTGCGGAGCGACCCGGGCCAGGGCACGCGCGTGACCATGACGGTGCGGGTAAAAACCAACGCATCACCAATACTGGCGATTGGCGGAAGCACTCCCAAGGAGTAGATTATGGTTATGACACGAGCAAGCACCAGAATCACCGGATGGCTGGATGGTTGGATGATTGGATTGATGGGAAACGCCGGGGTGGGCACGGTTCGTCCCCAGAAACTCCTGTTCGCAGCACGTGGGGACGAGCCGTTCCCACCCCGGTTCGCCATCCAACCAACCAACCATCCATCCAATCCCCCTGCCCCGGGGCGCCGCGTATGAGCATTGCCGTTTCCATCGTGGAAGATGATCCGGGCGTGCGGTCCTCGCTGGTGAAGCTGATCAACAGTTCGCCGGGCTACCGCTGTGTGAGCCAGCATGCCTCCGCGGAAAACGCGCTGGTGGAAATTCCCAAATTGAAGCCGGACGTGACCTTGATGGACATCAACCTCCCGGGCATCAACGGCGTGGAATGCGTGCGCAAGCTCAAGCCCATGTTGCCCGGGACGCAAGTCATCATGCTCACCGTCTATCAGAACACCGACCACATCTTCAAGGCGCTGGCCGCGGGCGCCACCGGCTATCTGCTCAAGCAGACGCCCCCGGCCGAGTTGCTGGCAGCCATCCGCGACGTGAACGCCGGCGGCTCGCCCATGAGCGGCCACATCGCCCGCAAAATCGTGCAATCCTTCCAGGCCACGTCCGCCGAACCGTGCGCGGGGGCCGAGGACCTTTCGCCGCGGGAAGCCGAGGTGCTCGACCTGCTGGCCAAAGGATTTCTGTACAAGGAAATTGCCGATCAGATGAAAATCTCCTACGCCACCGTCCATACCCATATCCGCCACGTTTACGAAAAGCTGCATGTGCGTTCGCGCACCGAGGCCGTGGCCAAGCATCTCGGCCAGGGCCGCCCGCTGAAATAAGCCTGAAAACCATTTTAACCACCGACCCGCTGCGCCAGCGCCAGCGCGGCGAGTGGACACCGATGGACACAGATAAAAACGGAAGGAAGGAATTCCAATTAAACCCAAACCCCGAAATTGCCTGTGGCGCGGCTGATGCAAGCTGCGGTAGCGCAGACATTCCTGTCTGCGGGTTCACGGGACTTTCCAGTCCCGTGTTTCCATTCAGGAACTGGCGACTGGAAAGTCGCCAGAACCCGCAGGCTGGAAAGCCTGCGCTACGGGCAAAGCGTAACTCGACTTCGGATTTCGGATTAAACGCAGAGACGCGGAGCACGCGGAGGAACGCAAAGTTTTTTTTCTGGCTCTGCTCTCCGTGTTCTCCGCGTCTTTGTGTTCAATCTGGTTTCTGTTCCTTCGTCTGCCCCCATGCCCCGGCCATGCAATCTGTGTCCATCTGTGTCCCCTCGCCGCGCTGGCGCTGGCGCAGCGGGTCTGTGGTTGAATGAACTTGTTCACGGCGAGAGAAACGCGAACGCGGGCAGGTTGCGCAACACCCCAAACACGCCCATCACCACCAGCAAGGGGAGGAGCCAGCGCGGCGAGAAGAAATCGCCGTTGCGCCGGCCGCGCAGCCAGTTGAGCGCGAACCAACCGCCGCGCGCCGCGGTTCCCGCCAGACCGGCCACCAGCAGCGCGTTGTCGCGCAGCGCCGTGGAAAAATCCCCATGCAACAGCGCATAGAGCGCCCGGGTGCCGCCGCAGCCCGGACAATTCCAACCCGTGAGCCGGTGAAATTGGCAGACCGGATAAAAGTGGTGCGCCGAAGGATTGAAGAAATACACCGTGGCCGCCATCCCCAGCGCCGTCAGCGCCACGACCACGATCGCGAAGCGGGCGTTGGCCGGAGCAATTTTTGGTGGCACGGAGTTCATTAAAACGTCATTCGTCATTATACATCACGACAAAATTTATCGCGGATGTTCTTGTTTCGCGTCGTCCTCGTCCTCGTCCTCGATTCTTGCGGTCTTCAATTACGAGCGCGAGGACGAGGACGAGGACAATTATCCACATATAATCATGTTATCGTCATTAGAACCCCGACGTTTGCAAGTGGATCGCGGCGCCGCCAGTCGCCAGTTGCCACACCATTGCGGCGAGGCCGAAGAACAGGTTGGCCGCGGAAAGCACCAGCCCAATGATGGCGAACAAGCGGCCTTCCTGGGGTTGGGGTTGCGAACTGATTTGCAGCAGCGCAATGAGGGAAAAAACCAGGCCCAGCAGGTTGAAGGGCAGGCCGCAGCAACAGCAGCAGGCGGCCCAGGAGAGCAGTCCGCATACCAGACCGGCCGTGGCAAAGCCATTGGTTCCGCGCGCCGGCGATATGCCAGACGGAGCCGCCACCGGAGCCGCAGGCGGAGTTGCGAATTGCGCGGCGAGTTCCGGCAGCAGACCCAAATAGGTCCAGTCGCTGGCGCCCTCGACATAAACCGGGGTGCGGTTATCGGCGCGGCCCTCGGCCAGCCATTGCCGGATTTGTTCCAGCCCGATGGGGCCATACAGCTTGCCGTCCGCGCCAATGATTCGGTATTTCATATCGTTCATTCCTCCTGGCCGTAGTGGCACGGGCATCTTGCCCGTGAGTCCGCGCCGATGATGCGATTTCTCATATCATTCCTCCTGGCCGCCGCGCGCCGTGCCGCAATCCGCGCAGACCCCGCGCTTGGCCGTGCTGACAAATTCCAGCATTGCCCTGGCTCCGGGACTGGCAAACTTCGCGCGCGCTGCTGCCAGGGCTTCGCGGAAAATCCCGCCGCCGCGAAACAGCGCGTGATACACCTGTTTCAATTCCAACCGCTCCGCCGCCGAAAAACCCGCGCGCCGCAGGCCCACCACGTTCAAGCCGCAAATGCCGTTGTCACCCCGCGCCACTGTGAAGGGCGGCAGATCCTTGCTGACGGCCGAGCCGCCCCGCATGATGGCCAGCGTGCCCACCCGGCAAAATTGATGCACGAGACAGAAGGCGGAAAGGAAGGCGCGATCCTGCACCGTCACATGGCCGCCCAGGGTCGCGCCGTTGGCCATGATCACGTGGCTGCCCACCACGCAGTTGTGCGCGATGTGCGCGCCCGCCATGAGGAAATTATGGGAACCGACCTCGGTGGCATCCCCGGCCGTCGTCGCCCGGTTGACCGTGACATGTTCGCGAAAGACATTGTGATCGCCGATGATCACGCGCGTCGGCGCACCCTTGTATTTCAAGTCCTGCGGCAGGTCGCCGATGACGCAACCGGCGTGGAAATGGTTGCCCGCGCCAATCCTGGTCCGGCCGGTGAGATACACGTGCGGGCCCACCACGCAATCCGCGCCCAGCTCCACGCCGCCCTCAATCACGGCATACGGCCCCACCTGGACGGAGGCGGCCAGGCTGGCTTGCGGATCAATGATGGCTGTGGGATGAATCATCGCCGCACAGGTTCACACAGTTGCCCGCCGATGAAAACTGAATTTTTCCGGGGCGAAGAGGCTTTGTGTGCGGGGAATTAGCTGCTAAATTGTGGCCAGAATGACCGATGCCGCCGCCACCGAACCGGCCGACGCCTTGCCGCCGGCAACGCGCCGCTTGCCTGAATCGCTCGCGCCTGCGGGGGGGGCAGGCGAGACGCCGGCCCTGCTTTGTCGGCAAGGGCGCCGCCGGCCCGAATTGCTCGCGCCCGCCGGCGACTGGGAGTGCGTCCGGGCGGCGGTGGAAAATGGCGCGGACGCGATCTATTTCGGCTTGGAACAATTCAACGCCCGGATGCGGGCCAATAATTTCACCGCCGCGGATCTGCCCAAGTTGATGGCCTTTCTCCATCGGCGCGGCGTGAAAGGATACATCACTTTCAACACGCTCGTATTCGAAAACGAACTCGCCGACGCCCAAAATTACTTGCGCTCGATCATCGCCGCCGGCGTGGACGCGGCCATCGTGCAGGACGTGGGCATCTGCCGGCTGATCCGCGAATTATCGCCGGATTTTCCCATTCATGCCTCGACGCAGATGACGGTCACCAGCGCCGCCGGCGTGGAGTTCTGCCGCGCGCTGGGCTGCAACCTGGTCGTGCTGGCGCGCGAATGTTCGCTCGCCGACATCGGGAAAATCCAGCAAGGGGTGGAGGCGGAAGGCAGAACGCCGGATCCGGGCACGACAGGAGCGCGGACATTCTTGTCCGCGCCGCCGCGCCCGCAGGAGGAGCCGCAAATGCCGAAAGCGGGCACCGCAGGGGCCGATTCGTCATTGCCGCTCGAGGTGTTCGTCCACGGCGCGCTATGCGTGGCTTACTCCGGCCAGTGTCTCACCAGCGAATCGCTGGGTGGACGCTCGGCCAATCGCGGCGAATGCGCCCAAGCCTGCCGGATGCCGTACGAATTGATTGCCGATGGCCAACCCGTGCCGCTGGGCGACCGGAAATATCTCCTAAGCCCGCAGGATCTGGCCAGCTTGGAATTGCTGCCCGAACTCGTTCGCGCCGGCGTGGCCTCGCTGAAAATCGAGGGCCGCCTCAAGTCGCCCGAGTACGTTGCCAGCATCACCCGCATCTACCGGCAGGCGCTCGATGATTTGGAATCCAAAATCCAAAATCCGCATTCTGAAAGCAGAAAGCAGAAAGCAGAAAGCAGAAAGCCAACCTCCGACTTCCGACCTCCGACCTCCGAAATTCCGCCTCCTTACGCCGGCGGCTACGATCAATACGAAATGGAGATGTCCTTCTCGCGCGGGTTGTTCACCGGCTGGTTCGGCGGCACGGACAACCGGCAACTGGTCCACGCGCGCTTTGGCAAGAAGCGCGGGGTGTTCCTGGGCGAGGTGCAACGCGTGTTGCGCGACGGGGTGGTGGTGGCGCTGACGGCCCCGCTCAAGCTTGGCGACGGCGTCGTTTTTGACGCGGGCCATCCAGAAGGCGAGGAGGAAGGCGGACGGGTTTATGAAATCCGAAGTCCAAAACCCGCCCCCCGCCCTCCGACCTCCGCCCCCCGCCCTCCGACCTCCGCCCCCCGGCCGGTGGAACTCCGCTTCGGGAGTGGCGATATTAATTTCTCCCGCATTCACGCGGGCGACAAGCTGTGGAAGACCAACGATCCCGAACTCGACAAGCGGCTGCGCCAGAGTTTTGCCGGCGACTTGCCGCGGTTTCAAAGGCCGGTGGAAATGGAGGTCCACGGGCTGGCCGGCCAGCCGCTGACGCTCCTGGTGCGGGATGAATCCGGCCATCTGGTCAAAGCCGTTTCCGCCATGCCGCTGGCCCAAGCGGAAAAATTGCCGCTCACCGAGGAAAAATTGCGCGCCCAGCTTGGCCGGCTCGGCGGCACGCCCTTCACGCTCGGCGCGCTGAAAAACTTGCTGTCCGGCGAGGTCCTGCTGCCCGTCAGCGAATTGAACCGCCTGCGCCGCGAAGCCGTGGCAGAGTTGGAGCAGCTTCGCACGGCGCCATTGCGGTGGACGCTCAATGCTGGTGGCAGCCAAGGTGACGAGGCTCAAACTACAAAGCCGAAATCCGAAATTCGAAATCCGAAATCCAGCGAGCGCCTCCTCCCGTCGGCGCCGACAAATCCAGAATTGATCATCCTGGTGCGCAATCTCGCGCAGCTCGAAGCCGCGCTGAAATGCGGGGTGACCACGGTGTATTGCGAGTTTGAAGACCCGAAGAAATACCGCGAGGCCGTGACGCTGTATCACACCGCGCGGGGCGGCTGCGTAGCGCAGGCTTTCCAGCCTGCGGGTTCTGGCGACTTTCCAGTCGCCAGTCTCAAAAATCTGGAACTGGCGACTGGAAAGTCGCCAGAACCCGCAGACAAGAATGTCTGCGCTACCTCACAGCCACCAGTGCGTGACTTCCAGCCTGCCGCATCCATTCCCCACCCACCCTCCGCGCCGGGCATCTTTGTGGCGCCGCCGCGCATCTTCAAGCCGGGCGATGACTGGATTCTCCAGCAAGTCCGCTCCTGCAATGCCGACGGCTATCTCGTCCGCAATTATGATCACCTGCGATTTTTCGCGGACACGCGGCAGGTGGGGGATTTTTCGCTGAACGTGGCCAACCGCGTCGCCGCGGACTATTTCAAGAATCAGTTCGGCCTGGAGCGCCTGACGGCCAGTTATGACCTGAACGCCACGCAGCTCGACGCGCTGTTGCAGGCCGCGCCGCCGGCCTGGTTCGAGATCACCATCCACCAGCACATGCCCATGTTTCACATGGAGCATTGCGTGTTTTGCGCGTTTCTATCGTCCGGCAAGGATTACCACGATTGCGGCCGGCCTTGCGACCGGCACGACGTGCGGCTGCGCGACCGCGTGGGCGCGGAACATCCGCTCAAGGCCGACGCCGGGTGCCGCAACACCGTGTTCAATTCGCAGGCACAGACCGGCGCGGAATTCGTGGCCCGGCTGCTGGCGCTGGGCGTGCGCCATTTCCGCGCGGAATTTCTCAACGAAGCGCCGGAGGAAGTGGCGCGAACGATTGCCAAGTACCGGCAGTTGCTACGCGGCGAGATTTCCGGCACGCAGCTCTGGCGCGAGTTGAAACTCTTCAACCAGCTCGGCGTCACCCGCGGCCAGATGGGGAAATAATTGACTACTTCCACCGCAAAAGCTTGCGGAAAGCGACGTGACGAGGAAAACTAAGGCACCAACTGAAGCTGGAATCGGGCAGTGACGCGAGGATGAGGATGAGGATGATCCGAAACGCGCTCATTGAAGCTGGAATCACTGGGTGCGGCTGCCAGCGTTTTGGCTGAGCGAAAAATTTATGTCCGCTGAAAAAAATCAAAATAACCGCGACGCCGCCGAATTGATCCGCGCGGCGGCGACCGGCGAGGCTGCGGAAATCCTGACCCGGCTCAATACCACGCCCGCAGGCTTGAGCGAGGACGAGGCCGCCAAGCGGTTGGAGGAGTTCGGGCCGAACGAAGTAGGCCAGGAGAAGCGGCACGGCTGGCTGCAACGGCTGTATGTCGCCATCCGCAATCCGCTGGTGATCCTGCTGTCGGTGCTGGCGATCATCACGTTTGCCACCGCAGGCGAGCCTTCGGATGTTGCCGGCGGCGTATTGATGGTGTTGATGGTGGTGCTGGGCATCTCGTTGCGGTTCATTCAGGAAACGAAGGCGGACAATGCCGCCGCCAAGCTTAAGGCCATGATCAAGGTCACCGCCACCGTCGTCCGCGACGGACAAACCCGGGAAATCCCGCTCAAAGAACTGGTGCCCGGCGACCTCGTAAAGCTGTCGGCGGGCGACATGATTCCGGCCGACGTGCGGCTGCTCACCTCTAAGGATCTTTTCATCATCCAAGCCACGCTTACCGGCGAATCCATGCCGGTGGAAAAAACCGACGCCCGCGATCCGCGCACCAACGTTCAATCCATCGAACACACCAACCTCTGTTTTCTCGGCACCAGCGTGGAGAGCGGCGCGGCCACGGCCGTCATCGTCGTCACCGGGACGCAAACCTATTTTGGAAAACTCGCCGGCAGTCTCTCGGGCCAGCAGGTGGAAACGGCCTTCGACAAGGGCGTGAAACGCTTCACGTGGCTCATGCTCAAGTTCATGGCGGTGATGGTGCCGCTGGTTTTCCTCATCAACGGCATTACCAAACACAACTGGGGCCAGGCGTTTTTCTTCTCGCTGGCCGTCGCGGTGGGCTTGACCCCGGAAATGCTGCCGATGATCGTTTCGGTCTGCCTGTCCAAAGGCGCGCTGGCAATGTCCCGGAAGAAGGTCATCGTCAAACGGCTGCACTCCATCCAGAACTTCGGCGCCATGGATGTGTTATGCACCGACAAGACCGGCACGCTCACGATTGACCACGTCATCCTGGAAATCTACTGCGACGTCTTCAAGAACGAAAACGCGGAAGTCCTGCGCGACGCCTATCTCATCAGCCATTTCCAGACCGGCCTGAAAAATGTGCTCGACCGCGCCGTGCTGAAATACACCGAGCTGCACCGGGAAATGTCCGTGGATAAATACAGCAAGGTGGACGAAATCCCGTTCGATTTTTCGCGCCGCATGATGTCGGTCGTCGTGGAAGGCCCGGATGGCCAGCGCCAGTTGCTGACCAAGGGCGCGCCAGAAGCCGTGTTCAAACAATGCACGCACTTTGAAAGCGACGGGGAGATTTTTGAGATGGAGCCGATCCTCGTTGGCAATCTCATTGAACAGGTCAACGATTTAAGCAGCGACGGTTTCCGCGTGCTGGCCATTGCCAACAAAAAAGTCGGCCCGCAAACCGCGTATTCCAAGGCCGACGAGAACGCCCTCGTTTTGACCGGCTATCTCGCCTTTCTGGATCCGCCGAAGGACACCGCCAAGAAAGCCATCGCGGTTTTGCGGCAGCAGGGCATCACCATCAAGGTGTTGACCGGCGACAACGATCTGGTTTCGCGCAAAGTCTGCACCGAGGTGGGCATCAATGCCGAGAAGATCATCCTCGGCAATGACGTCGAAAAAATGTCCGACGATCAGCTCGCCACGGCCGTGGAAACGGTGGATGTATTCGCGCGCCTTTCGCCGGCTCATAAAAAGCGGGTCGTGCAGGCGCTCCAGAGCAACAAACACGTGGTCGGCTTCATGGGCGACGGCATCAACGATGCGCCGGCTTTGCGCGCGGCGGATGTGGGCATTTCCGTGGACAACGCGGTGGACATTGCCAAGGAATCCGCCGATGTCATCCTGCTGGAAAAAGACTTGATGGTGTTGGAAGAAGGCGTGATCGAGGGCCGCAAGGTGTTCGTGAACATTCTCAAATACATCCGCATGGGCGCGAGTTCCAACTTCGGCAACATGTTCAGCGTGCTCGGCGCGAGCGCCTGGCTGCCGTTCCTGCCGATGCTGCCGATTCAATTACTGACCAATAATTTGCTGTATGATTTTTCCCAGGTGCCAATTCCCACCGACAACGTCGGCGCGAACCAAATCGCCAAGCCGCGCCCGTGGGCCATGGGCGAGATTGCGCGGTTCATCATGTTTATCGGCCCCATCAGTTCGATATTTGACTACACCACGTTCGCCGTCATGTGGTTTTTCTTCAAATGCAGCAACCTGACCCTGGTGCCGGTGGAAATGGCCCAACGCTTTGCCGGCGTCGCCGATCCGGATAAAATCTACGCCGCCTCGTTGTTTCAAACCGGCTGGTTCGTCGAATCCATCATGACGCAGACGCTCATCATCCATGTCATCCGCACCAACTTGATTCCCTTCATCCAGTCGCGGGCGAGCTGGCAGCTTTCGATGACCACGATTCTCATCATGGGCATCGGCGCGTATCTGCCCTATTCACCGCTGGCTCCGATCCTGCATTTCGTCCCGCTGCCGTGGCAGTTCTGGCCGATTCTGGTGGGCACGCTGCTGTGCTACGTCGGCCTGACGCAAGTCATCAAATCGTGGATGGTCAAGCAGCGGTGGATCTGACCCGGATGGGAAAGCGTTTTTGTGCGGGCGGAGGCGGCCAGAAACCTCGCCCATGAATTCGCGTAGCGCAGGCGTCCCGCCTGCGGGTTCGGGCACCGTCCCGGCGCCCGTTTCCCGAACTGGCGGCGAGACGCCGCCAGAACCCGCAGCCGAGACGGCTGCGCTACTGTTGCGTCTGGTGCCTGGTGCCAAAGCGCGAATGACTTGGAGAAAATTTTCCCAGAGTTGGCAAACGGGCCAACCTCGGTTAATTTGAGCGCATGATGAAGACCATTTTGCTTTCGACGGCGATGTTGGCGGGCGCGGGTGCGTTGCACGCGGCCATCCAATCCAAGACCATTGAATACCAGCAAGGGGACACGACTCTGGAGGGCGTGCTGGTCTGGGACGACGCGGTTTCCGGGCCACGGCCCGGCGTGCTGGTGGTACACCAGTGGCTCGGCCTCACGGATTACGAGAAACACCGGGCGGCCATGCTGGCGCAACTCGGTTACGTGGCGTTCTGCGCGGACATCTACGGCAAGGGCGTGCGTCCGAAAACCGTGGCGGAAGCCGGCCCTGAAGCCGGGAAATACAAGTCCAACCGCGCGTTATTACGCGCGCGGGTGAACGCCGGGCTGGAGCAGTTGAAGAAATCCGAATTGGCGGACCCCAAACGCGTCGCGGCCATCGGCTATTGTTTTGGCGGCACCACGGTTCTCGAGCTCGCGCGCAGCGGCGCGGACTTGAAGGGCATCGTCAGTTTCCACGGCGGGCTGGATTCGCCCGCGCCGGCGGACGGCAAGAACATCAAGTGCCCGGTGCTGGTCTGCCATGGCGCGGATGATCCGTTTGAAAAACCCGAGGATCTGGCGGCGTTTGAAAGCGAAATGCGCGACGCGAAGGTGGACTGGCGGCTGATCAAATATGGCGGCGCGGTCCACAGCTTCACCCAGCCCGACCCCGGCTTTGCGAATCCCGGCGCGCGGTACAACGAGAAGGCGGACAAACGATCCTGGGAGGACATGAAACAGTTCTTCGCAGAGATCTTCAAATGAACGTGAAGCGGTGAAGCGGTAAACGGTAATACGCAGCACCTCTCCCCAGCCCCATAAACCGCTTTCGGAGCGCGGGTGTGTCGAAGACCAGCCGCAGCGGCTTGAGACCTTTGAAAATGCTGCGGCTGGCGCCCGGTCTCCCCGCACACAGCCGCGCTCCGGTTCAGGGGTTCAATGCGCGGGGGAAAAGCCGTGGGGATTCCCCTGCCCCCGGGAGACATCCAACATCCAGGGAGTGCTGGCAAGGAAAACCATCGGCGGTTCGATGTTCGAGGTTGAGTTGTGGATACGGAGCCCACTTGCCGCTGGTTACCTTTTACCGGTCGCGGATTAGAATGAGAGGGCAAATCAATTCGTGTGCATTTAGGTCCATTCCCGGTTAAATTTTCCCCATGCGCATCACTGGCGGCCAGGCAGCACGGCGGATATTGAAGGTTCCGAAGGGACTGGACGTGCGGCCGACGCCCGATCTGGTCAAGCAGGCGGTCTTCAACTCGCTCGGCGCACGGGTGGTGGGCGCGCGCGTGCTGGAGCTGTTCGCCGGCAGCGGGGCCTTGGGCTTGGAATGCTTGAGCCGCGGCGCGGCGGGCGTGCTGTGCGTCGAAAAATCACACCGCCATGCGGAGTTCCTCCGCGGCAACGCGGCGGTGGCCGGCTACGGCGACATCTTGGAAGCCCAGACGCAGGACGTTTTTCCGGCCATGAACCAGCTTGCTGCCAGCGGGCGGCAGTTCGATCTGATTCTGGCCGACCCGCCTTACGGTGAAAAAAATGTGAACCGCCGTTCGACTTCCTTTGCGCAGCAATTGTTGGACAACCCGCATTTGCCCAAATTGCTCGCGCCCGGCGGCCGGTTGGTGCTGGGCCACACCAAACGCGACACGCTGGAACTGGTCGCGCCCTGGGTCGAGGTGAAGCAGCTCAAGCACGGCGACACGGTGATGCGGTTTCTGGAGCGCGGCGAGGTGAGATTCCCCTTGAATGCGACGCAAAACTTCCTCTAGTCTCTGCCCATGCCGACGGCACCGAAAGAAATCCTCGTATTGGTAGAACGCTTTGGGCAGCAGCATGATTCCTACAAGTCCGCTCAATACAACGAAACCCAGTTGCGGCGGGAGTTTTTGGATCCTTTTTTCAAGGCGCTTGGTTGGGACATGGATAATCAGGCGGGCTATGCCGAGGCTTACAAGGACGTCATCCACGAGGATTCGATCAAGGTCGGCGAAGCCACGAAGGCTCCGGATTACGGCTTCCGCATTGGCGGCACGCGAAAATTCTTTCTCGAAGCCAAAAAGCCAGCCGTGGTCCTCAAGGAAGACGCCACCTCGGCCTACCAGCTTCGGCGCTATGCCTGGTCAGACCATCTTCAGTTGAGCATCCTGGCCAATTTCGCGGAATTCGCCGTTTATGACGGACGCATCCAGCCTGGCAAGGATGACAAGGCTTCCGCCGCCAGGATCTTCTATTGCACCTACCGCGATTATGCCGAGAAATGGGATTGGCTTTATTCCATCTTTTCCCGCGAGGCCGTCCTCAAAGGCGCCTTCGACAAATTCGCCGAAACCAGCAGGGGCAAGCACGGCACCGACGAAGTGGACGAATCATTCCTCGCGGTAATTGAAGGTTGGCGCCAACGGCTGGCCGAAAATCTCGCGCGCCGGAATCCGTTGCTGTCCCAGCGAGAACTGAACTTTGCCGTCCAGCGGATCATTGACCGCATTATTTTTCTCCGCATCTGCGAAGACCGCGGCATCGAGGATTACGGGCGGCTCCTCGCGCTGGTCAATGGCGGACGCATTTACCCGCGCCTGGCGAAATTGTTCGAGGACGCCGACGCGCGCTACAATTCGGGCCTCTTTCATTTCAAGAGCGAACCGGGCCGCCACGAAGCGCCCGACGAACTCACGCTCGGCCTGGAAATTGACGACAAACTGCTGCGCGATATTTTTCACGGCCTTTATTATCCCGACTGCCCGTTTCAATTTACGCTGATCTCCGCCGACATTCTCGGCCGGGTTTATGAGCAATTCCTCGGCAAAGTCATCCGCCTCACTGATGGCCACCGCGCGGTGGTGGATGACAAGCCGGAAGTCAAAAAAGCCGGCGGGGTTTATTACACGCCCACCTATATCGTAGAGTATATTGTCGGCCAAACCGTGGGGAAACTCGTGGAAGGCAAGGCCCCCAAGCAGGTGGAGAAAATCAAAGTCCTGGACCCGGCCTGCGGCTCCGGCTCGTTTCTCATTGGCGCCTATCAATTTCTACTCGACTGGCATCTGCGCTTTTATCTGGCGAACCAGCCGGAAAAATGGGCCAAAGGAAACAAACCCGCCCTCGTCCAGACCAACCAGGGATGGAAACTCACCATTGACGTCCGCAAACGAATCCTCCTGAACAACATTTTCGGCGTGGACATTGATGCGCAAGCCGTGGAAGTGACCAAGCTCTCGCTCCTGCTCAAAGTGCTCGAAGGCGAGACCGGCCAGGCCCTCCAGACCATCCTGCGGATATTCCAGGAACGCGCACTGCCGGATCTCTGCGACAATATCAAATGCGGCAACTCGCTCATCGGTCCGGATTTCCACCAGCAGACCGAACTTCCGCTGCTCACCGAGGAAGAGAAATATCACATCAACGCCTTCGACTGGCAGGCGGAATTTCCAACGGTCTTTCAGCCGGGCGCCGCCACCAGCGAGTTGCGTGAGGCGGCCATCGGCGAACTGGATTACACCATGCCCGGCGTGCCGCTGCATGGCAGCTTCGGCTATGCAAGAACGAAAAGCAAGAAGACCTCGCCCAAGGTCACGGTGATGTCCGAACCGGAAGGCGGATTCGACGCGGTGATTGGAAACCCGCCGTACGTCCGGCAGGAGTCACTTGCCGGCCTCAAGAACTATTTTGAGCAACATTACGAAGCCTTCGACGGCATGGCTGACCTTTATGCGTACTTCATGGAAAAAGGCGTGAAACTGCTGCGCAATGGCGGATTATTCAGCATCATTGTTTCGAGCAGCTTCTTGCGCGCAACCTATGGCGCACCGCTGCGCCGCGTTTTGAAGAAAAACGCCGCCGTTATTCGCATCGTGGACTTTGGCGGGCTTGCCGTGTTCGCTAATGCCAAAGACACGTACGTTTGCGTGCCCTTGCTTGCCAGAGGCGCAAAGCCGTCGCGCGTGGAAGTCGCCAAAGTCACGTCCTTAAGCAATCTCAAGCTGCCGGAATTTGTCGCGGCAAACCGTTTCACAATTCCACACGAAAGGTTGTCGGCGGAAGCGTGGTCGTTAAAGTCGGATGCGGAAGCCGCCGTATTTGACAAGGTGATGAAAGCGGGCCAGCCGCTGGGTGAATTTGTTGAGCGCAAATTCTTTCGGGGGCTTTTGACGGGTCTGAACGAGGCCTTTGAAGTCACGGCAACCCAACGAGCCGCTTTGACCAAATTATCGCCCAGCGGCAAATCGCTCATCAAGCCGTTCCTTGGGGGGCAGAACATTCGGCGTTACTACAGCGAAGATGTCGGACGCTACCTGATCGTCATCCCCTGCGGCTGGACCCGAGAGCAGATGGCCAGGACCAGAAAGGATGTGAAGGACGTTCCCGAACGGGCAGCCTGGAAGTGGTTCAACGACGAATGTCCGAAAATAGCCGAGCACCTTAATTCCTTCGCGGAAGCATTGAAAAAACGGCAAGACCAGGGTGATTATTGGTGGGAACTTCGTCCCTGCGACTATTACGAGCAACTCGACGCGCCAAAAATCATTTTTCCCGACATCTGCAAAGGTCCGCGATTTGACATTGACCGCGATGGAAGATACCTGGCGAACACCGCCTATTGCCTGGGCACAGATGATCTCTACCTCTTGGGATTGCTGAACAGCAAGTTGTTTTGGTTTGCGATCAGCAACATCAGCATTCCGTTTGGCATTCGCGCGGGTGAATATCGTTACCGGCTGATTTATCAATACATGGAGCAAGTTCCGATTCGAATCCTCGACTTTTCAAACAAGTTGGACCAAGCCGCGCACGACCGGATGGTGGCACTGGTGGAAC